>Ga0335072_10004881_pt1 | contig 19822 bp, 16 predicted proteins | sample Lox_Sample_21_FD_206725 | JGI IMG/M metagenome (GOLD analysis project Ga0335072, IMG submission 206725) | Soil microbial communities from Loxahatchee National Wildlife Refuge, Florida, United States - Lox_Sample_2.1 | ecosystem: Environmental > Terrestrial > Soil > Wetlands | place: USA...
TCTTCGTACAACAGAGGTGCCCCAACATCATCTGCTTCGGCATATTCAGGAAATCCGAATCCGTCCACGATCCAAATGTCTTCAACGACATCCTCAGGACTCGCTCTAGACCGTTATCGTTCGGCATATGAATCAAATATTTCACCGTTTGCGGCCTTCCGGGGCCGCGAGTCGGCGCGTGCCTATAAGCGCATGAGTCTTCCTGAGAGAGTAGTCTTCTCAATAACAAGAATGGTTCTGGCAACCAGAACGAGTCGGAATCTTTTTGCAGCATATTGTCTTGCATTGCATTTGCTGGTGTTCATGGTTCTGTATTGGTTAGGAACTGCAGATTTTGAGCAACATGCTGTGGGTAATCTCGGAAAGGTTGGTACAGCCGCTGTTAAGCCGGTTGTTGAGACGTTAGCAGGTGTGAATGATCAGACTGGTGACTGGCACCAGGAAGGCTTCGAGAGCGCCCGGGCATCTTAGATCTCTTGTAATAATACTGATAATAATGCATTCTAGTTAAAACAATCCGAGGATACTTTCCCAGATGGCCAGTAGATTCATAAATTCAAACTTAAGGTCCACCTTATGTTGCTCACATAGAGAATACACCAAAAAACTTTTGATACGATTATACTTGCGCATGTTAGTGGACACCCATTAATCGACTCTTTTTTTTTTCTTTCCAAATGGTGACGCTCCTTATTGATCCACTGCGCAGCTAAGCTTCGATGGTATGGGCGGAAAATGTGATGGAATATTGAAGCTTATATGGCTCGCAAGTGGCCTTAGTTTCGGAACCTAACAGATGATAGTGAGAAGGAAGAAAAGAATCAGTCATAGTTTTTCGATAATCAGATTAAGGCATATGAATCAAGAATTTTCCCAAATTTTCCTAGAAGTCAACTCACGTTACTCACACAGGGCATAAAGTCTGTCTACTTCCAAAAGTCTTAGCCTGGACAAAGAGATATTGTTTGATAGGCTATAACTCGAAGCACTTAACTACCTTCACAAAGAACTACTTCCTGAAACTTAACGAACTCCAGTGCCTCAAGTGTAAAGATCTAAAAACCCCTTCACCTTCCCCTCGGGCAAACCAATGTAACACAATCTACACAACAACAAATCAAGTGTACCCTCACCTTACCAGACGACAAAACAGCAGCCAAGCGGTCAAAACTAATCACAACCATGTTCCAAATATACTACTTCATCTACGCCTACAACTGCACCGTCTGGGCGATGCGAGAAGCCATGCGTTTCCGCCACTGCCGCCGCGCAGATCGTGGCTACCAATGCAAGAGAATCCACCACTACTGGCACTCTGAGTATGGTAAACACGAAGACTACGGTGCGCGATCAGACCTAGAGGTTGAGAACGAATGTAAGAGATGCCAAAAGAACTGGGGCATAAGACAGATGTTTGAGGATGATTATTCATCATGGACTCATAAGAGTGCTCGAGAGGAAGTTCAAGGTGATTGGGGTTTGAGGCAGATGTTTGAAGATGACTATCCTGAATGGGCTCGTAAGAGTGCTCAACAGGAAGCTGATAATGAAACTGGATGTGAAGTCTGGGACGGGTTTATAGATGAGATCCTATATGATGGAGAAGGGGGGGGCCTAAGCAGGAATCGGCGGAGGTTCAGACGTCAACGATGAGAATCAGTATAACCCAGACTGTGATTGCAATCGCCGTAGAGGTTATTGCTCGACTGAGATGCATCGTTATGGGAGAGGAAAGTAGAGGAATGTTGGTGATTTTCTGGGGTGGAAGCTTCCTTCATAAGACTCCCTTATCGGAAGACGAGGATTGAGAGATTAAGGACGGGTTGTCGGGGCACGACCAGTGATCAAGGTTTCCTCGTCAAACTTTCAGAAAGTATATATAAGTGATAATGATCCTATTAATAAATACATAAATGTGATACATGAATATATACAAGTTCAACTTTGAAATTCAATAGTTTCTTACATTTGCGTTTGAGGCCAAGTCTACCCAGTAGTTCTCAATGAAGTACGATAGATGATTGCAAAAATGATGAATAACGAAGCGAGAGTGGCCTAAGCCATAGCAGAAGAGTTAGGCTGTCTTAGGGTCTTCGCCCGCTAAATTTTCAGGGACGTGGCTGCTAATATAGCCTAAAAGGGTTATTCATCAATTTTGCAATCATCTATCGTACTTCTACTCACTGAAAAATCCCTCACGTCCTGAAAGACGCCACATGCCGTTGACGGATGTAGCATTGGCCAAATATTAGTCGGAGGGCGCTGCTCGGGCTGCGGGGATATAACCAAGCTTGCATGACATGGCCAACCTCTCAGAAACGGTGAAAAGACCTATTTCCAATAAGTCTGACGACGTCAAGTGTGGGCAGATGTGGGCTCTCTATACCTACAGAGCTGACGTACCCCAAACATCGCTATCGATAGTGGAATGATTCGACAAGTGTCAACCCACTTTAAGTTTCATTGGCGTCTACCTATAATTGCGCAAGAATAAAGTATAGATCGGCAGAGGCTCCCATCTTGGAGATGCGTCGTGGTCGAATCAAATTTGAGATACGCGCCTGCCAAATCTAGAGGGCAGAGCTATTCATAGATTCGTGTTGCATCGTGGCCGTCGTGCCGCTAACCCGAAGTTGCGACCAATATGAATGCGACTTTGGATTAACCTTCTTTGTCGCGTCTACTCGGGCGTGTCGCTGGGAGGCCTGCCGGATAATTGAGAGATATGCGTTGCGATGAATCTTGGATAGGTGCCATTCCTGGTCTTGGATTTTAGGCGCTGCTATCTGATGGATTTGCGTCGATAACCACCTGAGGTACTCCTACATATGTCGGATGTACGATATTTGTTTCACGTTTAACGCTTGCATGGCCTTTGTGCCCAAGGTACGTTTCTCAATCAACCTGAGGACAATGCTTATCCAAGAGGTGTCTTCTCTGTCAAGTGCTCAGACAGAAACTTTATGATCTCTTTACGGAGTGCAGATCCAGAGGGTAGAAGTGTTTGAAAGGGCAAGACAAGTCTACACAGAGCAGGCAGGCATGCAGGCTTCAGACGCCTTGTGTTTCTAACGCCCAGGCCACCACGCCATTCGGCGAGCAAGCGGCATCCAGGCGGCCAACCTTTCCGCGGCCCAAGCGTTTATATTATCCATTTGCAAGGGGTGTAGTTTACCGTCGCTAGAAGTGCCGGGGTCTTGACCCTTGCGGCGTCGGCTTCAATGGCTTCGGTTTGGCGGCATGGAGGCGCCCTCATTCGTACAACTGAGCAATCAGCGCTTCAGAACCAGCTTCAAGCCACGACCTTGGAACTCAAACCCTTGTAGCGCCCAGGTTTCCCATTTTAGATCATTAACCTTGACTTCATTCCCCAATTCAGCTAGCAAAATAACGGTGGTACTGGAACCGGGTGGGGTCGTGGTAGAGAATCCTAAATGACATGGACTTCGAGCTGTCAGGCAGGTCTTCTCTAATCATTCTACCATAGCAGGGGCCATGGCGGCTGCATTAAATCCCGGTCGGTGTGGGAGGGCGTGTACTCTCTCCTGCCGCCGAGTTCCAAGTGGATGGTGTATAAGATAAGTAGGACACCCGACACCAAGCCTTCTCTTCTCATTTTCCGGAAAGAATATTCTCTATCGGTTTCTCAGTCATCCTCTGCTTTTTCATATTTCCTTACCGCTGTGAGTTTCGAAATATCGACGACATTAATCTCTATCTTCATACCCCGCCTCGCTCGTCTCGGTTTACTTCAGTCCTCAGTCGCCTACCTCTCTTAACCCATTACATCTCAAGTCATCATGCGTTCATCTATATGGATTGTTTCGGTGCTGGCCACTGTTGCGCTTGCTGCCCCTCAATATACTGCATCAGTCGGAGGCGAGGATGCATTACAGACATATTTTGAGCTATTGTCAACCACGATTCAGGAAGGACAGGCAACTGCCCCAGTTTGTGACCTTTCTAAAGCTCAAATGCCGTCCTCAAGTAAGTTTCTATACTCTGCTTTCCCATAATGCAAAGCTAACCTGCAAAACCGCCAGCCTTACCACCACCAACTGGCCTCACTTTAAAACATGTTGCTATAGGCCGAGGGATACAGAACTATACTTGCAGTCCGAATAACGCAACTGCTGTACCCGTTTCTATTGGCGCAGTTGCCACCCTCTTCAACGCTAGTTGCGTGGCGGCAATTTATCCTAATGTCCTGGCTACTATACCGAATGCGGTTTTGCAAATCAACCTCACCGATAGCAACCAAGCCACGCTCAATCCCATCGGTTTGGATATCAGTGGGCATCACTTCTTCCTCGACATCAAGACACCATTTTTCGACCTCGACACCGACGCAATGCAACTAGGCCAAGCTCCATGCTCCAAGAATGGCACATTTATTGCACCAGCAGGTTCGCCTAATGGCCAGGGAGGTGTAGGTTACGGATCTGTTGCATGGCTACAGCTGCTCGCCAAGACCGGTGCGACGGGCAACTTGATGGAAGCTTACCGCCTCAATACTGCTGGCGGTAATCCTCCACCAACCTGCGCCAATATGCCGGCGGCATTCTCAGTCCAATATGCAGCTGAGTAAGTTCCATGATATAATCCACCTCGTTGCTATATCAGCACTAACAATATGGTAGATACTGGTTCTGGGAATCATCCTAAACGATTACACTTCTGGGACTGTGGCTAAGAATACTAAGAGTGAGCGGGGCATAACTAGACTGGACTTCCTCACTTCACACCGTGGACCGGCGCAAGCATATATATAAGCGGCGTTACCGGCGTTTCTATTAAATTTCCTAGAGGATAACTGTCTTTTGGTATTGTTTATTCTCCCCAGGATATGGGACAGGTGTGCGAGTCAGTATCAATGTAGTCAAAGGACATGAATCTGCTGTTATTGGGAAAATTTCAAAAGCAGGCATTGCTTGGATGATACCTAGGTTGAAGTATACCATACAAAGTTTAAATACAAAATTTGTATTCTAATTCATCTTCTCATGCTTACCGTACTTGACCACAGAGCTTACTCCACTGGCAACTTTGTGCCAAACTCAAACCAGCCTTCGATGCCGTATAGTATGGATTTACTTCGCAAAGCACGTAGAAATTCAGTGTCTTACTCTTGCTACTAACTGTATCAAGGGATCTTATTCCCTACCGTAAGCAGCCTCAATCGTATACTCAAACCGACTCTGTCAATATGATATTATCCTAACCTTCATAAGATCTAATCTTCGTCTGATGTCTCACGTACATTTGTAGATCGTGAAACAGGTGCACAGAGCGTTCCTCGTCCTCCTCGCGGTCATCAAACCTCATATATTTACTGCAGGGGTTGGGGTTTCTAATTGGGAATCTTTTGGTGTGGGAGCAGAGCGGGAGCTAGGAGAAATATCAAACGTGCTCGAGCCATGTCAACGTTTGACATTCTCCGTAGACAATGGCACCAGGCACAGCCTTGCCGGGTTCATACAAGGCTGTGACTGTCTTTGGGATTTAAAATCTTACCTACAGGTTTTGTTACATGTACTTTTGATTATGTTAACAGATTGTCGTCTTGAGGGGTGTCAACTATGGCAATAGCGTTATATTGTTTCCTAACGAGAGACCATCTTACAACTTGCAGATTCTTGCAAGGAACATATTAAACGCATTTTCGACTAGTGCCTCACAGGGTGGTCCTAATTAGCAGACCTTATCCAGTCTGCTGGAAAGTTTCTACGGTTTCAGCCTTGACGGAGGGGTTCGAGACAATGCACCCGTATTTGATCTGAGGGCGAGGAAGAGCTATGACCAGAGGTTTGAAACGCGTTTCAAGATTTGCCACAAATGATGGAAACAGTTCGAGCCCGTGCATCATGATCACATGATTATGCCACGATTACTGATAGCGTTCCGAGTTTGGCCTTGGTCAAGCTTCCGAGCAGTTATCGTGCGGCATGTCTGCCATTGAATAATACTTTGACCTAGCATATTTCTATTCTCTTTCTTGCTTCTTCAAGAATCAAAAATCATCGGCAACATGACCATGGTACCTCAATTGATCCAAGGCAAATTGATCATCTTAATGCGGGGCAAACTCGGCAGACTCGCCTTCCAATGGTGGTGGGAGAAACTGCGGTTTGCCACGCTTTTGCTATACAATTACACAACCGCTTTTGTATACTGACTGACTCAACCCCCACTACTACTGACCGAACCCTTTGTCACCCCGCACTCACTGGAAACAGAAATATAGAACACACTTCAAATCTCTTGATCGATTCGAGGCATCTGTTTCTTTGTGGGGCATTCATTGGGAAGCTCCTAACCCTTCTTATCCGCCAACATGGCGCATACCCCAGACCTGAGCAACAGCATCACTATGCACCCACATCCGTTCCATCTGCATCCCCATCGTCCCGAGTCTACAAGATCTGGCACCCACACACCAGTCCAATTATGCCAGCCGACGCCAAGACATGCAGCGACAACAGCTTTCGAGGCCACCACACCACCAACGGAAGAACATGATCCAATATCACGACATACATCTAATATTATGGCTGATGTTGAAGGCCAGCGCCCACCTCGATATACGCGCGAGAATGACCCATATCACCTCTCATCGGCCTACAAGAGTCCAACAGAAATTCAAGCTATCAGGGCAAATACTTCAAGAAAGCGAGACGGTTGCGGATCCATAACTCTGAGCAAAGATGCGCATCGGGCGAAGAAGCTCCAGAACTTCTACCAAACCCAGAATGAAAATATCAAGCGGCTGCTCAAGCCTGTGGATGATCACCGGGCAGATGCCAGGCAGGAATATGGCGACAACCATCTGAAGTTTCAAATCGCCGTTTACGGCTCTTTCATGGCCAATGTTGTCCTTGCTGCCCTACAAATGTATGGTGCGATCTCTTCAGGGTCACTATCGCTCTTCACAACCATGGCAGATGCCATTTTCGATCCATTATCGAATGTCACTCTCATAGTGACCAACCGCGCGGTCTCTCGGGTTGATCCAAGCCGCTTTCCTTCAGGCAAGGCGCGCCTCGAGACGGTTGGGAACATCACTTTCTGCTTCATCATGACAGCTGTGTCCTCTATTCTGATTGCATTCTCGGCACGACAGCTCGCTGTCGGGACTGCGGAAGACACTACCAAGTTCCACTTACCCTCTGTCATTGCTGTTGCGATAGCCTTCACTACGAAGCTTGGGTTATTCCTCTATTGCTGGGCGCTCAAGGATACTTATAGTCAAATCAGGATCTTGTGGCAGGACCATCGGAACGATTTGCTCATCAATGGCTTTGGTCTTATGACGTCAATTGGCGGATCTAAACTGAAATGGTGGATCGATCCCATGGGCGCCATTATTCTCTCTTGTCTCGTCTCCGTAATCTGGCTGCGTACAGCATTTTCTGAGTTTATGCTACTCGTCGGCGTGACCGCTTCCGTGGACATGCACCAACTCATCACATACATCTGCGTCACTCACTCGCCTGAGATCGGCGGCATTGATACAGTTAGATGTTATCACTCGGGTCCCAGGCTTATTGCAGAGGTTGACGTGGTGATGAACCCAGGGGCCTCGCTACGAGATACACATGATGTTGCAGAGGAGCTGCAGATCAAGTTGGAATCTCTGCCAGATATTGAGAGGGCGTACGTACATGTAGACTACGAGACCACGCATAAGCCGGAGCATTTTTACAAGAAAGACCTGTGAATAAAGCATTGAGGTACCTGTTCACGAACCCGGTACCTTCTAGGAGTTAACTGGCATCAAACGAATAATGATTTTGTATAATAGAAACGGGACGGCATTCTACAGGCCAGGTCATCCTACAGAGTAGAACATCCCTTGAACTATTAAATATGCGTGCATGGGAGTGAAGGATATCCTCTTAACTACATGGGGTGATGTGTTGAACACGCAAAAAACCGAGTCACACGACAGCCTCGTTGATAATCTTCGACGCTAGGAACCAGAAAGACGCCGTAGCCGGCTGAAATGCGTGACAATAACTGTCCAGTCAGCTTCAAGCATCATCGTCATCAGGCTAAAGGACTAACAGTTCGGTATGTATAATATATATATATATATATAATATGTATATGTATCTGACACCGTAGCAATAATACACATAATACATTCATAAGATAGCTCTTCTTGGAGCTCTAATTTCTCGTCTTCGAGGAACTCGGATCATAGCTGTCAAACCCACCTATTTTCGCTAGACAGCATGCGTATGCAGGCTCTAGATTGCCGTGAGTTGATTGCGTAGAAATTAAAATAGGCGGCTTCCCCACCAATTCGTATGCGAGGCCATGTCGTTTTTGGCAATAAAACATTGCCCGCTAGAGCGTCATAAGCCGGAGCTATCGTCTACCCCATCCTCTCAACGCTCTCCTATGACCACCACCACAAATTTTACTTTTATGCACAGTTTTCGGTGGATCTGAAGGATTGTGTCAATTCCTTCTTTCAACCACTGCCACCTACATTCCGTGCCCGGGTCGCAATGGCGACGCAAGGAGATGTGTACGCCACCGTTCGTGCTTCTCTAACCCAAGCTATACTCGAGCTCCGACTAACGATTCTGTAGCTGCTTTTGAGCGACTCTTACTTGCCCGGTAATCCAGAACCTCCCAAGGAGCTTCAATATCACTGACACAAGCTGATCAATAGGTGCATTGGTTTTGGCACACTCTTTACGGGATGCTGGGACAAGGAAAAGGCTGGCTGTGCTCGTCACAACAGATGGTGTATCCGCAGATGTCATAACCCAATTACGGGTATGGATGAGTAATTGAGGTCATTGTTATCATATCTGACAATCTGTAGAATATCTACGACTATGTCATACCTGTTGAGCGCGTCACGAACCCAGCACCAGGCAATCTATTCCTCATGGGCCGTCCAGACCTACACTCGTCGTTCACAAAGATCACACTATGGAAGCAAATACAATTCCGACGAATTGTATACATGGATGCAGACATGGTTGCTCTGAGAGCTCCAGATGAGTTGTTTGATATTCCGGAGCCCTTCTCTGCCGCGCCTGACATTGGGTGGCCTGATCTTTTCAATACTGGTCTCATGGTTCTGACCCCAAATATGGGGGACTACTATGCACTACTCGCTATGGCACAAAGGGGAATTTCTTTCGATGGAGCAGATCAAGGGCTACTAAACATGCATTTCAAGAATTCCTACAACCGCCTCAGCTTTACATACAACGTGACGCCGTCGGCCCACTACCAATATCTCCCAGCATTCCGTCATTTTCAGTCTAGCATAAGCGCTGCCCATTTCATTGGGCAAGAAAAACCGTGGAATCAAGGAAGAGATGAGAGTAGGGGATCAGGACCCTATGATGAAATGCTTGGGAGATGGTGGGCAGTATATGACCGGCATTATAGAGAACCAGTATGTTCCTTTACTGCTTTTGATAAAAGCTCACATGGCTAATTCCTTGCAGTCTTCTGTCATTTCTGGTCAGGGATCAGCTTCGGTTGTACAGCATTATGTGAAAGGAGAATTTCAACCCCCAACCTTCAGCTACGGCTACTCAAGAAGTCAGCAATCACCACCAGGTGATACCTACCGCGAGATACCCAGCACAGACAATTTCATTTCAGAGACTCCCATAACCATATCAAAAGCGCCTATAGAATCGAAAGCGCCTATAGGATCGGAAGCGCCTATGGAATCGGAAGCGCCGATGGAATCGGAAGCGCCCATGGAATCGGAAGTACCTGTAGTACCGGAGGCTCCTATGCATGAGACTAGTGATATTGTAGAGAACATAACAGCTAAAGAACCTCCAGAGCAGATCACAGAAGAGAAGAGTAAAGGTAGGGAAGGAGGTGACTTCATTGCACCATTCATACCGTGGAATCCGGCTAGGTAGTGTACTCCCGATTTAGATATGACAGGTCTAATGTTTACAGAGAGCCTCCACCTGCGGATTCCAAGCCCGAGGCCTCGAACTTTCCAGCTACACACTATGTGATGTCTTCGGACAAAACTCCTTTCAAAGCGCCTGAAAAATACCCTGAGCCGCCAACAAACATGTATTACGAGGTACCAAAAACGCCAACATATCAAAAGCCAGCCCTGATATTTCCTTGGGAAAAGTACGCGCCAAAGCCAACGAGAGTGTTTGCTGAAGATAACGACTACGTACTTCCGAAGAGCAGTGAATCTGCAGCTGACGAAAAGGATGAACCAACAACTCCAGTCGCCAGCGTTACTCCCTCAGACCCCTGGCAGTTTTTCAGCTTACGAAGCAACGCTTGGGACGATATGCCTGAAATCGAGCGGTACATTGGAGCCTTGCAAAGGAATCGCAAGGGTAATATTCAAGTACTGCAGGGATACGGCTCAGGTATTCCTCAAACATCCAGTCCTGGGGGGCGAAGACCTAGTATGAAACTCACAGACTTCCCAACAGAACTCGAGAGGCCTAGTCTACCTGTGACGCCTGCACCGGTACGGAGGAGACCAAGGTTTTGGGGCAAGGAGAGGGATGAGGAAGGGGAGCTGCCGGCAGCAGAAGGAGTGCCGGCACAAACCGAATGGGTAAACTCAGTTCTTGAAGACATGCTGTGAAACATATTGACGCTTTTACAGGATCCAGCCTTGCGACTCGATATTCTTGCTCGTCGGCAATCCGAAGTCTTAGCCAACAGGCTTAGGACAGACGAGTCAGGCCGTGAAATACCTACTCGCCCTCTCCCATACGGTTCAGAGGGTGTCAAATCGCCTACATACGTCGCGCCAGTACCTCCCAGCCAAAAGACCGACAGCCGTTATACCATCGATGTGAATACCAAGATCCAAGAACCTAGCTACACAGGCCCTAGCGCTATGTGGGAGAAAGGTGAGACGTTCCTAGTACAAGAGACACCACTGGGTGCAAGCGAGGAGGAGAAAGACGCCCTGGAGAACTGATCGAACACTGTGGCCACTAACCGGGGCGGGACTTTGGAACATAAATCATGTATCAATACGTTTTCTGTGTTTTTGTTTTCGCTTCTCACGTTTAGGAATAGGTCGCCAAATCTCTTCTGCGGCATATTGCATCTGCGTCTGTTACGGCATTTTGCTCAGCGCCACCCTGTCACATTAAGTCGCATTGACCATCTCGATATTTCGATATTTCAACATAGCATTGTTCGGCATCGTCGCCTAGCATCTTCGGGACATACTTACTCTTACGTTTATGCATCTTCGACATTGTGGAAATTTTTTTGCTCGTCAGTCTTCGACATTTTTGCTTCGCGGCTTCTTCGCAATTCTGTGCAAATAGGGACCTTTATTGGGGCGCTACAGGTGCAGTGTTTTTTTTTATTATTATTTTTTTATTTCTACTCCACTATTTCCATCCTTACCCCTTTATGTATCTAATTCTTCTCTCGGTCTCCGATCTGCTAGGTAGCTGGGACAAATGAGGCGGTCTGTCAGATACCCTGAATCAGAGATATTTTACCGCTTTTACATGTCCTGTCCCTGTCCCGTATAATCCATCAATGGTGATGCAATATTTGCTTGGTTTTCATGTTTATCCAATAGTTTTTTTTTCCCAAGTGCCTTAAATTATGCCGTCGAGTCATTCTAATCTCAGCCCATTCCTTGATAGACTCCGACGCTGATGCCTAGATATAATATCCATACATGGCCTACAAGAATCACAACCTAAGCCTCCCCTCATCATGACCCCTCCCACCAAACAAATTCAGTAAACTACTCCCGCTCCGTCCCCTTAAACTCGGCCTCGCGCTCGCACTACTCCCAGCCCCTGATCCACCATCAGACTCCCCGCCACCACCACCCAGCCATTTCGGGCGCTTGAAGCCCCCCCCACCGCCATCACTGCCTTGCATCCATTTCGGCTTCTGCACCGTATCGAGCGTATTTCGCGCCCTGTGCGCGAGAGCTTCGAAGAAGTTCTCCTCTTCTGGCTCCCGTGACTGCGGTAGAGGTGCGGCTGGTGCGGCTGGTGCGTGCGGACGGGACGTATTTGAGGCATGCGTTACTGGGGCGGAAGTGGAGGATGGGGTTGTTGGGGGTTGGGTGTGAGCGTGGGAGGATGGGAGTGGCGCAGCAGAGGCGCCGTCGCGGAGGTGACCTAAGCCAGAATGACCGCTTAGTTCGCGCTCAATCAGGTCCCGGCCCTCACGCCAGGAGCCAGTCCCGAAACCGATCTCGTTATCTTCTTCGTCGTCGTCGATGATGCCAAAGCCAAGGAGGCGTTTGACACGACCGTAGAGGTTGAAGAGGGTAGCGCAGACGGGCACGAGGATGAAGATCGGGAAGAGGAAATCGAACCATTTCCCCAGAGGTGTGAGGTTGATGAGGCGGCCGAGGAAGTCGTAGAAAGTCGTTTCTCGGTAGATGGGTGGAGAGAGGAAAGTCATGAAGTTGTAGGCAAGGGGGATGGAGAGCTTGGCAACTTGCATTGCGTACCAGAAGGCGGACTCGTGGGCTGTGTTCCGGCGTACGAGGGCGCGGCCACGCCAGACGCGGACTTCGGTCACAGATGTCAGAGCTGCGGCACACATGTACATTATCCAGGCGGAGGCGATGACCTGGCCGGTGAAGTCGATTTTCCCACGGTCGGAGGATGGGTGGTGGACCACTGTTAGACTGATGATGGACAGTTTCGGAGCGGCAGATTTGATAATTTCGGACCAGATGATACAGATGGAAGCCAGAGACAGGAAACAGCCGAGGACAATGCGTGTGTAAGGGACGATGTGCGCATAGTATATATAACGCGTGTAAGGTGTGAAAATGGTTAAACGCTCGAGATATGAGGCAGTTGGCGAGGATTGTCCAATTTCAAGCTTTTTGGACGCCGCAGAATCCAAAATACTTTGTGTTGCTGTAGCATCCTGGAGCAGTCGGTCCCACTCATCTATCCACCTTACCCGTGCATGACGTGCTCTATTTAACTGACGGGATAGATCTGCCATATAGCGTTCTGTAATAACTACTGGCACATTTATGATCGGAGCAGACAATCTTCTGCTCAATGTTCTTGGTCTCGATTCTGGCAGGTTTGAAGCCTCGGCCAACTCTTCGATCCACTCCCGAAAGCTCATGGCTGAACCTGTCTTTCGGTGGCTCAATTCGGCCACTTGCGCCTCGAGATCTTCCAGCTTGTGTATTGCATCATCCATCTTTTCATGCACCTTCGGAGCATGGGCCTGTATTCTTCGAAGTCTTCCGCTTATGCTTGCATTCCTAAAGAGCTTCCGAGGGACCGCAACAAGGCCGTGGCCCATCAAGTATATAGCCAAAATCAACCCCCAGCAATATGCTAGAGCCATTAAAACCCCCTTAAGCGAGTCAAATCTTACACCATATTGTACAAAGAAATAAATCAGGCCAAGGATTCCAGACCCGAAGACAATCGCCTGGTATTGCGCATTAGACCGTAGAGAATATTTAAATCGTCCAATTGGATCTCGATAGCCCGCATCTGAGTACTCCGCTAATATTGGAAGAATGAACCTACATACTCAGTCAGTATATAGTCCAGGAATAGTAACATATTAACAAGTTTCGTCGTGTTCCCGCAGTGAACACTCTGTTGAACCTTCAACTACTCCCTCTCCTCTTCAACCCACAACTCCAGGATTAACCCTGGCTCTTACTCTAAACTCATAAAAGACTCACCAAGTCAGTGCAAAAGTCAGCCAATAAGTAATCCTCCACGAAACCAACAACACCCTCTGCGGCAACCATATGCCCCTTGTGCCATCATCCGTCCCCGCACTACTCGCAAGATCAATCGGCACCAACAACACAATACTCGCGGGCAACTGTAAGGCCAAAAATACCGGCACGAGTAGATATCCCGGCGTCGTGCGCAGCGGTAGATAATGGCGTAGAATCAAGAGCACAACGATAGAGATGACGAGCAGCGAGATGAGCGCGAAGATCTCGGAGCCGATGGCGGCGGGCTTAGCTAGGGCGTGGGTATCCATTCTAATTATCTGGAGGTTTTGACTTCCATCGATGTAGTTGAAGGAAGTGTACAAGATGGAAGGAGACTATCCGTAAGACGTTTAATATCGTTGTCTTTCAATGACGACGGCTTAGCGGGAATTTTTCCGAATATGCCTGTCGATTATTTCAGGCATTCAGGCACGTGCGCAGAACTTTGCTTCGTGACGACGGTACTGACTTGCTTTATTATAATAATGTGATAGTGAATACCCACTGAGAGCGACTGTATAATAGGAATTCATGAACTTCTTGAGGCTCTATATTAAGCTAAAAATTCCGGAAATCTGAAATAACGCAGCTAAGAAAGTGATTATTTCTGTGCTACCATGGGGTTAAATATCAAAAGGAACCGAGCTTCTAAGTAAAGTTTTAAGATGGGAACTTAGGAAGGAAGTCCAAAAACAACGAAAGTGCTACTTGAGCAAAAGAAACCACTTAGTAACCGAAGTCCCCGAGCGGAAAACAACTAGTCATAAGGGTTTTGTATAATTCACCAGAATGAAACCACTAATGACCTAAGTCACACCTTGTGAGAAGAAATTAGCTTGCCAAATGAGCTGGTTCTTATTTACCAGGTATGAGACTTAAACCATCATAGAAGGAACTCTTCTGCAGGAATGCTTCGTACTACCACAGAGGTGGTTGGTGAAAAGAACATGCGTATTTGGTATTATATTGCTGTGTAACGATATAGGGAGCCTCAGACTTGGATACTCTCACGCAATACATATGCATCTTACTTCCAGGACTTTGTTATCCTCACTGCCCACCTTACGGCAGACATTTAGAACTATTATAGCCTGTTCACAGCTCCTCTTTGATGATGTCTAGTTACGCTTCTCTAGGTCGATTATGATCTCCATTTCCTCCTGGTGTGCAATAAATTCCTGTTGTCGTTGTCAATTTCGCTGCCGTAACTATATGCGCCGTTGAGTGGATACGCATCGCCGTTGCACAAACTCGCGTGGTATTCTCAGATCATCGTATGTACTTTACTAGGAAATAAATGGCCGATGAAGGGAAAGGAATACTTTATCTATGGGCTTGTCTCAGGCCGTGAAGTTAGTGATGGTTCTGTCGAGTCGTACTGCACTTCCGGAATGGTGAGGCATAAAAGATACTGCCTAGCTTTGGTACGAGATTAAAGAGCATCCTACGTCAGCCACGAGATCCTAAAACGAACGAATTTGCCATATCGACACTATCCACTTGATCCATAGCCACAAACCTAAACTCTAGTGCCGGCCTCGCAGAGATTAGTGTCATACGATACCTCCAAAAGACCATCCTCCAAAACCCGCTAACTGTGTTAAGAGTCGCGATCCAATTACTGGGGAGCACTCTAACCATATGTAAAACATCTTAGCATTAGTGCTCATTATAGTTCTAGTATTGTCACTCCTATCCTTTTGTTACGCCAAAAACCTTAAACAGTCTTTTATAATAAAACCCTATGGTAGGAATAACTGTCCATATGTGCTTGATTCATTTGGCTGCGTGGAGAAGGCCCATGGCGGGAAGTTAGCATCCCCAGACGGATTCATGAAGCAGGTAGATCTCTCATCACCCTGAGGGGAGGGTAGGTAGAAATCGGCCGTAGGAAAGCCTGTTGTGGAGAACACTGCGCTAGACGGATTGAACCCGCGGACGAGAACATCAGCGACGGGCGTGTGCATCAGCGTCGGCATTGTCACTTGAGTTGAACTGGGGACAAAAAAACCCTCCATTTTAGTTGTTGCGTCTCTTGTGGAGTCGTCAGACATTCCGGGAAGTATCGCATCAAGTATACTCGACTCGTGACTTCCTGGCCATGATAGAGGAGGACTCTGTTCTTGCATAGTCGCTATGATACCCATCCCGCTTTCTGCAGGATTGCCGCCTTCGAGTCTCTGAAGAATTTCATGGATGGAAGGTCCATCAGTCGGCAGCTCAGTCACAGGATCTCCGTGCCATGGTTCACCTGACAATATTTGCCTGTAAAGCTGTTGTAATGCACGGGTCAGGCGTGCCCGTTCGAAGAGCAGGTACTGCATTCGGCTGATAGGCATCGTCAGCACTCCTTCTCGTCAATTCAGTAATTGACAATACCGTTGTGGGGACTTTTGCTGACCAATCTCACTGGAATTGGGCTTTGCAACGCATGGAATGTTGCTGCCTAGGCAGTGATCACACGGTACTGTACCACTACACTTGCCACATTGTCAGTGAGGCAACGTAGTGGGCTGTTGTTAAAAATAGTTACCTTTACCTTGCTCACCCGGCAGCCACCGCAAGCCCGTCTCGTCCTCCCTTTGCTCTTCATTCTGCCGGTACAGATCACTCCACTCACCAACGTTGAAAAGGTATGACGGAAATTAGGAGCTTCATCACAAAAGCATCTCAATCATATAAATCGATTCGAGTTGTCGACATGATGTCAGAATTACGGAGTTATATGATATCTGATATCTATGTTTGGGACTATTTTAATTTTGATAGGACAGGAAGCAGCATCCGTGGATCCACACCAGTTGCACGAAGCCCGATCCCTATGTGTGCCGACATTCCATGATAAGATTATTAGAAGCATGACAAATAAGTCTGCAGGTTGGGGAAGGCAGGAGAGCATTGAGGGTTAGACTGATCATTCTGGTGGTCCTGTTGGTGTTGATGGATATCTTAGAAATAGCAAGGGTTGGCGTGATGCACTCGGCTCTTGCAAAGTGGCATGACGGAGGTCCCTCCGGTTACTGAAGACGCCCAATCATGTGCGACAAAGACCTGGCTCTCTATTGCACACAACATTAATGAGGCTTCGGAGGTGACAGTTTGGGGGCGGGGGCAAGGTAAAGCGGGGAGTGCCCGTAAATAAACAAGCAATCACTGGTTGGCCTCCCACAATACAATGACACAATGCTGATCTCACACAGAATCTCATGCCAAGCGCACGGCTCCCATGATGCCGAGCGAGCGAGGCCATACAGCCGTATCATAGCATTGGTACCCAGTGTGCATATACTGTACCTTTATCTATAGGCTCCTAGGTTATGTATGCTGCTGGATTCTTCCGCGAGGCTGCAAATCCCTGGTATCTTGGACATGGCTTTTTCTCTAATCTCACCCTCTTACAGTGAATCTCGAGACCTATGGAAATCGACCCAGCGCCTCAAAGAGACGATAGCGATGACAACGGTCACGTCAGGCACCATACGGCAGCTCAAGTATGATCTATAATTCAGCGAGCCGTATAATTCTAAAACGCTGACCGGTCGTTAGGCTTGCGAAACTTGCCGAGCGAGGAAGACCAAATGTGATGAAGATCGACCGTGTGCAGTGTGCAGAAGGCTCAATGTAGCATGTAATTACCGGGAGCCCAAGCCTACTAAGTGAGTTGCGCATTCCCTATTCTATGTTTCTTGTTAGACACAAATATCTGATCTCGTGACAAGGGTTCATGGTGCCTCTGACCGTTTACAGGAAAGACAAGACGCTCGTTCACATTTTAAACACTTTAAGATCTCTGGAATCGAGATTTGATAGATTGGAATCTCAATGGAAAGGATTTCCGCCTCCACCTATATGGCATAACCAATCTATAGGCACACAGAGACATGGCCAAAGCACGATACGGGGAGTGGAAAGAAACGATCCAATTCCGATTGAACCCCTACTCCTTCCTAGCAATGAAGAATCGAACCTCGCTGCAGCGAGCTGGACTTTCTCTCCAGCATCGCTAAATAGTCAACCCTCCGTGCCATACGGACATAAAGTCGAAGCGCGTAAGCTCTTAGCATGGCCTGCTGTTCGCACTCTGCTGCAAGGCGACCTCCTGCAAATACCTACGTGGTATGGAGAAGATGATGGAGGGGAAAAGTGGCTTACCAGGATTTCGAACGATTGTGAAAGTCCCATGCCTACCGATGAGCCTCTAAATTTCGACTTTGATGGTGAGGGGACTCCTCAGACTTGGGATACCGGGCCAATACGTTTGACTAGGAATATCATCGAAAGCCTCTGTGAGGCCTTTTTTCATTCTTTTCATGCTATATACCCCATTCTAGATCGTCGTCATTTTTACGCAGATACTTTACCTGAAGCGTACTCAAGCTCTTTTGACCAGAATGATGGATGCGCTACATTGGTTTTGCTAGTACTTGCACTTGGGGCACTTGCGAAGGAAGGAGTCTCTGGTGAACCGATCTTAGAAGAGTCGACAGGAAGAAGCACTGGAATTCGCGGGGGGACACCTCAGCGACCACCTGGGCTAGCCTTCTGGAACGAGGCATCAAGAAGGTTGGGCGGGATGATATCACAATATGACTTAAACATGTTACAGTGCTTCATTCTGCTTTCGTAGGTGTTTGTCTAATAATGTTCTCGCATTCAGTGCTAACATGAACGCAATATCAAGTATTTACTATTCGCAATGCTCACGGAACAAAGTGAGGAGACCAGCTCGTCCAGACTCGAAAACGCAAATACTGATTCATGAAGCTAGGACTATTGGCATATGACTTCTATTTGCTGTGCATTGTGTCAAAATATCGTTAGAACGTTCGTCCCGGGTCGGTCCGCCTTGACATTGGATGCTAACTTGTATTCAAGAGTTGACGAGTGGAAATCCTTTGATGGCGATGTAGTAGCAAGATCATACTGGATGTGCATCCTTTTGGAAGGGTAATGTCTTCTTTATTCCTAACATCCCTGAATATATTAAGGCTCTTATACTGATGCTTCCACAGTGGACTTATTATCGAGCTTGGTTTAGCGCCTAGCGGTGTAACGGAGCTTGAGAATTATGTGCCTCTTCCTTTGTTCCTGACCAATTCCCTTCCCGAAAAGTCAAACAACGACGAAGATCTCTTTATCGAATATCATTTTCTAGCTCAGATCACGCTACGAGCCCTCCTCAATCGCATAAATGCGTCACTGCGATATTACAGTAAGCTAGAACTTAATCAGCCATTGATAAGCTTTGGGTCTAATCCTCAGAAGCAAATCCATTCCAAACAGACGGCTTTCATGACTTCCCACCTAAAGCTCTAATACTAGAGTTAGCCAGACAACTGCTTGCTTGGCGGGAACATCTTCCATCGGTTCTGAACTGGAATGACGAGAATCCTGATGATGGTATCGAAGCGCCTCCCACTCCTGGTGCATGGCAGCAGACGGTTCTTGGGGAGCGAAGCACACCTACATTGTTTCACAATAAGATGATCATGAATGCTTCTCTGCGCACGCGCTACAAATATGCGCAGTATCTTCTTTGGAGGCCCTATGTCTACAAAGTGCTGCACTTTCCCAACTCTAGCACAGATGAAGATATTCAAGGATGTATGGAGGCTTTCAAGGTCACGCTCATCCACCTGATAGTTATCACACCATAACCACTGACTCGCAACAGGCGTGCTCGATGTGGCCACTTACATACCCAGTGTTCCAAGACCAAAGACGCCTGATTCCGCATATCTACGAGTATAGCCACACGTAAGTCTGGCCACCAACTTTTAAATAGTAATTATCTACTAATCCTGCTATCTCCAGGTTCTTCGGAATATTGGTCTTGTTATACTCCTGTCTCTATAACCCAGCGTTAAGCGCCGTCCTAGAATCACTCGAAACGCACAATGACTTGGAACTCAGCAAGGGGTACATGTTGCGGTGGATGCGAGATATGCAAGTCATGCATCCGGTGGCGCGGTGGAGTTGGCAGCTTTTGAGAGTCATCTATAAGGACCATCCACAAGTTAGAGAGTTAGTGCATTAGAACTTAGATATCTTGTGGAGAGGGACTTCCTCCCATCCCCGGCGTCTCCGCTGTTTCTTTCACCA
>Ga0335072_10004882_pt1 | contig 19818 bp, 20 predicted proteins | sample Lox_Sample_21_FD_206725 | JGI IMG/M metagenome (GOLD analysis project Ga0335072, IMG submission 206725) | Soil microbial communities from Loxahatchee National Wildlife Refuge, Florida, United States - Lox_Sample_2.1 | ecosystem: Environmental > Terrestrial > Soil > Wetlands | place: USA...
GATACGGCGCCGGTGATGAACGCCAACACTCTCATTGCGGCGCCGGCGTGGGTGCCGAATGCGGCGAACATGTACCCAATCCCGGACACCACCAAGTAGATGCCGAACAGGACACCCGCCACCAACTGTGTCTTGCCCGGCCAGGCCAGCACGATGACACCGAGAGCCACGGACGTGATGCCGACGAGGAGGATCAACTGCCAGGTGTTACGAGCGAGCTGGTGCAGGGGACCTTCCAAAACGGGCTTTTCGCTGGTTGTCATAGGAAAACGATAGTCCGGCATCGACGCGATGAGAATGTTTCCGGCACCAGAATTCAGCATCCCGCATCGTTACCGCGAACAGTGTCAGGCCAAGTCGCACTGAGGTAGGCCCCCCCGGCTTTGTCGCCAGAAAACAAAAGCCGGGCACAACTTGGTCGTTCAGCGACATCGCCGTGTCGACCCCGGGCCGATAAGTTTCATCACGAACACAGCGTCACGTTCCCCACAGGTTCGAATTGCTGACTCCCACAAACTAACCCAACTATCCGCGGTGCGGAGAAATGTAGGCGAAGCCATGTACGAAGCGATACTGCAAATCACCATCTACCTCACGATGGTCTTGTCCCCAGTGCTCATTCCGGTAACCGCCCACGGTATCCACATTGTCCGCGACCGGCGGCAGTCCGTCCCGCAGCGCGGGGCAGTCCACTTCCCGCGAGTCGCCGCACCCCGTCGTCTCGCCGTTCCCGCCCTCGCCGCCGCCGCCGCGTAGCGTCCGCTTACCAAGCCCGGTAGCCCAGCCCAGCTGGACTACCGGGCTTTTGCTGCAGAACCACGCTGCCGTACCAGTGACAGGCCCGTTGTCAGGGTTTGTTGCCAGAGAACAAAAGTTGGGCACAACTTGGTCGTTCAGCGACATCGCCGTGCCGACGCGGGGCCGATAAGTTTCATCACGAACACAGCGTCGAGTTCCCCACAGGTTCGAATTGCTGACTCCCACAAACTAACCCAACCATCCGCGGTGCGGAGAAATGTAGGCGAAGCCATGTACGAAGCGATACTGCAAATAACCATTTACCTCGCGATGGTCTTGTCCCCAGTGCTCATCCCGGTAACCGCCCACGGTATCCACATTGTCCGCGACCGTCGGCAGTCCTACCCGCAGCGCGGGGCAGTCCACCTCCCGCGAGTCGCCGCACCCCGTCGTCTCGCCGTTCGCGGCCTCGCACCCGCCGCCGCGTAGCGTCCGCTTACCAAGCCCGGTAGCCCAGCCCAGCTGGCTACCGGGCTTTTTGCTGCAGAACCACGCTGCCATACCAGTGACAGGCCAGCAACGCGAGTTCCACGTCGAGCCGGTCACTGCTGATCTCCCGCCCGCGCCGGGCGACGGCCCGGCCCACCCGGTACTTCACCGAGTTGAAGTGCATGTTCAGTTCCTCGGCGGCCACCTTGTAGCTGCCGCCGCAACCCAGATACACCCGCAATGTCTCGCGCAGCCGCGCGTCGTTCTCGGTATCGCCGGCTAGGTCGCCCAGCACGCCGGTCACCCACTCCCGGGTTCCGGCCACGTCGCTACCGAGTCGCGCCACAACCGACAAGCCGGGGTCGCTGGCGGCGATCACCGTCGGTCCCTTCGACTCACGGACGATTGCGACGGCGCGGGCCTCCACCGCCTCCCGGTGTGTGCGACGAAAGCCCTCGAAGCCGCCTGCCGTCGTCCCGATCGCCACGCTGGGCGAGTCCGATCGGTTCTGCGCGAACCGGCGAACCCCCTCCACCGCGTCGTCCACCGCGGCTCGATGCGGCAGCCAGCCCCACGCGCAGCTGCGGTCGGCGGCCACGAAAAGCGGGCTGGCATCCACCCGCACGGCCTCACCCAATTCGCGGAGAAATCGTTGCAGCCGCGGAAGTTCGTCGGCCTCGGAGCCCTGGTCCGGGGACCACACGACCAAGCCGAGGTGGTGCCACCGCAGCGGATAGCGGATCGCCGTGCTGGCTGCATCGACATCGATGGGTTTGGTTGCGGCCAGGATCTCGCGCACCCGCACGCCGCGGAGAATGTTCTGGTTTTCCAGCCAACGTTCGCGTTCGTCTTCGTAGACGGCAACGACTTGCTGCGACATCCAGTCGATGTAGTCGAACAGCGTGCCGGTGATCGCCTCGATCACCGGCACCCTTCTCGATTCCGGGATGTCCATGGCGCGCAATTCGGCGAAGACCGCTTCATTCATCAGGCGCTGACCGAGCCGATAGGCCCGCACCAGCGCGTTGACGGGCACCCCGTGCTGGGCCAGGCGGCGGGCGTACTCCAACGCGGCGGTGGGCGCCTCGACGCGCTCCACGGCGATGTCGTAGCGCAATGCGTGCAGGATCGTGTCCACGTTGCCCTCTACGCTGTTCCCCAGCAGTTCCATCAACGCTGGATCGCCGCGCAGCTCGGGGATCTGCTCCTCCAGCGAATGGTGCACCATCGACGACACCTCGAGCACCCGGGCGAGCAATCGGCTGGCGATCTCGGCGACGTAACTGCTAATCCCGACTTGAACATCTGGGCCGTCGAGGTGTGGTTTGTTCACGTCAATGACGTTAGACGCGGTTGTCGATCGGCGATAACCCCCGCCTGCGAATTTGTCTATCGCCGACTGTGCCGAGAAGCGCACAATTCCTACTGTGGTCGTCACAATCGGCAAACTTTAGCCCAAAGGAGCGAAACAATGGGGTTCACAAAACCGGATCTCCCTGCGGTCGACCCGGATACGTTCTTGCAAAAGCCACTGATGGAGCGGATGCGGATCCTCGCCATCGACTGGGGCGAAAGTGGTTTCGGCTCACCGAGGATGATCCACACCATTTACATCCTGAAGCTGGTGGCATTCGCACTCGGCGGCATCACCGTCGCAACGGCGACGTCCGGGCTGCCCGCCTTCTGGCATGTGAGCGAATGGTGGAACCAGCCGGTCGTCTACGAGAAAGTGATCCTGTGGACCGTGCTACTCGAGACCATCGGTGTGGCCGGGTCCTGGGGGCCGCTGGCCGGCAAGGTCAAGCCGATGACCGGCGGCATCCTGTTCTGGGCTCGCCCGGGAACCATCAGGTTGCGGCCCTGGAAGTGGGTGCCGTTCACCAACGGTGATCGGCGCACCTGGCTGGACGTCGGGATGTATCTGGCGCTGCTGGTGAGCCTCGCCGTCCCGCTGCTGGCACCGGGCGTGCACAGCGACTCGCTGTCAAAGGCACTGCCGCACAACACATCCGGCGTGGTGAACCCAGCCCTGCTGATCGCGCCGATGGTGCTGCTGGTGCTGGTCGGTCTGCGGGACAAGATCATCTTCCTGGGTGCTCGCAGCGAGCAGTACCTGCCGGCGTTGTTCTTTTTCGCCGCGCTGCCATTCGTAAACATGATCATCGCGCTCAAAATGCTGATCGTGGTGGTATGGGTCGGTGCCGGATTCTCCAAATTCGGTAAGCACTTCTCCAACGTCATTCCGCCGATGGTCAGCAACACGATATTCGCGCCCAAATTTCTGCGACGGGCCCACTACCGTGACTTCGGGCGCGACATGCGGCCGTCGCGGCTGGCGGACTTCATGGCACACGTCAACGGCACCACGGTCGAGATCCTGGCTCCGCTGGTCCTGTTCTTCTCCACGAACAAGTGGCTGACGCTGGTCGCGGCACTTGTGATGGTGGGCTTCCACCTGTTCATCATCTCGACCTTCCCGCTGGCGGTGCCGCTGGAATGGAACGTCGTGTTCGCCTACACCACCATCTTCCTGTTCCTCGGCTTCCCGAACAGCGACGGATACGCCCCGTGGAACATGTCGCCACCCTGGCTGGCCCTGATCATCGCCGCGGGTCTGCTGTTCTACCCGATCCTGGGCAATCTGCGTCCGGACAAGGTGTCGTTCCTGCCCTCGATGCGGCAGTACGCGGGCAACTGGGCCTCCGCAGTGTGGGCGTTTGCGCCCGGCACCGAACAGAAGCTCAACCGGGTCACCCGCTCGGCGTCCAACCAGATCGACCAGTTCATCGCGGCCGGCTACGAGCCCAAGTGGGCGGAGATCACGCTGCAGAAAACGGCCGCATGGCGGAGCTTGCACAGCCAGGCTCGCGGCCTGTATTCGCTGCTGTTGACGCACCTGCCTAGCGTCGACACCCGCACCGTGCGGGAGGGTGAGTTCGTGTGCAACTCCCTGATCGGATTCAACTTCGGCGACGGTCACCTGCACAATGAAGACTTGATCCGGGCCGTGCAGCGCCAAGCCGAATTCGAACCGGGCGAGTGCATCATCGCCTGGGTGGAGTCGGAGGCCTTTGGCAGCGGTGTTCAGCACTACAAGCTGATCGACGCCGCACTCGGGGTGATCGAGCGCGGCACCTGGAAGGTGGCCGACGCGGTCGCCGAACAGCCCTGGTTGCCCAACGGCCCCATCCCGCTGCAGGCGCACTGGTCACTGCTCAGCACAAAGCCGGCCGCAGCCCAGACCGATCAGGACCACGGTCACGGGGCGCTGACATGACCAGCGCAGTGGTGGTGGGCGGCGGGCCTAACGGGCTCGCCGCCGCCATCTCGCTGGCCGCCGAAGGCGTCGATGTCACCGTGCTCGAGGCCGCCGACGAGGTCGGCGGTGGTGCCCGCAGCAGCGAAGCGATCATCCCCGGCCTCCTGCACGATCACTGCTCAGCTATCCACCCGATGGCCGTCGGCTCGGAGTTCCTCAACCGCGTCGGCCTGCACCGGTACGGCTTGACGTGGCGCTGGCCGGAGATCGACTGCGTCCACCCTCTCGACGACGGCAGCGCCGGTGTGCTGTACCGCTCGGTGGAACAGACCGCTGCCGGTCTGGGTCCCGACGGGTCACGGTGGCGCCGCGCCTTCGGCTACCCCTCCGCGCATTTCGACGCGCTGAGCGAGGACATCATGCGGCCGCTGTTGCGGGTGCCCAACCACCCGTTGATGCTGGCCCGCTTCGGCGCGCCGACGGTGCTGCCCGGGTCGACGTTCGCCCGGCTGTTTCGCACCGCGCAGGGTCGGGCGCTGTTCGGGGGCGTTGCGGCCCATGCCTTCCGGCCGCTGCACTATCCGATGACGTCCGCGATCGGGATAGGGATTATCGCGGCCGGCCATCGCCACGGCTGGGCGGTGGCCGAGGGCGGATCGCAGTCGATCACCGACGCGATGGTCGCGCTGCTGACCGACTTGGGCGGCAAGATCGAGACCGGCCTCCGGGTCGATTCTGTGTCGCAGCTGCCGCCGGCGGACGTCACGATGTTCGATTTGGCGCCCAGCGCGGTCGCCGGCATCCTGGGCGACCGTCTGCCACGCCGAATTTCCCGCGCGTTCACCAGGTTTCGCCGTGGCCCCGGTGCGTTCAAGGTCGACTTCGCCGTCGAAGGTGGCGTGCCGTGGACCAACCCCGAGGCCCACCGGGCAGGCACGGTGCATCTGGCGGGAACCTACGCTGAGCTTGCCGCGACCGAGCGGGATATCCACGCCGGGCGGATGCCCGAGCGGCCTTTCGTACTGGTCGGCCAGCAGTATCTGGCCGATCCGCAGCGCTCGGTGGGCAACGATCACCCCGTCTGGAGCTATGCGCACGTCCCCAACGGCTACACGGGTGACGCGACCGAGGCGATCATCGCGCAGATCGAGCGATTCGCACCCGGTTTCCGGGATCGCGTCGTCGGCCAACAGGTCTGCGCCACGACAGAGATGGCCGCCTACAACGCCAACTATGTCGGCGGCGACATCATGACCGGTGCCAAGGACATTCGGCAGCTGACGTTCGGGCCGCGAATCACCCTGTCGCCCTACACCATTGGGGTGCCGGGCATGTACATCTGCTCGGCGGCCACCCCGCCCGGGCCCGGCGCGCACGGCATGTGCGGCGCCAACGCCGCCCAGCTCGCGCTGCAGCACCTCGCCAAGTAGCACGAGCAGGCGCAAAAGCACCCGTCGCCCGGCGTCGGGTGCTTTTGTGTCTGCTCGTGCCGCCAAGAAATCTCCAAGACGGCCCCGACACCCTCCTGTTCAAGTCGCCAGCGGCTGCCGGACAGGAGGAACAGAATGGCGAATTCACTTGCCGCGCCGCCCATGATCACAAAGCTGTCCGGCGCGTTGATAACCGCCATTGCGCTGGCAACTCTCGCTCCCGCACCTGCCCACGCCAACGGCGTCCTGACGGTCGGGATGAAACTGACCTTCAAACACCACGCCTGCTCGCTCGGGTTTTTCGCCACCGACTCGGTCGGAGATCAGCTCGCCATCACGGCTGGACACTGCGCCGAAGGACTGCACGAACGGGTCTACAACCCCTGGGGTCAGCAAATAGGTGAAGTCGTTGCCTGGCAGCCAGATGCCGAAGACAGTAACGGGAAGCTGACCGGCTCACGCGGGTTCACGGTGGTCTACACCTATAGAACCTTCGGCATCGAAGCATTTTTCACGCGCGTGGGATCCGCGAAGGTTGGCGATCGCGTGCGGTTGTATGGACAGCGAACCGCTGGCACCAACGGCACGGTCACCAACGTGTCCTATAGCGCAGGACATCCGGATCTGGACCTGCTCACCTCAGACGTCAAACAGCTGCCGGGTGACTCGGGCGGTCCGCTGTACACCCAGGGGCCGACCTTGGTCGGCATTGCATCCAGCACCAACGACGGGACTCGGGCCGCCGAGGCCCAGCCGCTCGATTCGCTCGAGCAGGAAATCAAGGCCGGCGCGGGGCGCTACGGCCGGGGTTTCTCGGTCTACGTCCGAGGCTGAGCGCTTAGAAGGTGACCACTACCTTGTCGGCAGCGCCGGGAGTGCCGGCCAATTCGAACGCTTCGCCGACGTTGTCGAACGGGACGGTATGGCTGACGATCAGCGCGTACTTCTCCCAGTTCGCGACGAGATCCTTTGTCACCTCGAAGATTTCGTCGGGATATCCCATGCTGCCGACGATGCTGATCTCGTTGCTCATCACGTTGACGAACTCGACCGACACCGGCTCCTTGTGCACGCCGACGATAACCAGGGTCGCCCCCTTTTTGGCGGCCGCCAGGGCGGTGTTGACGACGGCAGCAGCACCGGCGGCGTCGAGGTAGATATCGGTCCCCGCTTTACCGGGGAATATGCTCTCCCCCGCACCGTGCAGTTCGATCAGGCGCGCCACGACGTCCTCGTCGGCGGAGTTGATGACGGCGTCCGCACCGATCTGCAGCGCCTTCTCCAGCCGAGCCGGAATCAGGTCCACCACCACGACATGGCTCACCCCAACGGATTTGAACGCCAGCGTCGCGCCCAGCCCGATCGGCCCGGCACCGAATACCACCACCTTGTCCAACGGTTTGGGGTTGCAGCGGTTGACGCCGTGGCGCGCGACGGCCATCGGCTCGTTGAGCGCAGCGACTTCCCACGGGATGTGGTCAGGGATGACTTCCAAACTGGTTCCGCGGACCGCGTTCTCGATGAGCAGGTAGTCGGCGAGCGCCCCGGCGGGGCCGCCGTTGCCGATGATGCCACGTGGGGCGGCCATCGGGTTGATGACGACATGATCCCCGACGGCGATGCCGGAGACCTCGGCGCCGACCTCGATGACCTCGCCCGCCGGTTCGTGGCCCAGGGGTGTACAGCCCTGCCGGGGCGGAACGCCTCCGATGGTGAGGTAGAACGCATCCGAGCCGCAGATTCCGCACGCGCGCATCGCCACGAGCACGTCGCACGGGCCCGCCTGCGGGCGCTCGGCCTCGATGACTTCGGCCGTGCCGGGACCGGTGACCATCGATACCTTCACGGCGTGCCTTCCATTTCGATGTCGAACCGCTCGAGGTACTCGGCGAACACCGGTTCGAGTGATTCGACCGTGAGGCCGTACTGGTCGAGGCTGTAGGAGTTGAGCGCGAACCGGTCCTGCGGATGCTCGGCGAGCCAATTACGCATGCGCGCTTCGGTTTCGGCGGTCAGCGGATCGCCGGCCCAGTCGTAGATGCGGCGCATGACATCCATCGGGTCGCGCATCATCTCGTGGTAGTACATGTCGAAGAAGCGGTCGTCGCCGATGCGATCGCGGGCCCGCAACGGGCGTTCGACGTGATAGCGCATCTGCCACATGGCGTCGCGGCCCATCGCCTCCAGGTCCACTGCGTCGGGATGCAACGTCATTCCCTTGGGCAGCCGCCACAGGTTGGCCAGCGACCCCGTCGCCTTGTACGGGTCGCGGTGCGCCCACACCAGTCGGGCGTCGGGAAACACCTTCAACAGCGCCTCGATGTGTACCGAATGCGACGGCATCTTCAGGCTCCAGGTACCCGGTGCGGTGGACTGCAGCACCTGCAGGTAGCGCTTCTGGTACTGGTAGGTGCTGCTCATGTCGGCCTCGTCGAAAAGCCATTCGGCGTAGCGCCGCGTCGACAGGAACGAGTCCCACGACAGGCCCTTGAAGTCCTGGTTGTGGATGAACATGTCCTCGGTGGGGCCGTCGGCGTCTTCCCAGTGCGGCAGCGCCACTTTCGCCTTCGTGACCATCTCCAGGATCTTGCTCTGCTCCTCGAGCAGGGCCACGCAGCGCGGATCGGTGCGCAGCGTCTCGGTGGTGGCCGGCGGAATCGGATCCACACACTGCCAGTGCAGCACCGAACGCCGCGCCGGGTCCTGGTCGAGCAGATAGCTGATCACCGTGGTGCCGGTGCGCGGCATGCCGAGCACGATCAACGGCCGCTCGACGGGCGCATCGAGCACTACGGGGTGCGACTGGATGTAGTCGTGGATCTGCAGCCGACGGCCCAGGGCGTCGGTCGCATCGTTGAGGATGCGTTCCCGGCCGAACGGGGTGAACGCCGGCGAGGTATTGACCTCATCGACGATGATCGCCAATCCCGCACGCCAGGAATCGGATTCGATCTCGGTGAGGCCGGTGCGCTGCGCGGCCAGCTTGAGGACGTCGTCCGCAGACGCCACCGCGTCGAATTCGCCCATGATCTAGACCGTCAGATATCCGCCGTCGACCGCCACGGTGGTGCCGGTGATATAGCGCGCGGCATCGGTGCACAGGAACAGCACCGCGGGCGACACTTCGTCGGGCATTCCCATCCGGCCCATCGGAGTGTGGCGCATTTCGGGTTCGAGCAGTTGCGGGATGTCGCGTACGGGGTGGGTCATCCGGGTGTCGATCAGCCCGGGTGCGACGGCGTTGACGCGGATGCCGTCGTCGACCCAGCGTCGCGCCAAGTTCTTGGTGAAGGCCACCATTCCTGCCTTCGACGAACTGTAGGCCGGCACGGCTACGGCGGACACGAACGCTGACATCGACGCGATGGTGACCACGCTGGCGCCGCCGGGGGCGTCACTCGCCTTGAGCGGCGCGTGACAACCCATCGTCAGGCGCATGTGGGCGAACATGTTGACCGCCACCGACCCGGCGTAGCCGTCGGGATCCCATTCGTCCTTTTGCGCCGCGTACGGGCCGCCGGCGTTGTTGACCAGAACGTCAAGCGCTCCCAGCGATTCCGTCAGCGCGTCGATGGCGTCGGGATCCGCCATCTGACACTGGCGGAATTGCAATGCGCTCAGGTCGATCTCGGGGTAGTCCGCCGCCGACGCGCGCGTGCCGGTCACCGTGACGGCGGCGCCGGCCCTGGCGAAGTCGGCGGCGATCGCGTACCCGATGCCGCTGGTGCCGCCGGTCACCAGCACGTTGGTGCCGGTGAAGTCGAAGCTGAGGGAGTTCATTCGGTCGTCCTCAATTCGTTGATCGATTTGGTGAGCCAGGCCTTTTCCCAGAAGTTATCGGTGCCGGCCAGCAGCGCTTCGTGGGCGTCGGCGGCCACCGCGCGCGCCGCCGGATTCCCGGGCTCGACGGTCAGAACGAGGTCGGTGAGATGCAGCGCTTCCACCGGTCGCCCGTTCGCCACATGAGTGCGCGCCGCCTCGGCGAGCGCGTTGGCTCCGGCGGCGTTGACCACGTCCGCCGCAACGGAATTCGCCGCAACACCGTAGAGTTCGGTGGTCGAGCGGTGGTGGAACCAACCGGTGTACATCTCCCAGATGGCGCGCACATTCCAGGAGGTCTTGCCGTAGCCCTCGCCGACGTCGAGGTGCTCCGGCACGCTGACCTCGCGCATCGCGGTGTGCACATCGGCGCCGGAATTCATCAGCTCGACGGTCCGATCGTGCACGACCTGCATGGCGTCTCGCATCGCGGTGACCTCCTCGGCGATCCGGTCGGCGCCCTCGATCGGCGCGAAATGGCCGGTGATGATCTTCTCGGGCCCGTACTCCAACACCGTGTTGAGCGACTCGATATACAGAACCGGGTCGCGGTACCGGTCACCGCGAATGGTCATCAGATTCGGCACATGGCCGAACAGCGGTCCGAATAGGTTGCCGCTGAATAGGATTCGATCTTGAGGCAGCCACACCACAATCGAGTCGGTGGTCTCCCCGCCCGGCGTCCAGGCCAGCTCGAAGCTGCGGCCGCCGACCGTCATCTCATGGCGTTCGTCGAATGTCGCGGTCGGCTCGGGGAAGGAGAAATCGATGGTGGCGGGGTCGATCGTCTTGGCGTGCTCGGCCATGGCGGTCGTGAACTTCTGGAACGCGAAGGCCGTCTTGGGCACGCGGTAGCCCATCAGACGCTGGTTGTCGTCGCGCCAATAGCGATAGTTGCGGTGCATCACCACGGCAGTGTCTTCATCGCGCAGCGCGTTGACCGCGCCCCAATGATCCGCGTGCCCCTGTGTGATGACGATGGCCCACGTCGGGCCCGCCAAGTCGGCAAAAGCCTTGCGGTGCAACGGCCCTTCGAACACCAGCCCGGCGTTGACGATGACCCGCCCGTCGTCGGTGGCCACCGCGTAGGAGTTGGAGACGCCCGGCGACATCCAGATGTCGTTGCCCAGGGGCGTCGCGGGAGCGCCGGTCGCCGCCGCCAGGTCGGCAGCCCCGGGACGCTCCCGATAAATCCCGGCCATTGCCACATCCTTCCTCTAGAACCGTAGAGGTGATCCTCTATAGTTCTAGAGGTAATGTCAAGATTCATGGGCCTGCGGGGATTGACAGACAGGGTTGCGGTCGTGGTCGGCGGCGCCACCGGGATCGGAGCGGCGACCGCCGCCCGACTCGGCGCGGAAGGCTGCCGTGTGGTCGTCGGCGACGTCGCCGTCGACGCGGCGCGGCAGACGGCCGCGGGCATCGTCGCGGCGGGCGGGACCGCGACTCACGTCGCCTTCGACCTCGCCGACCCCGCGTCGGTCGCCGACCTGATCCGCAGCGCCGCAACGACTTACGACGGCGTCGACCTGATGTTCAACGTGGGCGCCGATATGAGCACCATCCGTGCCGACACCGACGTCGTCGACATCGACTTCGAAGTCTGGGACCGCGTGATGACGGTGAACCTGCGCGGCTATGTGGCCGCCATGAAATACGCCATCCCGTGCATGCTCGCCCGCGGCGGAGGGGCGATCGTCAACATGTCCTCGGCGGCGGCGTTCCAGGGCGAGCCCGCCCGACCGGCCTACGCCACCGCCAAAGCGGGGATCGGCGCCCTCACCCGCCACGTGGCGTCGCGGTGGGGCAAGGAGGGCATTCGCTGCAACGCGGTAGCGCCGGGCTTCACCGCGACCGAGGCCATCCGCTCCGTACCGCAATGGCCGGACCTGCAGGCCGGCGCGCTCAAACGCATCCGCGGAACTCGCGTCGGCGACCCCGGCGACATCGCGGCACTGGTCGCTTTCCTGCTGTCCGACGAAGGCGAATGGATCAACGGCCAGGTCGTCAACATCGACGGCGGAACCGTCCTCCGGTGACCATGACCAGCACACCCCGGAAACGCGACGGCGACGAACGCCGCCGCGAACTGTGCGACGCGGGGATCCGGGTGCTGGCCGAACAGGGGTCCCGCGGCCTCACGCACGGACAGGTCGACCGCTACGCGGGGGTCCCCGAGGGCACCACGTCGTACTACTACCGCACCCGCGCGGCCCTATTGCGCGGCGTCGGCAAGCGCGTCGCCGAGATCGATGTCGCCAATATGCAATCGGTGATCGACGAGCCGCTCGACCCACTCTCGCCGTTCGCGCACCTGGCCGAGCTCACCATGATGCAGGCCGACGGGCCGGGCCTGATGCTGAACCGGGCGCGGCATGAATTGCTACTCGGCGCCGCACGGGACCCCGATCTCGCCGAGACGGCCCAGTCGTTCGCGGCGCGCGTCATCGCTATGGCCCATGACGCTATCGCTCACCTGCAGCCGGGCACCGACGACCCCGCGCTGATCGCCGCGCGGGCGACGGCCGTCACCACCTTCATCGCGGGCGTGTTCACCCGACTCGTCGGCGGAGACCGCACGATCAAGGATGCCACGCAACTCGCCCGTCTGCTGGAGGCTGTCGCCACCGCGGTGTCGCTGTAACAGGCGTGAGCGTATCCGCGATAAGGCTGTGTAGTGGGTCGACTAGACCTAACGTATTGCTGTATCTCCATGCTGGAGCACCAAAGGAGTGGATGGATATGAAGCGATCGATTTTCACGTTTGTCGCCGCGGGTGTGCTGGCTTCGGCCGGGTTGGTGACGGCCGGTGTGGGCATCAGCAGGGCCGACACGCTGCAGACCGAGGGCAACTATCCGACGCACCAGGCTTGTCAGGACGCCGGACCCGCCGTGAAGGCCAGGACACCACCGTTCAACTGGAACAACTTCTGGTGCGTTCCGGATCCTAAGGCCCCGGGCAACTGGCGCTTGGTTCTCAGCAACGGTTAAGCAGCACGAACAGACGCTAGTACGTATAGAAGCCCTCGCCGGTCTTGACGCCGAGCTTGCCCGCATCGACGTAGTCCTGCAGCAGATCCCGCACGCTCTTGGGCAGATACGGGAACTCTTCGGCGTAGTTATTCTCGATGTCGAGCACCACGTCCAAGCCGACGACGTCCATCAGCTGGAACGGCCCGGCCGGCACCCCCCAGTTGATCTTGAACATGCCGTCGACATCCTCGGGGCGGGCCACCCCCTCAGCGACCACCGCCAGGCACTCGCGTTTGATCGCGGCCCAGACCCGATTGAAGATGAAGCCGGTGCACTCCTTGCGCGCCTCGAAGGGATGCACGCCGAACTCGGGCAGGACGCTCAGCAAGGTGTCCAGCAGGCCACGGTCGGTCTCACCGTCCGACATCAGGTCGAGCGCGTTGAATTGCGGCGGCATGTAAAAGTGCATGTTGCACAGACGCGTTTTGTCGCGGACGTTTTCGGCCATCAGGCGCGACGGGTACGACGACGAATTGGTCGCGAAGATGGTGTCCGGCGGCGCGACCCGGTCGATCTCGCCCCACAGCGGAATCTTGATCTCCAGCTTCTCCGGGACGGACTCGACGACAAGCCAGGTGTCGTCCAACGCCTCTTCGAACGACGCCGCACCCACCGCCCCACCTTCCTCGCCAAAACCCCGGTCAGCCAATAGCTTTGGCAAGTTCTCCGTCACATATTGCGCCGCCTCGTCGCGCTGTTCGGCGCGTCGCGCGTAGATCCGCACGGTGCCCCCGCGGCTGGCGAGCATCAGCGCGATGCGGCGGCCCAGCGTTCCCGCCCCGATCACCGCGACGGGACGGTTCTGGATGTCCTCGAAGGTGTAGGTGTACGACACACACGCATGCTATGCGGCGACTGCCGACAGGATTCCGTCGCTGGCCGACAAAGGTGAGCCGCCGGTTGTCGACGGCAGACAATGCGCCCTGACTACGTTGGCTTGACCACGACTGCGTTGCGTGGCAGAGGAGCGGGCCGGCCACTAAAATCTGAGGACGAAATCACGCACCGGGAGCGACCATCGACAATCCCTACTGGCAGGCGGTCAAGGATTGCGTCGACACCGATGATCTGCAAGGCAACCCGGTGGTCGGCTATTACCGTTTGGACCGCACCGTCGACGAAAGCATGGCCCGGTCGCCGAACCGGCTGAGGCTGGTCCGCAAGTACTGCTGGACCATCCCCGACCCCGATACCGTGGCGTTCGTCGCTAGGCACGCGCAGGGCGGCCTGGTCGATCCGATCGCCGGGACCGGCTACTGGGCCTATCTCCTTGCGCAGGTCGGCGTGGATGTCGTCTGCTACGACCTGAACCCGGGTACCGAGTTGATCACCAATGGCTGGCACGGCGACGACCTCTACGCCGAAGTGTGCGCGAAAGACTGCGCCGAAGCAGTGGCGCTGCATCCGGACCGGACGCTATTCCTTTCGTGGCCACCGCACGGACAAGACGTCGGCGCCCGCACATTGCTGGCCTACCAGGGGAACCGCGTCATCTACATCGGCGAGGGCCACGGCCGTGGCACCGGGGACGATCAGCTGCACCTCATGCTTGATGCCGATTGGACCGAAGCCGGTTCGCACCTGCCGGTTCAATGGTGGGGTCAACACGATCGGGTGACGGTGTACGAGCGCGCTACAGCAGCGTGATCTGCTCGGGCTGCGGCTCGGCCGGCTCGAGCAGCTCGGGCCCGTTGTTGCGGATGTTGTTGACCAGCGTCGATATTTCCCGCAACTCGATGCCGTCCACGTCGGGGGGCTGAGCCAACAGCTCGGTGTCCAGGGGTGCGTCGGGGTTCAGCCAGCCATCCCAATCGTGCTCGGCCAGTACCAGCGGCATCCGGTCGTGGATCCCGGCCAGCTCCCCCACCGCGTCGGTGGTGATGATCGTGCAGCTCAATAGCGGCGTGGCGTCTTTAGCGGGCTTCCAGACCGACCACAGCCCGGCCATGAACAGCTGGTCCCCGTCGGTGCGATGCATGAAGAACGGGGTTTTCGGGGACTTCTTCTCGGCATTGGGCCGCCACTCGTACCAGCCGTCCATCGGCACCAGGCAGCGCTTGCTTTTCGCCGAACTCCGGAAGGCGGGCGAAGTGGCGACCTTGTCGGCGCGCGCGTTGATCAGCAGCGGCCCTTTGTTGTCCGGTGCGCCGTCGGGACCGGCCTTGACCCACGGCGGAATCAATCCCCAGCGCATCAGCCGCACCCGGCGGGTCGGCCGGTCGTCGGGCTCGCTGTGCCGCGACACCACCGCGGCGATCGTGTTGGTGGGCGCCACGTTGTAATTCGGCGCCGGGGCCCGGGTGTCAGTGGCTGCTGTAGCTTCATCGATTGCCTTGATCTTCTCGGCCAACAGGGCCGGATCCGTCGTGACCGCAAACCGTCCGCACATGTCTCCATGGTGGCAGAGCGCCGTGACACGCAATGATGGACGAGTGAGCACATGGCGGGCCCCGCACGCGTCGACACCGGTGCACGCGACGGTCACCGTGCCGGGCTCGAAGTCACAGACCAACCGGACGCTGGTGCTGGCCGCGCTGGCAGCCGCGCAGGGCCTGGGGCCCCCGGGCTCGCCCAGGGGAGGCACCTCGACCATCTCCGGCGCGCTGCGCAGCCGCGACACCGACCTGATGATCGGAGCCCTGCGGACCCTGGGTTTGCGCGTCGACGGCGACGGTTCCGAGCTGACGGTCAGCGGCCGGATCGAACCGGGCCCCGACGCGCGGGTGGACTGCGGCCTGGCGGGCACCGTGTTGCGGTTCGTTCCGCCGCTGGCGGCGCTGAGCGCGACGCCGGTGACCTTCGACGGCGACGATCAGGCCCGCGCTCGGCCCATCGCACCGCTGCTCGATGCGTTGCGCGGTCTCGGCGTCCCCGTCGAGGGCAGCGGGCTGCCGTTCCGGGTGCAGGGCAGCGGATCGGTGGCCGGCGGCACCGTGGCCATCGACGCGTCCGCCTCGTCGCAATTCGTGTCCGGGCTGCTGCTGTGCGGGGCGTCGTTCACCGAGGGCCTGACCGTGCAACACACCGGCGCCTCGCTGCCGTCCGCGCCGCACATCGCGATGACGGTGCAGATGCTGCGGCAGGCCGATGTCGACGTCGACGACTCGACCCCGAACCGCTGGCAGGTGCGCGCCGGCGCTGTCGCGGCCCGGCATTGGGACGTCGAACCCGACTTGACGAACGCCGTCGCATTCCTGGCAGCCGCGGTGGTCACCGGCGGCACCGTGCGGATCACCGGATGGCCGGCCACCAGCGTACAACCCGCCGACCACATCCTGGACATCCTGCGTAAGCTGAATGCCGTTGTCACCCATACTGATTCATCCCTCGAGGTGAGCGGATCGGCGGTCTACGACGGCTTTGACGTCAACCTGCGTGCCGTCGGCGAGCTGACGCCGTCGGTGGCGGCACTGGCCGCGCTGGCCACCCCGGGATCGGTGTCACGCCTGGCCGGCATCGCCCATCTGCGCGGCCACGAAACAGACCGGCTCGCCGCGCTGAGCGCCGAGATCAACCGCCTGGGCGGCGACTGCAAGGAGACGACCGACGGCTTGGTGATCACCGCGACACCGCTGGGGCCTGGTACCTGGCGCGCCTATGCCGATCACCGGATGGCGATGGCGGGCGCCATCGTCGGGCTGCGGGTGGCCGGGGTCGGGGTGGACGACATCGGCGCCACCACCAAGACGCTGCCGCAGTTCGCGCAGCTGTGGACCGAAATGGTCGGGCCCGGCGCTTGAGGCCCGGCGACTACGACGAGTCCGACGTCAAGGTCCGCTCCGGCAGGGGCTCGCGACCACGGACCAAGACCCGCCCCGAGCACGCCGACGCCGAGGCCGCGATGGTCGTCAGCGTCGACCGCGGCCGCTGGGGGTGTGTGCTGGACCGCGACCCGGACCGACGGGTCACGGCCATGCGGGCGCGCGAGCTGGGCCGCACCCCGATCGTCGTCGGCGACGACGTCGACGTGGTCGGCGATCTGTCCGGACGCCCCGACACCCTGGCCCGCATCGTGCGGCGCGGCGAGCGGCGAACGGTGTTGCGGCGCACCGCCGATGACACCGACCCGACCGAGCGCGTGGTGGTCGCCAACGCGGACCAACTGTTGATCGTGGTGGCACTGGCCGACCCGCCGCCGCGCACCGGTCTGGTCGACCGGGCGCTGATCGCCGCCTACGCCGGCGGGCTGAGGCCAATTCTGTGCCTGACCAAGACCGATCTTGCCCCGCCGGAGCCGTTTGGTGAGCAGTTCGTCGACCTGGACTTGACGGTGGTCGCGGCGGGCGTCGACGATCCGCTGCTGGCCGTCGCGGACCTGCTGGCCGGCGAGATCACCGTGCTGCTCGGGCACTCCGGAGTGGGCAAGTCGACATTGGTGAATCGCCTTGTGCCCGAGGCTGATCGGGCTGTCGGCGAGTTAACGGACATCGGCAGGGGCCGGCACACCTCCACGCAATCGGTGGCTCTGCCGCTGGATTCAGACGGCTGGGTGATCGACACCCCGGGCATCCGCTCCTTCGGGTTGGCCCACATCGAGCCCGACGACGTGCTGATGGCCTTCTCGGATCTGGCCGAGGCGATCGACGACTGCCCCCGCGGCTGCGGGCACATGGGACCGCCCGCCGACCCCGAATGCGCGCTGGACACCTTGTCCGGGCCCGCGGCGCGTCGCGTCGCCGCAGCCCGCCGACTGCTGGCGGTGCTCAGGGAGACCTGACCGGCTTGGCGAGCGCCGTCCAGATGCCCTGCGGCCGTGTCAGACTTCGTCATGCCCTCTGAGAAATCCCCGTTGGTACTGCTGCATCCATTCCTTGTTTCGGGCGAGGTGTGGCAGGACGTGGTGCCACTCCTATCGAGCTACCACCAGGTGTTCACGCCCACCTTGCTCGGCCACCGCGGAGGCCCACAGGTTCAGCGTCGTCCGGCCACGATCTGGGACGTCATCGAAGCGGCCGAAGCCTATCTCGACGAGAACGGTCTGCAACGTCCACACCTGGCCGGCAACTCGCTGGGTGGATTCGTGGCCATCGAGCTGGCCCGGCGCGGGCGGGCGTCGACCGTCTGTGCGTTGTCACCCGCGGGTTTCTGGACTGAAGGACGTGGTTCGGCAGGGCAGGTCACGGCGGGAAGGAAGGTGCACAAGATCGCTGCAATGTCACGGCTCTCCATTCCTTTCGGCCCCCTGCTCTTCAAGTCGGGTGTCGTGCGCCGGACTCGTTGCGATTTCTCAACAGCGCCCGCCACGGCGAGCGAGTGTCCGCAGACAAGCTCGTCGAGGTGACCCGGACCGTCGTCGCGTGCACCGTCGGCAGGGAGGTTCTCTCCACCGCCGAGGAGCAGGTGGTCCCGCTGGCTCCACTGCCGTGCCCGATCACCCTCGCCTGGTCGGAGCAGGACTCGCTGTTACCGCTCGCTACCTACGGCAAAATTGCACGCGAGCGCCTACCCAGCGCGGGGTTCGAGGTGCTGCCGGACGTCGACCACGTTCCCATGTTCGACGATCCTGAACTGGTCGCGCGCACGATACTGGCCGTCACCGGTGCGCGGGCTTAAGCCCGCCTGCCCACTAGCCGCACGCCGAGCTCGTCGGGTGGCACCAGATGCCCTTCAGCGCAACGTATTTCCACGTCTGCGTCGGCGCCGCAGCCCAGATGAGTCAGCCGCAACTTGTGCCGCCCCGGCAGGTGGCGTTGCCCCCACTGGAACATCGACCAGACCACCGGCATGAAATCGACGCCGGCCTCGGTCAGCACATACTCGTCGCGGCCGCGCTGCCCGGGCTCGCGGTAGGGCCGGCGCTTCAGCAGTCCCAGGCGGACCAGCTCGGCCAGGCGCGCGGAAGCGGCGGCCTTGGTGATGCCCACCCGGCGGGCAAAGTCGTCGAATCGGGTGGTGCCGTAGTACGCCTCGCGCATGATGAGCATGGCGGATTTGGTGCCGACGACCGACATGGTCTTCTCGATCGCGCATTCCCCGACCGCTGACCACGCCTCGCGGTCGGCGAGCCTCCCCTGGAGCATTGTCATGAAGATCACTATTTCATCTGGGTTGTGTTTAGTATACCCAGGTGTTATAGCTGGGTATAGTAATCGATACTTAGCTCAAGGAGGAGCCATGACCCGTGACGCGGTAATCGTCGGTGCCGTACGCACCCCGGTCGGTAAGGGCAAGGCCAACGGCGCGCTGCATGATGTGCTGCCCGCCGACCTGTTGGCGCACAGCCTGCGCGAACTCATGGCACGGACCGGCGTGGACCCGGTACACATCGACGATGTCATCGCCGGTGCCGTCACCCAGGTCGGCGACCAGGCCGTCAACATCGCCCGTAATGCCGCGCTGGGCGCCGGATTCCCGGAGTCGGTTCCCGGCACCACCGTGGACCGGCAGTGCGGCAGCAGCCAGCAGGCCATCAGCTTCGCCGCGCAGGGTGTGGTCGCCGGCGCGTACGACCTGGTGATCGCCGGTGGCGTGGAATCGATGAGCCGGGTGGTGATGGGCAGCAATGTGCTGCCGGGCAGCAACCCGTTCGGCAACGACATGGCAGCGCGCTATCCCGAAGGCCTGGTGCCGCAGGGCATCAGCGCCGAACTGATCGCCGCGAAGTGGGGCTTCTCTCGGGCCCAGCTCGACGAGTTCTCCGCGGGCAGCCACGAGAAGGCAGCCCAGGCCACCAAGGACGGGCTCTTCGACAACGAGCTGATCCCGATCGCCGGGCTAACCACCGACGAGATCATTCGGCCCGGCACGACGGTCGAGTCACTGTCCGGGCTGAAGCCGGCGTTCTACAGCGAGGCGGTGAAAGAGCGTTTCCCCCAGATCAATTGGTCGATCACGCCGGGTAACTCGTCGCCGCTGTCCGACGGCAGCGCCGCGGTGCTGATCACCACCAGCGAGGCCGCCAAGAAGCTCGGCCTGCGCCCCCTGGCGCGCATCCACACCGCCACCGTGGTGGGGTCCGACCCGCTGTACATGCTGACCGGCGTCATCCCCGCCACCGAGAAGGTGTTACACCGCGCTGGGCTGACGCTGGCCGACATCGACCTGTTCGAG
>Ga0335072_10004883_pt1 | contig 19817 bp, 19 predicted proteins | sample Lox_Sample_21_FD_206725 | JGI IMG/M metagenome (GOLD analysis project Ga0335072, IMG submission 206725) | Soil microbial communities from Loxahatchee National Wildlife Refuge, Florida, United States - Lox_Sample_2.1 | ecosystem: Environmental > Terrestrial > Soil > Wetlands | place: USA...
TCCCACCAAAGCCAATGCAAATATGGACAGCCGTATAAATCAAGACACTTGGTGCTTGTTACTTCCTCACACATCCAGTTCCATGGGTTCTAATACATGGATTTATGCGCTACGTTTGCGTCTATCCATTCTCTAGCCAGTTCCGACAAGCACGTCTAGCGTTTCGTGCCTGGGCTATTCCTAGCGAACCTGGCCTCGTCATCTCTCATACCATTCATTTAAGCGGCAGTGAGCTCCTCATCCGTGATAATCTTCGTAATCTTCCCAATGGCGATGGATTGCCCTTGATCACGAAGCGTAAACCGTCCCAGTTGAGGATAGTCCTCGAATCGCTCGACGCATACCTTGGGTGCACCCGGCAGCACTTCCATTCGAGCAATAATGCTCATACCCTTCGTCGCGAACGGGGGTGGCTTCTTACTCTTCCGATTCGTCTTCTTCTCCAGCTTGTGCAATAATGCTGCAAAGGTGACCTCCTCAATGGCGGCGTGGACGTGTAGAATGCAATTATACCCAGCTGATAATATGGATTTGAGGTCTAGGATGTTGATCTGTGCCTCGAACGCACTAACACAGTGGACCAGTCGCTTTGGCGAGCAAAGCACAAATCCTGGGAGAATGTCCTCCTCCTCGATCCCCTTGAGCCGGATACGGACTTGGTCGCCGCAGGATGCGACTGGTATTTCTTCTTCGGTTTCACCGTACAGTGCGGCAACGATGACTTCTTCCCTGTTTGGCATCATAATGAGTGTCATGTCCTTCTTTATCACACCTGCCTCGATACGTCCCTCAACCACGGTTCCCATCTCTCGGTACTTGCCGCCGACTGGCATCATGAACGGTGCATTGACTTTTCGCTCCAGCTTGTCCATGTCATCTAGATACTCAAGCAGCGACGGCCCATCGTACCAGGGCGCGAGGGATTTTGGAACACGGTCTTTCAGGCCAATCCCCGTTTGTGCAGATATTGGCATAAACATCAGGTCAGTCTTGGGGTTGTATCCAACGTTCTTGAGGTAGACAGTGAGTTTAGTGATGCATTCCTCGTACCGGGTTTTTGACCATTCGACAGTCGGATCGTCCATCTTGTTGACCACGACGACAAGCTTGTTCACACCTTGAGTTTTAGCCAACATGGCATGTTCTCGCGTCTGTCCACCTTTCTCGAAGCCAGTCTCGTATTCGCCCTTGCGGGCAGAGATTACAAGAATGCCGACATCAGCTTGTGAGGCACCACCGATCATGTTTGGAACAAAGGTTTTGTGTCCGGGAGCATCCAGGATAGTGTACCGTCGCTTTTCTGTTTCAAAGAATCCACGCCCGACTTCTACGGTCTTGCCCTTCGCCCGCTCTTCCTTGTTCAGGTCCAGTACCCAAGACAGATACCATGTTTCTCTTCCAGCTTCTTTGGCATCGCGCTTGTATTTTTCCAACGTCCGCTCATCAACCATACCCGTCACATTGAGTAGTGACCCTCCTAGTGTAGATTTTCCAGCATCGACGTGGCCAATGAAGATCAGATTGACATGCTCCTTGCCATAGACTTCTTGAAGGGTTTCTTCATCAATGTCTGCAGCTTGTTCTCTGGCGACTGCGTCTGCATCACGCACAGCCTTCTTGTCGCCGAGAGTAGGAGAAGACTTGCCCGATGATGGCGCAGGCGATCCCTTTGCGGCTGCGGTCATAATAGCCCCAGTCTTTTCTACTGCTTTAACGGCCGTAATCCTTGCACCATCTGCTGCTGCGGGTGCCTCTTTCGTGGTAGGAGAATTTGTTTTCGCAGAAGCCGGCAGAGTTGAGGTAGGAACGCCGATGGAGAGTACCTTCGCTTTCGGTGCTTCGGCGCCGATAGAAAGCACTTTTGCTTTCGGAGGAGGGATGTTTTCCGCCTTCACAGGCACAGGTGCAGGCGCAGGGGCCGGGGCCGGTGCAAGTTGTGAATCACCTGTTGGTCTCTTGGCGATGCTGATTGGCGCCTGTCGTGGCTGCGGCTGTTGCGGTTGGAAGCTGCCAGGACCTTGATTGTATGCTGCAAATTGGCCTCCATAGTTCTGGTTGTATCCGCTAGGTTGCTGTCTTTGTTGGTTGTACTGGCTGAAGTCTTGTTGCCCGTATTGTGGATAGCCTCCGTAGCCTTGTTGTTGCCCATATCCGTACTGCTGCTGGTTGTAATTGTTGTATTGCTGGAATTGTTGTCCAGGTTGAAATGTACTTGCACCAGGCTGGAAAGAGCTGGCACCAGGCCGAAATGTGTTAGGTTGATCGTTTATGTTGAGGTTTTGCGTCTGCCTCTGAAGGTTGCCCTCTTCCTGGGCGGCAGGATCATCTTCCCACGAATCTAGTCCAGACATGATGAAAGGGTGAATCGAAGGATGAGTGGGTGGGTATGTGGAAAATGTTGATTCCAAGAGCGAGATTTCTATCATATAAGGTTCAAGGTGTAGCGCATTTCCCCCATGGTGGAGACGGTGTCACGTGCTAATGCAGAGCATGAATCATTTCTGCGCCTGAACAGTCATATCACCTTGCACGCTAATTCTGCCCTCCTTTCATGACTGTGCTCCGAGTACCATGATGGAACCGGACCATCGAGTACGTTGGAACTGTGAGTTAGAAGCTTTCAAGGACTACGCGTCTAGTTTTCCGACCCTCCAACGGCATCCCACCCTTAGTCATGACTGGGCACATTTACACGGGTTTCAGTTTGAATGAATCCGTATTGGTTGTGCCCATTTCAAAGATTTAGAAATCACTAAGAGCTTCACACAAGAACTTCATGGCTTCCCCCTCAATACCTAGCTCCTCACTTTCCCTTGGGCCATTGATCGCGCACCTCATGTTGTCGACCCTATTTCCTTTTCTCAACATCCGCACTTTATCTTTCTCCTTACTCCACTCGCTTCTCAGGTCGATGAAACAGATCTCCTTCCCGATTTGCTTAGCAACGTCGACGGCCCATTTCGTACCGCCCTTAACACTCTCCGGTGAACCTCTCGAGATGGTCAACACAAAGTCGGATTCTCGCACATTCCATTCCGTACGCTGCGCATTGTCCCGCGATGGTGTTTCTTGCAAGTTTGCTCTGAATTCCAGCTGGATGGGGCCTGCTTCGTTAGTGAATCCGAGCGGCACCCAGCCTTTGTAGGGGATTTGGAGCTTGATGGCGGCCTTGATGGCAGCGGTATCTACTCCCGTCTGACCACCACTGATTATTGTCAAGGCAGGCGCCATCTTTCAAGTTGGTATTGGAACTTTGAGGGATCAGAAAGACAACAGTATCATAGCTAGGGGCCTCCGTGGGCCAATTTATCTCGTGCCGAGGGCTCACCCGCAGTGAACTAGAAATAGAGTAGAGAGACGGGCGATTGACGCGCCGAGAGTTTTCGGCAGAGGCTTCTGCAGCGCCTTAGGCCTCAAACTGCAAAAGACTTCATTAGAATCTAAATCAGCTCTCATTCATCAATAGCTATGCTAAGTCGGAAGACGTGGCCATGACATGACTTCTCAAATCCAAAACCTCGTGAACGAACTTTCCGGGTGCCAAGCACTGTTCCTGTGACGTCGTTTCGGGACGAGTTATTCGCGAACGCGTTTCCGAAAGTGATTGCATTTGCTCAAGGTTCGGCGTTTTATCATCAGCATATTACCATGGATATCAATTAGCGTCAATATTTTGCGACCTTTCAGTCCAAAAGCAGAGATTGGACCGCCTCCAAAAAGGCCGTGTTTTGTGGTCACCGGAATACTAGCCATACCCACCCTCATCATGGAGATCTTAATGTCAAAGGTGACTCAGCAGGCGATGAACTATGCCATTCGTTCCGGAGTTGCAGTAACGGCATCATACGCCATCAAGCAATCAACACGCCTGCTTATGCATGCTCCCAAGAATGAGGATCGCGATGAGCTCATTGATTTACAACAACGACTGCAGAACAAGATCAGAATCATATCACCTGCCATAGACATGATTGAGTTGATCGCAGCGAGAGGCAACACTTCCCTCCAGTCTGCGGTCACATTAACGAAAGAGCTTCGATGGGAAATACAATCTCTAGGTCATCGACTTGCCCGTGCAGCATCATCTCAGGAATCTGCGAAGAGCAGCTGGATCAGCACTCAGACCAAGACTAAGAATGAGGTCGAGGTTAAGCAGATCATTACGGACATCAAGAAGTTGCTAGAACGTCTTGAAGACGCTGTACCTTTGATGAATCTGGCAATTACAACTTCTGGAACGAGCCTTTCTAGCTCGTTGCCATCTACCGTATCTCCATCACGCCTACTGCAAGCCAGTACATTTTTAACTGCCTGCGACACCGAATATTCCATGAAACCGCAGGGAGCTGTACAAGTAGGTCCCACTTTCACACTTTCGGTCTACATGCTCTTTGGAGGCCACGTCCGGCCGCAGGAGGAGGAGGATTTGCGGCAGATGACTTGGAAAGAGGTTATGCACAAAGCGCGTGTAAAGCTGCGAAGAGTGCCAATGGATGCAGTTCTAGATACGAAGGAGCAAAGGGATCGCGCAGGAAGCGGTGCAAAAGACAGCCAAGAATCCACCATACCTTCGGACGGCCGTCCTGACGAGTTCGCATACCAGCTGATGATCATCGAAGATCTTGACGATGATCGAGTCCACACCTTTGAAGATGAGACCCGTCAGCCCGGCAAGTTTGACGATGTGGAGCTGGCAGGCGTCCGGGAAACTTTTCCAGTTCACCAAATATCCAAGATCTTCTATACAGATACCGGCAAAGTACTTAACATCGGCGCTGAAGGCGAGGTTAGCAATCCCTTCCTACTCTTGAAGAGGGACCTCAACGCCATACCTCCGCGCAGAAAGATGAATAAAGCTGAGACTGTTGAAGAGGAAGAAGCACCTACTGTGTCTGATGACTGGGGTGGAGGGGGAGACCAAGGGCTATACTCGCAACCACAGACTCAAGACGCAGTTGACCCTTGGCGCCTGCCTCCCGGCTTAGATCCAGAATGGATCGCCTTGGAGGTCTTCACTGAGCCGGAAGATTCCGATGAAGACGAGTCCGAGGTTGAGACCAGTTCGGCGCTCCCAGAACAAACTGGACCTTCTGAATTTGTCGAAACCCAGTTAACAGCGATGATGCCGAACCTACAGATAGACGCGGAACTATCATCGACCAATTCCTCCCCTAACACATCACAACAACTCCTTCCTAGATCCACGTCGGACCTGGTAACCAAGCCGCCACCTCCATGGGTGAACAACATCCGCACTTCCCTATCTCTTCTAGAAATGCTCCTTCGGCTCACCTCGCTGCAGCAATTTCAACAACAGTCCCATCTCTCAATCACTGATGAATTGTTGAATTTCTTCCTAGAAGAGAGCGCAGCTACAGGGGCCGGCGGTGACGAGACGCACAGACAGCGACTTCGATCCGACGCCAGGCGGAGAGTCGGCTGGGACCCTTACGACGAGAGCCCAATGAAGAGGCGAGGGGAGAATTATCAGTATCAAAATGGTTATATCGAAGATGGTGGACAATGGAGCCCTTCAGGAATGCAGACCAGGTCGATAACCGGGATGTCAGACATACAGTCGCCATCGCCTTCTCCAAATGCAAAAGGCCGAAAAGAGTGGCTGAAGAAGGGCGAAGACAGGAAAGGGAGTCCGTTGAGACCGTCAACAGGCAGATCAGATGAAGGTATCGGTACCAGCCCGGCAAGTGGTTCTTAGTGGTCCATTTAAGCCTGACACGTTGAGTTTGGGTGTGGGTAGTGGAAAGATGTCTTGCTTCCAAGAGCATCACTGCCTCGGTGCTCAGGACGAATGAAAATGGACAGAGCTATGATTAATGATCCATTGACGAGAAGATGAAAACCACTCTAGAGTTGCAGTGAGCTGGAAGAAGCTTCCACTGTCCAGGTCGTTACTTATACTGTTCTCCAATTCGCGATCCTGTCTTCTCCAAGATGCAGTTAAAGAAATGTCAAACCGGACGTGTTAACGTAGTGACCCCTATTTACCCACAGCACAGGTGGTCCGTATGCTGTCCCGTTCATGTTCCCTTGTCGCGCCAGTGAAACTCAACCTTCAATCCTTCTAGGCGCTACCGATATTCAACTATATCGTTAGAAACTCCTCTCCACTCGACGCGTTTCTGAGAAGTCTAACCTCGGAACTCACAACTCACATTAGCAATGGACATCGCGTACGACCACATAGCTGAAGAAACCTACTCTGACCGCTCCACAACCCCCAAACCCACCTCCCCAGGAACCTCCGGCGCAGTCTCCTCCAACCGGCCAAATCTCAACACCGAATTCCAAGAAACCTTCCGCGCCTTCTCAAACTCGCCCTGGGGCGCCAAGCTCGGTGGCCTATGGGGCAATGTGCGAAAGCAAAGCGAGAGCTATTATGCCCAAGCCCAGCGGGAAGTCGGCGAGGCCAGTGAGGAGGCGATCAAAGGGTTTACAGACTTGAAGGAGAGCTTCGTGAACAGGACTAGGGGAATGAGCTTAGGCGAAGCCGAGAGAAACCCGGACAACGATGCGATGGTGGAAAAGGGAACGATGCCTACAACAACAGATACACCGCAAACGAAGGAGAAGATGAGGACAGAGAGCGAAGTCATACGCGAGAACGACAGTCTGGTTGCAAGGTTCCGGTCCGAGGCTGCGAAGCGGCTGAAGGACCTCGAGAGGGCAGAAGATGCGGCGGATGAGGCGTTGCTGAGGTTCGGGGCCAATATAAGGAATTTCCTGAGAGATGCAGTGTCTGTTGCGCCGCCGTCGGAAGAAGAGTCTGCTACTGGGAAGGGTAGGAGCGAGATTTTGTTCGAGAGCAAGGATGTGGCCGGGAAGAGGGTGTTGCACACAACGAGGTTGGATGCGCAGTTGCATGTTATTCATACGACGCCAGACAAGTTTACCAGGGATCCAGAGAGCAATGAGTGGGTCGGCTTTAGAGATGGGTTTAAGATTGATGAGCAGACGCAGAGGGTTAGCGAGGATTTGGAGAGGTATCCGGAGCTGAGGAAGGCGATGGAGCAGCTGGTGCCGGAGAAGGTGGAATATAAGGATTTCTGGTGTCGATACTATTTTTTGCGGATGGTGCTTGAGACGGAGGAGCAGAGGAGGAAGGAGATGCTTAAAGGTAGGGCAATCTGCCTTCGTAAAGGCATATTCTGCGGCTGATAGTCTATCCAGGTGCATCGTCACAATCCACGGCAGACGAAGAGGTCGATTGGGATGCAGACTCGGACGAAGAGAATACATCAACCACACCTCAGGGTTCTAAGCCGACTTCACGAATCTCACACAAGCCAAACGATTCCACGACTACCCTACACCAATCGGAGACCATTACCATGACAGACAATGACAACGACAAACTCAAGTCGGAAGGTCGGAGATCTCATGATCGACAGTCACAGCCTGACAGTGATGCGAGCTATGACCTAGTCAGTGGAGCAACGAGTCGAGCGCCTGGAAGTCCGAAAGAGGAGAAGGCGAAGGAGAGGGAGAGTGATGAAGAGGATTGGGAATGATGTGTGGGATGAAATGCTGGTTATGCTAATGGCGTTGGGGTTCAAATCATTGATATCCACTTCGGATGTGCTCATTCACAACGGCGTAGGCGTGTCGAGGCGCGCATGTAAGTAGAATTGTAAGTACAATACCCAGGCTGGATCAAGCATGACACCCTTTAAACTGGGAAATAGTGCAATGGGACACAACCCGCTGTGTGCATGGCGTGCATATACCATCCGTTTGGACGTACTCATGCCTGAGATTTTAATGTTTTCAATATGCCTGCACTTTTGCCGATAAACCCATCGGCGTCCGCACTAGACATTCCCATTTGCGTTGCAAATTCTGGACTCGTGGCTGCAGAGAAAGACATAATCTGAGTGAAATGGACGCCGAATCTGATGCGCTTTCTGCTCCCTTCGCACCCGCGCTAAACAGAGGTCTAATTCTGAATCCCTGCCCGTCTCTTAGGGCCAAATTTGGCCCTAACGTAAGTCGCCCCTGTTCTCGGCACCCTGGCAAAATCGGCACGCTAAATCAAGGTCTGGAGCTTTAACTGGAAAGGCCTACAAGATGCGCCTGGAACAGTCCCATTTAGAGAATGGGCTCTAGCAAAATTCGGAATCGCTAAGACCCATCCTTAAGCGTGTGCAATGCAAAAATGATAAAATTTTTATTAACATGATCGCATGAGTGACAGCTATAGATGCATACAGGTGTTACTTTGCGAAAGTAATTTGTGGTAACTTTGTTGTCGAAAAATCTATAAAAAAAAATGCCGATTTTGCCAGGGTGCCGAAAACAGGGGTGACCTACGGTGGCTTTTGGGCGAACTTTGAACTTTGTCAGCATGCTGTCCTTTCGGATTTATGGTATGAGATTTTCTGGTTCCAGGAATTTATGTTCGCTACTCAGTCTGCCATCAGAAGAGCTATTTAGGGATCGTTACAGAGTCCATACTTGGACTGGAGCCAGGGCTGCCGCTCCAGTTACAATCTGTCCTACTCCAATTTCTATTACTTCAGGCCGCAGTATTGCAGATTGTAGTGCTTGGTATGAAGGAGTATAGTTGTTCCACCACCAGAATCTCAACGCTTTGCGCACCTCCTGCCCCACGTGATTGCGTCGCTTTTCCTCAGGCCGGCTCAACCACGGCGTGAATAGTATCTGCTACTCTCATCCCCGCAACTTCATCATGACAACCCCCAAGACCCTGGATCCGTCCACATTCATTCTTCGTAAAGCAACTCCCGCCGAAAGACTTGTCTGCTGGCGCGCCAACAGCACTTCTTGGGCTGGTAAGCTTACACCACATGATTACGTCGAACGCGAAAAGTTCAATGGTACCCAGGAGTTAACGCGCGACGGCGGGATCCTGTACTGGGTTTTTACTGCACCTCCTCTTGCCACTGGCAACGGCGGTACAGAAGAGCAGGAAGTGATATATGCGGCGGTCGAGACGCTGAAGAAGCAGGTGGCCATAAAGACAAGGGATGGCGGGTTCAGCATAGAATGGAGCTATGGCATTGCCAGTGTGTTCACACCGCAGCAATATCGGAGCAAGAAGATTGCCGCGTGGATGATGCATAGGCTGGGAGAATGGCTTGACAGCGAGGAGGCCGGGTGCAGGTTCAGTGTGCTGTATTCTGACGTTGGTGTATGTGGATTGTGAAGTGCAGTTTGTTCCATTTCTTTTGTGCATCCCAAAGACGTTCTTTGTGCCATTGCCTACTCATTATTGGAATGGCGTCCCCTCTACTCCCCTCTTAGTTTTAATCAGTATAAGCCGGGAAAGAATGGCCCTGCAACATTGGCTAACTCCTAACCTCGTCTCAAAGGAGTACTACTGCCCACTCGGCTGGCCCTCCTTTCCCTCCCTCGAAGCTTGCCTTCCTGCTGCTACCGCCCGGACCTCCCTCAACGCAACCCCCCTCACAGCCGCCACGCTCCCTGAGCTCTGCGCCAACGACACCTCAACCCTCACATCCAGCATCCGCACCGCTTCCCTCCTGCCCGAAACCCATACCCGCTTCTCCTTTCTCCCCACCTATGCGCAAGCCGCCTGGCACTTTGGTGCAGAGGACTTCATGGCCTCTAAAATCTTCACTTCCCCCCCACGCACACCGTCAATCAAAGGCGCCATCAGCAGTGGCCAGACATGGGGCTACTGGGTCCACGACTTCAACGAAGACAAGCTCGTTTTCCTTCGGCTTGTGTCTCCGGAATCCGTGGCAGACTCGGCGGAAGAAAAGGAACGAGTGCTCGATATCGCAGAGGTGTTGCGTGCCGCGCAGGCCGAAGCAGCGAGCTGGGATCTGAAGAAAGTGGTGCTTTGGAATCCGGGCCCTGACACACTGGCTGCTTGTAAGCTCGTAGTGGCGGAAGGGAAGGAGGTGGAGGTGCGACAGCGCACTGAAGGGAGTATCCCATGTCTTAGATGGAAGGGTGGGCACGGGGGTGGAGAGGTGGAGAAAGGGGTGGAGTGGGTCGCATTGGAGAAGTATAGTTGGTGCTGATAAGCACCTTTTGAGCGTAAGGAGAAGGAAGGGTGGTGGAGATAGATCAGTCTACTGGGAGGTATTGCATGCTATCTATGAAGCCACGAAAGAAGTTATTTCTGTTGCTTAAAAATCCCACACTTTTTGTTGTGTTCCCACCTCGCTTGCAAAATTCTCGGTCGAAGGGGAGAAAAGGCGATGTAGCTGTTTGATCACAAAGGCGTCTCCCGATTTGACGGCGCGGTCGATAGCGGTGCGGCCAGACTTGTCTTCCACAGTCACATCCGCGTCGCGATCGAGGAGGCACTGTACCATCTCTGCTGATCCTGCTCCAGAGACCCAGTGCAGCGGCGTGCAGCCTTGGTGATTCTGCGCATCGATCGTCGCTCCTTTTTCAACCAACAGCTGGATTACCGATCCATGGTATCTACTTGTCAGACTCAATCGGGAATGTGTCCCCGTCTCCGCCGTCCCGTTCTTCTCAGCATTGTTCTTTTCATCGCACATCATGTTCAAAGCCTGAGCATACCCACCCCATGCGGCCCAGTGCAACGCGGTGGAGCCGGAACTATCTGGTGCATTAGGGTCCGCGTCACTATCCAACAGCTTCTGCACCAGTTCCACGTGCCCTCCCTCTGCTGCACCGGCAAGCGCTTCGGCAAGAAGCATTTCCCTCGCCTTTTCATCTTCTCCGGTCGCTTGGTCTTCGAGGAGCATGGCAAGGACATTATCCTGGTGGCCTAATTTCGCCGTTTGCCGCACTTTATGGCTCTTCACCAGCATTTCCGCGTCTCCGTCACCGTTCTCTACGAGTAAACGCAAGATGCTGCCGTGACCTTGACTCATGGCGTATAATGCTACGCCCCAGCCATCAATGTCGCAGATCGAGGTATCTGCGCGTTTTCTAAGCAGATTCTGAAAGAGCTCTTCATCGCCAGTCCACGCCGCCACATGGAGAGCGGTCGCCCCGCCTGCATCTGGGGCGTCGATCGCAGCTCCCTTCGTGAGTAAGAATAGGACAGCTTGGATGTGACCATAGTAGGCGGCAAAGTGAATGGGGGGCGCGCCGGTAAAATAATAGCCTGTCGGATCACGACAGTATAGACTGTCGGAGAACTCCCAGTCCACGTCATCACAGCTTTCTCCACTGTCCAGGAGAACATCGAGTTCTGAGATGTCACCAGTTGCCGCTGCGCGGTGGAGGGGAGGGAGGGCAGCCAAGAATTTTGCGAACTCTGGGTCGGTCTTGCGCCAGCGCTGTCCAGTGGGCATCCGCCGAGGACCATTTCGCTGGTAATGAACACGCTGGTAATACGGGTGCGCGTATTGATGGGGCGGAAGCGTTCCATCTTGAGTAAGGGGCCGATTGCCTGGAGATTCTTTCGGCTTTTGATGTACAGATGAGGTCGAACGGGACTGTTGTCTCTTAGGACGCGGTTTGAGATTTTTCCAGTACAGCCGCGTTCGTTCTTGATCCTCAACCTTGAATGTAAGAGAGCATTTTAAGCTGCGAGGTCGATAGTCAGCAAGGGGGGCCCTTTCTAATGTTTCAGAAACCTGCGTACCACTTCCTTTGTCCTGGATGGACATCCGGCCTCGTTTTTAAAGTCTTGCATCTGGGACATTGCTCCTCGTTACTTAACAATGGATGCTTAAGCAGGAAGCTTAGCGCAATGTGCCTACCAGGCCGGAAGCTGTCGAGCCATTTATCTGGCGAGATCAGCGTGCCATTGGCATCTTCATCTGAAACTACATATTTTCCGCTTTCAATTTTGTCGTATCCAGGAGTGTCACGATGCATAATTAGAAGGACGTCTCGAAATACCTGTGCGCTGGAGATCAGCTTCTAATTTTCCGTAGGAGAATTACAGGTGGGGTAATGCGCTCTTACGTCTGGAGAGCTTGCTAACATTATTGGCAGAAACGTCCGCCTTCCAAGCCCATCAAGCAGCAATATCGGTGCTTCGGTTCCCCAGCAGTGGCCTATTGCCGTCGGGATGCTCTTCTGAATCAAATCTAGCTTTGTGAGTTGCTCGTACATTGTTCGTTGCATGACTTTGAGCTCCGTATTCAGCCCACCCGCAGAAGAGTCTATTGACCGTAGGCGCTCTATGTGGTCGGCCATATCAATCTTGATTGATGCGCTGTGCTTATCAGCGTCCCTCTCAGCATCTCAAGGAACTGAAGGCCTACAAGTAGAACCTAGAGAGTAGTAATTGTAGTGCTTGCAGACGGATGTTGAGCAGTCTCTCCAAAGTCGCAATTTCGTTCCCGTGTAGCATCCATGTCAGCGATCTGGCCCCTTGATACATCCTGCAGGTGTGAGCTCCCGTGAACGCGTTGACATATGGTGCAAAGTCGCCCAGGAACTTATCGATCAACGCCTCACATTCCTTCCGCTCCTTAGTTATTGCAGTTGCGACTGAATTGAGAAACATGACAAGGCCTTCATCTTTGGGTGCGGTGTCGAATGAAGAAGTTAAACCCAGTATGTCTGCTTGCACGGCGGCTTGATGGAGCGCTTCAAGAGTCTTGAGCAACGAGTTGAATTCGGACTTGGAGCCTCGCGAAGAGCTGACTGCTTGAATTGCTTTTGTTGTAAGCGTTGCAATGGCGATAAAGTCGCCGAACTGAAAAAACATGCTGCTTAAGTTATAGCTTCAAGTGCCCCACTCTAACTTTAATGCACCATGCGGGATTTTGGCATGCGAAGAAACCCTATATGAAACTCATAGTACACCATTTGAGAACTTGTGTTGAGGATGTTGCTTAAGCCTTGCGATGTCGAGGAAGTTTTAGTAGACATGTTTCGCTGACTCACCAGGGCAGAGACCTTACGTCAGGAATCGCTCAAAACGGTGTGGGACGCCCTCTGGTAATCTAAAGGACGCACTCTGTAAGTGCCTCGTTCTCGGAGTCTCGCCGGTACTGTAAATTGGCCCTGATGGTAATCCTGAGATGAGAAAAGGACAACTCTAGTATAGATGGCCGACCATTTGACCCTGGGTAGCTGTGGCCATTTCCTGCAACATAGGATCGTAGCTACGCATCAAGCGCGGCTTCAAGCCTAGGTGGCATTATAACTGTAAGTGCAATGTTCTATTCTATCTTAGCTTGGCCATCTACAGACCGCCTACGTTCCCCCACGGCCCTCCGCAGAGTCAACCTAAGTCTATTCCGGGACCCCGTGTCAGGAAATCTCGTCGTGGATTTCGTTAGTTTTCGTCAGCTTTTCCCGACGAATTTCCTGACGTGACACACCGGATTAGGGAAGGCCGTCACCCTTGCAGGGATGGTGGTAGTGATAAAAGAAGCCTGACCAGATCGGACGATTGCTGGGAGATAAGGATTCCACTTCCGTGTCTGCGAAACATGTCTAGGGAAAAGATCTTGCCTACTGGTTATCTTCTCCCCACCGTCCATAATGCCCAGCTCAAACTTAGGGTCAGGAGTAGTTGAGCCTCTCATGGCTACCAGTAAGTGGTGGATTCAGCATCAATAGCTTTGGCATACAGCGGGACAGGGGAGGGACTGTGTGGCTACGTAGCTATGTGGCCACGCGGCTAGGTATCTTATTTGATTATGTGACGGGTATGAATGGGCACCACAAATGTGTACAAACATCATTGGTCCAGAAATCCCTCATACACTTTAATGGCCGCATTTTTGGGCCTTAATCGGTTCTTCATCTATTTGAAGCTGTGGAATGTGAAGCTGGGAGCACCTGTGGCACGAAAGGAAGAGTAAGCTCTGATGAGGTAGGCAAAGCTTGATGAATATACTTACAGACCACTTGTATTTCAACTACGGACACTTGACCCTAACCGGGATGGTGAAAAAGAGACTCGTGGAATTGGCTGCAGAAATCGTGGCTCTAGAGGTCTAATTTCCTTATTTGGTCAGTTTACCATCCTCTAGATCGTGAGAAATGAATGACTGAAAGCCCTCCAAGCTTAGTGATCAACTAACGTGTGATTCTGGCCGGAGGACTTGTTCGAATTTTCTATGGGGGGAGCTAGCATCTAAGTATTTCCACGGGTCTTGGCACTGCCCAGGGCAATTGCCACACCTGCCAAGCCCAATTGCCACACTCTCCGGGATCACAAACGATGCTGGTCTTGGCGTTGTCTTCCACATAAGCGATGAAGAGCGGCTGGAGCACTTTTCATTCCTCTTTCACTTCTTAGTACTATGACTTTGGGCGGAGAAGCCATCCTTACCAACTGAATCTCCGAGCTTGTCTAGCAAGCTTTTTGGAATTACTGACCTGCGCTGTGTCCGCTCGCGGAGGCTCACCAGCTGATCGGCCCAACCTCTTTCGCCGTGGTTCTGATGGCGGGACCGAGACAGGGACGAGTTCTTTGACTCTCCACAAGAATAACAAGCCTCCTGTACTACCCACATTGTCCTGTCTTGTGATGTCTTATGGAGGCTTTCAAGGTCGCCATGAATGCGGCCAGGCGCTTACTGGAACGCCGCCATTCCGCCCTTGGACATTCCCCGAATGTTCTCCACTCCGACAATGACTCGCTCCTATGAGAAACGCTGTTCTGCTCAAAGCAAATTGCTGGGATGCGATTGTTTCTTAGTTACTAGGCATGGCTCACCTCACCACTGTGCCATGTACCGATGTGGCTTGATGTTGAATCAGCCACGATGCTCCCACGGGCCTTTGATTCGAGCTCAGTGCACGAGTGCAGCGATTCGAATCGTCGGCGACTATTGATGGTACAGAAGAGCTTCTATCCTCGTCAGAGCACACTTACGGTATTGATATACCGAGGTCTCTAGCCTGCCTGACGTCCATGGCGGTTAACGCATCAGATCTCGCGATCTTCTGCTTGAGAGTCCCCCTACGGGCAAGTTTGCTTCGTTTATCCATGTCCTTTACATCCATGTCTCGCAACTTTCTCTTTGGTTTCCTCTTTGGTTTTGAGCTTGCATCGGTCGCGAGTGTCTGGAAGGCGCCCTGTAGATCAAGGTCTCTAGCCTGGCTGACATCCATGGCGGTCAACACTTCAGATCTCGCGATTTTCTTCTCCAGAGCCTGCTTACGCCGAGATTTACCTCGTTTGTCCATGTCCTTTACGTCCATCTCTCGCAACTTTCTTATCGATTTTGGGTTTGCATCGGTTCCAAGTGTCTTGAGGTCGGCCTGTTGTTTCAACTCGGCCCCTGTTAGTCGTTCTCCCCGACTGATCTTTCGATTCAAGCCTCTTAATCTAGAATGTCTTGCTATCGTATCCATATCTTTGATGTTGATTTTGCTGAGGTCTCTCTTTTGCTTAGCGTTTGCCATAGCGGAGATAGCGCGGGCTCTGGTTCCTGTTGGTCGCAGGTAAGGTATTACCGACCTCCATTTACGCTTCCGGTGCCAATCCTCGGTAAAAGGTGTGCTAATGCCTGCCAACTTCACAGCAGCCAAAAGAATCAAGTCTTGCCCGATGGCAACATCGCTGTCAGGTAATTCGTAGAAGAACTTTTGAGGATGATATGGAAAGACATTAGCTCTTCGAAACTTATGTCCTTCTTGGTGATTGTTGAAGTTTGACTCATGGTCTAGGTAGAGCAGCACTCCTTCCCATGGACCCCAAAGTGGTAGAATCGTAAACTTTCTGTCTTGTCTTTTGAAGATACGGTCTTTGACCTTTGCACCGTATATCACTTCCACTTTCGCCTCTATTGATTCTCCAATTCTGTGCGTGAATCTCTCGTGGCTTTGGATGACAACTTTCGGATACGTATCATAACCTTCAGATTTCTGCGATCGTCGATGTAGATGATCGAAAATGAACGTCATCCCTTCCTCAAAGCCATTGCCCATAATCATCGCAATACAACCATTTGTCCAATCCGCGGTTTCTGCATCGTCACTGTCTAGGCTATTGGTCGAGTAGGATGGCTGATGGAGATGATGTGCTATGGGAGAGTGCAGTGATCCGGAGGGGCGAACGAAGGAATCTCGAGGTAACGGGGATCGGCCTTCAATTTTCCAGCATGCGATCTCCTCCTTTTTAAAGTCTTCAAACGCTTGTCGCAGGTCATAGAATGGTTTCCTCAGTGCTAGAAGCATACGTCAGCACTCTTCCTTGTTCTCGCATTCATCAAGCTTACTACTGAGATCCCGGCGCTGGAGCTGCTGCAAATGAGGCATGAGGTTGAACGCCAGTTTTTGATGGGCTCCGTCGAGACCGCATGTCGACGGAGCAGGAAGGATCAAATCACCAAGCACGTGATAAGGAGTAGTGCCTTGTAACGGCCTTTCAATGATGTAGTCAAACTCTTGAAAGCTCTTAGTGATTGAACTTTCGTTCTTCAAGTCGTGGTCCATGGTCGCTGGGCTTTTGGGGTGACGTTAGACTGGCTTGCTGTGATACTGCTCTGGTGTCAATCGTTACTTCTAAGGCCTGGACCTGGACCTCAAGGTGAGAAGTCTCGGGTCTCCAGAATGGACTTTTTGGTAAGTCGTCTTTTGCTTTACCGCTGGCAATGTGTGAGGTTCTGGGAAAATGTGGGAGAGTAGAACTGTTAGAGACTCCAGTTTACAAGGATGGAAGAGTTCAAGTCAAAAGATAAGGGTAGAAGCATTGTCTTCCAGCATTGTTGAATAACTAGGTCATCTATGCAAAGAAAGAGATCCTGTGAAGGTGAATCCTTCATAGACTTGAGATTTGGGCTGCTGCGCGGACGGTCCTGTTTGTTGACTGTTTGGTGACTGTGTTCCAAGCTCTTTACTTTTCATAAGCAACGCATCTCTTCTGCGCTCCGACCACCTTCATCGCATCGATCGTAAGCTTTGCCATACCGTCTTAAACACTCCCACCTCTACTGTAATTCGATCCGTTCGGGATGGCATCTCAAGCTACGGCTAAGAGCTTCTTTTCGCAACACTCATTCGCTCACCGATTGATTTACTCTCAAAAGCAACTAGCGTCCTGAAAGCCCTTGGTCTTCGTAAACGAATGGCAACAATGTTCCACCCGTTACACCTTCGACTGCCGGTTAAATCATGTAGATCTAGGAATTAGTTGCTGTGAACGAAGTGGATGAAAGGTTAACAAAGGAGGAAGTACATCAGAGGAGGGCGCCGGAGAAAGGCTGGTATATCAAGACGCCCGTTGACGCGACGGCGGCATGAGGATGTTCCTAGCTACATGATGACGGGAAAAGTCTGTCGTCCGTCTGATCGCAATGGCAATAAGACTGTTGCGAGACTAGATCGATGTTTCGCTACGATGGCAGCTAAGACCGCCCCAATTTTACGAATTTTGGGTATCCGGCGACTATTGAACTCTTCCGTGCTATTCTCCTCCCGCATGTTGACCATTTCACTCGACCGGCGCTCAATTGCCTCCTCTTAGTCTTCTTATTGTGCTTCCCATTGTCTCGAGTATTGTCTTTCTCTCGGTACGCCCCTCTCTTATAGCTGTTGGATTCGGCTCAAGCTCCCAGCTGCTCAGTCGTGGCTTTTCGTTTCGTCATGATGGTGGAGAAGGCGGCCGTTGGAAGAGAGAGGAAGAAAGAGGGAGAAGAAGTGGGAAAGCACCCGTTGCTGATCAAATTGCAGGCATGGCGGAACGGGCTTCCACGCCCTCAAGTATCTGTCTGTCGGATCCACAAGGGCGAGACGAAGCGGTTGCGCTGGAGGGAGCCCGAAATAGCGTAAAGGGAGTCCACTTTGGGACCCATCGATCGAGGGTGAGCGTGCACGCGAACCACGAGGCGCTCACCCGTCGCTCACCCTGGCTCACCCTGCTCGCGAGGTGCGAATGTTTAAAGCGGCATGGTGCGGGGTGAGTAGGAAGGTGACCTCGGAGCGGATTTTAGTTCTACGTATTGTGTTGCCAAGATAACAAAAATTCGCCCCGACCTCACCCTGTTCCAGTCCTAGGGTGACGCCCGCCCTGAGCCGCGTGAGCCCGCGTGAGCCTTTTGGGTGAGCCTCACCCTGGGCTCATGTTTGGTCAACGGGGGGACGGAGTAAGCTAATCTTATCCCCTACCAGGCCCACTTGGGGCCGCCCACAGCGCTCCTCACAGTCGACATTCAGCCAATGATTGGCGCAATCACAGTTTTGCCTTCTCTGGTAGGGCGATTTTGCCCGGGCAGCCTAAAAATGGCGGCACCGACCAGAGTTTTCGCAAGAATATGAATTTTATTAGTCGGAATATTGCTAATAACAATTTCGGGAAGATGGCATGGCCGAGTGGTTCAAGGCGTGTGACTAGAAATCACATGGGTTCGCCCGCCTAGGTTCGAGTCCTAGTGCCATCGATGATGTTTTTGGACTTCCAAACCTTTTTCAAGATCTCCATATTGTGGCGTGGTCTTGTTTTTGTTGTCCTTTACATCGGACGCTGTGACTCGAAGCTGTTGACGCGGCATATCCGTCCCAGCATGCAGAGAGGGCTTAGGCCTTAGTCTGCTGTATCTCATGAACTAGTGCTCAACTCCGCCCCAACCTCCGAATGTCCCACAGCTATTCTTCCTCTGGTCGCTCAGATCGCTTGCTAATCCATCGCCTTTGCCTGCAATCATCCGCCACTTCCAGAGTCGCTTATGCGATGCGCTGCCGTTTGATTTTCGACTCCGTTTCAGGCAAGGAAGGAAGATCAGAAATTAACATAGGCGGCCGCTTGCTGGTGATTTCAATGTTTGGCTGATATGGTGTGTCTGCTGAAGCACACTGTAGTGTGAGTGACTGGTCGGATGCAGGAACGGCTCTATTGACGAATTTGCCGTGAGTGAGATCAGACGCGGAGGCATTTGTAGTATTGCGGAAAACGCCCACTTTGCTTCTCTTCCGCGGTAGTAGGAGAGCTTTCTTGCTTTGACGGAAAATTTGCTTCAAGGCTCTTTAATGGCACAGCTTAACGTCTTCAGGATAATTTTGCAGCCCTTCGGATTTCTCGTCCCTCCTAAGTAAGTGGTCGTAGATAAGGCTTTTGTCTTTCTCGAACGCATTCCCCATGATGATGGCTATACAGGGATTTGTCTCATCCGCCGTTTCGCCATTACGTGGCCGGAGAGTCGTAAAGGAAGGTTGGTGGGCGTGATGAGCGATTGGAGATTGAAGTGACCCTGATACTCTAACCAGCAGGTCCCTACTAGGTACACTGTCACTGTGGGCTGCCCATATGCTGACTTCCGAGTCTGCAAATTTCGAAAACGCGTCGTCCATGTCTAAGATGGTCTTTGGGACTTCTGCTCACACTATATGTTAGAGCTCTTCAGCGAAACTGATGATAAGATCCGTTTCTTAACTCACGGCTAAGATCACGGGCGTTAAGCTGTTCTAGCAAAGGCTGTAACTTGCGAATCCATGCTAGTCTTATTCCCTTTAGTCCGCATGCTTCAGGGTCCGGGAGGTAGAGGTCGCCGCCAATATGGTACGGAGAATTGATAGTTGAGGTGGTATTGAATGGTGTCATAGCAAACAGCGTCTTTTGGACAGGTTTTGAGCGCAAAGGAAAGAATTTATGCGGTTAGGTGGAGAGAGCATGACCAAGGTTTTTGTTATTCTAATGCTGGAACGTGAACCTTTCAGGTCTGCTGTGTTCTCACGAGTCGCAGTCCTTGAGTAAGCCGGTCAGCAGAGTCGGCACTCACATTATTCACTGATTCAGGGCCTCCTACTGGTTCAGTTTATACCTGTTACTAGGCTCATCCTTCATTTACTGTTTACTATTCCTCTTTATGAGCTCCTAATACTCAGCCATTCTCCGCCGCCGTTCGTTGATAATCCTCAGCAGTGCGTCTTCGATTTACTACACTCGTGAAGGAGTCGAATAGAAAAGTGAAGGTAGG
>Ga0335072_10004886_pt1 | contig 19807 bp, 25 predicted proteins | sample Lox_Sample_21_FD_206725 | JGI IMG/M metagenome (GOLD analysis project Ga0335072, IMG submission 206725) | Soil microbial communities from Loxahatchee National Wildlife Refuge, Florida, United States - Lox_Sample_2.1 | ecosystem: Environmental > Terrestrial > Soil > Wetlands | place: USA...
GGTTTCCTTCCACAACGATCGGGGAGTGGCTCAGCCTGGTAGAGCACCTGGTTCGGGACCAGGGGGTCGGAGGTTCAAATCCTCTCTCCCCGACCATTTATTTTCAGCAACTTGCGAATCGCGGCGAGGCCGGGAAAAGGCCAACTGTAGACGATTTTGTAGCTGTGCAGGCCTCTTGAGTCAATTTGGCAATGTCGAAGCACCTTCTCGACGGAGTCGCCACGTGGGAATCCCGTGTCACCTCCTGATTGCACCTTCCCTGTCAAGGGTTGTGGCTGGTTCCCAGAACCACACGCGAACGCTCGCTTTGCCCTTGCACGCACCTTCCAACAGGGGTATCTGTATATCAATACGGGGTTCGGCAGCATGCAAAGACGGGAGCGGATTTCGGGCGCTGTTCGAGTTCTTCCCCGTCCCGAAGGGTCACTGTGTACTCCCGGGACTGGAGTCTCATGCAAGAGGAGCACATGAATGGAATGGGGATGGGTGAAATCACCATCGGGCGCAGGATCTGAAGTGAAATGGAACACGCACGACAAATGCGTGTACTGGAACGGTCACTACATTGGAAAGGCGAGAACTCCCGAGGAAGCTATTGCAAAGATGCGCAGATGGGTCGCGGAACACCACATACGATAGCTCTCTTGGCTGATTGCGTCTTACTGTATAACTCCGCGGACGGACAGTAATGATGAGCTCTGCGCCAGTTGAAAAAAGACGGACCGACCCTTATACTACTAACGTTAATAAAGGTCGTCGTTTCAGCAATAATCTCATCGCTCTACATGCCCAAAGAAGGCGAATGGTGGGACCAAGATATTCCTTGGTCTACACCGGAGCGCGGCTTACATGCAAAAGAGGTCTTCGACTCGCTCTCAGCACCCTTGCAGGAAATAGCGAGAAGCAACCCAGAAATCGCAGATGAGTTGGTGGATCTCTACCAGTGGCTTCTTATGGAAGTATTATCGCGAGTAAATCGGGGCATAGCTGGAAGAACTAGAGCACTTTCAAAGGAGCGGACTGAACAGATGGTCCGGCACCTAGCATCCGCGCGGGTCGAGTTCCCACATTTCGACTGATTGGAGGCTTGAAGTGAACTATCAAAAGGCTGTCAACAGGGCAAATCCAGGACTGATTGTTTTTGTGTTAGACGATTCGGGGAGCATGGCGGGCCCGCTGCCTGGCACAAGTGATCCGAAGTACGTTTGGGTAGAGCGCTACACCAAGATTCTTCTTTCGGAACTCTTGGCAAGAAGTCAAGAAATGGGCGCGGGCGACACTATTCGGATCAAGCCCCGTTACTACGTGTACTTTGTGCCCTATGGTAGTCAGCCAGTAACATCCTGGAACGCGCAAGATCCTGCTCAGCTCGATATCCAGTCGGTGTTTACCCGATATGCGGATTCCAATTATTCTCTCGGCCTCGGTGGAAGGCTCGGCGGAACCGATGCCAAGGCCGCGTTTGTTGAGGTCCGCGAGTTTTTGCATCGCGTCATTCCTCGGTTTCAACACTGCTTTCCGCCCATGGTCTTTCACCTTACAGACGCCGAGAGCACAACAGATGCGGGAGACGTGGCCGAAGAAATTACGCGTTTGACAACAACCGATGGTGCGCCGCTGATCGTAAATGCATTTCTCGGCACTTCTACGCAACTCAGATATACTGGGCCGAATGATTTTCCTGGTTACGTCTCGGAGGCTGACGCCGGGCCGTCCGAATGCGGGCAGCGCCTTTTCCGAATGAGCTCTGTTATCCCTCCGACAATACACGCGAACTTAATTGAGGATGGGATATTCCCGTCAATCCGCGATGGGGCGCGGCTTTTTTTCGACGTTCGCACGAAAGACATGTTGAAGCACACAATCCAGGTTGTGGGGAGTCAAGGTTCGCGTGCAGGATACCTGCTGGGCAGTTCGGCCGAATTATGAGGCGGCTTTTCTGTCAAGTCCGGCTAGGGGAGAGGATGCAGACAAAGACCAGGACCGCACGGCTTGGGATTCGCAGCGTCTAATCGCCTGCGTATGCGACGGCCTGACGACCTCGCCCTATTCGGCAAAAGCTGCTGAACACTTGTGCCTGAGGGTACCAGAGATTATGGCTGGGCCACAGGATGCGATACTGCCTGCCTTACGCACCATACGCGACGAACTGCTTGAGATGCGGGAACAGTCGATGCGCAACGCCTTGGTTTTCGATGAAGCTATACCGCTTGTCCTACACGAGGTGCTCAGCAGCGTGGCGATGCGAGGCAGGCAGCTTTCGTTCCAATCAACTCTAGGGTCGATTCGCATAACCGAAACCCAAGATGGTGCGCGTGTCGCGCGAGTACTCTGGTGTGGCGATACCGGCATCTTCGCCTTTCGGCAAGACGGCGAGTTAGTTTGGTCCAATTTGGAGCTAGCGGCCGCCGGCCAACTGGAGCATCGCTCAATCACGCCTTGTTTGCCTGACTGCTTGGACAATGCAAGGCTCCTTGATCTTGCCATTGGGTCCAACAAGTCTTCCACCTTGATTAGCGAGGACGCATCGTTCTTGGTCGCGAGCGACGGCTTCTATACTGCATTCCCGAACTGCTACGAGATGTGGACTTGGCTAAATACTTATCGCCGACACCTATGTTGTGGCGGGGCTGCCGGTGAAAAGGATGCAGCAGTGCAGGCGCTACATCAGGGGTTAATTGGCAGTGCCGGAGACGATGATATTTCCTTCGTCTTCGTCTTTCCGATTCAACCGGCCAAAGGGAGAGAGTGACGCGATGCCAGATACCATCGTCATTCGTTGGATGAATGAAGGATGGGTCTTGCGGGCTAATGATGTCGACCTTCGCCCGAAAGCAAATTCGCGCTTTCCGGGGATTCCACTCGTGTTTTCGCGCGGCCAGGCTGACGCGTACCTATTGGCGTCTCCTGTTGGAGGCAAGAGCTGGATTCTTAAAAAGTTTCACCCTACTAGACTTCCCAGCGCATCATATCTTTCCGCGATTAAAAGTCTAGTGCCTGCGGTTCGTGGAACTGAGTCAGCGACAAGCAGATATGTGCTCTCAAGTGCGAGTCTGCAGTCCCTCATCGGGGCCGGTGTTGACGCCACAAGGGAACTTGCACTCTGGTTGGATTCTACCGTTCTGATGGCAAGAGTGCTAGGAGAAGGATGGGGCGATATCGCCGGGGACCTTAGTGACGGACGAATCGTACTCGCTGGAACAGAGAGAGTGCAGATTGCTCAATCTCTTTGCACGATTGTCGAGAGCCTTGAAAAGGCGAACTGCGCCCATCGCGACCTGTCCAGTGGAAATGTCTTCATAGAATTGCCCTCACAGCGTGCTTCCCTGATCGATTGGGACAGTGTTTACCATAAGTCGCTGCCCATGCCGCTCAACACGACAGCGGGGACATTGGGTTATATTGCGCCCTTTATCACACGCGTTGGTTCAGACTGGGACGCCGCGGCGTCTTGGGTAGAGGGCGCAGATCGATTCAGTCTTGCGCTTTTGGTCACTGAGATGTTGATCACAGCGGTTGGCACTCCCTTGACTGACGAAGGGGGCATTTTCGATCAAGATGAATTGTGCAAGCGATCCGGGCCAAGGTTGAATGCAGTCGTTTCGCGCGTACGTTCTGCCTTGCCCTTTGTGCACCAATTGCTGATCCAGGCGCTGCAATCGACATCATTTGCGGGTTGTCCGTCGCCAGCGGAGTGGACACTGGCGCTGGACAAGGAAACTAAGCAGAACAGCGCATTCGTGCGGTTTCCAAGGACGGCCCCGACTGCCCCCCCTTCAACAATCGCGCCGCCCGCTGGCACTCCAAGGACAAATCCGGTTGTAATGCCCGTAAGCCGGCCGAGCGTAGCACAGCCGTCTGCGGCTCCGCCACGAGCTTCGCGAACTCCTCGTCCATCTCCAACTCCCCCACAAATCGCCCAGTCTCCGGGAAATGCACAGACGCCACTTCCGTTCACAATTATAGGCGGTATTGCAGGTGTTGCCTTTGCCGTCGTATTTGGATCGGCTGGCATGGCCCTTCTGAGCGCACTGCATTTCAAGGACGCCGGTTTCGATATCGGACTTTTGTGGCTTCTCGCGAGCAGTATCTGCGTCGGGTTTTTAACCACAGGCGCGATCTCTGGTAAGCGTCGGAGAGTCGTAATCTCGCGGCGGGCGCTTCTCACGGCCACTGCATTGTTATGCGTGCTTTGGCTTCCATTCCTACGCACACACTCTGCCGGAAACACGGTGATCGAATATGTGTCTAGCGGACTAGTCGTCCCTCCGGCCTTAGCGCATGAGAGGCTGACTGCGAAGCTCTTGAACGCCAGCTATCCGTCCGCCTGCTTTCAGGTGTTTTCCGATGTGGGATTCGGAAAGATGATGTCGTTACACAACGGCGATTGGGACAATGGCCAGTCGGATCCTGTCAAACACGCCTACTTTGGAGTCATAAACAAGAAGATAATCTTTACGAGTCTCACGAGAGATGGACGCCGGGAGGCGGTTGTTCCCACCGCGTGCGGTATATATGCCTCAACCGAGGCATATACCGAGGTCTTCGTCATCGATACCTCATCGCCGGCACTGACGGTGTTGGCTAGGCTGTCGCCGGAGGACTGGGGGGATAATTCGAGTGGTATCACATACATCTGGAACACTTCGGATATTCGTGTCAAGAATGGACTCCTGCTGGTCAGTTTCCAACTCGGGGGCTCCCATGCGCAGCCCGACTGGGACGCTACTTCAGGATTCAGGTGGAATGGGAGCCGGTTCGTACGCATTGGCTTTGAAGCTCATGGGGAGACTGCCGGATCGCACCCGAATGAAGTGATCCAAGAGGGCGCCGATCTGCACCTGTCCCACCCGCAGCAAGCAGGGCAGAATAATGTGCCTTCCACCCCGGCCACCGGCACCTTTGGAGAACAGCCAAGTCTTACATCGACCACCGATACAGGCACCCAAGAGGCAAGCCGGCCTTCCGAACAAGCCTTGACTCCGGTGGGCAGAAATGGCGATTCCCAAGCACCAGCCACAACCCAATCGCCATCTGCGTCTCAGGCACTTATCGTATCGCAAAGGCTCACCTTGGCGGAAAGCCAGTTTGAACACGACGACTTCGCGGGTGCGCTTCAGCGCTGCGATTATGTGCTGCAACTCGATCCGCAAAATGCCAATGCGATTCAACTGAAGGAAAGGATTGAGAATACCATGAAGATTCTCGGTATTTCCGCTCCTGCGAAAGTCCCATCGGGATCTCAGGTATCCGTTCAGCAATGGCTCACGCTGGCGGAGGGCCAATTCGAACACGATGACTTCAAGGACGCGCTCCAGAGCTGTAATGCCGCCTTGCAAATTGATCCACAAAACAGCCGAGCCATACTCCTTAAGGAAAAAATCGCAGCTACCATGAAGGTTCTCGGCGATTCACGATAATGGGGCAAAGATGCTGAACAATCAAGGGATGCGTTGTTGGCATCTTCAAATGCCAACAACGTGGAAACGTCATATCATTGCCATAATCTTGGCCGTTGGTATACCTCTCCTCCCGGCGGCGCTGCATGGACAGGCCACGCCTCCACTCACGCTCGACCAGGTTCAAAGCCTCTTGAAGATCGGCGCTCCCGATGCGACAATTGCCAACGAAGTTCAATCACGCGGAATTTCGTTCCAACCATCATTGGCGCTCCTCATTGAGTTGCAGCGCGAAGGTGCTGGAGATCAAACGCTCGCGGTATTGCGCAAGCTGATTCCCGCCGGACGCACCATCTGCGAGTCCTTCGACGGGTGCATGGCCGAAGGCCAACATGCGTTTCATGACAAACAGTGGAATCAGGCAAGGGCATATTTCGAATATGCCGCAACGATAAGCCCGAATTCAGGTCAGACGTGGAATTCGCTTGGCAAGGTTTATTTGGCGTTGCAGCAGACGCAAGAGGCATACTCCGCGTGGGACAGAGCGCTAAATTCCGAAGATGGCGTTGCGTTGACTGCCTGCATGGAGAACGGTCAGCCGATCTGCGACGGGGGAACGCTACGTCTCACGTCCACGACTCTTTTTCGTTACAAGGGTGAGGAGAAGGTATTTGAAGTACCGCTTTCAGCGGTAACTGTAATTGGCACGGTTCGTCACGGTTGGCCGTCGTATCTCACGTTTGAAATGCTCGTGAACGGCACCAATTATGGATTCGATTTCTTTCCCCTTACAGTCAACTGCTCTTGGACGAATATTTTGGTGTGTCCTGCGGAGGGGAAGATTGAGCAAGCCGCGATAGGGAGCTACTTTGAACAGGCCTTCCGTCGATTGGTGCCTGGAAGATCTGACGGAGATGCGGTGTTCCCCCCAGTCGGGACTTCTCCGCAAAGGGTCAGCTCGCCGCTGAGGATACAGGTTTGGCACCGGCATAGGCCCGCAGGAGCGGGCTTTTTGGTTCCAGACCAAATAACCTATTGCCAAGGCTTTTTGACAGTTTATCAGGGCAACGTCGAGTACGATTGCACGGTGCCGGACAGGATTCTCGGACGCTGTGAGCATAGCATGATCTCTCCGGTTCACAGCGTTGAATACAAAGGCGGCGGCCTGAGAGTCGTGGGACGGGGCGGGAACTGGGACTTTTTCGGTAATGCCAACGACCTTACGAGAGCGCACGATGCCATTGCCGCTACATTACACCCACAAAAGTAGTTTGCCACGTCCCAGCAACAAGGGGAGATTCGCGACGAGTGCGGCACGCCGGTAGGATTGCGGGCGAGAAAGGAACGCGCCGATGGACCCATTCAAATTGATGGCAAGAGGGATGCTCGCAGGATTTAAAATCGCCGGCTATTCTCTGGCCTGTTTGGCACAATCGCTCTGGTATGTCGCGCATGGAAAGCGCGAGCTCATTGGCGATGCCATCGGATATTTCGGGCGAGATGTCACGAACGCGCTCGCTGACATATTTCGTGATCGTTGACGGATTTTCGCCGTACAGCCGTTCGTTGCACAGTCTCAAATGATCAACAAATGTTTCTCGGCGGGGATCGCTGTCTGATGGATAATCAGTTCCGAGGGCGAGGTGCGCGAATGAGCAAAACGACTTCAAAGACGGTTCGTGACACAAATCTTGTGGAACGCTTCATGGGTTCTCACCACTACAGAACCATGATCGGCGATGAGAGAAGCAGAGTTGAAGGTCTGGGGAGGAGTCGGGAAGAAGCGGAGAAGCGGGCGAGCAATCGCTGGGATAAGGTGAAGAAAAAATAGCGAGTTGCGGAACCGTGGCCCCGCCACACCCCAAGACGACGCAGCGGTCGGCATATCACCAGCTGGGGATGGCCGGGAATCACCGCTCAAGTACACTGTACTCCGAGATGGAGTGGCCGCCTCACGAGCTGGGGATGGCCGGGAATCACCGCTCAAGTACACTCGCGCAGGCAGGCCAGACGGTGGTGGCTGTGCTGGGGATGGCCGGGAATCACCGCTCAAGTACACTCTCTGGTCTTCGGCTGTTCCGCAGCATGCGCTGGGGATGGTCGGGACTCACCGCTCAAGTACACTTGGAGTTCCTGCGGACGCGGCTGAAGGACTGCTGGGGATGGTCGGGACTCACCGCTCAAGTACACTTGGCCCGTACGAGGAGACACTGAGTTTTGCGCTGGGGATGGTCGGGACTCACCGCTCAAGTACACTTTTGAGAACAACGGAGTGGCATCGATTCTTGCTGGGGATGGCCGGGACTCACCGCTCAAGTACACTCATGCGTTTTTCCCTGAGTTCGGTAATGCTGCTGGGGATGGTCGGGACTCACCGCTCAAGTACACTGCATCGCCGTATGCGACCGGATTCCTGGGGCTGGGGATGGTCGGGACTCACCGCTCAAGTACACTCTTTTGATTGTCGGTATCACGTCCGATTCAGCTGGGGATGGCCGGGACTCACCGCTCAAGTACACTCCGGGCACATCGTCGGCTCCGCATAGATCGCTGGGGATGGTCGGGACTCACCGCTCAAGTACACTTACTCGTGATTTGTGCCATAGCAATAGCGAGCTGGGGATGGTCGGGACTCACCGCTCAAGTACACTGGAAGGGCGCCGCAGGAACGATCGCCTGTTGCTGGGGATGGTCGGGACTCACCGCTCAAGTACACTGCGCTTTGTCCTCCAGGCAGAAGCCCGGCAGCTGGGGATGGTCGGGACTCACCGCTCAAGTACACTCTGCCCTTGTTGGTGTTGGCCGTTGCCCGAGCTGGGGATGGTCGGGACTCACCGCTCAAGTACACTATGAAGGCCGCCCTGGTCGGAGAGCTTTCGGCTGGGGATGGTCGGGACTCATCGCTCAAGTACACTGGCTGTGGCCCGCGGCAAGATCAAAGTGACGCTGGGGATGGTCGGGACTCACCGCTCAAGTACACTACTTTGGGCTCTTTCACACCGCGCCAATCGCTGGGGATGGTCGGGACTCACCGCTCAAGTACACTACGGCATCTAGACTAACGTTGCGTACATGCGCTGGGGATGGTCGGGACTCACCGCTCAAGTACACTCGGCTTCTTCTCCGGCTCGTCATCAGTACTGCTGGGGATGGTCGGGACTCACCGCTCAAGTACACTCATCGGCTACGGGCCGTGGCTGCATGTGGAGCTGGGGATGGTCGGGACTCACCGCTCAAGTACACTGCCAGATGTGCGTCTACGGCGTCAAGAAAGCTGGGGATGGTCGGGACTCACCGCTCAAGTACACTGTATGTCGATCCAGAGATCGTGCCCGTTGAGCTGGGGATGGTCGGGACTCACCGCTCAAGTACACTGGCACGATCCAGATTCGCCGCGAGGGCGCGGCTGGGGATGGTCGGGACTCACCGCTCAAGTACACTTGAAACTCCTGCGTCGGCAGGCCGATAGTGGCTGGGGATGGTCGGGACTCACCGCTCAAGTACACTGCAGGCAAAGCGGCGCACAGCAGCGCCGCTGCTGGGGATGGTCGGGACTCACCGCTCAAGTACACTTCTGCATTGCTGATGGTCCAACCCTTGCCGGCTGGGGATGGTCGGGACTCACCGCTCAAGTACACTTCACGTCGCCCTCGGTCGTCATCGGATTGGGCTGGGGATGGTCGGGACTCACCGCTCAAGTACACTGGCACGCCTTACCGGGGATGGAGCTGCGCCGCTGGGGATGGTCGGGACTCACCGCTCAAGTACACTCGGCAAGGATGTGGCTCCATCACTTCCGGTGCTGGGGATGGTCGGGACTCACCGCTCAAGTACACTCAGCAGGCTCATCGGCGCCTCCAGATCGCCGCTGGGGATGGTCGGGACTCACCGCTCAAGTACACTCCCGGCCAGCGTCGCGCCGCTGCCGGCGAGGCTGGGGATGGTCGGGACTCACCGCTCAAGTACACTCTCGATGAGCTGCCAGTCTTCGTCGTTGAAGCTGGGGATGGTCGGGACTCACCGCTCAAGTACACTAAGGCGTGGGAGAAGGCGGCGCGCGTCGGCGCTGGGGATGGTCGGGACTCACCGCTCAAGTACACTCCACTTGTGCAGCGGAACATGCGACCGCTCGCTGGGGATGGTCGGGACTCACCGCTCAAGTACACTGCGCGCAAGGTGAAGCCGGTGACAGCGGTGGCTGGGGATGGTCGGGACTCACCGCTCAAGTACACTCAGATTCGTCACGCCCACCTGGTTGGCCGCGCTGGGGATGGTCGGGACTCACCGCTCAAGTACACTCAGGTGCTGAGCGGACAGGCGATCACGCTCGCTGGGGATGGTCGGGACTCACCGCTCAAGTACACTTTCCCGGCTGTCTCCCCACATCCGTTTGTTGCTGGGGATGGTCGGGACTCACCGCTCAAGTACACTATGCCGGCGGAGATGCGCTCCCGCTTTGAGGCTGGGGATGGTCGGGACTCACCGCTCAAGTACACTACGCGCCACCTTGGGTAATGGCTTGCCCGCGTGGGTCCGAAGTCCACGGCCCTTGAGCAGTCGAACCATCTCCGCTTTGGTGAATTTTCCTGTGGCGAATTCGTGCCACGCCTGCTGGAGCAGCCGGAAGGCGGGCTGGTCCGGCACGTCCGGCTCCGTCTTCTTCTCTCCCCGCGTTACACTTTTGTAGCCGATGGGCGCCTTCCACGGAAAGAGTCCTTCCTGGATCTTGTGCCGCATGCCCTGCAGAGTCCGGGCTGCCCGGATGTCGTTGTCGAACTGGGCGAAGCCGGCAAGCATCGTTTCGAGCAGCTTGCCCTCAGGCTTGGTATCGATCGGTTCCGTGACCGACACCACTTGTACGTTCATTGTGAGAAGCTCGGCCTTGATGCTGTAGTGGTCTCCGACGTTTCGCGCGAGCCGATCCACTTTCCACACCAGAAGCTGTTGCACTGCATTCTTCCGCTTGCGGCAATAGGCGATCAGTTCAAGCAGCCGCGGCCGGTCCGCAAACTTCGCCGACTCGCCGCGCTCGGTAAAGACGCGCATGATGTTCATGCGGTTGCGTGCGGCGTATTCCCGGCAGGCCTGCTCCTGTGATTCGAGGCTGGTACCGTCCACCTGTTCCTTCGAGGAGACGCGGCAATAGATGACTACATTCATTAAAGAATTGAATTATTTGCTTACCGACCTTTCCTTCACATCGTAAGGAGTGATGGCTAAAAGTCAATCCCATCGGGCGGGGAACTGTCCGTTTTCTCATGCAATTCGCGGTACACGTCGAGCAGCCACTGTGCAAGCATCCGGTAGTCGCGCTCCAGTTCGGGATCGTCCTCTTGAAGCTCGGAATCTTTCACGGGGATCGATTCAGCGTCGCACCCTGTAACATCCGGATCGAAGTGTTTCTCTCTCATCAGGAGAGAAGTATCCACCAGCCGGTCGTCAGAGAAAAGACTGCACTTTCGTCACGGGCGGACGGATTTCGCCTGCCCGAGGGAGTCGGGACACTCAGGAACTTGAACTCGATAACGAACGGTGCTGCCGCGTGCGAGAAGTCTCAGGACCTCGCTATTTCGCCGCCTTCTTCTGCGCCGCCCAACGCCTGCGCTGCGCGTCAGCGATGCGCTTCCTTGCCTCGGGGCTCAAGTGCCGCCGCTTTTTCCTGGGTGGGGCAGCAGCACCGTTTTCCCTCCCCGCGAGCAGTTCTCTAACCTTGGTCAGGCGGGCGATTTCATCGTTTATCGCGGAGATTAATCCAGTTGTTTCCATCTTCTTAAGACCCCTTTCAACGCGCAGAATTGTTGCAGAAAGCGGGAAAATACAAGTCACTTGATACTCGTCATTCTATGACGGAATCTACGTCTCTTATAACGCAGGAATCTTCGTATGCTGAAATTGGACCGTTCGACGGGTGTCAGCCATGCGAGGAGCGAAGATAGCTGACCGCAACCTTTCTCCTTCGGTTGCGTTCACAGCCCCGTGCTCGGAATCGACGGACGGCCCATTCTCTTGTTCAGAGCCGCGAACTCCGCCCGCTTTGTCCGTCGCTGGCATTTCCCCAATCGGAATCCGTGAATACCCGTCCTGCAAGGACGAACTCTGCGTCTTTTGCTCTTCCGATTTGCGGAGTAAGGTGATCGGGCGCTTCGATAAAAAATTAAGGTCGAATCGAAGCGCAACATCTCCGCACGAAACGTAACGCTCAGCATCTTCCGTGATCGGACCACTGCCGTACATCGGCGGCAAGCGCGCCATTGCGAAGCGCATCATTGAGATCTTCCCCGAACACACGACCTACGTCGAGGCCTTCTGCGGCGGCGCACAGGTGCTCTTCCACAAAGAGCCTTCGAAGTCCGAGGTGATCAACGATCTCGACTATGAGGTCGTAAATTTCTTCCGGGTGTGCCAGCAGCACTACGAGGAGCTTCTCCGATACCTGCGCTGGGTGCTCACGAGCCGGACATGGTTCGATCTCCTTGAGAACACGGAACCCGCGACGCTTACCGATATTCAGCGCGCGGCACGGTACCTGTATCTCCTCAAGAACGACTATGCCGGACTCGTGCGGCATCATGTTTACACCATCAGCATCACGCAGCCGCCGGGCTTCAACCCGGAGCGACTGCCCGAGAGCATCGCGGAAGCACACGCGCGGCTTGCGCGGGTCCAGATCGAATCCCTTCCCTACGAGAAGATTCTTGCCAAGTACGATCGGCCGACAACGCTCTTTTACCTCGACCCGCCGTACTACGCCCGGAAGCTCTACCGCTACAACCTCGCGCACGACGATTTTGTTGCGATGGCGGAGCGGCTAAAGGGTCTGAAGGGCAAGTTCGTTTTGTCGCTCAACGACCTCCCCCAGGTCCGGGCGATCTTCGCGAAGTTTCGCGTCCGGGAGATCGAGATGGCGTACACCTCGCAGAAGAAAGCCGGCAGGAAGTTCCGCGAAGTGCTCATCACGAACTTCTGAAATCCCTGTCAAGAGTTTTTTGATTGCACCTGATCCGTGCGGCCCCCGCCGCATTTTCAGGGATTTGCGTTGATTCTCGTGCCGCGGAACCTGCCTTCCGGCTGCTCTCTGTTACCGTTCCTGTCGTCCCACCCCCCCATCCTTTGTGCATCATGCTTCGATTTCTCGAACAATTTGTCACCGCGATCTGGAACCGGCTGAACGGTCGGCGGCGGCGTGGCCGGGCGAACGAGGGCGGGACCGACCTCGGGAACGAGATCGCCGACGGCGAACGGTCGCGTTGCCACATACGGCTTTCGCTGACGCGCCGCACGATGCACATCGCAATCCTCGGGAAGACGGGCAGCGGGAAGAGCTCGCTCATCCGCCATCTGATCCGCCAGGACGTGGAGGCAGGGCGCGGCTTCGCTCTCATCGACATACACGGCACGATGACCCCATGGGCGCTCCGCGTGATCGCCCAGTACGAATGGGAGATCCGCGAACATCTCCACGGGCGCGTCGTCCTCATCGCGCCCGCCGATCGGGAATTCTCCGCCGGGTTCAATCCGCTCGAACTCGCTGAGCCCGACTTCGTCCGCATCGCCGAGTTCAACGAGATTCTCCGGCAGCGCTGGGGGCTTGAAGGACTTGGAGCGCGGACGGATGAACTGCTCCGGAACTCGCTGTACGTCCTCTCAGCGAATGGCCTCACGCTCCTCGAGCTCTCGCCGCTCCTTACAAATACCAGTTTCCGCGCGGCGAACCTGAAGAAAGTTCCGAACGCCGAAGTCCGGAGTTATTTCGAGTCCCGCTACGGCACGGCGACCGAGGCGATGCGCGGTGTCATGCGCGAGCCGATCCTCAACAAGATCTCCGCATTCACCGCCGACCCGCGCTTCCGCCACCTTCTCGGGCAGACTCGCTCGACGTTCAGCCTGACCGAGGCGATGGACGAAGGGTATTTCGTCCTGCTCGATCTTCCGAAGGGCATCCTCGGCGAGCACGCGCTCACCCTGGCAAGCCTGCTCTTCACCGTGCTCCGCAACGCGACCTTCGCACGGAGAAAGCACACGCTCTTCACAATCTACTGCGACGAGGTCCACACGCTTGTCTCGCGGTCGGCGGACCTCGAGACCCTGCTCTCGGAGGCGCGCAAATTCGGCGTCTCGCTCGTGACCGCCAGCCAGTTCCTCGACCAGTATCCGCAGACGATGCGCGCGGCTATCCAGTCGGTTGGAACGCACGTTTTCTTCCAGCTTTCCACGAACGACGCCCCGCAGGTCGCCCAGGCGCTCGATGGTGGGAAACCGCTCGGGGAGCGCCTCAAAAATCTCCCGGTGCGGCACTTCGTGGTGAAGACGGGAGCCGACCGCTGGCGCGAGGGCGTGGTCCCCGAAGTCGACGACCCAAAGGCCAATTCTGCCGACCTCGTGAACCGCGCGCGCGGGCTGCGTGCGCGGCCCCGGCTGGAAATCGAGAAAGAAATCGCAGAGCGGCACAAAGGGTTGCGCCACAGCACCGATGAGGTGATCCATGACTGGGATTAGTCGCATGATGATCCAGCCGCGCGATCTCCGGACACTTCGCGAGATCGGCGCGATGGGAGTCGCGAACCGCGAGCAGATCAGGCTCGCCTGCGGGTTCGGGTCAATCACCCGCGTCAACGCCCGGCTGCTTGCGCTCACGCAGGCCGGATTGCTGCGCAGATACTTCCTCGGCGAGGGCGCCGGAAGAAAGACGCTCTATGCGCTCTCGGAAAAGGGCGCGAGGTTGATCGACGTACCCCTGCGCGGTCCGCGCCGCAGACAAAACGAAACGCTCGTCGCCGACTACTTCGTCGGACACCAGCTCGCAGTCAACGAAGTGTATTGCACGCTGAAGTTCCGTCCGATACCGGTCGCGGACGTCCGTTTTCACCGCTGGCTGACCTTCCACGAAACGGTCTTGCCGTCGCTTCGCCTGATCCCTGATGGATACGTAGAACTTGGAACCCCATCCGGCATCCTCGCCGCATTTCTGGAGGTGGATCTCGGCCACGAGAGCATGGGCATCTGGAAGGAGAAGACCCGGCAGTACCTGCAGCTCGCCGTCTCGGGCGACTACGTGCGGGAGTTCGGCCAGCCCCGCTTCCGGGTTCTCGTTCTCGCAAACTCCATGCGGCGGCTCAAGTCCATCCGCACGACCGTCGCCGCACAGACCGAAAAAATCTTCTGGTTCGCGACCCTCGAGGCCGCGCGTGATGGATTCTTTTCGGCAGTCTGGCTGCGCCCCACCGGCGACCAACTTCAACCTCTCATCGAGAAACTCCCATGAAGTACTGCTACCAGTGCGGCCACATGACGGCGGGCGAACCGCTCTTCTGCAATTCCTGCGGGCGGAGTTATGACGTGAAGCTTTGCCCTCGGCTTCACGTCAATCCCCGGAACGCCGAGTGCTGCTCGCAGTGCGGCAGCCGGGAGCTCTCAACGCCGCAGCCGAAGATTCCCATGTACCTCCGACTGCTCGCACTGCTGGCCCGTCTGGGTCTCGGACTCCTGCTCTTTTACGCCTCGCTCTCCGTCATCATCGCCCTTCTGCGCGATCCCAGAATCCAGGAGTCTCTGATCCTTTTCGGATTGCTGCTCATCGTGCTCTGGTTCCTCTGGTCGAAGCTCCCGGACTGGTTCCGGGAAGCCATCCGCGCCTTCTGGCAGAAGCGGGGGAGCCATGACGACTGACAGGGAGAGACAGAAGTCAGGTTTCGCCGGCAACGCCAATCCCGCGTCAATACAGGCGATTTCACGCATCGGAGGCGGGCAGAGCTGCCCGCAGCACTACCCGGGGCCGCCGGACCCCCTGGGCGATCCCATTCCGATCCGTGCCGTCGCCCGGATGCTGGGCTGCTCGGCCTGGACCGTGCGCCAGAAACATATCCCGCAGGGGCTTCCGCATTTCCGCTCCGGCCCACAGGGCAAGCTCGTTTTCTTCCGCGATCAGGTCATCCGCTGGATCCTCGCATGCCAGCAGAAAGGAGAAATATAACCGTGAGTCTCTACAGGCGGGGCCCGGTCTGGTGGTCGGCAGTCTGGATCGACGGCGTGCGACACATGCGCTCGCTCGAAACCGGGAACCGCCGCCAGGCCGAGGCCCTCGAAAACCGCTGGAAGGACGAGCTCCACGCTCAGCGGTTCCAGCTTCCGCAGTTCCGCCCCGACATGCCGCTCGCCGAGCTCTGGGCGCGGTTCCTCGCCGAGGGCGATGTGAAGCCCTGGCACCACCAGCACGCGAAGGCGTTTCTCGCCCTCTTCGCCGAAACGCCCATCGGCAGGATCACGAAGAACGACATCGCGCGCTTCAGGAAGTTCCGCCATGAGGAGCACCGGCGGACCCACACGAAGCCGGGCAAACCGCTTTCGGAAACGACCGTCAACCGCGACATCGAAGTCATCCGCCACCTTCTCTACTGGGCGACCGACGAGGGCATCCTTGCCGCGAACCCCATCGCCCGCGTACGCATGGTGCGCGAGCGGCGGGCGCGGAGGCCGGTGTTGAGCGTCGCCGAGGAGGTAAAACTCCTCACCGCCGCTGCGAAGCATCTCTGCCCCATTATCCTGGCCGCGCTCGACACTGGAATGCGGCGCGGTGAACTTACCAGTCAGACGTGGGAGGACGTTGACTTCGACCGCGGAGTCATCTCCGTCACCCATTCGAAAACGCCCGAGGGCGAGCATCGGCTGATTCCCATGACGGGCCGGCTCTCTGCCACCCTCAGAGAGCATCGCAAGCCGTCCGGAATCGTCTTCACTTATGAGACAGTCTCGGTCGCCGCCCACGACGGGCATCCGGTCCGCGTGGTCCGCGAACGCCCCATCCACCGGATCAAGACGGCGTGGGTCGGCGCGCTCCGCCGCGCCGGAATTCCGCATTACCGTTTCCACGACCTCCGCCACACGTTCAACTCGCGCCTTGCCGACCTCGGCGTCATCGCCGACGTCCGTAAGGAACTGATGGGCCACAGCGCGGGCGGTGACGTGCATTCCCTTTACACCCACGTCGAGTTGCCCACGCTGCGGGAAGCGATCCGCCGCCTTGAGGCGTGGCATGCCGGCAAACTTCGTTCCCTTGAAACCCCTGGGAAGGCGGAATCGCCTTCTCGCAACGGCCCTTTGACAACCGAACCGGAGGAATCACCCCATGAGTGACCACCCAAAGCCGGACGGGCGGCCGGAAATCAGTTCCGAAACCCGTCTCCTCATCCTGACCCGCGCCAGGGTCCTGAACCGGGAATTGCTGGCGCGATTCGCCGCAGCGGAGGAAGACCTCGATCGGGGACAGCACCATGCCGTTCTCGGCGCTCTGCTCCTTGCCGACGTTCAGCTCCAGCACATGCGCGGCCTGCTGCGCGCGCTCGAAACCTGAGGAGGCCCGTGCGTGCCTCTTCGCGACGTCCACCCGCAAACCCGAAAGGAAACGCCCATGAATCCACCGAAAACCACTCCGTCTCAGCCGGTCCCGCCCTCATCCGGCGGAAGGAAGCCCTGGGTGAAGAAGACGCCCGTAGAGGTCGTCCTCGACCAGATCAAAAAGCAGGAAGAGAAGGTCGGAGAGATGCGCACCGAACTGCAGCGCGAGGAGAAGGAACTCGCGAAACTGCAGCAGGCCCGCAAGGTCCTCGAAGCCTCCTAGTTCTTTCAACCCCAACTCGGAGCTTGCCCACGGCAGGCTCCTTTTCATACTCCCAGGAGACCGCAGCGTATGCATTCCGCACAGGAACCTCAGTCCGTCGGCTGGCAACTCGGCGCGGACGGCGTCCGGAACATCGTCGAACAGGTCGAACGTTACTGCGCGTGCGAGGAGCGGCGCATCACGCTTTCGAATCGCCCTCCCATCCTGCACGCGAAAGCCGAGCTCTCCTTCCTCGTCGAGGAAGAGCGCGGTCTCCGGGAGCGCCTGCGGAACGAACCGCCCCCGGGAGGCGTGCGGCGTCTCCGTCGCCGCGCCATCTATTACTGGGCCGTGAGCGCTGCCCTCACCATCGCGGGATTCACGCTCCTCGCCTTCGATCCTTTTCGCCTCGGCTGGAAAGCCTGGGTCTACTGTCTCGGCATCGCCATCGTCACGCCGTTTCTGGTCGAGAAGACGCTGGAACACTGGAATGCTGAAAGGTTCGTGCGCTCGCTCGCCACGATTGCCTGCACCGCAGCCCTCACCAGCCTGATGCTGCTCGCCATGATCCGCGGGAACCTGCTTGCCGCGGAGGGGACGAGCAACGAACCTGCCGTCACGCTGGACGACGGCGCCGTGCCGATCCCCGCATCGCAGCCCCGCAACGACTTCTACACGAACACCGTTCCTTTGCTGCGCTGGGCCATGGTACTCCTCGCTCTCGCCATGGAACTTGGCGCCGGCTTAGCCCTTCGCGAAGCTCGGCGGTCTTCACCCGGCGGTTCCGAGGACTGGAATGCCCTCAGAAATGCCCTTGTGGAAACCCGCGCCCGCATGGCGAGGCTCGTCGCCGAAATCTCCGGACTCGAAAACGAGGCTGATGTCTTCGCCGCTACCTTCTGGCGCGACTTCTACCGGGCGCTGCTTACCAACGCTGCCCGAGGTGCTATCGCGAAACTTCTTATCGTTGTTCTGGCCGTCATGCTGGTCCCCTGCGCACGAGCCGAGTCAGACCGACATCTCGACCTTGGTCATCGCCGTGGATTTGACGCGCTCCGTATCCGTAACCGGCCCGGACGGCAAGAGCGACTTTCAGAAGAATCTCGACGGAGTTAGCCGAATCCTCGCGCAGGTGCCTGCCGGAGCGCACATTACCGTCATCGGCATCACCGGCCGCACCTTCGCGCAACCGTATATCTTGTTGTCTGCTTCCGTATCTCCCGACCCGGGATACTTCGGCGAGCGGATCGACGCCGCGAGAAATGCGCTCATCCGTGGGTGGTCCGTCCGCAGTGCCACTCTCAGGCCGGACTCCCAGTCCACGGACATCCTGGGCGCGTTCCTGCTCGCGAGCCAGATCTTCGCGCAAAGTCCGGCCGGTAACAGAAAGTTGCTGCTCATCTTCTCCGACTTGCGCAACACCGCGTCCGGTCTGAATCTGGAGCGGCCACTAAGTCTCCTGCATGCGCAATCCCTGCTGGATGCCCGGCATATCTCGGTAGCGGACCTCCAGGGAATAACCGTCGATGCGCTTGGTGTGGACGGCGCTGGCGAATCAACGACGTACTGGCAACGCCTGCAGGCATTCTGGGCCGAATATCTCAGGCAATCCGGAGCCCGGGTCGGATCGTTCTCGGTATTGCGTGGCCTGCCAGCGCAGTGAACACCTGAGCAGCGGGTGCCTTGCTGCTGCAACCCTGCGCATCGCCTGTTCGCTTTGTCCTCGCTCAGCCGTCGTCCGATCTTCCTCGCGCGTGAGGGGAACCGTGACAGGCCACGAACTCTCAACTTCGGAACAGCCTAGTTTTTGGGTTTTGGGTCATCGGGACCTGCCATTGCGACCAGAGTGGTAGTCCATCGGCTCTCCTGTGAAACCGAGTCTTCGCAAACCCAGCTTCCCAGTTCTCGATCCGATGGACAACCTATTGAAACCTCACAGCTAGCCAACCCTTCGCTCCCGCAGCGTCGTCAAGAGCATAAACGGGCCTTCCGACGGGGCCATGGCTCCAAGCCTTAACGACTGGCGATGAGAGCCGGATGTAATCGGCGTCGTTCCTGGATTTGCACGGGGCTGATTGTTGAGCAAAAGTCGAGCCCGCGAATGCGAATAAAGCAAGCGAAAGAATTATTGCCCGGGCGGTCAGCAACGCAATCCTGCGAAAACTCATCAGCCCCTTCTCAGAGCTGCGAGCAATTTACGCCAAACCAGCACCCATCGGGAGAGATTGTCGGCAATGCCACAATTACCAGTTGGCAAGCGGGCGGAATGGCCGGCAGCATAACGCCGGCGCCCGCAGTTCATCGCCATTTCTCAGCCCCATAGGAAGACCAGACGCTTACTGAGCAGCATCGCCACCACCACCAACATTGCCACCATCGACAGCAAAAAGCCCAACACCAAACAGGAAATCATTGCCGCCAACCTCAAGCTGCTGATTGAGCAGTTGGAGGCCGGACACTCAGACACCTCACCAGCTACCTAACGGCCATGAGCCCCTTTCACAACCACAGCTTTGGGAACGTGCTGGAGATTGCATGGCAGATGCCGACCGCTGTCGGCGTTGCCGGGTTCTGGGCATGGAAGAGCCTGGGCCGCAGTGTGATGCCGGGCAGAAAGGCACTCGCATACGTGCCCCGATTGTTGGTGATCGTCGCAAGAAGGACGAGGTAGCCAGCAAGGACATTACCTGTTTAGTCCCGGCATTTGATGGTGCATTCTTATCCACAGCGTGGAAGGAGGCACTATGGGGCAGGTTTTACACCGGGGCGCCACAACGACACAGGCGATCCGTCGAGCGATACAACATAGTCAAGA
>Ga0335072_10004887_pt1 | contig 19804 bp, 18 predicted proteins | sample Lox_Sample_21_FD_206725 | JGI IMG/M metagenome (GOLD analysis project Ga0335072, IMG submission 206725) | Soil microbial communities from Loxahatchee National Wildlife Refuge, Florida, United States - Lox_Sample_2.1 | ecosystem: Environmental > Terrestrial > Soil > Wetlands | place: USA...
CATGGGCAGGTGGCGGCGCTCGATGCGATGGGCCTGGGGGTTGAGGATGAGGACGCGCTCGATGACGTTGCGCAGTTCGCGGACATTGCCGGGCCAGTGGTACTGGCGGAGGAGCTCGGTGGCATCGTCGGCAATCTCGACGCGGGGGCGGCCGTACTCGCGGCCAAAGATGCGGAGGAATTCGCGGACGAGGAGCGGGATGTCTTCGCGACGGTCGCGCAGGGGCGGGACGTAGAAGGGGATGACGTTGAGGCGGTAGAAGAAGTCCTCGCGGAAATTGCCTTTGGCGATTTCGTCTTCAAGATCTTTGTTGGTGGCGGCGATGACGCGGACGTCGACGCTGATGGGCTGGGTGGCGCCGACGGGAACGAAGCGCTGCTCGTCGAGGGCGCGCAGGACCTTGGACTGGGTTTTGAGGCTCATGTCGCCGACTTCGTCGAGGAAGAGCGTGCCGGCGTTGGCGCGTTCGAAGGTGCCCCGTTTTTCGGGGGGACCACCGGCGATGGCGCCGTTGCGATAGCCGAAGAGTTCGCTCTCGATGTAGTCCTCGGGGATGGCGGCGCAGTTGAGCTCGACGAAGACGCGGTCGCGGCGGAGGCTTTCGGCGTGGATGGCGCGGGCGATGAGCTCTTTGCCGGAGCCGGATTCGCCAAAGATGAGGACGCGGCCGTTGGTGGGGGCCATGAGCTTGATCTGCTGACGGAGGGCGCGAGCCTGGATGCTTTCGCCGGTGATCTGCTGTTCGAGACGAAGCTGGCGGCGGAACTCGATGTTCTCGGTGCGGAGGCGGCGGGCTTCGATAGCGTTCTTGACGACGATGAGGGTGCGCTCGAGCATGAGCGGCTTTTCGAGGAGATCGAAGGCGCCGAGTTTGGTGGCTTTGACTGCGGTTTCGATGGTGGCGTGACCGGAGATGACGATGACTTCGGGACGGGTTTCGGCATCGAGGGAGCGCAATTCGTTGAGGATGTCGAGGCCGTCGCGATCGGGCAGCCAGATATCGAGGAGCATCACGTCATAGACGGGGTCGCGGGCCTGGGTGAGGGCTTCGGCGGCGTTGGCGGCGCTGGCAACGGCGTAGCCTTCCTCACGCAGAATCTCTTCGAGAGACTCGCGAATCTCGGCTTCATCGTCCACGATGAGGATGTGGTTCATGGATTCAGGGAATAGCCAATAGGGAATCGCTGGGAGTTGGGGGTGTGGGTCACGGGTCAGACTGCCCTGGTGAGCGTTGGCGTTGTGCGGTCGGCGCTGGTGGGCTCGGCGAAGGGTAGTTCGATGATAAAGCGCGCGCCAGCCGGCACATTGTTCTCGACGCGGATGGAACCGCCGTGGTCCTGGACGATTTTGGCGACGATGGAGAGGCCGAGGCCGGTACCGCGCTGGCGAGTGGAGAACCAGGGGAGGAAGAGGCGCTCGCGCATATCGGCGGTGATGCCGGGTCCGGTGTCGGCAATGACGATCTCGGCCAGGCTGGGGCGCTCTCCGGCGACGGTTTCAATGGTGAGAACGCGAAGGAGGCTGTCGCGCATGGCTTCGGCGGCGTTGTCGATGAGGTTGGCCAGGGCGCGACGGAGGGCTTCCGGATCGGCCATGACGGGAGGCAGGCCGGGATCGAGACGTTTTTCGACGCGGATACCGGCGATGCGGCCTTCGAAGAGCATGAGGGCGCTCTCGACGATCTCATTGAGGTCGGAAGACTGGGGGTGAGCGACGGGAAACTCGGCCAGAGCGGCGAACTGGCTCACGAGGGTGCGCATCGATTCGACGGAGCCGAGGATGACATCGCAACATTTGCGAATGACGCCGGGGGAATCGGGGGCGGCGCGATCGACATGGCGGCGGATGCGCTCGGCGGAAAGCGTGATGGGGGTGAGCGGATTGCGGATCTCGTGGGCGACGCGCTGCGCGACTTCTTTCCAAGCGGCCTGGCGCTGCGCGTAGAGAACATCGGAGACATCTTCAAGGACGAGGATGGATCCGCTGGTTTGGGCGTCGAGAGCAGCGAGGGTGACGGAGAGGTTCACGGTTCCGCGCAAGGTGTGCAGCTCGAACTCAGAGGAAGCGGTCCCCATGCGGCGGGCGCGACGTTCGAGGCGGGTCAGCTCGTCGGTGAACTCGGCGGGCAGGAGGGTATCGAGAAAAACGCCTTCGAGATCGCTCAGGCCGTCGATGCGGACGAGGTCGGTGAAGGCGCGATTGCCGAGGAGGATGCGGCGGGAGGCATCGAGGGTGACCACACCGGAGGGAATGGTTTCGAGGATGGTTTCGAGTTCTTTGCGGCGGATTTCGAGGGCGAGGTTGGCAGCAGAAAGATCGCGGGCCGAGGTCTCAGCGAGGAGGCGGCTCTGCTCCAGATCGGCGGCCATATGGTTGAAGGAGCGGATGAGCTCGGCCATCTCAGCGGTGGCTTCGACCTGAACGCGGTGGCTGTAGTCGCCTTTGCCGATTTCGACGGTGGCGTCGGCGAGGGCCTCCAGCGGGCGAGTCATCTGGCGGGAAACATAAAGAGCGAGCCAGCTGCTGGCGAAGAAGACGAGGGCGGTGAGCATGAGCAGGAGCAGGAAATACGTCATGCGGATGATGCGGCGCTGGCGGTAGAGGGCCCAGTACTGGCTGGTACCGGCACTGAGGTCGGACATGATGGCATTGAGCCCGGTGGGCATGGGGAGACCGGTGACGACGACACCACCGCCGGGAAGGCTCGCCGAGCCGAGGGCGAATTCGGAGTGGCCGAGGGAGAGCATGGGCTCGTCGGTCTGGCGTGCGGCTTTGAGGATGGCGGCGTCCAGCGGCTGGCCGACGGGGAGCGGCTCACGGTCGTCGTCGTTAAGCCACGAGATGACCGCAGCGGGTCCGGAGGTTTGGGGCAGCTGATACGCGGCCACGGCGGACGAGTCGCGATAGAGAACCGCGAATCCACCCTGAAGAGTGATCTGGTGTTCGCGTATTTCTGCCAGCATGGCCTGCTGGTCGCCGGCGCGGAGAGCCGCGGACAATTCCGGCGCCCGTGCGATGCTTTCCGCTTCGGATCGCGCGTTGAGGGAGGCGTAGTGGGAGAGCTCGGTGGCGATGCGGGTAGAGTCGTCGCGGACATCGACGCCCGGCTGGGAGAACCATCTGTCGATGGAACGGTTCATCAGCAGAAAGCTAAAGAGAAACATGAAGAGCGCAGGGACGAGAGAGACCATCAGCGCGCCGATGAACATGCGGGTGCGGAGACGCGCGCCGAGGACCTGGCTGCGTTGCTCGGCGAGGAGCTTGATGAGGTTCCGCAGCAACAACACCAGCACGGTGACGAAGAGGAGAAAGACGAGAACGGATACGGAGGTGAGGAGGAAGATCTGGCCGGTGGTATGCGGGGTGAGGGCCCGGACATTGAAGGCATTGAGCGCGATGAGGAGGAAGAGCAGGACAAAGACGGCGGTGCCGAGGAGGATCAGGGTTAGCCGACGATGTTTGGGATCGGGCAAAGGGGCTCCAAATTGCCTCTGATTATAGGCTGCGGAACGAGGCAAGCTCCGTGTTTTGAGGAGAGACGGCTGGGGTGGTGCGGAAGTTACGGACAAGCAGAAGGTCCAACCCACTCCGAGCGGCTGGGCATCTAAAGTGGCACTATGAACGACAATCGATTTTCCACTCGTCAGGCCGTTTTGGCTCTGGCCGCTCTCCTGCTGTTCGCCGGATGCAACAAGAGCAACAATCAGCCCGCATCGAACTCGGCTACGCCGGCCGCAACTCCGGCGCAGCCTGCCCAGGCCAACAATCCGCCGGCGCCCCCAGCGGATCAGAACCCGTCGGCGGCGGCTCCGGCGACCTCTCCGAGCGCGCAGGCCGCGGCGGCACCGCCCCCGTCGACGCCCGCGCCTCCACCGACGATTGTGATTCCGGCGGGGACTCGGCTGAGGGTTCGACTCGATCAGGACCTGGGATCGAAGATCAGCCAGCCCGGCGACACCTTCGGCGCGACCGTGGCGAGCGATGTGGTGGTGGATGGACAGACGGTGATTCCGCGGGAAGCGCGCGCCGAGGGAACGGTGATCGATGCGAAAGCGCTGGGGCACTTTAAAGGCGGTGCGCTGCTGGAACTGCGTTTGGAACGGGTGAGGACGCGGTGGGGGAGTTATCCGGTAGCGACCAGCACGATGTCGCAGGTGGAAAAGGGAAAGGGGAAGCGCACGGCGCTGTTTGCGGGCGGCGGAGGAGCGTTCGGCGCGATCGTCGGCGGTCTGGCGGGCGGCGGCAAAGGGGCGGCGATCGGCGCGCTGGCGGGTGCGGGCGCGGGGACGGCGGGCAGCGCGATGACGGGGAATCACGAGATTCTTCTCCCGGCGGAGACGCTGCTGACGTTTCGGCTGGAGCATTCGGTGCACGTGACACAGCAGTGAGGATGGAGTTGGACCGGGGCTCAAGCCCCGGTCTTTTTGGGATCCTGAATACCCCGGCCTGAAGGCCCTTTTCTTTTAGCGAGGGTATTTCCGCGGGCTGAAGCCCGCGGCTTCTACCGTCGTGCTGCTGCGCAGCACCTAATCTACAGCGGCGCGAGCTGCGGGCGAGTCGCCGGCCTGCCGGAACTATCGAACACGGCTGAACCGGGCCTGAAGGCCCTCTTCTTTTAGCGAGGGCATTTCCGCGGGCTGAAGCCCGCGGCTTCTACCGTCGCGCTGCTGACGCAGCACCGCTGTCGCGGCTCGTGTTTCGCCAGCCCTCGCAGGCGCTGTCGCGGTCCATGTTTCGCGAGCTGTCGCGGTCCATGTTTCGCCAGCCGTCGCGCCGCTGACGCGGTTCGTGTTTCGCCAGCGTTGCCGGCGGGCGCGGCATCCGGATCCTGGGTGCGAGAACATCCCCCAGGAGCAGACGCCGATCTTCCTGAAGAGCACTTTGCGACATGGGGGAACGTCAGCCCGATCGTTCAGGCCAGCAGGTCCCGCACCGGCTTCCAGGGTTTTTTCTGCGAGGCGGCGACGGGCTCGCAGGTCAGAGTGCCGTCCCAGGTGTTGACGCCGTCGCGGATGGCGTCGTCGTCGAGGATGGCCTTCTTCGCACCGTTCTTAGCGAGGCGCATGACGTAGGGGAAGGTTGCGTTGGTGAGCGCCAGAGTCGAGGTGTTGGGCACGGCGGCGGGCATGTTGGTGACGCAGTAGTGGACCACGCCGTTGACTTCGTAGGCCGGGTTGCTGTGGGTGGTGGGGTGGGCGGTTTCAACGCAGCCGCCCTGGTCGATGGCGACGTCGACGATGACGGCGCCTTTCTTCATCTTTCCGACCATTTCGCGTGTGACGATTTTGGGCGCGGCAGCGCCGGGGATGAGCACGCCGCCGATGACGAGATCGGCGTCCTGCACGGCACGGGAGACGTTCCAGGAGTTGGAGGCGAGGGTGAAGATGCGGCCGTTGAAGATGTCGTCGAGTTCGCGGAGACGGTTCAGATTGAGATCGACGAGCGTGACTTTTGCGCCCATGCCGAGCGCGATTTTGGCCGCGTTGGTGCCGACGATGCCGCCGCCGACGACGCAGACGCTGGCGGGGGGCACGCCGGGGACGCCGCCGAGGAGTACACCGCGGCCGCCTTTTTCTTTTTCGAGGTAGGCTGCGCCGACCTGAACGGCCATGCGGCCGGCGACTTCGGACATCGGCGTCAGGAGGGGCAGCGTTCCGGCGCGATCGCGGATGGTTTCGTAGGCAATGCCGGTGACTTTTTTCTGGAGGAGTTGCGCGGTGAGGTCGGGGACGGGGGCGAGATGCAGGTATGTGAAGAGGACGAGGCCCTCGCGGAAGAAGACGTATTCCTTTTCGATGGGCTCTTTCACTTTGACGATCATCTCGGCGTTGCCCCAGACGTTGTGGGCTGAACCGACGATTTCGGCACCGGCAGACTGATATTCGTCGTCGGTGAAGGCGGAAAGGTCGCCGGCGTGGGTTTCGACGAGGACCTTGTGGCCGGCATCGCTGAGGGCTTTGACGCCGGCTGGGGTGATGCCCACCCGGCTCTCGTGGTCCTTTACTTCTTTAGGAACGCCAATGATCATTCCGTCTTCTTCCCGCGGCCCTGGTCTGAGGAGAAAGTGAGAGCCGGACTGAAGATTCTACACTCCACGGCATTTTCCGAGTGACCGTGCCGTTTTCGGATCTGTACAGGGTCGGCGCTCCCTGCGGTCGCGTCGACTCCAGGACCGCGGCTTCGGGTTACCGTGACTCGGAAAATGCTTTGGCGGAGAGCAGGCGACGGAGCTCGCGGGTGAGAAGGCCGGGGGAAACGGGCTTGGCGAGAAAGACGGTGCTGCGGTCGGTTTCGGCTTCCACCAGGTTGCCGCTGACGAGAATGGCGGGGATTCCGGGGCGGAGGGTACGGAGGCGAGCGATCAGGCGCGGACCCTGGAGGCCGGGCATTCTGGCATCGGTAACCACAGCGTCGATGCGGTCGATTTGGGTGCGGGCGGTTTCGAGACCGAGGGCGCCGTTCTCACAGGCGATGACCTCGTATCCGGCTCTCTGCAAAACCTTGGTGAAGAGGAGGCGCACGGCGCGATCGTCTTCGACCACAAGGATGGTGGCCGAGTGGGTGCCCACCGCGCGATCTGTACCTACCGAAACCACAGTCATCCCCTCGAAGGGGACCGGGCGGAGGAAGAGGCGAGCTGGGCCGAGGTTTCCTAGAGTAGCGCCGCGGTACCGCTAACGATGAACGAATGTAACACGCGAAGAAATCGGAAGGTATTCGCCAAAAGAGGGATGATGACCCGACCGTTCCGGTCGATACGGAGGTTACTTTAGAGCCATCCTTTGGCACGCGCGAGGCGAGCGGCCTCGATGCGGTTGGAGGCGCCGAGTTTGCTGATCGCTTCGGAGAGGTAGTTGCGGACGGTGCCTTCGGAGAGGTGCAGCTCGTCAGCGATCTCGCCGGAGGACTTCCCTTCTCCGGCGCGCCAGAGGATCTGGCGTTCGCGTTCGGTGAGAGGATCGGATCCACTGTCCCAGGCCTCGACGGCGAGATCGGGATCGACAACGCGGAGACCTTTGTGGACGCGACGGACAGCGTCGGCGAGTTCGGCGGAGGGGCGGTCCTTCAACAGATAGCCTTTGGCTCCGGCATCGAGGGCGCGACGCAGATAGCCGGGGCGAGCGAAGGTGGTGAGGATCATGACGCGGGTTTGTGGATAACGTTCCTTCACTTCGGCGGCGAGGGTGAGGCCGGTCATTTCCGGCATCTCGATGTCGGTGACCAGGACGTCGGGCTTGAATTTGCCGATGGCGGTGAGGGCTTCGCGGCCATTGGCAGCACGCGCGCAGACAGCGATGTCGGGTTCGGTTTCAAGGAGCGCGGCGAGAGCGCCAAGGACCATGGCCTGATCCTCGGCGACAAGGACTTGAATTTTCTTCACTTCTTTACCCGACTGTTGTTCATGAGGGTTCGACGGTGGGGGGAATCTCGACAAGCAGACGTGTTCCCTGCGCCGACTCGATGCGGAGCTTGCCGCCGATGGATTCAACGCGCTCGCGCATGCCGCGGAGGCCGTTGCCTTCTGCGCGGATGCCGCCGCGGCCGTCGTCTTCGACGAGCAGAGCTGTGCCGGCGCCGTTGGCGGCAAATTCGAGACGGCAGTGGCTGGCTTGTGCGTGGCGGACGATATTCGTCACCGCCTCGCGCACAATCAGGGAGAGGACGGTTTCTTCGGCGGGGGCGAGCTGGGGTGGTTTGACGCCGCATTCGAGGGTCACACCGGCGGCATCCAGGGTGGTCTTTGCGCGCGCGATTTCGGCTGCGAGGCCCTCGGAGCGATAGCCGCGGATGGCTTCGCGCACTTCGCCCAGGGCCTTGCGAGCGATCTGTTCGACCTCGGCGATTTCGTGGCGGGCGCGGACGGGATCGCGGTCCATCAATTTGCCGGCCAGCTCGGATTTGAGGACGACAACGGAGAGGGTATGGCCGAGGACGTCGTGGAGATCACGCGCGATGCGTTCGCGCTCTGCAACCTTGGCGAGGTGAGCGATCTGCTCGTGGGCAAGACCGAGGCGCCGGTTGGCGCGGATGCGCTGCGCGGCGACCAGGTTGCCGGCGCCGACAGCGATGGCGAAGAAGGCGCAGACTCCCCACGACCAGGCCGAGTAGTGAAAGTACCAGCCTTCGGCGACCATAATGATGGCGCAGGCGGCGAAGGTTCCGACACAGACCAGGATGGATTCGGCAATGAAGGGGACGAAGGCAGCGACATAGATGAACATGCCGCAGGCGCCGCCGTTGAACGGCAGATAGTCAGCGCCGAGCACCGCCATTCCGAGCAGGAGCAGAAACTGTTGCCGCCTGGTTCGTCCAAAGACAAGACCGGTGTAGAGGGCAAGAAAGATGGCGTAGGCGACGGCGAATTCGATCCACCCGGCGCGGGTGTGGCGCTGGATGGGATCGAAGAGGAAGAAGACGGAATAGATGAGCCAGATGAAGTCATAGAAACGGCCGTGTCCGTGAGCGTAGCCAAAGCCGCCCCCGCGGAACTCCGCTTCGGCGGCGCGGGCTCTGCCGTTTACGGTATCGACTTCGTCAGCGGCGCCATTGAGGAAGTCGGGAAGGGCAGCGCTGCGGCAACTGGCCTCTTCCCGGTTCAGTTTGAAACTCAAAGGACTCAAACCTTCGCCTCGCTGCGGGTGAAGAGGATCCACGCCGCACCCAGCATGAACAGGGTAAATCCAGCGAGGGCTTCCCAGTGGATCAACATGCTGCCGGGTTTGGCGAGCCCGAAGATGTCGAGGGCGAGCTGACCCTGGTGGTAGGTGGGCAGGCTGGGAGCGACGCTCTGCAGCCAGTGCGGCATCATGCTGAGGGGCATCCAGAAGCCGGAGGCAAAGGTCATGGGGATGTAGACGAGGTTCATGACGCCGGGGCCGGAGTTGGCAGGAACGAGGAGCGATGCGAGAAAGCCCATGGCGCCGAAGGGGAGCGACGAGGCGAGGACGACAAGGGCGAGACGGAGCGCTTCGCCGGCGGTGATGGTGGCTCCGCCGATGGCGATGCCGAGGACGAGGAGGATGCCGACGATGATGAGAGAAAAGGCAGCGCAGCTGACGAGCTTGGCGAAGAGATAGGCGAAGCGGGGCATGGGGCTGGCCTGCTTCAGTTCGAGCCAGCCTTGCGCACGCTCCATGGCGAGTCCCATGCCGATACCGAAGAGGCAGGCGGAGACCACGCCCATGCAGCTGTAAGTGGCGACCAGGTAGCGAGCGAAGTAGTTGCCGCGATTCATGCTGCCGAAGAGCAGGTAGAACATCACGGGGAATCCGATGACGGAGAGCGAGAAGGCTTTGGTGCGCAGCAGGCGGACAAATTCGTAACGGATCTCCTTGCGGAAGAGGCGGGCGTAGTAGCCCACGCCGAGGGACTGGGGAGCAAGCGCGATTGCGGAAGTAGCCATGATGAGTTCTCCTCTCGGGTGGATGGGTTCAGGCCTGAGCGGGTGCGGTTTCGCTGATGAGGGCGAGGAAGGCGTCTTCGAGGGCGGCGGCTGAGACTTCGAGGCCGTGGAGGGTTTCGTCGCGCAGAAGCATTTCGCGGACGACCTTCTCGGGGTGCTCGGCGAGGATGACGACGGCCTCGCGATCGTGCTGGACATCGGTGACCGAAGGCAGGGAGGCGAGGAAGTCGGGCTCGAGCCGGGTGATGCAGCGGATGCGGCAGCCGGAGACGCGATGCTTGATCTCAGAAGGCGTGCCTTCGCAGACGAGGCGGCCTTTATTGATGACGACGATGCGGCTGGCGAGGGCGTCGGCTTCTTCGAGGTAATGGGTGGTGAGGAGAACGGTTTTGCCGGCGGCGGCGAGGGCGCGAATCTCATCCCAGAGCGCGCGGCGGGACTCGATGTCGAGGCCGACGGTGGGCTCGTCGAGAAAGACGAGGTCGGGATCGCCGCAGATGGCGAGGCCGAAGAGGGCGCGTTGTTTCTGTCCGCCGGAAAGTTCGCCGAAGAGCTGGCCGGTGATGCCGTCGAGGCGGGCGATGCGCACGACGTCAGCGGCGGGCAGGGGACGGGGGTAGTAGCTGCGGAAGAGGTCGATGTGTTCGCGGACGCGCAGCATCTCAGGCACGCGGGTGATCTGCAGCATGGCTCCGATGCGGGTGCGGGCGTCGGCATCGCGGGGATCGCGACCGAGAACACGGACGCTGCCGGAGTTGGCAGAGACGAGGCCGAGGAGGAGGCGAACGGCGGTGGTCTTCCCTGCTCCGTTGGGACCGAGCAGAGCCACGATTTCGCCGGAACGCAATTCCATGGAGAAGTTGTCGAGAGCCGTGGTCGGTCCATAGCGTTTGGTCACCGCGCTGAGGCGGGCGACGGTGCGGGTCTGCGACAAGGGGGCGGGCCATGCAGCGGTAGCGGCTTGTGGGATGGCGACAGTGGCTGACATCGGTTCTCTCCTGGCGGGCTGGAACTCCAGCAGCAAAGACAGAATCGCGCGGAAGGGAGCGCGGGAGCAGTGGGGAATGTCAGCAAAGGGAGGTGACAGATGTCATGGGGGCGAGCCGGGAGCGAGGAACTGGGAGGGGAGCTTAGTTCAGTTTTTCGGGGGGCATGCCGCCGAAGCGGGCGTCGATGGGTTGGCGTCCGGCGAAGCCTTCTTCGATGCGGTGCCAGAATTCGATGCGCGGTTCACCGCGTTTCCAGCAGAGGAGAACGGTTTCGCTTTCGAGGAGGCAGGGGAAATCGAGGAGGCCGATGTCGAGGTCCTTGACCTGCACGCCGATGCTGTCGATCTCCTGGAGTGCGTCCCTGGCGCGCTGGATGAGGGCTTCGAGGGTGATCTTTCGTTTCTGCGCGGCGCCGATGTCGAGAAACATGCCGCCGCTGATGAAGAGGCGACGGGCCAGGGCTGCCATCTCTTCCTGGAGCTCGCCAGCGGCTTGTCTGGCCTCCAGCGCGCGATTGAGCAGCGACTCCACGACGGGGAGAACGGCCTGCGCTTCATCGAGCGTGAAGGTTTTCACAGCAAGGGGTCCTCAGTTGCCAGCCGCCGATTCTCCGTGCGGTTGCACCCGCACCGCGGCCGGTGGCGGGAGACGGGAAACGTGGGCTCAGGCTTTGATCTCAAGCATGCGATCGAGCGCCACGCGGGCCCAGTATTTCACATCGTCGCGCACCTGGATACGATTCACGACGCGGCCCTCGACAAGGTTTTCGAGCGCCCAGGCGAGATGGCCGGGGCTGATGCGGTACATGGTAGTGCAGAGGCAGCCGGTGTCGTCGAGGGTGACAATTTTTTTGCCCTGGGGCGCGAAGCGTTTGGCGAGGCGATTGACGAGGTGGATCTCGGTACCGATGGCGAAGATCGAACCCTGGGGCGCGTCCTCGACGATTTTGATGAGGCGCTCGGTCGAGCCGCGGGCGTCGGCCTTCTGGCAGACCTCGAGGCGGCACTCGGGATGGACGATGACGTGGATGCCGGGATACTTCGCGCGGACCTTGTCGACATGTTGGGGCAGAAAGCGCTGGTGGACGGAGCAGTGGCCTTTCCAGAGGATGACCCGGGCGGCGCGGAGACGCTCGGGCGCGATGCCGCCGGCGATTCCGGTCAAGCCCTGCCAGGGGTCGTAGACCGGCATTGCGTTGAGGGGAATGCCCATGGCGTGGCCGGTGTTGCGGCCGAGGTGCTGATCGGGGAGGAAGAGAATCTTTTGGCCGCGCTCGAAGGCCCACTCGAAGGCCTGGCGCGCGTTGGATGAGGTGCAGACGAGGCCGCCGCGCTCGCCGCAGAAGGCTTTGATGGCGGCGGTGGAATTCATATACGTGATGGGCACAATTTCGCCATCACGCGCGCCGGCTTTCTGGAGGGTTTCCCAGCACTCTTCGACCTGGCCAATCTCGGCCATGTCGGCCATGGAGCAGCCGGCGTTGAGGTCGGGGAGGATGACCTGCTGGCCTTCGTGTGCGAGGAGGTCGGCACTCTCGGCCATGAAGTGGACGCCGCAGAAGACGATGTAGTGGGCGTCGGTTGCGGCGGCGACTTTGGAGAGCTTGTACGAATCGCCGGTGAAGTCGGCGAAACGGATCACTTCGTCGCGCTGGTAGTGATGGCCGAGGAGGATGGTGGTGCGGCCGAGTCTGCGGCGCGCGGCCGCGATGCGCTCGTCCATGGTGTGGTCGGGCAGAACGAGGTAGTTATCGAGGGAGCACATCTCTGCATCGGCAGAAACAGGGAGAGTGACATCTTCCAGAACGTGCACAATACGCCGCCTTCAGTCCTTCGGGGATTGCCGAATGGGACGGGGATGTTGAAAGCAAAAACCCGGCTGCAGTCAGCTCGCTGCGGCTGTGAAAGCCCGCCCAGCCAACGGGGATGTTGCAGCCTCTGTTTGTTAGACGCGCCGCGCGAATCCTGGTCGCAGGAACTCGGTGTTCGCGAAGGCGTCTTCTCTCACTTTAGCGATGACTGCAAACAGGCGCAATGACCGAATCGGGTGGTGACTTAACGCGATGCGCGGAGCAAGCGCTTTGCTTGTGAGGCAAGAATCGCGGCAGGTATCATGAAAGATTCATGCACTTCGGCGACTCCATCTTCATTTTTCTGCTGGCGCTGGTGTTGTTCGGCCCGAAAAAGCTGCCCGAGATCGGGCGGACGATCGGGAAGCTGCTGGCGGAATTCCGGCGCGCCAGCAACGAGTTTAAGTTTCAGATTCAGGAAGAGTTGCGGAATATGGAGGAGGACGAACGGCGAAAGAAGCTGGCCGAAGCGCAGGCACAAAAAGCCGCCGCTGAATCCGGGACGGAGGCACAACCGGCTGCAGAGAATCCGGCAGCCCTGGGTTCGCCGACCATTTTGCCGCCTTCGACGGGCACGCCGGTGAGTGCGGGGACTCCTTATGCGACTCCGGTTGAACCGGAGCCCGTGGCCGAGACGATCGAGCCCTCGGCTGCGGAGGTGGTGGTTGAGCCGGGCGCTGCGAGCGAATCCTTCTCCGCACCGAATGCCGGGACGGAGCCTCCGGCACCGCTCGACTCAGGCGCGCAGAGCAACGGGTCCCACTCTGAGGCGCACGAGGGCGAGCCGGCACCGACCCGCGTTTCCGGCGAGACGATCCATCATGGCTGACCTGGTCGACCGCGCACGCGCCGCGATGACCGAGCGCGCCGAACTGCCTGGGATGAGCCTGCTGGAGCATCTGGCCGAGCTGCGGCGGCGGATCATTCACGTGGCGCTGTATCTGATTGGCGGATTCTTCGTTGCGTGGTGGTTCCACGAGAAGATTTACTCCTTCATGGAGAAGCCGATCGTCTTCGCGCTGGCCAAGCACCACCTGGACACGCATCTGGTCTATCACAACCCGATCGACCCCTTTAACATGTACCTCGAGATCAGCTTTATGGCGGGGTGCATTCTGGCTTGTCCCTTTGTGCTCTACGAAGTGTGGTTGTTCATCTCGCCGGGGCTCTATAAGAACGAGAAGCGTTACGTGGTGCCGTTTATGACGGCGACGATCGGGCTGTTCCTGGCGGGAGCTTATTTCGGATACCGGTGGGTTTACCCGGGCTCGCTGGAATTTCTGCTCGACTTCAATCGCGACTTCCGCGCCTACATTGAGATCAACGAATACACGAGCCTGTTCCTGACGGTGATCCTCGGCCTGGGGATCACCTTCGAACTGCCAATCCTGATCATGTTCCTGTCGCTGTTTGGAATCGTGAGCCCGAAATTTCTCTGGAAGAATTTTCGCTACGCGATTCTGCTCATCTTCATCATTGCAGCCATCATTACGCCGACGTCGGACATCCTCACCATGTGCGTGTTTGCCAGTCCCATGCTGGTTTTGTATCTGCTGGGTATCGGAGTCTCGTGGATGGTTCATCCGGCCACGCGGAAGCGGCGTGCCGCGAAGGCGGGCGCGTGAGACGACTTCTTTTGGGAGCCCTGATGGTTTTGGCCAGTGGGCCGTTTTGCTGCGCACAAGCGCGGAGCCTTCCTCAATTCGACGGCGGCAAAGCTCTGGGGTATACGCGGGAGTACGTCAAGAGCACGGGGCCGCGCTGGATTGGCAGCCCGGGGCACGCCAAGGCTGAGGCGTTCCTGAAGGAGCAGTTTCGGCACGATGAACTCGAAGAGGACACGTTTACCACGAACACGCCGGCCGGTTCGATGACGATGCACAACTTCATCGTGAAGTTCCCGGGCAGGAAGGACGGGATCATCGTGCTGGCCACGCACTACGAGACGAACTACCCGTTACGGAACATTCACTATGTCGGCGCGAACGATGGCGGATCGACGACCGGGCTGCTGATCGAGATGGCGAACGATCTGCGCGGCAAGGTCAATGATGGCTACAGTGTGTGGCTGCTCTTTACCGATGGCGAGGAGGCGATCAGGAGCTGGTCGGATACGGATTCGGTGTACGGCAGCCGTCATCTTGCGGCGAAGTGGCAGGCGGACGGGACGCTGAAGCGGATCAAGGCGTTCATCCTCGCCGATATGCTGGGCGACCGCGACCTGGATATCCAGCGGGATATGAATTCGACGCCGTGGCTTGAAGACCTGATCGATCAGGCGGCGACGGAATATGGCTGGCAGTCGTACTTTTTTCAGACCAAGACGTACGACGAGGACGATCATCTGCCCTTCGTACACCGGGGGGTGCCCTGCGCGGACCTGATCGACCTGAACTACGGCTACGGGAACGCGTACTGGCACACGGCGGAGGACACGCTGGACAAGCTCAGCGCGAAGAGCCTGACCATCGCGGGGGATACAATCCTCGAAAGTATTCGTCTGCTGAATCAGCGTTAGACGATGCACCATCCCTGGCTGCCATTCCTCATCCTGGTCGCGGCTTTGCTGCTGGTCGACCTGCGCCTGCTGCGGGGGACCCGCGGGCGCGAGGCTGCGCGTGTTGCGTGGCTGTGGACGATGTTTCTCGCGATTCTGGCGTGCGCCTTCTCGGTGTGGATCGCGCACAGCAGCGGCAAACAGGCGGGGCTGGAATTCCTGACCGGGTACGTGATCGAAGGATCGCTGAGCGTCGATAATCTGTTTGTCTTTCTGATTCTGTTTCGTGCTCTGCATCTTGGCGTGGAACAGCAGCACCGGGTTTTGCTGTGGGGCGTTCTGGGCGCGATCGTGCTGCGGGGGGTGCTGATCCTGGCCGGAACCTCGCTGCTGGCGCGATTCGCATGGGTGCAGTATGGGTTTGGCGTGCTGCTCGCGGTCGCGGCCGTTCGGCTGCTGTTCGCCAAGCCGGGTGTAACGCCGAACCATGGACCGATCCGCTGGATCTGCGATCGCTGCCTGCGCTACGAGAGGGGCACGCGTCTGGCATTTACTTCCCTGCTGCTGATCATCCTCGCGGTCGAAGCGACGGACCTGATCTTCGCGCTCGACTCGATCCCGGCGGTGCTGGCGGTAACGCGTGATTCTTGGATCGCGTTTACCTCGAACATTTTTGCGGTGCTGGGATTGCGGTCGCTGTATTTTGCGCTGGCGTCGATGCTGGACCGTTTCCATCTGCTGCACTACGGGCTGGCGCTGATTCTGGGATTTGTCGCGTTCAAGATGCTGGCCGCGCACTGGATCGAGATTCCGGTAGGGTGGTCGCTGGCGATTATTTTGTCGATCCTTGCGATCTTCGCGGTCGTCAGCAGGATCGTGCCGGAGGGGCCGTCTTCCACGGGCACGACGGCCTGATGGTTCCGGATTTCATCGCTGGCGGGTTATAGTTTTGGAGCTTCGGGAGGAGCGGTCATGAAGGTGGGGATTTTGGGGTCGGGTGTCGTCGGGCAAACGCTGGCGGCAGGTTTTATACAGCACGGTCATGAAGCGATGATCGGCACGCGCGAGCCGGCGAAGCTGGCGGAGTGGAGCAAAGGCAATCCGAAAGCGCGTGTCGCGACGCCGGGAGAGGCCGCGTCGTTCGCCGATGTGGTGGTGCTGGCGGTCAAAGGTGAAGCGGCGGTGGACGCGCTGGGCGGTGCGGGCGAAGAGAATCTGCGGGGAAAGACGATCATCGATGCCTGCAATCCCATCGCGGAGGCACCTCCGGAGCATGGGGTGCTGCGGTTTTTTACGGGCCCGAACGCATCGCTGATGGAACAACTGCAGAAGGAGTTCCCGGAGGCGCATCTGGTGAAGGCGTTCAACTCCGTGGGCGCGCCGGGGATGGTGAATCCGCAGTATGCGGGCGGGGTGCGGCCGACGATGTTCATCTGCGGGAACAACGAAGCGGCGAAGAAGACGGTGGCGGGAATTCTGGATCAGTTTGGCTGGGAGACCGCGGATATGGGCGCGGCAGAGGCGGCGCGGGCGATTGAGCCGCTGTGCATGCTGTGGTGCATTCTGGGGTTCACGCAGAACGAGTGGACGCACGCGTTCAAACTGCTGCGGAAGTAGGTTTGCGATGCACTGCCGGTGGTAAGGACGAAAAGCAGGTCCCCATTCGCCTCGCCTCGCTTCGCTCGGCCTTCGCTCAGGGCAGGCTCTTCGCTCCGCCTATCTCTTCTGCGCCTTGCGGCGAGATGGGCCCCACAACGCTCCGCTCGGGATGACAAACCTGGAGGATTCCGGAAAACGCGCTAGACCAGAATTTCGGAAGTCGAGAATTCGACAAAACTGACTTCTTTGCCCTTTGCGATCACGGAGTGTTTCTGGAATCGCGCGTCGTCTCGGTGGGGAAAGTCGCTGCGGAAGTGGGCGCCGCGGGATTCGGTGCGGGCCAGAGCGGATCGGATGATGAGTTTTGCAATGGCCTGGAGGTTCCAGAGCTCGACCAGGGGACGGTCGTTTCCCTGGGGATTCTCTCCCTCGGCTTCCCGTATCCGCTCTCGCCCGTTTTTCAATCCCTCGTGGTCACGGAGCAAGCCAGCGTGCTGCCACATCACGCACTGCAATTCGGTCCGGAGGTGATCGGTGCTGATTCCTGGAGGATGCGCTTTCGACTGCATCGAACCGAAGGACGGCAGAGTGCCGAAGCGAGGCGAAGGCTTCTCTGCCGCCATGGCCTCGGCGGCGCGGGCTCCGAAGACGAGGCCTTCGAGCAGTGAATTGCTGGCGAGGCGGTTGGCGCCGTGGACGCCGGTGCAGGCGACTTCTCCGGCAGCGTAGAGACGCGGCAGCGAGGTTCGGCCGTGAATGTCGGTGCGGACGCCGCCCATGAGGTAGTGGGCGGCGGGGCGGACGGGGACAGGATCGCGGCGCAGGTCGAGTTTGTGCCGGGCGAGGAATTTTGAGATGCCGGGGAAGCGTGTGGTGGGATCGATGGCGGTGATGTGGCGCATGTCGAGGTAGACCGGCAGAGTTTCACCATTCGGGCCCATGCCTTCACGCGTGATGGCGCGAGCGACGACATCACGCGGGGCAAGTTCGAGCAGAGGATGGTAGCGATCCATGAAGCGCTCGCCGCGGGAGTTGATGAGGTACGCGCCTTCGCCGCGGAGGGCTTCCGACAGAAGGAAGCGCTGTACGCCGGGAAGGCTGAGCGCGGTGGGATGGAACTGGTAGAACTCCATGTCGGCGATCTCGGCGCCGGCGCGCCAGGCCATGGCGATGCCGTCGCCGGTAGCGACTGCGGGGTTGGTGGTGTCGCTGTAGACCTGGCCGGCTCCTCCGCTGGCGAGGAGGACGGCGCGAGCGGAAACCTGATTCGTATGACCGTTGCGAGCCAGAAGGCGTACGCCTGTGACGAAGCCGTCGGTGATGGTCAGGTCGATGGTTGTCGTCCAATCCCGCAGCGTGATGTTGGGCATGGCTCGCGCGTGGCGCAGGAGGGCGCGGCCGATTTCCGCACCGGTGGCATCGCCATGGGCGTGGAGGATGCGATTGCGGCTGTGGGCGCCTTCGCGGGTGAGCATGAGCTGGCCGTTTTCGCGGTCGAAGTTAGTGCCCCAGCGGAGCAGCTCCTCGACACGCTGCGGACCTTCCTCGACGAGAACGCGCGCCGCTTCACGGTTGACGAGGCCGTCGCCAGCGCTGACGGTGTCTTCGAGATGGAGAGCCACGTCTTCGTGGCCGCTCATGGCCACGGCGATACCGCCCTGGGCGTAGCTCGTGTTCGACTCGCCGAGGGCTTCCTTGGTGACGACCAGGACGCGCGCTCCAGCGGCAGCGAGACCAATTGCGGCACGCAGACCAGCGATTCCCGCGCCGACAATCACGAAATCCGCTTCAGCAATTTCTCCCATTGACTCTCACGCTATAAGATTCCCGAGCGCAATTCGACGATGCAGAGGCTCATCGTTGGGCAGGGACTGCCTCGCTACGCGCACATCGGCGAAGACGAAGCCGTCGCGTTCGACGACCTCACCACTCTCGATGGGGATTGGCTCACGGAAGATGGGTCCTGCGCAGACCACTGTGTGGAATTCGCCATTTTCGCCGCAGGGATCGACGCCGGGAGGCAGATCGCGGAGAAGAGCCAGGTCGAAATCGCGTCCGGCAAATTCGCGAGGGAGCTTCTTCGGATCGACGCAGACGATGCGAGCGCGCAGGCCGCCGGCGATCATCTCTTCGGCAAGGCGGCGGGTATCGCGTTCCCACAGGGGGAAGACCGGATCGAGGCCGGTTCCGGCGAGCTTCTCTTCCCGATAGCGACGGACATCTTCGAGAAACAGATCGCCAAAAGCAATGGCTTCGACTCCATCGGCCAGGGCTGCATCGCATGCGATCCGCATGGCCGCTTCATATTGCTCGTTCGAGCAGGGCCAGGGAAGAGGAACTTGATGGAGGGGCAAGCCGGCGGCGGCGGCCTGCGCTTCAAGAAGCGTCCGACGCGTGCTGTGCATGGCGACGCGGTCGAAGGCTGCATTGAGCGTGGTGAGAAGGCCGACGACTTCGCAGCCGCCTTCCCGTCGCAGGCAATGGAGGGCCCACGCGCTGTCCTTGCCGCTGCTCCAGGAGAGAAGGAGTTTTCGCATCCTTCCTGGAGCTTATCGCAGGCGACGGCGTCAGTTCACGCGCGCGATCCGAGGGAGCGGCGATTCGCTTCGTCGGGCAGAACCCGGCATCGGCATCACGAGCATCGGACCTGTGGTTCCGGTACGCCGCACGGAGATTCCGGCTGCGCGTGCTTTCAGTTTGGTGCGCAGGAGTAAGTTGACAGCTTCCAGCTGGCGGATTCTGCGACCCACCACCAGCAACAAACCAGCACATGCGATCGCCGCGCCAAACCAACATCCGATCAGCATTCCGGTCAGGAACCGGGCCCAGGGATGCACGTCGAAAGGTGCCATACCCCCTCCTCGCTTTCGGAGCAGCGGATTCCTGTGAGCCGGCCGGCCGAACGACCAACAGCAGACGCGGGCCAGAGACATCTGTGGGGTTAAGACTGGCTCGGAACCAACACTCCCCTGAGACTACGATGCATTTCCAGGACAAAGTGATCCGTCATGCCGGCAAGATAATCCGCAATGACCCGGGGAGCACCCTGCTGCTGCACCTGGATGGAATAAGTGGATGGCAGGAGACCCGGGTTGGCCATCCATGTGGAAAACAAGTCGGCGATGACCTGCGCGGCTTCGTCATGAGCGCGCTTCAAATCGTCGCAAAGATACAGATTTTGATAGAGGAACTGCCTGGCTTCGCGGCGCAGGCCCTCCATCTCCGGGGAAAAAGCGACCAGGCGCTCGGGCACGCGGCGGACGCCGTCCAGATCATGGACTGCATGGGCACGCACGCGACGTCCCGTCTCCGTGACCAGGTCGTCGGCCAGGGCGTTCAACATCAGTTTCAGTGTCTCCTGAAACAGCAATTTTTCCGGGGCGCCGGAATGGTCGCGAGCGATTGGCGCAAAATGGCGTTCAAAGAGACGGACTGCGTCGCGAATTTGTTTCAATGTGAGGATTTCG
>Ga0335072_10004888_pt1 | contig 19804 bp, 24 predicted proteins | sample Lox_Sample_21_FD_206725 | JGI IMG/M metagenome (GOLD analysis project Ga0335072, IMG submission 206725) | Soil microbial communities from Loxahatchee National Wildlife Refuge, Florida, United States - Lox_Sample_2.1 | ecosystem: Environmental > Terrestrial > Soil > Wetlands | place: USA...
GACGGACAGGGTTGCGAGACAGTGCCTCAAAGACAGTGCCTCAAAGACAGTGCCTCAAAGACAGTGCCTGCGAGGCACTGCCCGGGGAAGCACTGCTACCCCGGGCGTGCCGCGTTCCCGCGTCAGTAGCTAGACGTTGCCGATGATCGGCCCCACGGCCGCGCACGAGGGCTGGAAAGTCGGGCTGTCCGGCCCGAGCACGTTGATCATGTCCTGCAGGGCGTTGGAGTCGTAAGGGATCGAGATGTGATCACTGGCGTCCTGCGGGCACTGGGTTTGCAGCGTGATGTCCTGTACGTTCGCCGCGACCGGGAGGAACGCGTTGGTGTAGGGCGTCACGACGTCGTCGTCGGCGGTCTCGATGACGACGTACTTCACGCCAACCACCGTCGGCGTCTGGTTGAGGCTGTTGAGGAAGGACGAGTCCTGGATCTGCTCGACGCATGCCTCGCAAGTGACCGACAACAGCGCGGTGGTGACGCCCAGCGCGCCGAGATCAGAGACCAGGTTGACGACGCCGTCCAGGTTCGTGCCGTAATTCGATGGAGCGAACCCGACGAGCATGTTGACTTTGGAAGCCCCGCCGAGGTCGTTGATGTAGTACCTGGGCATCATCCCGCCTTGTGACCACCCCACGATGTCGACCTTGCTAGCGCCCGTTTCGCTGAGCACAGTGTTCACTTCAGTCGACAATTCGGCAGCAGACGAGGCTATGCTGCCCATGGCATAAAACCCGCTGAACGGAATCGTCTGGCCGTAATTGAACGCATAGACACAGTAGCCATTGTCGACCAGGTCCGGCGATATCGCGCCGAAGCTGTTATACATGCTGGCGAATGTGCCCTCGGTGAGGATGACCGGATACGGATGCGCGGCCGAAGGCGTGCACGGCCGGTTGGCGCCGGCTGGCGCGGCAGAGTAATTCCAGACCAGCGTCGAATTAAGGAACGCTTGCGCTTCGCCCTGCAGCGGCAGGGACGAGGCCTGGGCGGGCATGCTGCCCGCGACAAGGGCTAACGCAGTGCCTGCGATGACAGCCGACAGGCCAGCTAACCCGCCAGGTCGCCGAAGTTTCATTTCCCTCTCGCATTCATGACTAGGTATGGCTGAGTCGACAGGCGACTACAGCCAGGCAGGAATGGATCAGGTGCCGCTTCGTTGCGGCACGTGAAAAGCGCGTCACGGCAGCGCAGGCAGTGCGCGAACCGATCTGCTCCTCGAGGTTACTGACGAGTATGAACCGACCGCTTTGGCCGGTCAATTCCCGTTATCGACCTTAGCTTGGGCGCACGGGATCCAGGAACCGGAAAGCGGGGTCAGCGAGCGAGAAAAGACTTAGCCAGCATTGCGGGCGCGCGGGCAAGCCAGGCGTCGGTGATGACCTCGGCGAGTTCGTCGACGCTGATCTGGTCAAGTTCGAACAGCACCGCCGCATAACCGTTGAAGTGCGGGGTCGTGAAGAACACGCGCGGGTTGTCAGCGATTAGCGCGAGCTTCGTGCCTTCATCTGCGGTGCGTGCCGCAAACACCGGGCCGGCCGGCACCCGGTCGCCCAGCGCTTCGATATCGCCTTTGCGCAGCGGGCGCTCCCACACGAACCCCTTGTCCTTTACTCGCCAGTCCAGGCTTCCGCGGGACTCTCGCTCCGAAGTCTCCGGCAGGCCTAGCGCGATCCGCCGGACATCGTCCACAGTCGCCATGTTCCGAACTGTAGCTGGACAGACCTGCCTGCCCGAACGGGATTAGCCCGCTCGGGCAGGCAGCTCGTACTCAGACGATCAACTCCACGGGCACCATCCATTGCAGGACGAAGGGGGTATTCACCGGATTCCCGGCACCGTTGGTGCACTCGACGCTGATTTCCGGGATCAGGTCCTGGTCCCACTCCTCGACCTGGCAGTGGTCGTCGCGGGTGCTGACGGCGCTCACCTGCACGTCTCCGCCCAGGAACCGGTATTGGCCGCCTGAACCAGGCAAGACAACTTCGTAAAAGCCGGGGGAGGACTCCTCCGCCACTGCCGTCGCACCGCGCGTGCTGTAGTAGTGCTCCGCGGGTTCGCTGACGCCGCTGCGACCGCGGAACAGTGCGTTCGCGTCAACGTCCCGGTTCAGGCCGAGGACGTTGTTGGCGCTTGCGTAAAGCACGTCGAACTCGCGGTTGTGGCGGGCACCCGATGCCGAGTAGCAGTCCACGTCGACTACCTCGCCGGACTTGGATCCTTTCCAGCCAGCCAGCACGCAGTTGCCACCGCCCGCGCCGAACGGGGTGACCTCGGCCGTGCCGTGCACGCCCGAGGACTTCGGGCCCGGGAACGTGATTTGATACCGTCCGGTGCCGAGGTGCTTCACCCGGTTGGTCTTGTGCGATGAGTTGTACTGACCAAGACCCGTCAGGTTGCTGGAATGGGTGTCGGCGAAGACCCACGAGTAGTCGAATACTCCGCTCGGCTTCGAGTGCGGGTCAGTGATCGTGACGTCGAATTCTTGAGAGCTTGTATCTAGTGTCCCGTCCGGCTTGTAGCAAGAGACGTCGATGACCTCCGTACCGCTGAGCTCGCCCCAGCCGAGGACCGGGCAGGTGTCAGTGGTGTCGTAGCTGGAGACTTGCACGTCACCGGTGTCGTTGATCGACTCGAGCCCGTTGAACGAGACCTCGTAGATGCCGGCCGACGGGGTGTTCGGGAGTACCGAGACGGCACCGTCCGAGGTGTTGTAGGTGTAATACGTGCCTGACCCGCCGGACCAGTAGTAACCAGCAGCCGCGTTCTTCGCGCCGATGGTCGACGTGTGCGGGATTGCCGGATGGCCGTAGGGGTACTGCGGCATGCTGCGGGCTGGATGCGACTGCGTGCGTGCGGCGCTTGCCGGGCTAGCTATACCGAGAAGAGCAAGCGCCGTAATGGCGATCGATGCGGTACCGCTGACTAGGATCCTGGTTCTCATTTTCTGGGTCCGCTCCTTGGCTAAAACGGGGCCAGAACTGACCTGACTTGCCGCCCAGTCTGGCCTCGGCGCGCCAAGGAACGCCGCTATGTGAGACTAAATAGAGACTGGTAAGGAACGTCCTCAGCAAACGGGCATCCGCCGGGGTCAACCGCGCGTTTCGCGATCCCCGTCGCGCGTTCGGGATAATGGCCCTATGGCTGATCTCTATCACGACAGGTGGATCACCTGCACCGACGACGCGATCGTCATCCACTGGTACTACCTCTGGGGCGCCAAGCGGATTCCGTACGCGACTATCCGCTCGGCCAGGCGTGTTGATCTTGGCACGTTCCGTGGCAGTCTCCGTATCTGGGGCACAGCCAATCCGCGTTACTGGGCCAGCCTCGATCCAAGCCGGCCCGGCAAATCAGCCGCGCTGATACTGGACGTCGGGACTTCCGTTCAGCCCTTCATCACGCCAGTCGACGTGCAGGCAGTCGAGAACATCCTGATCGAGCACGCGCACCTGGCAAGCGTCCCGCATGCGGGCGCGGGGCCTTACCTGTGACTGTCCGGGCAGGATGGAAGTATGAATCGAGCAGCGCCGCGACACGATCGTGATGCCGGCGGGCCCGCCGAGATCCTGGCCGCGAAGGCAGAACTGCGGCAGGAAGTGTGGAGCGCGCTGCGAGCGGCTAGAGTCGCCAGGTTCCCCGGCGCCGAGGGCAGGATCCCGAACTTCACTGGTGCCGAGAAAGCGGCCGGCCGGCTTCGCGACCTGCCCGCATGGCGCGCTGCCAGCACCCTGAAAGCTAATCCGGATTCCGCCCAGCTGCCGGTGCGACAGCGCGCGCTCGAGGACGGGAAGACCGTCTACATGGCGGTTCCGCGGCTAGCGGGCGAGGAGCCATTCTTCGCCCTTGACCCGGATCACTTGTCTGACCCGCCGCGCAAGGCCGCCTCGATCACCGGTGCGACCAGGTCAGCGCAGCGTGTCAGGCTGACTGACCTCACACCTGTTGATCTTGTAGTGATGGGCAGCGTCGCGGTCGGGGAGGACGGTGCCCGCCTGGGCAAGGGCGGCGGATTTGCTGATCTTGAATTCGCCCTCGCCACCGCGGCAGGCCTGATCGGCCCGGACACCGTGTGCATAACGACCGTGCACGAGCTTCAGCTGCGCGCTGCCGGTGAGATCCCGCTGACGAATCACGATGTGCCGGTGGACTTTATCGTCACGCCCGACCGCGTCATCGACTGCCGGAGCGGGCGCGGGCCGCGGCCCGACGCCGGCATCTGCTGGGACGACCTGACAGACGAGAAGATCGCGGCGATACCGCTGCTAGCCGCCCAGCGAGATGCCGCCGGGCGGGCATCCGGGTGACGCCTGGTCGGTTTTAGGATCAGGCAATGCGACGAGAGTCAGCCACGGTGGTCTGCCTGACCGGCGAGATAACGGGCAGCCTGCTGGCCGCGCTCGGCCGCTCGGGCAACGTCTCTGTTGCGCGGCCGCCAGCCGTCGAGGACGAGCACGACGACGCCGGGCGCGGTCGGCCAGAGAGCGGGTGGGAGCCGGGTGCCCGGGCCATGCGGGAAGCGGCTCGGCGCCGGTCCACGTTCGTGATCGTGCCGGACGATCCGCTGGCCGGGGTAGCGGCAGCCTGGAGCACGATGTGGGAGCCGGCCGCCGGGCCGGGAGCGCCGCAAGCATTCGAGGCGGGCGCTGCGGGGGCTCTGAGCGCGTGGCACGACAAGCAGTTCGAGCTGCCCGACTACTACCTGGTAGCCGCGCCGACGCCGTACAGCGCTACCGGGCCGGACTTCTACCTGGGTCCGCTCCGCGCGGTGCGCCCGCGCCGGGTCGCCGTCGCAGGCATCTCGGCCGGCGCGAACGCAGCCGCGCAGGCTGCGCTCCTGCTGGACACGCTGAGGTCCGCTGAGCACGGCCCCTGGTGGCCGCCCCTTGATGAGCTGCTCGATGCCGTCAGGCGCTTCTACGCGGGCGCGCTGGCCGAGACGGGCGCTCCGGCGTAGCTCATGCCACAGGGCGACTGTACTTCTCAGCGAAGAGGACAGATGGAAGTGGGACACGTTAGCCGCCGGCCGCAGCTGGCGGAGCAGCTTGACCTGCAGCCACATCCCGAAGGCGGCTGGTTTCGCGAGACGTGGCGGTCATCGGCATCAGTCCAGCCGGCTGGCTACCCAGCGCCGCGCAGTGCGGGCACTGCTATCTACTTCCTGCTGCACCCCGGTGAGGAATCTCGCTGGCACGTCGTGCGCTCGGACGAGTTGTGGTTCTGGCACGGTGGCGGTCCGCTCCTGCTGCGGCTCGGCGGGACTGGTGATGACCCTGCTCCTGCGGACGAGATTGTGCTGGGCCCCGATGTCTCTTCGGCGCAGCAGCCGCAAGCTCTCGTTCCCGGCGGGACGTGGCAGCGCGCGAGCCCGGCCGGAGCGCATCCGGTCCTGGTGAGCTGCGTCGTGGTGCCCGGCTTCGACTTCGCCGACTTCCGCCTCGGGTAGCAGAGCCCGCACGGTCTCACTCCTGCCAGGAACCGGCGATCTCGATCCGCTCGGCCCAAGCTCGCGCACTCGCCCCGCCTGGCTCCCAGCGCTCGCATATCTGCCGCATCTCCGCGCACCTGCGCATGATCGCCTTGTGCCGCCGCGGCCAGTCAGGCCGCTCGCCGTAGCTCGCGTACAACGCTCCGAGCGACACTGCCTCGGCCGGATGGTGCAGCCGGATGATGAACTCACACCAGGCCAGATCCTCTACCGGGTCACCGGCGTGCGCCCACTCCCAGTCCAGTACTGCGGTGACACGCTGGGCGGCCTCATCGAGCAGCACGTTGTTGGGGCCGAAATCACCGTGCACGATAACCGCGCCCGGCTGGCGCGCGCCGAGTGCCTCTGGCACGGCAATCCGGTGTATCTGGCGAAGCACTCTGCCGCACGCGGCAAGCACCGGCTCCGCTAGGCCGCCGTCGATAAGGTCCTGGCCATGTATGCCCGGCGCGAGCGCAGTCTGCAAAGTGACCGGCCCGCGCGCGATGACCCTGGGCACCGGCAGCAGCCCCGCCAGCGCAGTGAGCGCAGCGGCTTCTCGCGCGCAGCAGACATCGGCTGCGGGGCCCCGGTAAGACTTGGTGACGACATCCCCGGTCCTGGTCGTGCGGTGCGTGTACCCGTGCGGCATCAGCTCGGGGCCGGCCGCCCCCGGGCCGGTCATGCCAGCGCCGGCGACGGTACCGAGCGCCGTGCGTTGACCAGGCCCGGCTCGGTGGCCATGAACAGATCGAACTCATCGAAGCGCCAGCCAGCCGCCAGCAGTGCCCGGACCGCCGGATGCGGCGCTGGCAAGCAGACGTTCGCCATCTCGCTCTGCGGGCCGTCAAGATGCGCCAGCGTCTGCAGTACCGCTGCCGCCGCCACGCCGTCGCCGGCGGCCGGCGAGACTGCCAGGTGAACGATTCCGCGGTCCGGGCCGCCGCGCACTACGGCGCCAGCCGCAATGACCTCCGCGTTATGACTGACCAGTACCGACTCTCCGCTAGGCCGAGCGGCCCAGGCCTCGTGGTCGGCCAACCGGTCGTAGCCGGTCAGCGTGAGCTCGTACTCGGCGACCGCTGTCACGCCGGCGGGCTCTACAGTCCATTCGCCGAGGACCGGCAGCCGGGCTGTGTCGCCGTGCAGGTAGAGCAGCGGCCACCAGGCATCGAGCCCGAAGCTCGTGTACAGCGGCATCGCGTTGGCGTGCAGGCTGCTGAAGGTCATCTTGCGCCCGGCCTCCGCCCACAGATCGGTCAGCATTGCCCGGCCGCAGCCGCGACCTTGCGCGGCCGGGTCGACGAACAAGTCGCACAGCATGCTGACGGCGTCGTCCCCGGTGCCGATCTGGCGGATCGCACCGAATGCGGCAACCTTCCCGCCCAGCTCAGCGACCACGACCTGGCCATGGCCCAGCAGATGGCGGACGTAGGCCGGGTTGCTGCCGCCCCACTCGTCATGCTGCCCGGTAGCGATCGTCACCGCGGCGATCGCGCCAAGGTCACTCTCCGCCGCGGGCCGTACCCGTACGTCGCGCATTACACAAGTCCTCCGAGGGTTGGCGTCATGGTGGCCGATCGGTCTGCTCCGGACCGCTGCTAGCCTGACCTGCGGCCGGTGCAAGGGTGACCGGTGCGGGGCGAAAGCCGCGAGGGTAGGCAGGAGGCGCGGAATCAGGTGTTGTCGGACGAAACGGTGCTGTCTGCTGGGTCAGTACTGCCTGTGCGGTCATTCGTCGCTCTCGGTGACAGCTTCACCGAGGGCGTCGGCGATCCGTATCCAGACGGTACCTTCCGGGGCTGGGCCGACCGGTTCGCCGCGCCACTGGCGGCTGTCTCGCCCGGGCTCCGGTATGCGAACCTCGCGATCCGCGGCAAGGTGCTCAGGCAGGTCGCGGACGAGCAGATACCAGCTGCCATCGCCATGGCACCTGACCTGGTGAGCATCGCTGCGGGCGGCAACGACTTGCTCCGCCCGAAAGCCGACCCGGATGCCCTGGCAGCCACCTTCGAGGAAGCGGTCGGGGCGCTCAGGCAGGCCGGCAGCCAGGTGATGCTGTTCACCGGTTTCGATCCGGGAGGCTTCCCGGTGATCCGCATGATCCGCGGCAAGGCAGCGGCGTTCAACGCCCAGCTGCGCGAGATCGCGAGAAAGCACGGCTGCCTGCATGTCGACCTGTGGTCGATGCGGGTCCTGGCCGACCCGCGGGAGTGGTGCGATGACCGGCTGCACCTGGCGGCAGACGGGCACCGCCGGGTCGCGCTGCGTGCGTGCGAAGTTGCGGGCGTTCCGGTAGCAGCGGACTGGCGAGAGCCACTGCCACCAGATCCCGCCGGCCAGCCGCACTGGTTCGCAGCGCGCCAGCAGGACATGTACTGGGCACGAACTTACGCCGTGCCGTGGCTGCAGCGAAGGTTGCGCGGCACGTCCAGCGGCGACGGAGTAGAGCCCAAGCGCCCAGACCTCGCCCTGCTCTAGCTGCTCCGGCGAGCCGTTAACTGACAATCGGGTAGGCGGTCGGCTGGCGGCCGTCGACGTCGGTGAAGCCGTACTCGCGGGCAAGATTGCCGACCGCGAGCGCCTGGCCGGAACGGCGTATGACGCCAGGATCGGCCGCGAGCGCGGCGACTGCCCGGCCAATGTATTCGACGGACTCGGTCTGCGCACGCTGGCTAGGAGCCAGGTCGGTCATGCGCTCGGCCAGCACCCAGCCAGGGGTCAGCGCAAGCACTGCGATTTCGTGGTCCTCAAGCTCGCTGGCCAGCACCTCAGCGGCCCGGCAGATCCCGTTCTTGGCTACGTCATAAAACACGTTGCCGAGGTATTTGCGGCCCATCGTGAACCTCGTGAAGATCACTAATCCGCGGCTGGCCGGCAGCATCAGCGGCAGCCCGTACCGGGCTGTCATCAGATGCGCGCGCAGGCCGCCGGTGAACATGCCGTCCCAGCGCTCCATCGACTGCTCCCAGAACGGCTGGCGGAACCAGTCATTGTGCTCGGGATACGGCATGTACCCGGCCCACGCGTTACACACCAGCAGGTCGAGCCGGCCATGACCGGCCTGAACGCGGTCGAAGAGCTCAATGACCGACTGCTCGTCAGCGTGATCACAGCGAACCGGGATCCCGTGCCCGCCCACGGCAGTTACCTGATCGGCAGCGTCCTCGATGCTGCCGGGATACTCAGGCACTGTCGGCGCGCCCCGGACCGACCGCCCGGTGACGTACACGGTCGCCCCTTGTTCGCCGAGTACCCGCGCGATGCCGAGTCCAGCACCCCGAGTCGCGCCAGTAACGACCGCGACTTGCCCGGTGAGTGGTTCCATGCGGCCACGATAACGGCAACGGCTGACAATCACAGGTCGCTAGGCCGTACAGCGTGATCGCGGCCGCAGCCCCAGCTAGACGTGTATATTCGCGGCGTGGCCGCCGCCGGACGCGCCCGGCCGGGACACCCGTTGCGGCATCCAGTCGACCCGAGGTGAGTGATGGCTAACTGGCCGTCGCGCGATAAGCGCGCCCGGGTCGCCGCTACCGTCGGCACGTGGTTCAACCCGCATCGTTGGTCAGCGACCGACCTGATCGTTGCCATCAGCGCTTTAGTTCTGGCTGTCTCGTTGTTCGTGCCCTGGTTCCAGGCGACGGTGCGGATCAAGGGCTCGCTGGCGACCGGGTTCCTGATCGCCCCCAGGGGGACAGTCAGCGGTATTGCGGTCCACTCCTATCTCTGGGTGGTATTCGGACTGGCGCTGCTGCAGTTCGTGGTGCTGGCAGGCAGGTACGTTCCGGGCCGGCGTGGCGTTACGCTGCCTGGTTACCGGCAGTTCCTGCTTGCTGCCGCTTCGCTGAGTTGCGTTGCCGTGCTCGTAGCCGCCGTGATGAAACCAGCCACGTGGAGCGGCGGCAACCAGCTTGGCGGGGGGTTCTACATCGTGGTCAGCTGGACCTACGGCGCCGTTGTCGCGCTCGCCGCTGTCGTAGTGTCGCTAGCAGTCATGGTTTCAGCGATCCGCGATCGCACTAGCCGATGGTGAAGTCGCTGGTCCGGAACTCACGGGTGCGGCGGCGGAAGTCAAAGGTGAAGCCCGGCCAGAGCGTGAGGTTGCGGCCTTCGCTGTCCAGGTACCAGCTTGAGCACCCGGAACCCCAGACCGTCCTCGGTAGCTTGCGCTGGAGTTCGGCGTTGTAGCCCGCTGCCACCTCGGCGCGCACCTCGAACGGCGCGTCGCCAGCCAGCGTCTTGGCGATGCCGTCGGCGATGTAGTTCAGCTGGCTCTCGATCATCAAGAGCATCGAGGAATGGCCGAGCCCGGTGTTCGCTCCGGTCAGCTGGAAGTAATTGGGGAACCCCGGCAGCACGGTGCCGAGGTAGGTGGAGCCGAATGCTGACGCGAGGGTCTGGTCGTTCTTGCCGGTGATCTTGCCGAACGTCGGGTTGTCGGTGACGTGGAAACCGGTGGCCAGGATCACCGTGTCAACGAGGTGCTCTGCGCCGTCTGCGGTGACGACCGCGTCCGGGCGGATCTCGATGATCTTCTCGGCGACGAGACTGACGTTGTCTCTGGCGATCGCGGGGTAGTAGTCGTTGGACGGCAGCACTCGCTTGCAGCCCAGGTCATACGCCGGCGTCAACTGCGCTCGCATGACCGGATCGGCAATCGCGCTCTCCATGTGCTTGCGCCAGGCGAGCTCCGCCCGCTTAAGAAGCTTCGGGTTCTTCACGAAGCCGAACGCGAGCAGCTCGCGCATCCAGTAAATCGCGAACCTGGACGCGCGCTGGCTCGCGGGCAGCACCCGGTACAAGCCACTGACCTGCGGACTCACAGGGTGATTGGTGTGCGGGACGACGAACGGGGCGGTGCGCTGGAACACTGTCAGGTGCTCGACTTCCGGCTGGATCGAGGGCACGATCTGAATCGCGGACGCGCCGGTCCCGACCACAGCGACCCGGCGGCCGGCTGCCTCCCAGCCATGATCCCAGCGGGCTGAGTGCATGATCGTGCCCGCGAACGACTCAATGCCAGGGATGTCTGGCAGCGACGGCTCGACTAGCGCACCGACGGCGGCGATGACGTACCGGGCGGTGAAGCTCCCGGCGGTCGTGCTGACACGCCACCGGCAGGAGTCGGCGTCCCAGCGTGCCGCAGTCACCTCGTGACCGAACCTCAGGTACCGCTGCAGCCCATGCTTGCTGGCCACCGAGCGCAGGTACGCCCACAGTTCGGGCTGGGACGGGAAGGATTCGCGCCAGTCGGCCTTGGGCTCGAACGAGTAGGAGTACAGGTTCGACTGAACATCGCAGCGGCAGCCAGGATAGGTGTTGTCCCGCCAGGTCCCGCCCACGTCACCGGCGCGCTCCACGATGGCCATGTCGGTGTAGCCGACCTGCTTCAGCCTGATCGCCGCGCCCAGGCCGGAGAACCCAGCACCAACGATCAGGAACGTGACCTGCTCGGGCTGATCAGTCTGGCCGGGCTCCGCCTGCTCGGGCCGGTGGGGCGGGTCGGCAGGGCTGAGCGGGTCGGGCGGGCCGGCAACAGCCACGGTGCCTCCTGTCGGCGTCGATCAGCACTAACGGTGTTTACCGCCTCCCAGGTTAGGCCGGGACCCGGAGGCGCCGCCAGCGGACGCCAGTGCCTTCCGGCGGAGACGGATATTCGATTTGCCCGGACCTGGCCCGCCATGGTGGGCTGCACGTTGTGGATATTGACGCGGTGCGGACCGCCTTCGATGAGCAGATCCGGCGCAAGCCGGAGCCGGACGAGCCAGGCGCGGTGGTCGAGGCTGACGAGGGGGTGCTGCGCTGGGTCGCGCCGGGTAGCGAGACCTCCTGCATCATCTGGTCCGCGCTGAGCGAGGAAACTGCTGACGCCGTTATTGCGGCACAGCAGAAGTACTTCACCAACCGCGGTACTCCGGTGGAATGGAAGTACTACGACTACGACCAGCCCGCCGACCTGCCGGACCGCCTCATGGCGGCCGGATTCGAGCCGGATGACGACGAAATGATGCTCGTGGCCGAGACCTCGGCCATTGACGCCCGTGTGGTGCTGCCGGAGGGGGTCCGGCTGGTCCCGGTCGCTGACGAGGCCGGCCTTGCGGCCATGATCACGGTGCACAACCTGGCGTTCACCGACCATCCGTCGCCGGACCTCGGGGACCGGCTGCGAAGTCAGCTGGCTTCGGAGCAGATCCAGATGGTGGTGGCCATGGCAGGCGACGAGCCCGTCAGCGCGGCCAGAGTCGAGTTCGTCAGTGGTACGGACTTCGCCGGCCTGTGGGGCGGCGGCACGGTGCCAGCCTGGCGCGGCAAGGGGATATTCAGGGCTCTGGTCGCTTACCGGGCCGGGCTGGCTGCCGCGCGCGGCTACCGGTACCTGCAGGTCGACGCGCTGCCGACTAGCCGGCCGATCCTGCAGCGGCTCGGCTTCGAGCCAGTGGCCCGCACGACGCCCTATGTCTTCACCCCGGCCGACTCGCGCGCCGATGGCTAACCGCACATCAGAGCCGGCCTGCGTGGCAGCCGGGCGGGCTGACACCATAGACCCGTGGTAGAGCTGAAGTCACCAGCCGAGATTGAGGCGATGCGGTCGGCCGGCCGCGTCGTCGCGACCGCGCTGCTCCAGATGCGTAAGCAGGCGGCGGTGGGCGTCAGCCTGCTCGAGCTTGATGAAGTGGCCAGGGCGGTGCTGGCCGAGCATGGCGCTACATCGCCGTTCCTGCATTACCAGCCGAGCTTCGCGCATAGCCCGTTTCCCGCGGTGATCTGCGCCTCGGTGAACGATGCTGCGCTGCACGGCATCCCAGGCCCGTACCGGCTCGCTGACGGCGACCTGCTCAGCATCGACTTCGGCGCGACGCTTAACGGCTGGACCGGTGACTCAGCGATCTCGCTAACTGTCGGCACGCCGCGGCCAGCCGACCTGCGACTGATCGATACGGCCGAGCAGGCCCTGGCGGCCGGGATCGCGAAGGCGGTGCCAGGCGGTCGGCTTGGCGACGTCTCTGCCGCCATCGGTGCCGTCGCGCGGAAGGCGGGCTACGGACTGCACACCGATTTCGGCGGGCATGGTGTCGGGCACACCATGCATGAGTCGCCTTCGGTGCCGAATGACGGCAAGCCCGGCCGGGGCATGAAGCTTGAGCCAGGACTCGTGATTGCCATCGAGCCGTGGTTCATGGCCGGCGGCCAGGACAGCTACCGGGTCGACCCGGACGGCTGGACACTCCGCAGCGGAGACGGCAGCCGGGCGGCCCACGTCGAGCACACCGTCGCGATCACGGCTAGCGGGCCGCGCATACTCACGGCGATGTAACACTGCTCTGGCCGCGCCTAAATCCGGTAGCCGCAGCCGACCGGTCGTGACGATCATTAAGGATGGTGGACCCGGGTACTCAGCGAGCGGGTCAGCCCCCGCCTGCCGCCGAGGGCAAGCGGCTCCCTTGGTCAGCAGTGCCAGCGCCGCTCCGGGCCGAGGTCGAGCGGCTGCTCGGCGGGCGCGTGCGTCAGGCCGTCACCCAGCCGGGCGGTTTCTCGCCGGGTGTGGCCGCCCGCCTGCTGCTCAGCAACGGGCGCCGTGCTTTCGTCAAGGCAGTCGGCGACATCAACCCGGACTCGCCGGATATTCACCGGGCTGAGGCGCGTATCGCGGCGGCGCTGCCGGCCTCCGCGCCCGCTGCGCGATTGCTGGCCTCGCTCGACACCGACGGCTGGGTCATACTGATCTTCGAGGACGTCGATGGCCGCATGCCGGTCCAGCCGTCGCAGCCGGCAGAGCTGAGCCGGGTGCTCGAGGCCATGGCCGACCTGGCCCTGACGCTGACTCCAGCTCCATCGAGGCGCCGTCGGCCGCCGTGCGGTTCAGGCACCTAGGCCGCGGCTGGACCCAGCTTGCTGCTGCCGCAGTCGCCGACGACGGCGACCTGGCCGACCTGGATCCATGGGCGCGCGCGGCTCTAGACGATCTGACCGGGCTCGAGACAGGCTGGGCGGCGGCAGCCGAAGGCACTACGCTCGCGCACGGCGACGTGAGAGCCGACAACGTCCTGCTAGCTCGGGACCGGGTCGTGTTCGTTGACTGGCCCTGGGCCTGCGTTGCTAAGCCATGGTTCGACCTGGTCACGATGCTCCCCAGCGTCGCACTGAACGGAGGCCCGCCGCCTGAGTCAGTACTGGCTTCTCACCCGGTCACGCGCGACGCGGACCCAGGAGACATCACCGCCGTCGTCGCTTCGCTCGCCGGGATGTGGACCTACCTGTGCCGTCAGCCCGGCCCGCCGGGCTTGCCGACAATTCGCGCGTTCCAGCGGGCGCAGGGCGAGGTCACCCTCACCTGGCTGAAGGCCCGAATCACCTTTGGCGGGTGATGCCCCGACCGCCACCCGGCCTGCAGCCTGTGAGAGTTCTGCCAGCTGCGATGACGGAGGGGGCCCAGTGGCCAAGACCGATGACACGTTCGTCTACCTCGCGACCTACCCAGACGAGATGTCGGCGCGAGCCGATTACCAGGCGGTCAAAGAGCTGCACTCCAGCGGGCTGGTCGGGGCTTACGACGCAGCACTGGTGACCAAGGACGCGCACGGCCACGTCCACGCAAACAAGGACGAAACAGCCACGAGGCACGGCGCATGGTGGGGCATAGCGGCTGGCGCAGCGGTAGGGCTGCTGTTCCCGCCCTCCGTGCTCGGCGCGGCTGCAGCAGGCGGCGCGATCGGTGCCGTCAGCGGCCACCTGGCCAAGGGCATGTCACGCTCCCGCGCGAAGGAACTGGGCGATTTCATCGACCCAGGCCAGGCCGGACTTGTCGTCGTCGGCGATGCCAAGGTCGAGCAGGCCATCCAGCAGGCCGTGACCAGGGCTGAGAAGGAGACCGCCGAGGAGCTCGGTGTCGATCCCAAGGAAATCGACAAAACTCTGAAGCAAGCGATCGCCGAGATGTAAGCACGCGCGGCCGCGCCACCCTGGCCGGCCTAGATCGACGCGTCGCTGAAGGCGTTCCTCGCCGCCGTGAAGCATCGGTGCAACGTCATCGTCACTGTCGGTCGCCAACACGACTCTGCTGCCGGGCGTCGCGACGTCCAGCGGTGCGTTAACGGTCGCGGACCGCGTGTCTTTTGCCGGTCATGACCGGGGTCTTGCCTTTAATCGCCCCTCCCCGGCCTGCGTGACGTCGGTATGGAGAGCGCGCCTCAGTTACGAGATCGTCAGCACGCGGGAAGGGTGACTCGCGCATGCAGACCTCCGTTACTGAGGGCATCCAGGTCGACGTGTCCGTCATGCGCCTTTGCGACGGCTCGGACCACGGAGAGGCCGAGGCCATAGCCGCCCCCGACGCGTTGCTGGCTGGCTCGGCGGAACGGCTCCAGCAATCCGGCGACTTCGGCGCTAGCGATCAGCGGGCCGCTGTTGGTGACATCGATGACGGCCGACACGGTAAGCGCCCGCGTCTGCACCTCGACGTACCCACCCTCGATATTGTGCCGGATGGCATTGTCGAGCAGGTTGTCGACAAGTTCCGTGAGCAGAGCTTGGTCACCGAGCACCGTCACTGGTGCAAGGTCGTTCTTGAAAGTCAGCGACTTATCGTCGGTACGTCCGGCAATCAGGGAAAGACGCTCGCCGGCGAGCTGGTCAAGTCGTACGGGCCCTCGATCCTCAGGTGGTATCGAACCGCGGGTCAGGGTGAGCAGCTTCTCCAGTAGCTGTTGAGCGTTGACAACTGTCGTGCGCATCCTCGATGCGGTGTCGCGTACTCCAGTGCCGTCCAGCCCCGGGTCGGTGACCAAGAGCTGCAATTCGGCGCCCAAGACCGCGAGCGGGGTGCGGAGCTGGTGGGCGGCGTTTGCTGCGAACAGCTGCTGGTCTTGGAACGCAGTCTCGAGCCTTTCGAGCATCGAGTCGAACGTGTCGCCCAGCTCGCCGAGCTCATCGGGCGGACCGGGAAGAGACAGCCGCTCGTGGAGGTCCTCGCTGGTGATCCGCCTCGCAGCGGCCGTGATCGCCCGGATCGGACGCAAGATGCGACCGGCAACCAACCAGGCCACCACCGCAGATACGGCGATCAGCCCGGCGACGATCGCGCCGTACTGCCAGACGAGGATCGAAAGAGTGTGATGAGCGATCAGAGCCCGGACCGCAGGCGCCGAACCACCCGCCGGGACCATGTCCGGTACGCCATTTGCGTCTGGAGGGGGAGGGGTTGCGGTGGCGCTGTTGATATTCACCCGGACTAGCTCGTAGCTCGCCACGAGCAGGACGACTCCCGCGGCCACCACCAGCGCGCTCAGGATTAGTGCTATACGGCTGCGGACAGTCGGGCGAGACAGGCGGATCACCACGGAATCCGGTAGCCCGAGCCGATCACGGTCTCGATCGGGTCAGGGGCCCCCAGCTTGTCTCGCAGCTTCTTGATCGTCGTGCGCACCGCTGTGGTGAACGGGTCGGCGTGCTCGTCCCACACCTTCTCCAGCAGCTCCTCCGCGCTGACGACCTGACCCTGAGCTGCCAGCAGCACTTCGAGCGCTCCGAACTCCTTGCGCGCCAGCTCAAGTGACCGGCCGAACCGGCTCGCCCGTCGAGACGCCGTATCCAACCGGATCCCAGCGGCCTCCAGCACCGGTGGGCGAGCGCCAGACGGACGTCGGCCCAGGGCCCGGATGCGGGCGATCAACTCGACGAAGTCGAAAGGCTTGGCCAGGTAGTCATCGGCGCCCAGACCCAGCCCTTCGGCGGCCTGCCGGGGGCCAGCTGCCGCGGTCAGCATGAGTATGGGCGTCGCATACCCCTCGGCTCGCATCCGACGGCAAATGTCGTCGCCGTGGATCTGCGGGAGGTCACGGTCCAAGACCACCACGTCGTAGTCGGTGACGTGCAGCTTCGACCACCCCTCCTCGCCATCGGTTGCGAGGTCGACGGCCAGCCCGTCGCGGCGCAGCCCACGCGCCAGCACGTCGGCCATCTCCTGGCTATCTTCAACGACCAGTACCCTCATCGTCGCACCAAGGGCACGAGGCCACCGGCCACTTTGATGCGCGCCGACGGCCCCGTACCCACGCGCTAGGACCCGGACGCCACGCCGCTGGGCGCCGGCCCAGATCCCGCCGGAGCCCAATGCGGTGGGCCGCCCAGACCCGGCGGCGGAGTCGGCGCCGGCCCAGATCCCGCCGGGACCCAATGCGGGAACTCGCCCGCACGCGCCGGCGTGGCCACCTCGCTCACTGTGCGTGCCCTACCGGACCTGCTCGAAGACGCCGTACCGGCATGCACTGAGGAGGTTGCCGAGGCTGGCACGGCCAGCCAGAGACCGGCGGCGAGGCCCACCCCAGCCAGCGAAACACCTCCGATCACGAGGCGGTGTCGTCGAACTCTTGTCATCTCCATGCGTCCTTTCATCTCACGACCGAGCCTGACAAAGCCACTATGCGCCGCCGCATGTGGCGTCCCCGTGTCCTCCGCCGCCCGGATTTCCGTGCCACTAGGTCCTGCGGCTGCCACCCAAACGCGGCCTGCCAGGCTGAAGGAATGCCTCATCCCGCCCGCAGCCCGATCAGGGCCTGGCACCCGGCAGGCGCGCTCGAGCGCATCCAGCAGCGCACCCATCTGCGACACCCGACCGGCAGCGACGCACCGCGCGCAGCGGATCGTTGACGGATCGTGTTCAGGTGAGGCGGCTCCTGGATGACGAACAGCAACCCGGCCATCCGCAGGCGCTGCTGGAGCGGCGGGCACGGCGTCCGGGACGCTCGATGAGGCCGCTGGCAGCATGATGTTGGTGCCGGTGATGGCCGCGACGACAAGGCCCGGCGCTTGACCACGCCCCGGGCCGGATGGCAGGTTCTCTGCTGACGGGCTGGGCTTAGGTCAGGACGGGCGGCGAGGATGATGGGCAGGCTTGACGGGAAGCGCGCGGTCATCACCGGGGCGGCGAGCGGCATCGGCGAGGCGACAGCCAGGCTGTTCATCGCCGAGGGCGCGACGGTCGTGCTAGCCGACACTGACGAGCCGCGCGGTCAGCGGATCGCAGGCGAGCTAGGGGACCGAGCCAGGTTTGTCGCGACCGACGTTACCCGTGAGGCCGATGTCGACCGGGCGGTCGCCACCTCGGCCGACGCTTTTGGCGGCCTGGACGTCATGTTCAACAACGCCGGCGTGCCCGGCTCGACCGGCGGCGGCATCGAGGAGATCGATGTCGAGACCTGGGACCGGACCATTGCCGTGCACCTGCGCGGCGTTTTCCTCGGGATCCGCGCGGCCGCAAGGATCATGCGGCCGCAAGGTCATGGCAGCATCATCAACACCTCGAGCGTGGCAGCCAGCAGAGCCAACATGGCAGGACACGACTACAGCGCCGCCAAGGCCGCGATCACTCACCTCACCGAGACGACGGCGAACGAACTCGGCGAGCACGGCGTGCGCGTAAATGCTGTCTGCCCTGGCGCGATCGCCACCTCGATCTTCGGCCGCGCGGCCGGGCTCGGCAGTGAGGAAGCGCAGCGAACCGTCGACTTCATGGCTACCGTCCTGAGCGACGCCGCGCCGATCCGCCGGGTCGGGCGGCCTGCCGACATCGCCGAGACCGTGCTGTGGCTCGCCAGCGACCAGTCGGGATTCGTCACCGGGCAGGCCATCGCAGTCGACGGCGGGCTGCTCACCGGCTCGTTGCGCCGCAACGCCCCCATGGCCAGGGGAGAGGTTCTAGAGCTGATCAGGCAATCCGCCAGGCAGTAGCCAGATTTGGCGGCGAGGGAGCACGATGGGCACTCCAGTCACCGAGATCGACCCGCGGTTCAGCGACCCGGACGCGGCCGTCACCGAGTGGAGCGAGACACTGCGAGCCATCCAGTCAGCTGAGCTGTTCTGGATCTGCACGGTCCGTGGCGACGGCCGTCCGCATATGACTCCGCTCGTCGCGGTATGGCTAGACGACGCGCTGCACTTCTGCACCGGAGCGAGGGAGCAAAAGTCCGTCAATCTCGGCGCGAACCCGCACGTCACGCTTTCGACCGGCTGCAACAGCTGGGATTCCGGACTCGACGTCGTGGTCGAAGGCGACGCCCTGCCGGTCACCGACTCGGCCCGGCTGCGCCGCCTGGCCGCTGCCTGGAGGGCCAAGTGGGACGGCCGCTGGCAGTTCGAAGCGGCCGAAGGCTGCTTCCGAGCCGACGACGGTCACGAAGCGCTGGTTTACGCGGTCAAGCCCGCCAAGGTTCTTGCCTTCGCGAAGGGCACCTTCAGCCACACCAGGCACCGGTTCTGAGGGACGCGCCACGCAGGTCGGCTACAGCGTCCGGTCGAAGACAAGCATCGAGTGGCCCGGGCCGTTGTAGTCGCGGACCGGGCGGCTGACCTTGAAGTCCAGCGCACGGTGAAAGTCAGCGGAGCGTTGGTTGACCGGCGCGGTGATAGCTGACACCGTGCGCCGACCGTCCGCCCTGGCCCGCCGGAAGAATTCCTCGTACAGCAGCCGGCCGTAGCCAGCACGCCGGACGTGCGGCGCCACCCCGACGAAGTGGATGTACGCGCGGTCGGACTCCGACGGCGAGAAGATCCCGATGAGGAAGGCATCCGGGCCGCCTGTGCCGTCGATCACCAGGCTGCTTGAGTAGAACAAGTCGAGGAACAGCCGGGGGAGCGAGCCCAGGATCGGACGGCCCCACCACTGATCGACTACAGCGGCGATCGCGTCGTAGTCAGCCGGGGCGGCGGTGCGAATCGGGTCCATTCGGCAATGATCTCGCACGGGATGGCCCGCGGGTCCGTCGATAAGCGGAGTATGCGCCAATTGCGCAACCCGGCTCGCAGGACGTTGGGGCGTGAGTTACCTAACGTGGCCCCAAGTGGGGCATCGATCGGTAACCCACGCCCAAACCGAGGCGGCGTGAAGTGTCCGGGCATGCAATGAGGCCGGGCCCGGCGGGGGGACGGGCCCGGCCTCACTGGTCGGGGTGCCCGCGCACGGAACTCAGAGAACGAGTAGTGCGCGGGCGAGTTTCCAGTTGTCGGACGTCAGCAAGCTAGCGCCGCAGTCAGCTGGCGTAATCCAGCAGTGGCTGGGCTCGGCTCGGGTGCCGCAGCTTGGAGAGCGACTGCTTCTCAAGCTGCCGGATCCGCTCCCTGGTCAGGCCCAGCGCCTTGCCGATCTCGTCGAGCGTGTGCGGGTTGCCGTCATAAAGGCCAAACCGCATTGACATGATCGTCGCTTCCCGCGGCGTCAGCGCGTCCAGCGCGTGCCGGAGCTGATCTGCCATGATCTGGCGGTCGACAAGCTCGCCGGCCTCGGGCGCGTCAACGTCCTCGATCAGGTCGCCGATGCTGGTCTCGCCGTCTTCGCCGATCG
>Ga0335072_10004890_pt1 | contig 19802 bp, 20 predicted proteins | sample Lox_Sample_21_FD_206725 | JGI IMG/M metagenome (GOLD analysis project Ga0335072, IMG submission 206725) | Soil microbial communities from Loxahatchee National Wildlife Refuge, Florida, United States - Lox_Sample_2.1 | ecosystem: Environmental > Terrestrial > Soil > Wetlands | place: USA...
TCAGAGGTCGCCGATTTCTTCGGTGGGGACGAGGCCAGGCTTGAGGACTATATGAAATTCCGCGATGGGCTGGCTGGGCTCAGAGATCCAAGCCGCATCAGGGATGTCATTGCGTCGGGTCTGGATCAATACGACGCGGTTTTCGTGCCTGGCGGGCATGGCCCGATGATCGATCTTCTGGATGATCCTGATGCGGGCATCGTGATGAGACATTTTCATGAAACATCGAAGCCAACGGCCGTGCTGTGCCATGGCCCGATCTCACTGCTCTCGGCGCTCCCTAATTCGAAGGAGGTAGTCGCGGCGCTGGCTGCCGGCGATTCGGCTGGAGCGCACGCCAAGGCTGAGGGATGGATCTATTCCGGATATAAGATGACGATCTTTTCAACGGCGGAAGAGCAGCAGCGCGAACCGATCGAGATTGGTGGGAAGGTTCTCTTCTACCCGGACTTCGCGCTGACGACCGCGGGCGGTGACGTCAGTGTGCAGGCTCCGTGGACGAGCTATGTGGTTCATGATCGGGAGTTGATCTCAGGTCAGAACCCGTTCTCCGATCAGGCGCTGCTGAAGATTCTTCTGCCAGCACTCGATGCGAAGAAGAAGATGGCTCCAGCGGCATGAGAGCCGGAGATCCAACGCGATCAGCAAAGGAGACGTTTATGGCAACAGCGGTGGCAGTGGGAACGATGACGGTGGCTCAGATCGGCAAGCCTGGAGCGGGTTTCGAGATCGTCCAGCGCAGCATACCGGAGCCAGGCGCGGGCGAGGTGCGGATCAAGGTGCAGGCGTGCGGCGTTTGCCACAGCGACGTGCTCACAGTGGAAGGCGCGTGGCCGGGAATCGAGTATCCGCGCATTCCTGGTCATGAGGTGGCGGGCGTGATCGACGCCGTGGGCTCGGGCGTTTCTGCATGGAAGAAGGGACAGCGCGTGGGTGTGGGCTGGCACGGCGGACAGGACAACACGTGTCCCCAGTGCCGGCGCGGGGATTTTGCGAATTGCGAGAACGTGAAGATCGCCGGGATCAGCTACGACGGCGGATACCAGGAGTACATGATTGCGCCGGTGGAGGCGCTGGCGTCGATCCCCGAAGGTTTGAAGGACGTGGATGCTGCGCCGTTGCTGTGTGCGGGGATCACGACCTATAACGCGCTGCGCCACAGCGGAGCGCTGCCCGGAGATCTGGTGGCGGTGCAGGGAATCGGCGGGCTGGGCCACTTGGGCGTTCAGTTCGCGAACAAGTTCGGCTACAAGGTTGCGGCGGTTGGGCGTGGGCCGGAGAATGCTGCGCTGGCGAAGAAGCTGGGCGCGCACGTTTACATCGACAGCAAGGCGACGAATGCGGCGCAGGAGTTGAAGAAGCTCGGTGGAGCGAAGGTGATTCTGGGGACGGCGCCGAGTTCGAAAGCGATGTCGGAGCTGATCGATGGGCTGGGGCCGAACGGAAAATTCCTGGTGGTGGGTGCGGGGCCCGATCCGATCGAGGTGACGCCGGTGCAACTGATCGTGGGCGGCAAGTCGATTCAGGGGTGGTGGTCCGGGATCCCGATGGATTCTGAGGACACGCTGCGCTTTGCCGAACTGAGCGGCGTGCGGCCGATGATCGAAACGTATCCGCTGGAAAAAGCCGCCGAGGCGTACGCGCGGATGATGAGCGGGAAGGCGGAGTTTCGCGTTGTGCTGACGATGAGCTAAGGGCCGGTCAGCTGAAAGCCGGTTAGCTAAGAACCGGTTAGCTAAAGGCCGGTTAGCTAAAGACCGGTCAGCAGGCCTCGCGCGCTGCTCGTTGTCATTCCAGGCCGCGGTGAAAATGGGAGGCGAGCGATGGGCTTCGTGCGATGGCCCTGGTGCACCCGGGGCCCGCAGTTCGTGTTTGTGGCACTGGCCGTTTGTGCGACGACGGCGGCCCAGGGACGGGAGGGGCGGATGGCGGCGCCGATTGAGTACAGAACGGTGCAGGTCGACGGGCTGTCGATCTTCTATCGCGAGGCAGGCCCCAGGGATGCGCCGGCGATTCTGCTGCTGCACGGGCTGCCTTCCTCGTCGCGGATGTTTCAGCCGCTGCTGACGCGGCTCTCGGATCGATATCATCTGGTGGCGCCGGATTATCCGGGTTTCGGGCACAGCGACTGGCCCGATCCAAAGCAATTTGAATACACGTTCGATCACATTGCGGCGGTGATGGAAGGGTTCACGCAGGCGCTTGGGCTCGAACACTACACGCTGTACATGCAGGATTACGGCGGGCCGGTTGGGTTTCGGATGGCACTGCGGCATCCGGAGCGGGTGGAGGCGCTGATTGTGCAGGATGCTGTGGCGCACAACGAGGGCCTCGGCGCGAACTGGACTACGAGGCGCGCGTTCTGGGCAGATCGCACGAAGTACGACGAAGCTCTGCGGGCAAATTTGCTGTCGATGGCAGCGACGAAGACGCGGCATGTGGGGGACGATCCGCATGTGGAGTTATACGACCCGGATCTGTGGTCCGATGAGTACGCGTTTCTGAATTCGCCGGGGCAGGCGCAGATTCAGAGCGATTTGTTTTACGACTACCGGACGAATGTGGAGTCGTATCCAAAGTGGCAGGCATGGATGCAGAAGACGCAGCCGCGGCTGCTGGTGGTGTGGGGTAAGCACGATTTGTCGTTCGATCCGGGGGAGCCGGAGCGGTATCGCAAAGATGTGCCAAAGGCCGAGGTGCACGTGCTGGATGCCGGACATTTCGCGCTGGACACGAAGGCGGATGAGATCGCCGAGCTGGTACGAGGATTTATGCAGAAAGAGTGAGGCTGGGCGTTCAGGGGCTGCATCCCTGTAGAATGAAGCTGGCCGTTGCCCGTTCCGCCGAAGATTTCCTTTCCATGCATTTTTCCACTCATTGCTATGACCACGTGGAGGCTCGATGGCTCTGACACCTGCCGCTTCAGGCGTCACGCCGGAGATGGTTGCGAGCACAGGCGACGGGCCGCATCCGCATCTGCATGCTTCGCACTTGCATACGCCCAAAGCTGGCGAAACGGCGTCGTTGCTGGTGGACTATCGCGAGCTGTTCAAAGTGCGCGTGACCGGGATGGTGGTGCTCACCGGGTGGGCTGGATTCTATTTGGGGTCGATACGCTCGGGCATTAGCAGCCTGCAGCCGGGGCTGCTCGAAACGCTGATCGGCATCGGTGCGGTTTCAGCTGGATCTGCAGCGCTGAATCAGGCTATCGAGCGGCGGCTGGACGCGAAGATGCACCGCACCGAGGATCGGCCGATGGCGGCGGGGCGCATTGGGCTTGCGCATGGCATCGCGATTGGACTGCTGGCAGTTATCGCGGGAACGTTGTGGCTGACTCGCGAGACAAATTTCATTACCGGCGGCCTGGCTTTGCTGACCGCATTTCTCTACGTTGCTGTTTACACGCCGCTCAAGCGCTACACCACACTGGCGACTTTTGTCGGTGCGTTTCCTGGAGCGATGCCACCGCTGCTGGGCTGGACGGCCTCGCGCGGGGTCATCGAATGGCAGGGTGTGGCGCTGTTCGCGATCCTCTTCGTCTGGCAGTTCCCGCACTTCATGTCGATTGCGTGGCTCTACCGAGAGGATTACGCGCGGGCCGGCATTCGCATGCTGCCTGTGGCGCAGCCGGACGGCTGGTCGACGGCGCTTGAAGCGGTGACGTATGCGGTGCTGATGATTCCGGCGAGCCTGCTGCCGTACTGGCTGCATATGGACGGCGGGGTTTACGCAATCGTTGCGGTGGTGCTGGGGCTGGGGTATCTCAGTTACACGATTCGCTTCTCGCGCATTGTGCGAGCGCGCAGCGAGGCGGAGTCGAGGATGTATGCGCGCGATCTGCTCAAGGTGAGCGTGATCTATCTGCCGCTGCTGCTGACGGCGCTGATGCTGAATGCGAGATGAGAGGTCACAGGTCGCAGAGCGCAGGTCACAGGTCACAGGTCACAAATCTGATGCCGACAGCAACCACAAGTCGGAGGCTCAGTCCAAAGCCGGGCTCTTCCGCCGTGGCGCCGGTGGCGGCGATTATCGGCATCAGCATCGTCGCGGTGCTGTTTCTGTTCTGGCTCATTTATGTGCATCCGGCGTCGGATGCGGCGGCACTGCACTACACTTTTTTGCCGAATCTGAACGCGCTGCTCAACGGGCTGGCGGCCATTGCGCTGCTGGCGGGGTTCTACTTCATTCGCACGCATCGCATTGCGGCGCACCGCGCGAGCATGATGACGGCCTTCGTCTTCAGCTCGCTGTTCCTCATCTCCTATATCGCCAACCACGCGCTGCATGGCGACACGCTGTATCCGGTGCACAATCGGATCTACTACGACGCTTACCTTCCCATCCTGATCAGCCACATCGTGCTGTCGACGGTAGCGTTGCCCATCGTGCTGATCACTTTTTATCTGTCGCTCTCGCGGCGATTCGCAGCCCACCGCAGGCTGGCGCGGTATACGTTCCCGCTGTGGCTCTACGTTTCGATCACCGGAGTGGTGGTGCGCGTGATGCTGGTGGCAGCGTTTCGATAGAGTGATGGCCCAGGAAAGACCCACGGAACCCTCTCCACACGACGATGGGACGCGCGCTCTGCTGAAGGCGGGCGGCGGTATGCTGATCGCCGGCGCTGTCGCGGCGGTGCTCACGGCCACAGTCTTCGGCGGAATCAGCCGCCAGGGTCCGCACAGCAACACCGGGTGGCTGCTGCTGATGGTCGCGATGTCGTGTCTGCCTTTCGGGCTGATGCTGTTCGCGCTGGGCCTGGCGAAGTGGTTCCGGAACCGGCGGCTGGAGCGAGGGAGAAGGTAGAAGGGAGAAGGGGTTGCTGAGTTCTGAGGTAACCGCAGTGGTTCGCGAAGTCTGCGGAATTGCTGGCGTTGGCTCGCCCTGCCAGGATACGCTCGTCAACAGGATGGGCTGGACCGCGGCCCAAAGGATCTTTCCCCCTCGATCGCGACTAAATTGAGCGATCCGGGTTCAACCCTGAGCAAAGCCAGTGCAGGCCGGATGCATGGCAAGGAGAGAACGCACATGAAATACACAGGCCGAATCGCTTTCCTGGCGGCCTTCGCCACCTGTTTCGCCCTGACAACCGCGTTTGCTCAGACCGCGCCGCCCGCGCAGAACCAGAATCCGCAGGATCAGAGCCAGCCCATGACCGGGGTTTCGCAACCACCGGCCGACGACACGATTAAAGCCGATGAGGATCTGCCGACACCTGCGCCGGCCCCTGCTGCAATTTCGAAGCCGTCGGCAGCGATTCCCATGACGCCAGCGAAGCCTGCGGCGACCGCACTGCAGCACCGCAACTTCGAAGACGACATCGTCACCTCCGCTCCAGCATCCACCTCGGCCTCGCTGACCCGGCGCGCGTGGAATCCCGATGACGATATCGTGAGCGTGGTGGCGTCGAACCCCAACGAGTTGGCATCGGGGACCAACATCCGCGTGCGCCTCTCCCAGGATTTGTCCACTGCGGATACGCTCAGGGGCGCGTCGTTCAAGGCCATCGTCGATCATGACGTCTACAAGGAGGGCCGCATCATAATTCCGGTCGGCGCCGAGATGCGCGGCCGGGTGGTGCAGGTTTCGCAGGGACACCACATTGGCCCCAAGGCCACGCTGCGGCTGCGGCCGGAGACGATTTTGCTGCCCGACGGCACCACGTATCACATCTATGCCGAAGCGGTGCAGTCAAAGGCTTCCGGTACGCGCGCCGATGACGAGGGCGGCATCCAGGCCTCGCCGCACTACAAGAAGGATGCAATCGAATACGGAGCGGGCGTTGGTGCGGGAGCCACAGCGGGTGCTGTGATTGCCGGTCCTGTGGGTGCGGGGGTTGGATCGCTGGTCGGCGCCGGTGCTGTGACTGCGCACATGATCATCGCGCATCCCGAGGCGGCCAATCTTCCCCAGGGATCGGTTCTTGTCTTCAGCCTGACAGAGCCCATGACGCTGACTCCCACCCGAGCGACCGCGAACTAACGTTCGAGCATCGGCGAGGACCTGCTCCTCAGCGGTTTCGTCGAGACGCAGGTTCCTCCTCGATCACGGCAATCCGCCTGAGCAGCTCTTCGAGCAGGTGGCTCAATTTGGCCAGTTCGCTTTGGGCCACGTAGCCGGGAATTCCCAGGCATCTGCGAAGGTCCTGGGCCGACTGCTTCGCTCGCATCAGCGCGGCCAGCTTTTTCCCATTCCCAATGCTCTGCTCTGTTGCCGAGCACAGGGTGAACAAAAAAGTCAGGCGCGACCGAATCATCTGCGTGCGTTGTTGTCTCGCGGCCAGGCGGAGTTGCCCGCTCTGGCGCCTCAGGTCGCCGTCCTCGGGCAGCCGATCAAGCGGCGTCGCTCGGCTTCGGTGGGCCGATGCACTTTCAGCGAGCCTGTGTTTTCTGGCTAAGGCTATGCTGTTCGCTGACAGCACTTCGTCGGTTGTTACTGCAAGGATGGCTTCTTCCATCGCTTCCATGCGCATGCGTAATTCGCTGTTTTCCAGGCGCAACACCGCCATCTCCCGGCGCAGGAATTCGGCCATCGGCGCCGAAGGACCGCGCGTGCGCGAACGCGCCCAGTCGTCCAGTTCTTCGGGGATGGCGAGAACTCCATGCCGTGTGCTGTTCTCCCGCCGCCGGACCGGCAGGCCGGCTTCGCGTTCCCACCGCTGTACGGTGCGGACACCTTTTCCCAGGTACTGGCCGATTTCCTTCCATGATGTGAGGATGTTTGGCATCGCTGGTCCAGCGTGGGTGCTGTACCGTTCCTGTGGCCCGACTGGACATTATGCTCTGAATCTCGTGTTTTGCGGAAGGGTTGCGAAGAAAGCTGCTTGGAGATAGAGGGCGAGTGGCAGGATGGACTAGCTACGAAAGCAACAAGATATAAGATTCGGTAAGTTCAAATGACAAAGGTTTTCTTCATGTGAAAAGGTTTTCTTCCCATTTTGGGTGGGTTTGAAGGCAGCGCCACTTTTTGGCGTGTCTTTTCAGCCGGCATAACTTGACGTTCATCCAGTTATGCGCTGATACTTCTCCTACTATCTCGATTGTAGAACTCCTGTAGTTTGGTTCGGCTGTTCTTCATTTCCCTGCGCACATTAAGTTGGAGCCGCACGCCGCTTCGGCGGCACTGAACGATATTGGTTGGAAACACGCTGAAGTTCAGCAGGAGAGGTGAGGGGAGCGCGGAGTTCCCTGGCCGACCGCAGTCCCCTTTCCTTTCCTCTCTGGCCCCGACAGCGGCGTGCGGTTCCGGGCCCCCAACGCTGGTCAACTGCTCGATAGGGAGGGTCCTCATGGTCAACTACTGCGCGAATCCGGGCTGCGGGAAGCCCCTGCACTACCTGCGCGATGGCAGAATCTATGTTTTTGACGCCTCGATGGGCAACACGCCTCCCGGAAAGAAGCGGGAGCGGCGTCTGGAGCATTACTGGCTCTGCGGCGCCTGCGCGGAAACCCTGATTCTGGTTCAGGATGGGCAGGGCTGGATCCGTATTCTCCAAAAGCAAGCTGCGATTCACGAGGCCGGCGATATGCCTGCGCCCGGCCATTCTGAACTGGCTTCCTGAAGCTCCCTCCCCCGCCGGCAGGTGCCCGCAAAAACCCACGGGGCACCTGCCGCAGCTTGCGCATCGTTGCCGGTTTGCTGCAATCTGGCGGCTGAGCCGCATCATGCACCGCCTGCATATCCCCAAACCGCCGCTGGCTTTTCTGGTGCGCTGCTTCTGGTACTGGGAGGGCGCGCCTCAGCCGCACGCACGCGAACGCCTGATGCCCAACGGCGAGGCCACTATCGTCTTTAACCTGCGCGAGGAGGAGATGCGCCTCTACGACGCCGACGATCCGGAGCGCTACACGTCGTGCGGGTTGGCGGGCCTCACGGGCCCGCGCACCGGGTGCTTCGCGATCGACACCACGATTCAGGATCGCGTGATCGGCATCGAGTTTCAGCCCGGCGGCACGTTCCCGTTCTTTCGAGAGCCTGCCGGCGAACTGGCTAACCAGTCGGTAGCGCTGGATTGTCTGTGGGGCGCGACCGCGGGCGAGATTCGCGAGCAGTTGCTGGCGGCTCCTTCGGTGGATGCAATGTTCGTGGTTCTGGAGCGCGCTTTGCACCAGCGGCTGGTGCGGCCACTCGAGCTGCACCCGGCGGTCGGTTTTGCACGCGCGCACATCTGCCGCGTCCCGCATATTGCTACGGTCGGCGGGGTAGTGGATCGCGTCGGCCTGAGCCAGCGCCGGTTTATCGAACTATTTCGGGATCAGGTAGGTCTGGCGCCCAAGGCATTCTGCCGCGTGCGCCGATTCCAGCGCGTGCTCGAAAGCGTGCATCGCAGGGCCAGCGTGGACTGGGCGCAGGTGGCGCTCGCGGGCGGCTACTACGACCAGGCCCACTTCATCCACGATTTCCAGGAGTTTTCCGGGATGACGCCGGCGGCGTACCTGGCGCGCGCGACGGAACATTTGAATCACGTGCCGATGGGGTAGGGAGGGTCAGCGTTTGGTCGTGAAAGGATTGAGCACCTGAACCGGGAAAGGTTGAAAATCCCTCACGTTTCTGGTGACGACTGTGAGACCGCGGACTTTGGCAGTGGCGGCGATCATGGCGTCTTCAAACAGATCGTCAGACTTGCCCGTCATGAAGCGAGCCCACTCGCGGAAGACGGTGCCGTCCATCGGCAGGACCTCCCATGTGGACGGCACACTGTCAAGCCAGGCCTCGATTTCGGCGGCCTTGCGGGGATCCTGCTTTCGTGTCCGTTCGGCGCCCGCCTGTATCTCCCCTAAGGTAAAGGCGCAAACAAAGATCCGGGACTGTGGGACGCTGGTGAACCAGGCCATCACTCCTCCGTGAGGCCGTGGCTTCCGCAACTCCGACAGGACGTTGGTGTCGAGCAGGAACATTTACTCGATCCCGACATTGCGACGACGGACTCTGCCTCGTTTGGGAATCATGTCCTGCAAATCGTCGAAACGAGGCGCAGGGGCCAGAATCCAATCCTTCAAAGTCGGTCGCGCAGATTCCTTCAGCCTTTTCCATTCTTCGATTGGGACGACAACTGCGGTTTCCACGCCGCGCCGGGTGACTACCTGGGGACCCTCGCGCAGAGTCGCCTCGATCAGTTCGCTGAACCTGGCTTTTGCATCCTGTAACTGCCAGCTCATTATTTTCCTGCTCTCCTGACTAGTCATATCACTAGTCAGGAAACATAGTCAAATTTTTACAATCCCCCGTCCTCTGCTACCGCCGACAATGGTTTCCATCCAAGGAGGAATCCAATGTCCCCGGTTCAACCCATTCCCGACGGCTACCACAGCGTTCAGCCCTATCTGCACGTCCGCGGCGCGGCGAAAGCGATCGAGTTCTACAAGCAGGTCTTCGGCGCACAGGAAGTGATGCGCATGGCGCAGCCGGACGGCCGCATCGGCCACGCGGAAATCCGTATCGGCGACTCGATCGTGATGCTGGCCGACGAGCATCCTGAGAGGGGTATCCACGGTCCGGCCCACTACGGCGGCGCGCCCATGTCGCTGATGCTCTACAGCGGCGACTGCGACGCAACCTACAACAAGGCTATTGCCGCCGGATCGAAGAGCGTGCGCGAGCCAGCCGACCAGTTCTACGGCGACCGCATGGCCGGTGTCGAGGACCCGTTCGGGTTCCAGTGGTGGATCGCGACGCACGTGAAGGATGTATCGCAGGAAGAAATGCAGGCCGCGATGGCGGGGCAGGCGTCATGACCGCCGCGGAGTTTCGGCGGCTCGCGCTCAGTCTGCCTGAAACTGAAGAACGCTCGCACATGAACCATCCGGATTTTCGGGTTGCCGGGAAGATCTTCGCTACGCTCGGTTATCCGGATGCCAGTCGCGGCATGGTGAAGCTGTTTCCCGATCAGCAGGCGGAGTTTGTGACGGCGAATCCGGAGAGCTTCGTGCCGGTCAAGGGCGGCTGGGGGAAGCAGGGCTGTACGAGCGTCCTGCTGAGGACGGCCAACAAAGACAGGGTGAAAGCAGCGATGCAGGCTGCCTGGGAACGGGTGGCGCCGAAGGGGCTGGCGAACGGGGAACGGGCTGCGAAAAAAAGCAGGTCCCTCCGCTCCGCTGCGCTTCGGTCGGGATGACAACTGCTAGACTTCGCGGCGGCCCTCGAGAGCCCTCGTCATCGTTACCTCGTCGGCGTACTCGATGTCGCTGCCGGCGGGAACGCCGGTGGCGATGCGGGTGATGCGGATGCCGGAGCTGCGGAGAAGGTCGGCGAGCCAACTCGCGGTGGCTTCGCCCTCGATGGTGGGCGAGGTAGCGAGGATGACTTCGTCGATATCGCCGCGTTCGGCGCGAGCAATCAGGTTCTGGGTGCGGAGGTGCTCAGGGCCGACGCCGTGCAGCGGCGAGAGGGTGCCGTGGAGGACGTGGAAGACGCCATTCCAGGAGCGGGTCTTCTCGATGGTAGCGATGTTGGTGGGTTCTTCGACGACGCAGACGAGGCGCTGGTTGCGGGTGGGGCTGGAGCAGTAGAGGCAGGGGTCGACGTCGGTGATGTTGTTGCAGACGGAGCAGAGGCGGAGCTGGTTTTTGACGTCGCGGATAGCGGTGGAGAGGGCTTCGGCATCCTGATCGTCGGAGCGGAGGATGTGGAAGGCCAGGCGCTGGGCGGACTTGCTGCCAATGCCGGGGAGCTTGCGCAGTTCTTCGATGAGGCGCGCCATGGGTTCTGCGAATCGGGACATGTCTATGGGGAAGTTTAAATGGGGTGGGTGGGCGCCCTTGCGGCGCGACGCCAATCGGCACGATTCAACGGTAGAGTCGTGACCGCGCAGAAATGCGTCTGACACCCGAGCTTTTCCCAGGCTGTTGGCTTGTCCGCTTAGTTTGCGGCGGCGATCTCGGTCACGATGCGATCGAGCGCGTTGCGGGCTGCGTCGCCGGTGGGCTGGCGGTCATTGCAAAGAATGGAAAAGACCAGGGTCTTTCCGCTTGCTGCTGTGAGGTAGCCGCTGAGCGCGTTCACTTCGGCGAGAGTGCCGGTTTTGGCGAAGACTCTATTCCTCATTGGTCCGGCAAGGCGGCCGGAGAGCGAACCATCGACGCCACCGATGGGCAGACTGGAGCGAAACGATTCGCCCCACGGCTGATGCGCCGCGTAAGCGAGCAGTGTGGTGGCAGCGCGCGGGGTGATGAGGTCGTCACCGGAGAGCCCGGAGCCGTCGTAGAAGAGGAAGTCGTCGGGATCGACGCCGGCGGTGATGAGGAACTGGCGGACGACGCGCGCGCCCTGCGCGATGGAGCCATCGGCGCCTTCAAGGCGGCCGAGCAGACGCTGGTAGAGTTCGGCGTGGAGGTTCTGGCTGACTTTGTTGGTGACGGTGATGTCCTGGCTGAGCGGCGGCGAGACATGCGAGGCGAGGATGGTGAGTCCTGTTACGGGCGGGCCGATGGTTGCGAGTGTGAGCGGGTGCAGGACGACGGTTTGGTTCACCTCGGCGCGATAGTCTTCGGTGTCGATGGGCGGCCGGTGCCACGATTTTGCGGTTCCCTGCACCGTCACGCCATGGGCGAGGAGCATCTGACGCAGGGCGGTTGCGGCGAACTCGGCGGGATCTTCGATGGCAAGCGCGTCGTGCATTCCATTCGGAGTGATCGAGCCGAAGAGACGGATGTCGAGGCTGCCCGGGGCGCGATCGATGCCGGAGTGCGCGGGCGTACCCGTTGCGGCAACGGCGAGCGAGTTCTCCAGCTTGTAATAAGGTACGTCGGGATTCCACGCGACGACCAGGGGCGATGTCTGGGCCGTGTCGCCTTCGCTGCCCGCGGGCGTGGCTGCGTTGGAGGCGCCTGGGGCGGGGGGCGTGACATTCAGAAAGACGACATTGTCGTTGACGGTGAGTGCGGAAACCGGCGCGCCGTAGTCCCACTGCAGATCGTCCCAGGCCCAGCTGCCGCCGTAGCGCTCCCACACAAACCAGGAGTCGTCACCAATGATGTCGCCAGTGATGGTTTTGACGCCGCGCGCGACGATCTGAGCGGCCATGTCATCGAGAGCCTGGAGTGGCGGGTTGGGGCGCTCGGTTTTTCCGCTCCAGGGATAGGAACGGCCGGACATGGTGGGGTCGCCCGATCCGAGAATGCGCACGTCGCCGGTGAGGGTCCCACGGGCGTCGATGGTGCCGGAGGTGACGACGTTGGTGGTCCATGTTGCGCTTCCCGGAATCATGGAGAGTGCCGCGGCGGTGGTGAAAAGCTTCGCATTCGAGGCGGGCTCGAAGAACTGGCCGTCGTTGAGGGCGTAGACCGGTTTGCCTTCGAGCGTGACAACGGAGATACCCCAGTGCGCGCGGGAGACGGCGGGGTCAGAGAGGATTTGCTGGACGGTGGTGCTGAGCGGGACGCGGCGATGAACGGGGCGAGGCGGCTTGTGCCTGGTGGCGGCAGTTGTGATGGCGGGCGACACAGCAAGAAGCAGCACCAGACCTCGCGCGCCGACCCATCTCACCGCCGATCGCTTTTTGGCTGACTGCCCTATCGCTGACCGGTTCTCCGCTGACCGCTCCATCGCTGAGCGGAGTGTAGCATCGTTTTCTGTATGGGCTTTGTGCGACGGTCCCGGTCAAGGTGGCAGCTTCGCACGCGCGCATTGCCGCTCGGCGAGCGGACCCTGGTGATGGGGGTACTCAACGTCACGCCGGATTCGTTCTCCGATGGCGGGACGTTTGCTGACTCAGAGAACGCGGTCCGGCATGCGCTCGCGATGCTGGATCAGGGAGCGGATCTGATCGATATTGGGGGTGAGTCCACGCGGCCGGGTAGCGCTCCGACGTCGATTGGGCAGGAGCAGGATCGCGTTCTCCCGGTTGTCGAAGCGCTGTTGCGCGAGCGGCCTGAGACGGTGGTGTCGACCGACACGTATCGGGCCGCGACGGCGCGGGCCGCGGTGGGGGCCGGATGCGAGGTGGTGAACGATGTTTCCGGGTTGCTGTGGGACCAGGAAATGGCGCAGGCGTGTGCAGAAATGCAGTGCGGCCTGGTGCTGATGCATACTCGCGGGCGCCCGAGCGAATGGCGAACGCAGCCGCGGTTAGCGCAGGAGGAGGTCGTACCGCTGGTGCGGGCGGGGTTGGCGCAATCGCTGGAGGCGGCGGCTGATGCGGGTGTCGATCGCGAGCGCATTGTGCTGGATCCGGGCTTTGGTTTCGGCAAGGCGTTCGACAACAATTACCCGCTGCTGGCGCACCTTGACGAATTGTTGTTGTTGGGACAACCGCTGCTGGCCGGAGTTTCGCGGAAGTCGTTTTTAGCGCGGACGCTTGCGGAGGGCAGGGCGACGGGTGACTCAGGTCGCGCCGGAGAGGTTCCGATCGGCGAACGCGGAAATGCGACGCTGGCCGCGATCACTGCGGCGATTCTTGCTGGAGCTTCTATCGTGAGGGTTCACGAGGTGCGGCCTGCAGTCGAAGCCGCCCGGATTGCGGATGCGATCCTGAGCGCGCTCTAGTGGACTGTCGCAGAGAAAACGTTACCAGCCAAAGGAACAGCAGGTCCCTCGCTCGCCTACCCCATCTTCGATGGGGCCCCACGGCGCTCGCTTCGGGATGACAATCAACGGAATCTCAAAGAAAGAAACCACTAACGCTTTGACCGCGACAGGCAACTAGTTGTGGGCGCCGCTTCAGGCGATTACGTCCAGCTGGCCGTCGTGCTCGTCGTCCTTCGCCGGCGGTATAGCTTCCTCAGGCTCGGCCTCCACTTCAGGGGGCACTTCCTCAGCGAATTTCTTCCGGCGCATTTTCTCGCGGGTCCACGACGGAGTCTGCTCTTGTCCTACACCGCTCATTCCTGAGATTCGATCCACGTCCATTGCTGCCGCCCGGCGGCTTGCCGATGCGAAGCCGCACATTCAGGACTTCGGCAGCCTTTTCGCGCGGTTCAGTCCAGGGCGCGCAATCGCCGGGCCATTCTGTGCCGGGCCGTCCGGAAGTGAACCACTTCTCCACATCCCTGCAGCGAATATCCTTGATGGAAGCATGGGCCGCATCCACGTTCTCTCCGACCAGGTTGCAAACCAGATCGCTGCCGGCGAGGTGGTGGACCGGCCCGCCTCGGTTGTGAAGGAACTGCTGGAGAACGCACTGGACGCGGGTGCCACGCGCATCAGGGTCGAGATTGAGGCTGGGGGCCGGAAGCTAATCCGTATCGCTGACGACGGCTGCGGGATGTCCCGCGACGACGCTTTGCTGGCCTTTGAGCGTCATGCGACGTCGAAGATCCGGTCTTCGGATGACCTGCTGTCGATTGCCACGCTTGGCTTCCGCGGCGAGGCATTGCCTTCGATCGCTTCGATCTCGCGCCTGGAGCTGACGACGCGGCCCGCGGATGAGGCGATGGGGACGAGGCTGGAGATTGCGGGCGGGAGGATTCTCGATGTGGCAGACCTCGGGGGGCCTCAGGGAACCACGATCACGGTGCGCGATCTGTTCTACAACACGCCCGCGAGGCGAAAATTTCTGCGGGCGGAGACGACGGAGCTGGCTCATGTAACAGCGCTGGTGACGCATTATGCGCTGGCACATCCGGAGATGTATTTCGAGCTGCACTCTGCGACGCACACGCTGCTGACGGCGCCGCCGGTGCGCGAGCCTTCCGAGCGCATCTACCAGATTTTTGGGCGCGACACACTGGATCAGCTACTGCCCATGGCGGCGGAGCGGCGCTTCGATCATGCCGGAATTCCGGAGCCGCCGCCGTGGCGCCGGGACGCGGATTACGTGCCGCCTGATCCGGGCTATCTTCGCATTCGCGGCTTTGCGTCGCGCCCGGAGTTGCAGAAGCTGAATCGCAACTCGATCTTCATTTTCGTTAACCAGCGGCTCATTCGCGACCGTCTGATTTTGCACGCCATCACGGAGGCGTACCGCAACATCATTCCGCCAACGTCGTTTCCGGTGATTCTGCTTTTTCTCGAGATGCCGCCGCACGAGGTCGACGTGAACGTGCATCCGGCGAAAACCGAGGTACGTTTTCGGCAGCAGGCGCTGGTGCACGATGCGGTGCGCGAGAGCATTCGCGTGACGCTGATGAAGACCAGGCCGGCGGCGAGCTTTCTGGCGGCGCTCAATAACAGCCCGACGGCTTCTTCATCGTTGGTGCCCGACAGCACGATTGGGGATTCGGACCCGATTTCGGAGGCGCCGGATTCCGAACCGCCTCCCCTCGCAGGCGAAGCGACGCCGTTTACGCTGGCTCCGCCGCGAGTGAGCCCACAGGATCAGCCGCTACCGTTTTCCGCGGCTCCCGCCGCGCTGGCTTCTGCGGGGGAGCGGGCGTCTTCTGCGGTTCCTGGAGCGGCGGCTGCATCGAACGGCCATTGCTCGTCCCAGGCTCTTCCGGAGGGAGGCGATCTGCCGCCGTCGCTGCATTCGCTGGCCTCGCTTAAGCCCCTGGGGCAGTTGCGGGAGTCTTTCATTCTGGCGACAAACGATGAGGGGTTGTGGATCATCGACCAGCATGTGGCGCACGAGCGCGTGCTTTTCGAGAAGATCCTGCGTGAGCGGCAGACGGAGCGCGTGGAGCGGCAACGGCTGCTGATGCCGATGCTGATCGATGTGCTTCCGCAGCAGATGGTGGTCTTCTCGACGCTGGCTGAAGAACTGGAGCGGAACGGCTGCGAAGCGGAGCCGTTTGGGCCGCACACCATCGCCATCAAAGCGGCGCCCGCGGGCCTGAGCGGAGGCGAACTGGAGCGGATGATCCTCGAGGTGCTCGAACAGCCTGCGACCACGGCTCAGTCGGACAATCTGGAGTCGGCACGGACGCGCATTGCCGCGTCGATCGCCTGCCACGCCGCGATCAAGGTGAATATGCCGCTGGATCCGGCGCGCATGGAGTGGCTGCTGCAGGCGCTGGCGCGGACCGACCATCCAACCAGCTGTCCCCACGGCCGCCCTATTGCATTACGATATTCATGGAAGGACATTCAGCGCGCATTTCAGCGCATTTAAGCTGTTCGTCATTTAATCCTGGTTCTCGGTTCCAACCTTCGCCGCCGGATCGACATTGGATCAGCAACAGTTACAAATCGCGCGCGTTGCGCTGTGGCACCAGACCGCCGCAGCCGATCCATCGGCGCCGCTGCGCACTTTTGACGAGGCTGCGCAGTGGCTCGACGATATCGGCTTTTGCCTGTTCCTTCCCCGTCACACGCAGCTGCCGGCGCCAGCGCCTTCCTTTGTGGAAGCCTGTCTGGGAGCGGCGAGTGTCACGCCGGCTCCGGACGTTATTCGTCAGGCTGCCGAACTGCTGGCGCGCCTTGTTGGCGAACGGCGGATCGTTCCGCTCAATCTGCTGGGCACGTTTTCCGAGCAGCCGGATTTCCTGGTTACGCCGGAGATGCTGTCGTGGGTGGCGGCTGTTCGCGGAGACCGGCAATGGAAGACCGCTCCGGGCGGAAGAACCGCGCCCATCGTGGTTCGCACATTCGAGGCGCTGGATCGCGAAGGAGAGCTGACGGCGACACAGGTGCGCGAGATTCTCGGTCATGAGATCAGCGAGGCGGCGGCTCTGCGCGCGCTGATGGAACTGTGGACCGGGTTGCGGGCGATACCGATCGCAGCACAGGGCGAACCTGCTCGGTGGACGTTGCTGAAGAACCGCTTCGCCGCGCAACTGGCGACGGCGTCGAACACGGCACAAACGACGGCGCTCTCCGCGTTGCTGTCGCTTTATCTTCGGTCGGCTGTTGCTGCCACTGCGGAAGAGGCCGAAGTTTTCCTGTCGCCGCTGACGGCTCGCTCGCGGATTCGCGAAGTTCTGCACGGCATGATGGCGACGCGGCAGCTCGGGACAACTTCTGTGGCGTCGCAGACGCTGCTCTTCGTGGAGGGCTCGCTGCCCGAGACTGCGCCTGCACCGGAGCCTCAGACTGCAGTGAAGATTGCTGACAGGCCCGCTGCCGGCGTTGCGCCAAAACCACGAGCGCGGAAGGAACAGCAACCGCCGGCCCGCAGGGAAACGCGACCGCCGATGCGCAAGGGGCCGCGACCGACGCGGTGGGAATTGCCGGCGCGGGAGCCGCGACCACAACCGGGGCCGGGGCGTCCATGGCAAAAGAAACCGGCGGCGGCTGATGGCGCGCAGGATCGTCCTCAGCCCGGTTCGGATCGGCCGCGACGCGAAGAGAGGCGACCCAAGGGGGGACGACCGGGCTTGGGTCGAGCTATCGGGCAGCGTGCATCCGGCGCGGGTGCGCGGCCTGGGAGCGGTGAGAAGCCGTGGCAGCGACGTCCTGACCGCAACAGGACTTTCGGCAACAGCAACAAGCCATGGGAGCGCCGTCCTGGGAACGACCGGGGATTCCGCAAACCGACGTTCGGAGCGGAGAATCGCGAAGGTTCCACGGAGCGTCCGCAGCGCCAGGAACGCCCTCCTCGCGAAGAGCGCCCACCGCGGCAAACGCGGTGGCGTGATCGAAGGGCGGGTGGGCCGCCGTTTGGCGAAGGTCGAAAGCAGCAGGAGGGACGTCCCTGGCGTGAGCGGCCAGCGAGCCGAGGGACACGGCCTGCAAGCGGTGGTGTGCGCTCAGGCCCGCCCAAAGCCGGCGGCGGACAGCGTTCAGGACGACCTGAGCGGCCGTTTCGTCCGGGAAAGTCTTTTGCAGGAAAGACCGGCCGTCCTGAGGGTCGCGGTTCGGGTCCGAGGCAGGCTGGTCCGCCAAAAAACAAATTTCGTAAGCCGTTCCCCGGAAAACGAAAACCGCGCAAGAATAATCAGAAAGAGACCCCCGAATGAATCGCGGTCCTATCATCGCCATCGACGGCCCGGCCGGCGCAGGCAAGAGTACGGTCGCGCGCCATCTGGCGCAGCACTTCGGCCTTCTGAATCTGGAAACGGGCGCGATGTACCGTGCCTTCGCGCTGAAGGCGATTCAGTCCGACGAGGATTTCGACGATGCCTGTGCGCTGGAGCGGCTGGCCCGCGACACGGAGATCCGGCTGGAGCCGGACCGATCGGGCAATCGTGTCTATCTCGACGGTCAGGACGTCACGGAGCGGATCCGGGACTCCGACGTCACGCAGGGGGCTTCGCGAGTGAGCGTCCACCCGGGCATTCGCGCGTGGCTGGTTGAACTGCAGCGCGAACTGGGGCGACATGGCGGCATCGTGATGGAGGGCCGCGATATCGGCACGGTGGTTTTTCCCGATGCGGACGTGAAGGTGTTCCTCGACGCATCGCCGGAAGCGCGAGGCCTGCGCCGCTACGAGCAGAATGCCGGTAACGGGGCCATGACCGCAGCAGAGTCTTCGCTTGTATTTCGCGAGCTGCGGGAGCGCGACGAGCGGGACCGTGGGCGGGCTAACTCACCATTGCAGCCGGCTCCGGATGCGATCGTGATCGACTCGACGGGTCTCTCGCTGGCTGAAGTTCTGGGGCAGATCGAGGATCTGGTGCGGCCGTTGTTCGCGCGCCGGGGGCCGATGGAGAAGGTGAGCTAGGTTTAAGAAGCTCATCTCTGGGGCCGGAATCCGGGTCCCTCACGAAATGCTTTCTGTTTTTTTTCAGCGAGTTGCGGCGCAGTGACAAGTTTGTCAACATTGCAAATTACTGAATCGGGGGCTGCCGCAGGGGCGGCTGCGAGTGCTGCATGGACAACCGCGAGCGGGCCAGATGATTGAAAACAAGGCAGAGGGTTTGCAGTTGCGAATGCGGGGGGTTGAAAGTTTTTCAGTGTTGATGAGGAGTGCTCAGGCCACCCCAGCGAAACGTTGTTTCGCTGGGGCCCCGGCTGCCCGCCCTCACGCCCTGGCGTTTCCTCGCTTGCGAGGAAGCGCCACCAGGTTTGGGGCTGTTTAGCCAGATGATTCGCCGGGTTAAAGCCCGGCGCTTTTACCGTCGTGCTGCTGCGCAGCACCCGTTGCGCAGAGAGGGCTCGAGGCCACCGCGGTTGCCTGGTCTCACGCCCCGGCGTTTCCTGGTCTGCGAGGAAGCGCCACCAGGTTGGGGGCTGTTTAGCCAGGGATGATTCGCCGTTAAAACCCGGCGCTTTTACCGTCGCGCTGCTGCGCAGCGCCGGTGGGCAGAGAGGGCCGGAATTGGGAACCGACTCATCGGCTTTCCGGAGGCCACGCAGTAGATTCCCCTCCAGTTTCGGGCTGAGGCCTGAGAGGTCCTGGTTTTCCGGCACGGCTGAGGCCGCGGTCAGCGGGACCTCCGCTGAGCAGCCTATTCTTCCTCGCTCTTCGTTCCTGGCGGCGCTTTGAAGTGCTTTCCGGGACCTTCAGGCGGCGTGGGAGGCTTCGGCGGAGTCAGGGATACCGTTACGCTTTCACCCTTGCGAAGCTCCAGGTTGCCATGGTCGGTTTCCAGTTGCAGCTGCACGCCACCGTGACCAACGGAACCTTCCAGCGTCTGACGCCCGCCGTCGTTGGTCGTCTTCAGCGAGAAGTCGGTACGGATCGCTTCATCCGCGCTTGTGCTGCCGTTCACGGTGAAGCTGGCGCTCTCGGGCATGGTCACGATCACGTTGCCGGTGTGATCGGTGATCTGCAGATTGCCCAGAGGATTGGCAGCGACCAGATTGACGTCGCCATTCGAGTCCTCAATGTGCGTATCACCCGCGACCTGGGTGAGATCGATGTCCTTGGAGCGGGCGATCACGCGTACTGGCCCGGCGGCCTGGCTGACGCTCAGATCGCTCTTGTCCAGAGTCATGGAGCCCATCAGGTGGGGGATTTCGAGAGTTGTCTGGCTGGAGTGAAAGTGCACGCCCGCGGCGATCTGCTCCAGGTGAACATCGCCAAAGAAATCGCCGTCGATGGTGACCGG
>Ga0335072_10004892_pt1 | contig 19797 bp, 22 predicted proteins | sample Lox_Sample_21_FD_206725 | JGI IMG/M metagenome (GOLD analysis project Ga0335072, IMG submission 206725) | Soil microbial communities from Loxahatchee National Wildlife Refuge, Florida, United States - Lox_Sample_2.1 | ecosystem: Environmental > Terrestrial > Soil > Wetlands | place: USA...
TGGGGTCACGAAGTAACCTATTAGGGTACTTGGATGCACATAGATAGGGGAATCCAAATCTTCTCTACAGGGTATTGGAAGGATAGGATAGGGGAATTGGAGTCTAAGGTATGGGGTATTGGATGTTAGCATATGGGGCATCCGAAGGATGTCCGAGCGGGTATTGGAGTACCCACTATTATAAAGAGAATTATTAAGAAAAGAAGGATTATAAAAAGGTCTATTGTAAAAAGGTCTATTACCTTTCCCCCTCGCTTACGCTTCGGGACCGAAAAACCGTGAATCCCGAAAAACCTGATTCCCGGTCCCCCGTGTATGCCTGTGGTAGAAATCCGGCTCAACCGATTCCTGTACCACTTCCGCCGCCTGCGTCAGTACAAAACTCGTATCGCGGAGTTTCTGCGCCACAGCCCTCTGCGTTCAGTTCTCTTGTTCCCCTTCCCCTTCCGAAATGGGGCGGGTGCCGATAGGCTTCAGCTTCAGCCGGACGAGGTCCTGCGATACGTGCGTTTCCCCGTCAGCCCCTTGCGCCCGAAGTGCTGCTCGAACAGTTCCCGCGACAGGCGCTCGCCCTCTTCCGTCAGCACCACCGACTTCGCCTTGCTCTTCGGATCGGAGATGTACCCCTTGGCGTGCAGCCGGTCCAGCGCATCCCAGTCGTGACCCTTCCACGCCCGGCCATCGCCCGCAGGCGTCAGCCACAGCAGCGCCAGCACCATCTCGTCTACTTTGTCGCGGTCGTACTCCATGCCCCGGCTCCAAGGCACGATGCTACCCCGGCAGACCGCCGTGGTGCTGGTCATGTGGAACATGAGAAAAAGACATTTTTCTCATCGCTGAAAAACAGCCGCAGCGAGGATGGCGGTCATCCTGGCCGGACAGGCCGCCGCCGCTGCGACCACCAGCAACAAGGACATCGATAACACCGACGATCTTTAGATCGGTCCCATGGAAGCCGGGGCAAGCAGTATTCGCCCCGGCTCTTTTTTGTCCGAACAAGACGAAAACTCTTTCCGCATGGGTATTAACCCGTGAGGGTGTTTATGCCGAGGCAGCGCAAGGAACCTAAGCCGATCCAGTTAAAAATACCTCCCAAGGTAGAAGGTATCGATCGTTGGATCGTCTTTGGACTCGATCCTTCCTTGTCCCGCACCGGCTATTCCATGATGCTCGTGGAGCCCGACGAGAATGGAACCCACGCCAAATGGCTTGCGGTCGGTTCCGTCAAGCCAGACAACTCCAGCGACCCTGTGTGGGTGCGATCCAAGGCTATTGCTCTGTCGTTGCGTAAGGTCCTGCGGACTGCTACCGAGGACATGTTTCGGCAAACCATCAGCCGCTTTACTACCGGCCTCATCATTTCCTTTGAAGCTCCCACGCCAGGTAACGACTGGCTTTCTACAATCTCTCGCATCCTGCACCTGGTCTTCTTCGAATCAGCCAACACCGACTGTTATCCCGAGGGAGGTGTTTGCTCAGAGTTTGCCAAGGTGCATGTGCAGATGACCAATGCGGCCACCCTGCGCCGCCTCATGGGGCTCACTGAGCGTGGCCGGGCCAATAAGAAAGAGAACATCGCACTGGCTTATACCTTCCTGAACAAAGAGTCCTACCAGAATTTGGATAGCGATGCGTGCGATGCCGTTTTGATGGCCATGATGGCGAAGTATTCCGCGTCCATCCTGCTCGGATTCCCCGATTCAGTTCCTGAACGTTTTCGCATTGCCCTTTGCAACAGCACCGAGGAAGTGGTGGGAAAGGGCAGCCGGGAGCATACCCGGGTGAAAGGCGAGGAGGGCATGGGCAAATGTTAGCTGCATGTAACCCACTCATCACGCCCGAAGGGATTCTTTATGTTAACGAAGTATTTACGCGAAACGGCTTGAGCCCCGTTAGCGCTTCCAAATCTGCCGCCAGGGAATATTCCTTGATCAACCGCAACGGGGAACCGGAGATTACCTCGAAGTTCACCTACAACGGACGCCGCCCGGTTTATGCCGTGAGAACCGCCACCGGCAACAGGATCGTGGCCACTGCAAAGCATCGCAACCTGATAATGAACGACTTCGGGTTCTGGGTATGGAAGGAGCAGCAGACCCTGAGGCCTGGCAATTATTTGGTCACCTCCAGAAAATACGCGACCGCAATCGGGCAGCGTGCGGAGATGCCTGATAAGGAACTGTATTTCCTCGGCATCCTGCTGGCCGATGGGGCGTTTTCTGAAAACCGCATCGCGGTCACCAATAACGACCCCGTCATTAAGGAGTCCATCGTGTCGGACGGCGCGGCACTACTTGGAGTTGAGCCGCACCAGTATACGAAGCGGTCGGAAGGTTCCCTTGATTTTCACTTCAATTCGCAGGAAGCGGCCAGAGCCCTTTACGAAAAAACAGGATGGGCTCCCGGCGTGGCCAAGGACAAGCATTTGGGTTCGATGATCCGGCAGTTGAACACGAACCAGATGCGCTGGGTCTTGCAGGGATACTTCGACTGCGAGTGCTCGATTGACAAATCCGGGATCGAGGTGACCTCGGCCTCCTGGAAGCTGCTCTTTGAGGTCAAGACTGCCCTCCTGACCCATTTCGGCATCATCTCGAACTTAAATGAGATGGTCGTGGCGGCCTACCCACAGAACGAGTACTGGCGCTTGTACCTATATGGCCAGTCAGCCAGAGATTATTTAGCTCAGGTGGGATTCCGGAGCGAGATTCGCAATCGGGAAGCGGATGCTATCGATCCTCGCCAGAACCAAAACCCCAACGTGGACGTGGTACGCGGATGCGGCCCACTGCTGGAAGCGCTTAACGACAGCTCTGAAACGACGGAGCAGCACAGCTTCGCGGTACGCGACTACAAGGGAGTGAATCCGAAGGCCAACCCGGGATACCACAAGTTGTCGGAAATTCTGGCCCTTCCATGGGCCGAAGGAGCCCCACTCCAACGTCTTGTGGAAATCGCCCATGCCGACTACTTCTACGACGAAGTAGTCTCTGTTGAAAAGATGGAGCCCGAGGCCACCTTCGATTTTGTTCTGCCCATGAGCAACACCTTCAATGTGGCGAATGTCATCACCCATGCCTCAATCCCTACCCAGACATCTGCGGTACAGGATGGCATCGGGGAGCTGGCTCCTGCTCGATAGGGTGCCAGAGCACCGGGAAGTTGTCGAACCTTACTTATGCGATCTACCGTCCAGCCCGACCCGAAATCAGGATTTACGATTGATTTTAGTCGGTACCTGATTCCAGAGGCTCCGAACGTAGTTCCAAAGCTTATGGAACCTGGACCCAAGAAACGCGTCGCAGCCAACTCCTGGATGGAAGACAATGTGCTCGTCGCCGCTGCGGTCGAAGCAGTCGAGGAGGATCGATCGCTGCACTGGAGCCCGCTCTACCGGGTGAACGGGGAGCACATGGGCTGACTACCAGCGGGCTGCTGCTTGGGTATCCCGCGAACGGAAGAGAAGCACTCTCGGTAAGAATTCATCTTCGCCCCCAACAAACCTTGCTTCGAAAGCGGCGACCGCGCTCCACGAATTAAAGGTATCGCGGGAAGCCGAAAAGGCGGAGCTGGAGCGACTTGAGCAGGAGCGGCGCACCAGGACGGTCACGCCCATACCCATCGAATGCCGGATTCTTTCAGGATTCAAAGGAGTTGGACTCCAATTCCTATACGTTCTTGCAATCATTCCGTTAGGGATAATTTTCAGATTTAATTACGGCGGGGGTCTTCTAGCCAGGGTTGTTGCACCACTCTTGCTCGGCTTTGGCATTCTCGCCTCATCCTTCGATTCCTTCGCGCGTTAGCGATCGCACTCAAGTCCGGTAAGCCTCTCGCAAAAAAACTGCTGGCGCGAGTGAACCGCGCGGAGGAATTTGCTAGATTCAGCACTAACACCCGTTCCCCCTCACGAGCTTGAGGGCCGTACCCGGCGCAATGTGCAACTCCCGTGCGATCCCCCTGATGCTTGTTCCCGCCCCCCGCAGCTTAGCGACTGCAGCAACAAGTCTGTAATTCTCTGAAGCGCTTGGACGACCGCCGACTCTACCTTGCGCCCTGACTCGCTCAAGACCTGCGATCGTGCGTTCGGAAAGCCGTACGCGCTCTTGCTTTGCCACCGCCGCCAGTATGCCAATGACGGCTTCCTTGAAGATGCCGGTGGAGTCGAGGTACTGCTCGGTGAAGGAGCGGTAGTTGACCCCGTACCCATTGAGCCGCTCAAGATGATTCAGCGTTTTTACGGTGCCTTCACGGCTCAAGCGATCAAGACTCCAAAAGAGCAGGCAGTCGAATTCCCGGCGAGATGCCGCCGCAAACATCAGTTTGAATTGCTCACGATCACTTTGCTTCCCGCTCGCGCGGTCGACGTACTCGGCTGTGACTGTCCAGCTCTGCGTCTTCGCGAACGCTCGGAGCTGGCGAAGCTGGTTCTCGGTGTCTTGCCGACCTTCCTTGGTGGAAACGCGTGCATATAACGCTGCTCTCACCGCCACCCCCTGTTTCAAAAAATGGTCGTTTAGTGGAACGCCCAGAACTAGCTCCTAACCCTCCGCCAATCGCTGCTGGAATTCCACACGTTTTTTGATACAGCACTCAAAGCACCCGATCGGACTCCCCCATCTCTAATTGGTTCAGGCAAAGACTGGGCTTGTCAGCGGGCTCTACTGGCCCCCTTCACGCCGCATGCACCTTGGACACCTGTAGTGGCGGTCTGTTTCCGGAGCCGTACCCTGGGGCAAGTTGAACGAGCGCATGATTTTTTGCACCAGCTCCGTTCTTTTGAGGATGCAGGGATCGAGGAACAGCCGTGCCTTACCTTCCTCTGCGTCCCAGGTGACGCGGCCACGTGGACACTCGTCGTATTCCATGGACATTGGAACCACGCCAGCCTGCTGCAGCTTCGGCCAGAAGCCAATGTGGCCATCCTCGTGGATCAGGAATTTCCCGTACGCCCCGGCCTCAGTAATGGGTGTAGTCTCCCCATGGATGTGCTCGCCCACCATGAAGAACACGCCCACCTCTGGCACCGCCGCGAGCTTCTTCTGGCGACGGCGCTCGATCTGACGTTCCTGGATTATGTCTAGAAGGCGGATTTCCTCTGCGCTCTTTTTACGACGCAGCGGTTTCGGTTTCATGGGACGTGCCATCAGGGTTCTCCTCAGAGTTGAGATTGAATGAAAAAATGCCGTCGGTTGGCCTGGATCACTCCAGAACACGGGCCCATGCCCGCCGGACGTTCAACAGCACTACCCGCCATCCTTTTCGTTGCCCTCAGAGTCGAGCAAACCTGCGTCTTCGAACATTTGTTGAAGAACCGGGGGCATGCAATTCTCGTCTTTTAATTCCTGGAATACCGGGCAAGCGGCCATAATGTCTGCGGTATGCGCCTCATGTTCCTCATTCGTGTAAAAGTCGCACCCACACCATAAGCAGAACCCGACGGTCGGATTGCCATCACTGTCTTTGAAGATTGAGGACTCACCGCCAGATTGCGGTTCGCAAGTGCAGTCGGGCTCGTACCCCATGGCTCGCATATGATCGGCGCGATGTTCTGGACACGATAGGAGTTCAACCGAACACGCACTGTGGTCGCCTTCTTCCATCGGTACGCCATGCTCAATGCACACGCACACAGATGGTTCAGGCTGAAACAGGCGAACAGCAGTTCCCTGACACACCCAAAAGTGACCAGGGTAGTCACACCAGTGACGATGGGTCATTTCCTCTCCTTGCAACAGTTCGGTCCGTCTAGTAATCGGTTCACCAGCTCTTTCTTCACCGGCGCGAAGAAGTCTTCGAAATTCGAGACTGAATCTCTTACGAATCGGCCCTTCTCTAGGTAGTAGCCGCCTTCCTCAGGCGTGATGACAGAAGCGTCAAACAGCAGGAGCGACCGGTTAGGCTCCGCGCTCGAACTTTCTCCGACAACCGGAAGCCGGAAGAATGCCCGGTTCAGCACGTCTTTGCACCGCCGGTCTCCGAAACCCAATGTGATTTTTCCGTCTTCCAGAGCGTCCAAGGGGTGTGTGGCAATCCACCACTGGCGACCGTCGGCCCGCAGGTTCCTCAAAACAGACCGTAGCGCTCCTACGCTTACCACGATCGCAATCTCAACGTTTCCAAGTTCATCAATCCTCGTCATGCGTCCTTCCTCTCTCTTGCCTTACTACGGCAGTCCAACTCCAAAATGGAGCGAGAGAGAATCTTTCTTGTCCTCCCTCCATATGAGTCGGCGTGGGAGGATAAGAGCCGGTCGATAAAGAGCTTTTCATTGAGCTGATTGAGTTTGTGCCGTGCAACGCGGGCGCAAAGACCGCGCAGAATGCTTCCGCCAACGTTCCTCACCCTTTCGCGCATCAATCGCTGGCAGCGTTCTCCCGCCAGGACGAGCAGTCGAAGAATGGTATCGCGGTGCGTGTTCGTCACGCGCTCGACACTCCTGGCCGACATTCCTTCAAGCTCCTGTCCAATGAACACACAACAATCGAACGAGCTCTCCTAAACGTGGGGATGACCTCACCGCCGTTCACGATTGGTACGCGGAGGGCTGATTGCAGCAAAGGGTAAGAACGGGGAGAAAAACGGCAAAAAAACGTACTCTTCCCCGTTCAGCCAGCCATGCAACTAAGAGTTAGGAACGGCGGTGGGAGTGTAGTATGAGTGGCGTCATGGACAGTTTGTTAACTCAAGCACGGAAGGCCAGCCGCGACCCCAAGGAATGCCGCAAAACGATGGACGTCCTTCGAGCCATCGGATTCTTTGATGATGGCGGGAGAGCATTCAAACAACTTCACCATCAAGGCGGCAGCGAGACCCGGTTCTGCAGGTATTGCGGCGGTGTGGGGTTATTTAATGATGACGACAATAACCACCGAGTTCATCAACGGCTGAAATTCGTCCAATTGTCCTGCCCCGGTGGTGCCCCGCCGAAGGGGAAGAGTTTTCAGAATCTGGCGCAGGAGGCAGTCCGGTTGATTCCACCAATTGAATAGAAGACCTTGCTTCTACGCGACCTCTGGATACTTAGGTTCGTCGACTTGAGAAAAGAGAAATGGCAAACATTGAACTCGCAATCAGCATTCGCCAGCCTTACGTCGAGCAGATTTTGCTTGGCGTCAAGCCCTATGAGTACCGCAGCACACTGACGCACATTATGGGGCGCGTCTACCTCTATGCAGCAAAGAAGCGCGTAGACAGTCCCGCTGAGTGGCGCAAAGCACGAAGCAAACCGGGAGAACTTCCTACGGGTGTTATCGTCGGCAGCGTGGAGATTGCTGGATGTAAGCCTTGGAGGGGAGGCGGGTTCCGGTACAAGCTGGTGAATCCGAAGCGACTCAGAAGGCATCTGGTGCCAAACTCTCAACCAACGCCGAAATTCTTTAAGCCGAGGGTGTAGCATCCCGGTCAGGCTCACTTACCGTACGTCGGCTTCTACGACGCCGACGAGGCGAAGGTCTGCGAAAGAGAGTTAAAGACCAACAACAGGTACATCTTCTCCACCTAGTGGGAGAATAGCTGTCTTCTCGAATTCTCTAGCGAGTGGGGCTAGACCGAGACGGGGGAATACGCCTTATTCAACGGCGGCAGCGTGCCCTCGTGCTGGATGTGGATGTTCATCCACGTTCGCTCTACTTTGTTTATGTCGCCAGTCTCGAACCAATGAAACAGCACGGCTCTTCCCTTTTCCGTTGGGCTGGTCTTCTCGGGGCTATCAAGATGGTCGTTCATTCTCTGGCGCAGATTTGTCGCGAGTCCTACGTAGAGAACCTCTTTTTCAAATGTCGTCAAAACGTAGCAGCCAGAACATTCCGGAACAAAGCGGCAGCGATTCCTCAAGAACGACTCGCTTTTTGGAGGCTTCGGAACCAATTCGTCGATGGTCATATCTTTAGGGCTCCGGCTGTCATGGATGCTTTATTGAGCGCCTTCGCCATCTCCTGGCTCACAACATTGATGGCTCCGGCATTGAGAAAACTCGCTTTTCCGCCTTTCGCCCACCATTCGGCATGGCCGACTCCAGCGTATTCCCCCTCGACATTCTCAAGACAGGACTGGAGGAGTTCGTCCATAGCCTTCACCGTGAAGTCGTTGCCTTGGTTTTGCAGCTTCATGAAGAAGGGAATCGAGAACTTACAAAACAATTCCACGCCGTTGTACTTGTACAAAACTGCCGAGTTCCCATCGTCCAGATTCTTCTCGATGGCCTTCCAGTAGTTCAGAAAGATTTTCTTTTCTTTTTCGAAATCTTTGAACACGCTGAGAGGGTTGTTGGCTGTCAACACATATTTGACGATTGCCTTCACGAACGACTTTTGGTTAATCGTGCCACCCTCAACATCTTGATTCGCCATCTTGATTTTCCCGTACCACGGCGAACCTTGTGTCTTATTCAAATAATCAACGTACTTGATGGCTTTCTCAACCTCACCCTTATCCACAACGTTGAGAATCCAGCGGGGCAACGTCGGCAATTCTTCAACATCGACAGCAGCAGTCAAACGGGCGTAGATTCGTTGCTCAATCGAAGCGTCCACGCTTTTCTGCGTTGTGTTAACGATAAGGAAGTGACACATCTGTTCCAGCTTCGACAGCTTGACTGCAATAACCACAGGAATCTCGAAATCGTAGACTCGTTCGTCTTTTTCCGCCGCCATGCGGAGACCTTCGAGTCGATGCTGCCCATCGACAACGCTGAATGAGCCCACAGCGGCGGAGTCAATCTCCAAAGTGTGGTCTTTGCTGTTGAAAGGCAGCGATTTGTCTGTTGCGAGGAATACTGAGGTCGGGAGGAATGCGTCTTTCGTGTCTTGTCCCTTGATGATGTACTCGGCCAACTTCTTCGCACGAGCCTTGTTGAGGAGCCGCTGATAGCCATTGTCTTCGTCCTCGGGGTCGAGGGTATCGACACTATAGAAGTTCTTCGCCAGCAAATCCTTCACTCGGAGTGAAGTTGCGAAAAGATTCAGCGCACCCTGGCGGACTTTTGCCGCCGGAATTGTCAACTTCGCCATTCCACATCCCTCCCCCTCGACTCGTTGAACCGTACCAATCGCGAACAACAGTGAATGCTGACGGCAAGCCCTGCTACGTCCTCTTCCTTGAGCGGGTTTTCCCTGGTGCAACCAGAGTTGGGAATTTCTTATCCACGGTCTCCCAACTCAGGTGAAATGCCTTCTTGCTGTCATTCTTTTGCATCCATTCAACGCCGCCCTTGGACACTTTCAAGCGCCCGAAAGCCTTTCCGTCTCTCTTCACACGAAAAACTACATCCACCGTGGACACATCCAGCGTAGGGGCTTTGACTTTCACAGTATGTTCCGGCATGGCAGCATTGTACCCCTATCTGTCGCATTGTGGATACGTACCTGCGTAACTCCGCGTATACTGACGCTGAAAAGGAATCACAAATGATGGCTACCAAGAAGATTGGGCGCAACCCCGCCCCGACACGGCGTCGGCCAGCGACCTCAAGAGCGGCACCTGGAGCGAAGCCTGTTGCCTTGACCGTTAAAGTGGATAACGAGACATACGTTCGGCTCTGCACTTTCGGCGCAACCCAACGGCGGACAAATCAGGACATCCTGCTGGAAGCGGTGAAACAGTATCTCGACCGCACGAAGGCTTAGCGACGGGAGCGGCCACCGAACCTGGCCGCAACAGGGCAGAGGACGATGACAGAACTGATTTGGGATGGGAAGTACATTGACGGCAAGCGGCAGACTCCTGTTCGGGTAGCCTTGCCATTTCAGACAATCGAAACGGTGAATGAGAGTGCGGCTGATAGGAACCGGACGCTTGAGTTATTTTCTGCCGGGCGAACTACGGACTGGCGAAATAGGCTGATATGGGGAGACAAGAAATACGTACTCCCTTCACTTCTGCCGGAACTTGCCGGAAAGGTAAATCTTGCATACATCGACCCACCGTTTGATACAGGTGCGGATTTTTCTTTCACTGCGACAGTTCCCTTGAGACACCAGAATGACGAAACGGACGCAATAACCTTCTTGAAAGAACCCTCGATAATCGAGCAAAAGGCATACAGAGATACTTGGGGTCGAGGTCTTGACTCGTATCTACAATGGTTCTATGAGACGGCGGTGCTACTCAACGAATTGCTTGATGAAGAAGGCAGCTTGTATGTGCATTTGGATTGGCACATCGGTCATTACGCCAAAGCAGTTCTCGACGAAGTATTCGGGATTGACCGATTCAAAAACGAGATAGTCTGGAAGCGTTCACTCCCGCACAATGACCCCCAAAAATATGGCGCGATTCACGATACGCTGCTGTTCTACGTCAAGGGCAATAGCTACACATTCAATCAGCAGTTTGTAGAGCAATCAGAAGAATACAAGAAGTCTCATTACACTCAGCGTGACCCCGACGGAAGAATCTACAGATTACAATCGCTCTCGGCATCAGGCACGGGTCCAGCACGCAAATTCGGTTCAAAGACGATTTCGCCGCCAAAAGGAACTCACTGGCGGTTCAGTCAAGAAAGGATTGACGAACTCCTAGAACAGGGAAAAATTGTATTCACCAGTACAGGTCAACCGAATTTCAAGCGTTACCTAGATGAGTCGAAGGGCTCAGCATTGCAATCGATTTGGACTGATGTGAACCCTCTTAATCCGCAGGCGATAGAGCGGCTGGACTATCCCACGCAGAAGCCTGAATCGCTGCTTGAACGAATCATCAAGGCATCTTCAAATGAAGGTGATTTGGTTCTGGACTGTTTTGGCGGTTCTGGCACAACTGCCGCAGTGGCCGAGAAGCTTGGACGACGTTGGATTACTTGCGACCTTGGGCGATTCGCAATACATACTGCGCGTAAGCGGCTTCTCTCTTTGCCTCGTGTAAAGCCTTTTACAGTTCAGAATCTCGGGAAGTATGAACGTCAGGCTTGGCAATCCGCCGAATTCCGCAACGCGGGTGCTGACGAACTAGAAGAGCGGAGGCGAAGTGAAGCAGCATATCGAGATTTCATCCTCAACCTCTACCATTCGACACCGGTCAGTGGACACGCGTGGCTCCATGGCATAAAGTCCGGTCGAATGGTTCACGTCGCTCCCGTTGATGCGCCAGTTACACTCTCCGACGTGCGTTCTATCGCACGCGAAGTCTGGAAGGCGTCGAATAGTTCTGGAGAGGGTAGGAAAGCAGCCGCAGACATATTGGGATGGGAGTTCGCATTTGAGTTGAACGAGACGGCTAAACAAATTGCCGCAGAATCCCGAGTAGACGTGGCTTTCAAGAAGATTCCGCATGAAGTCCTGGAAAAGAAGGCAGTGGAGCAAGGGGACATCAAATTCTTTGAGCTAGGTGCCTTGTCCGTCGATACTGCGCTGACAAAACGCGAACTCCGAATAAAACTCACTGATTTCATTGTGCCAACCGATGACGTTCCTCACGATGCACTCAAGTCCATCACGCATTGGAGCCAGATGATTGACTACTGGGCAGTGGATTGGGATTTTAAAGACGATACGTTTCACAATCAGTGGCAGTCCTATCGAACCCGCCAAGACCCCGCAATCGAACTCAAAGCGAAATACGAATATGCGGAACCTGGCGATTACAAGGTAATGGTCAAGGTCATCGACATCCTAGGAAACGACACAACCAAAACGCTGGACATCAAGGTGAGGTAAGACATGCCGCGTCCGAAGCGAAGCGCAATTGCTGACATTCAGCCCGACCTGCTCGACGTGACTTCGAAGCTGCGAACGGCTCCCTGCGTTCCGGCGCTGCGGGAAGCTGTGAAAGCCTGGGTGGCTGGCGGCTATAAGGGCATTACCGATACTACTCGAATCCTGCTGAACTATTGGTTCCACACTGACCACAAGCTGCCGACTGGAAGGCCGTTCCGTTATCACCGCTCGCAGCAGGAAGCGATTGAAACACTAGTCTTCGTATGGGAGTTTGAGAAGGTACGCACGCGCAAAGCTTTGTTGCAACGCTACGCCACCGACCTGCATGACGTCGCTTTGCCTCCCTATGACGATTTTGCCCGTTACTGCATCAAGATGGCGACGGGCAGCGGTAAAACGAAAGTTATGTCGCTGGCGATTGCCTGGCAATTCCTGAATGCCGTTCGTGAGCCCGACGCCACTGCCAAGGATTACGCAAAGACATTCCTGCTCATCGCACCCAATGTCATCGTTCTCGAACGCTTGAAGCTGGACTTCGCTGGAGGTCGTGTGTTCCGTTCCGACCCCGTGATTCCCCGTGAACTTGGAATATTTTGGGACTTCGACTGTGTGATGAGGGGCGAAGCTGAGAAGGCTCCTGCGGAGGGGATGCTCTTCCTAACGAACATTCAGCAATTCTACGACAGGGCAGATAGGAACGGCGATGCTGAGCCTGATGTGATGACGGCAGTGCTTGGGCAGAAGCCGCCTACGAAGAAACTAGACCTTACCGACTTTGATGAACGCATTGCGTTACGGGCAGGGCATCTGATGGTGCTGAACGATGAAGCTCACCACACTCATGACGAAAACAACGAGTGGAACCAGAAGATTCGTGCCCTGCACGAGAAGACGCCGCTGATGAGCCAACTGGATTTCTCGGCTACGCCTCGGTTCACGAAGGGTGCCATTTTCCCGTGGACAATCTCTGACTACCCATTGAAGCAAGCCATCCTTGATGGAATCGTGAAGCGCCCCATGAAGGGTATCGCCCGTATCACGGAGGCCAAGTCCGATTACGCAAGTGTGCGCTATCAGGGCTACCTGGCTGCGGCGGTCGAGCGTTGGCGGGAGTACCGCACGCAGTTGACTCCGCTGAAACAGAAACCAATTCTCTTCATCATGATGAACGACACCGATGAAGCGGACGACGTGGCTTCCTGGTTGCGGGAAAAGTATCCGGCGGAGTTTGGTGCTGAAAAGACCGAGGTCATTCACACGGACAAGTCGGGCGAGGTCAGCAAGAAGGATTTGGATGAAGCCCGTGGTGCCGTCCGCGAAGTGGATTCACCGGACAGTCCCATCAATGCCATCGTTTCCGTGCTGATGTTGCGTGAAGGGTGGGACGTGCGAAACGTCACGGTCGTGGTGGGCTTGCGGCCTTACACCGCGAAGGCCAACATCCTGCCGGAACAGGCAATTGGTCGTGGACTGCGGCTGATGTTCAGGGATTTGGGCTCTGATTACGTCGAGCGCGTGGACATCATCGGCAACCAGAAGTTTCTGGACTTCGTTGACGACCTGGAGAAACTGGAAGAACTGCACTTGGATACGTTTGAGGTCGGCAAGGACAAGCTGAAGATTGTCACGATTATCCCGACCGAAGACCGGAAGCGATTCGACATCGGCTTGCCGCTCCTGTCGCCGACCCTGGTGCGAAAGAAGAGCCTGGCCGAGGAGATTGCCGGTCTTGAAGTGATGGCGTTTAATACCATCTTGCTCCCGATGTCGGGCGACGACCCGCGCAACAAGACTTTCAAGTACGAAGGCTATGACATCATCACGCTCCAGAAAGAAGTGGAACGCGACTACACCATACCTGAGCCGCAGACGGCTCAGGAGGTTATCGGCTACTACAGCCGCCGCATCGCCGAAGCTGTGAAGCTGCCGTCGCAGTTCGCGGCTCTTGCTCCGAAGGTGCGAGAGTTCTTCGAGCAGAAGGCATTCGGCCAATGGGTGGATTTGACCGACCACGAAATTGTGAAGGCGATGAGCACGCCGGTCGCACACTATGTTTGCGTGGATGTTTTCTCGAAGGCACTGAAGAAATTGACCATCGCGGAGCAGGAGCCCACGTTGCTGGAGCCGGAACGAATGCTCTCAACCTGCCAGCCGTTCCCCTGGTCGCGGCAGGTGTGGGAAGGTGTGAAGACTGTCTTTAACCTGGTGCCATGTGACAACGGCTTCGAACGGGACTTCGCGAAATTCCTGGACAACGCGAAGGATGTCGAGGCGTTTGCGAAATTGCCTCAAGCGTTTGGGTTCTCCATCGAATACACCGATGGAGGAATGAACCTGCGGTCGTATTACCCGGACTTCGTTGCCGTCGATGACAAGGGTGTTCGCTGGCTGATGGAAACCAAGGGTGCGGAGACTGACGACGTTGCCCATAAAGATGCAGCGGCGACTCAGTGGTGCGAGAACGCCACGCAACTAACGAAGACACAATGGCGGTATTTAAAAATTCCGCAGAAGGCGTATGAGTTGCTCCAGCCAAGCAAACTGGAGCACCTTGCAGCACTGAAGACCACAGGCTTGTTTGAGTGAGACACGATGGCACAGGCTTATCGAATCTATTGTGATGAAAGCTGTCATCTGGAGCACGACCGATGTTCGGTCATGGTTCTCGGGGCAGTGTGGTGTCCTTCCGAAGCTGTACCGGAGATTTCGAAGGCTCTCCGCGAAATCAAAATACGCCATGGACTCTCCCCGAACTTCGAACTCAAGTGGGGGAAGGTTTCTCCAGCGCAGGTTGGCTATTACACCGATGTCGCGAACTACTTCTTTGAAGAGACCTCCCTTCGATTCCGGTGCCTAATTGCGCCAAAAGAAGGACTGCGACACGATGATTTTGACCAAAGCCATGACAGTTGGTACTACAAGATGTATTACCTCTTGCTCCGTCGGCTTCTGGCCGAGCGCGAGAATGAATATCGCGTTTACATCGACATCAAGGATACGAACAGCGCAGGAAAGGTTCGGCTCCTCCACGAAGTGCTCTGCAATTCCATGCGAGATTTCGACCACAACGTGTTGAGAGATGTTCAAGCGTTGCCATCTGATGAAGTGCAGCAGATTCAATTGGCGGATTTCCTCTCGGGAGCCGTTTCATACGCATCCCGCAATCTCAGAGGAAGTGCAGCGAAGCAGCAACTTGTAAATGTGATTCAAACGCGGACAAGGCACGACCTCATTTCATCCACCTGGTATTCCGAGAAGAAGTTCAACATCTTCAAATGGGAGCCGCAGAGGGACGAGACACGATGACTCTTCCATGGCTCCCTCCGCTCGTTCTGCTCGAAGATTGCAAAGGTGACTGGGCTCGGTACATTGAAATTGTGTATGCCCATTTCAAGCGAGATTTTGTGGACTCGAAGCCCCTCTTTCGAGGTATTCGTACCGGGCTAAAGCGACTGCCGATTGAGCAGGGCAAGGAAGCGACTTTTTGGCACATGACCTCGGAAGGTAAAGTCGAAGCCGACCGCTTGCCCGACCTCAGGAGATGTGAACGCATCTGCTGGCCGAGACCAATGATTGAGCGGGTTCCCTGTGATGACCTGTGCGTATGGCCTGAGCAGCGAAAGGGTGAAAACAGAATCGCGATTGCGCCCCCTGATTTCAGCTACGTTCTAATTCTCGCTGAGCGGCAAGGGCGGCACACTCCTTACTACATTCCATGGACGGCGTACTACGTGGAGTACGACCATGACCGCAAGCACTATGAAGCTTTATGGAAGAAATACGGCATAAAAGGCTGAAGCCGCCCTGGTGGGCGGCTTCGTGACTCCTTCCACGCATGGTGGATGAGATGACCACATTCTTGCTGCCTGAGCCCCCTCATGTCAAGGTCTCTGCCGTCACCCTTAAGATGCTCGCCCCCCTACCAAAGATGCAGGTAGTTCCATCATGGAAGTCGTCCTATAACGGAACCTCCGAGGGCTTGATGTTCAGCGGAGGCGAGGGGACAGCAAGTCTCCTGCAATCAATGGATACGGGCGCTGAAGCCCCTCTTCACTGGCAAAATGTACTTGAACGGCAGGTCTGGCAGCTTCGGAACGTTGCAGACCCCCGCAACCATTTACGGGAAAACGAACCATTTCCACCCTATCGACCCGGGCACGTTTGCGCCCTGCTTTTGGGTCTTGAGCCTATTCGGACGAGCGTCGCTTCAAGATATTGCGAACCACGACGCTATTGGCTTTCCGCCGGTTTTCCATGGAGGACGCCGTAATCGTCCCTGGTCGTCAGATGGGCATGACGCATCAGCTTCTGCTGGACGTCGAGTGGAGTCTCTTCTCCTCTGAGGAGCGAACGGCAGGTCTGCCAGCCAATGCAGCCAAGTCCCTTCTCTATGGCAAGGCTACGACGAGCGCCGTGGACAGGAATATTGGGCTGTCTTCCACGTCCTGGCTTCGTCATGGAGCAGATCTTGCCGGGAAGCGCCCCACAGTCCGGACAACGTGACGAGACATCAGCCCGCCCACCGAATCGAGTTCTGTTGGATGGGTGGAGGTCTGGTAGCAGCGCTTGCGAGAGAACGGCGGATTCGCGACCCCGTAATCGGATCACTGGCTTAGAGAGTTCCTCGATCCAGAAGCCCACAAACGCCTTCGAGCCTTTTGGACCAGCGGACAATGATCCGCAGGCGCCTACGGTCATCGGCCCTGCAAGTCACCCGTAAAGGCGGATTCTCCTTGCCATGCGCGTATTAACCGACATGGATGCCTTGACATTCTCAAGAACTGCGACACCGAGGAGAAATAACATGAGGGGCCGGGAACTTCTCACCGTAGATCAAGCCGCCGCTGAACTTACCCTTAAGCCAAAAACAATCAGGTTGTGGATCGCATCGCGGCGGATCGGCCATGTACGCATCGGCGAACGGGCAATCCGCATTCCTATCTCCGAAATCGATCGCCTCATCGAAGAGGGCACAATCCCCGCCGCTGATGTATGATGACGCATTTGAGGTGAGTGATGGCGACCTTTAAACGCGGCAAGACGTGGTGGTACGAATTCGTGTTGCGCGGGCAGCGCATTCGCGAGTCAACGAAATCCACTTCAAAGACGCTGGCGATCGCAGCCGAGCGGACGCGGAGGCGGGAACTTGAAGAGGCGGTCAATGGCATCAAGAAACGGCGTAAGCCTGCACTCTTCTCGGTGGCGGCGAAGGAATGGATGAGGTCGATGAATGCAAGCTGGAGCCCGTCGAACGTCAATATTCAGAACTACAACCTCAAACATTTAAAGAAGTACTTCGGAAAGAGGCTCCTCGAAGACATCACGGCAGAGACCATCGGAAGATATCAGGACAAGCGCAAGCGTGAGGGAGCGAGCAACCGCACCATCAATATGGAGGTCGCAACCTGCCGACAGATTCTCAAGCGGCATAAGTTGTGGACCGTGATCGCCGACGACGTAAGAATGCTGTCAGAAGACAAGGAGATCGGGAAACCACTTGCGAGCGTAGAGGCGGCACGGTTGTTGGAGGCCTGCCGTAAGAGCCCAAGCCCGTCACTCTATCCGGCAATGCTTATCTTCGCCAACACTGGCCTGCGCAATGCCGAACTTCGCACCGCTCGTTGGTATCAGGTTGATTTTCTGAATGCAACCTTCCAGGTCGGCAAAGCGAAAACGAAGGGAAGTAGCGGGCGCGTCATTCCTCTGAACAAAACGGCGTTGGAGGCATTTCATCAGCTGCGGTCACGGTGGCCCGAGGCAAAACGAGATGATTTCATCTTTCCGTCAGAAAAACTGAGGTTCAAAGGCAAAGGCACAGCCGAGCGAAGCGTGATGACGAGCTACGCGCTCGACCGCTCAAAGCCGCTTGGCTCGTGGAAGACGGCATGGCGTACGGCGCGAAAGAATGCAGGAATCGATCGGCGGATTCACGACTGGAGGCACCACGTGATTACTATGCTTGCTGAGACGCAAACATCAGAGGCAACTATCAAAGCACTAAGCGGCCATCTGAGCCGCAAAATGCTTGAACATTACAGCACAATTCGCGATCAGGCAAAGAGACGTGCAGTGGAGTTGCTCGATTCGCTCAACAATCAAACAGCGCAGTAAATGCGCGTGGCAATAGGCCAAGCAGCTGTCTTTCTCGCTCGGGTCCCCACAAAAGTCCCCACATTCGCAGGCTGAGAATTGAGCGCAATCTTATAAGTAATTGATTTTAATGGTCGGGACGGGCAGATTTGAACTGCCGACCCCTCGCACCCCAAGCGAGTGCTCTACCAGGCTGAGCCACGTCCCGACATAGGCGAGCCGGCTCGAGCGAGCCGGCCCTGGAGTCTCCACCAAGTTTACACCAGCTCAGCCCGCCCTATTCCATATCCTCACTTCCGCTCCCGCAGAGCCACCCGCGCCGCGTTCGCTCCGCACATCCCGTGCACCGCACCCCCGGGCGGAGTCGAAGCCGAGCATAAATACAATCCCCGCGTCCCGGTTCGGTAGCCAGCCAGCGTCGGCCTGAAAAACATCTGCCGCAGCGTCATCGCCCCGCCCGCCACATCGCCACCCACCAGGTTCGCATCCATCCGCTCCAGCATTCCCGGCGGCAACACGCTCCGCTCCAGCACACAATCTCTGAATCCCGGCGCGAAGCGCTCAATCTGCGCTTCGATCCGCTGTGTCATGTCCTCCTTCGATCCGTTCGGCACATGACAATACGCCCACAACACGTGTTTGCCCGCCGGCGCCCGCGTCTCGTCAAACAAAGAAGGTTGCGCCGCAAGCACAAACGGCTTCTCCGCGCATCTCCCGCGCGCCACCGCCTCCTCTGCCGCCGCGATCTCCTCAAACGTCCCGCCTACATGCACCGTGATCGCCCGCTGACAGTCCCACGCCTTCCACGGCACCGGCGCATTCAGCGCATAATCGATCTTGAAGACCCCGGGCGCCGCCTCAAACTTCCCCGCCGCTTTCCTGAACCCCGCACTCACCCGCTCTCTTGCAATGGCAGCCACCGTACGCGGCGATGTATCAAACAGCGTCAGCGTCTTCTCGCCATCCAGCTCTCTCCATGCCTTCGCATCGATCCTGCGCGACGTGAAAACCTTCCCGCCCAGCGATTCCAGATGCGCAATCAGTGCCTTCGTGATCGACCCCGATCCGCCGCGCGGAACCGGCCATCCCACCGCATGCGCAGCCGCACCCAGCACCAGCCCCGCCGATCCGCTCATCAGCCGATCGAAGCTCAAAAGCGAGTGCCCCGCGATCCCGGCAAACAGCGCTCGCCCGCGTTCTCCCCCAAACTCATTGCGCGCCAGCCACCGTGCCGGCTGCAAACCATGAAGCGCAAATCGCGCCATGCGCAGCGGGTGCCGCGGCATACGCATCAGCGGCACCATCGTGTCCGCCAGAAAATCATCCCAATGCTCCACCAGCGGCTGCATCAGCGTACGCCACATCCGCCCATCCAGTCCCAGCACTCGGTCCGCAGCGCTCAGTTCACGCTCCAGCACCACTGCCGTCCCATCCTCCAGCGGATGCGCAATCGGCGCCGATCCGTGCACCCACTCCAGCCCATACTTCTCCAGCGGCAGCGTCTTGAAGAACGGCGACCCAACCGCAAACGGGTGTACCGCCGATCCAAAATCATGCACAAATCCCGGACGCGTCAGCGGCAAGCTGCGCGCACCGCCGCCCGGCTCCGCCTCGGCCTCATACACCTCCACGCCCAAGCCGGCCTGCGCCAGCACAATCGCCGCCGCCAGCCCGTTCGGGCCCGACCCCACCACGATCGCGCGCGTCATCGCCTCACTCCGCCCACCGCCTCATTCCCCACCCATGTTCTCGCTCTTGCGGTTCGCTGGTCCCACCGTGACTTCCCTTGCTCTCTGCTCCCTGCTTCTCAATCATGCGTCCCCAGATCCTCCGGCCACGCGACCACCGCCAGCGTCCCCTCCGCCGTCCGCGTCAACTCCGGCGCATACAAGCCCAACAGCTCCCGACGCCACCAGTTGCCCGTCTGCTTCTTCTCCTCCATCGAGGTAAACCAATAGCGCCACAATACTGCACGCACCATCTTCGGCGCCGATCCGCCAAAAGGATTGCCCTTGAACAATCCCTCCACATCCGCGCTATTCTCCAGCAGCCT
>Ga0335072_10004893_pt1 | contig 19796 bp, 19 predicted proteins | sample Lox_Sample_21_FD_206725 | JGI IMG/M metagenome (GOLD analysis project Ga0335072, IMG submission 206725) | Soil microbial communities from Loxahatchee National Wildlife Refuge, Florida, United States - Lox_Sample_2.1 | ecosystem: Environmental > Terrestrial > Soil > Wetlands | place: USA...
GCCTCCTGCGCCCACGCCGGGCACAGCGTACGTAACGTAGAGCAGGCCGGCGATGTCCTGAATGCCGAAAACCGACATGGTGGATGGGACCGAAGGATCGGTAAACGACTGCACCAGGGTCCAACTGCCGTCGTACATATCGATTTTGTTGTTGGCGTTGTCTGCAGCGTAAAGGAAATTGCCCGAAGCATTGCTGGTGATCGCCAGGCCAGTGTACGAGGCTTTGCTTGCTGAATTGTCGATCGCGAGCGTTGCCAGGTTCTTGTTCACGCCCGGCGCCCAGGCGCTGATTGTGCCGTCGAGTGTGGCGAAGATGAATGACGCGGAACTGCCCTGGACCTGAAAGTCCGTCTTCGATCCGTTGTAGACGATTCCCGTCGGCTGCCCCGGCCCGTTTCCTCCCGTCGGCGAAACTGGTCCGTTGCCGGCGGTGGGCACCACCACCTTGAGCGGCACTATTGCTCCGCTGGGGCCGTCATAAATGGTCGACCAGCCGGTGTCGTTATCGGCAAGCCACCAGGGGCTGGTGGCGCTCCGAGCCAATCCCCAGGGATTGGCCAGCAGCGGATCGATGACCGGAGCTTGGCCAACTTGATTCGAAACCAGGTTGATGAGTTGATATTGTGCGTCGGCTTGGCCCGAAAACATGAGCAGAACAAAGCCGAGGCAAGCGGCAAGTACGGTCCTACGAAGCTGCATATTCATCTCCAAAGGGGGAAATTGAGAATTCAGGAACAGAGAGAGGCCGAAACCGAAGTTCGGCGCAGATGGGAAGAGAGCCCTCTCTGACCTCTCAATTCGTGATCGTAGGCCGAGCCGCAACCCCAAGTTGTCATGCGTTTGTCACTGCTTCGCTAATCTATGGTGTCTAACCGCTGGTGCGCGGAATAGCCCTGTCGCATCTTTGACAGGCCCTAGTCGCCAAGCTGAACTGCGAACCCGCCTGTGATCGTCCGCGGCGGCATCTGCACGCCTATGATTTGCTGGTAGCCTGTGTTACTCAGGTTGGTGAGCCTCAGATACGGCCGCAGTTTGCTGCGGTCGCGTGTCACAGTCGCGCTCCACACCGGATACGCATTGGCATTGAATGGCGCGTTGCCCGGCTGCTGATAAAGCCGCGTTACTGCAACTTCATTGGTGATGGCCACGCCGTACTTCATTGTCGCGGTCCAGCTCGCGTGCACGTTAACATCAGGATAGTTGAGCGCATATTCAGACCGGATGCCGGGAAGAGGACTCTGCGCGCCAATCAGCTCTGTCCATCCGAAGTGAATGACTTGCGACGGCCGCGGAATCCACCGAACTTTTGCTTCCACTCCTGAAAAATGCAGACCGTTTAGATTTGCCGCGCACCAGGTGTTAGCTGCCTGCGCTCCATTCGCCTCGCACGATGGAGGCAGGTACGGGTTGGGAACGACCGCCGCGCGAATGTAGTCGATGGTGTCATGCTGGCGCGAGTAGAAGCCGGTGGCTGACAAAGTGACGCGCGATGACGGCGTCCAGTCCGCACCGCCATTACCCGACCACGCCGACTCGGGCTTGAGATTCGGATTGCCGAGCGTTGCAGGGTCCTGGTAGTAGAGATCGGTGTACGTGGGAATGCGGAACCCGTAGCCGCCGCTGACGCGAAGTTTTACTTCATGTGCAAGCCGAAGGCTACCGGCCAACTGCGGCGAAAACACGGCCTGAGCGCCGCCTGAAAAAATTTCTTCGCGCGCGCCGGCCGAGAGATTCCAGCGCTTCGCCGGCGGGCTCCAGTCGATATCCAAATACCCCGCGCCGCGATTGCGCGCATGAATTCCCAGCGCGTATGAAGTGATGCCGCCTGAAAAATTGAAGCTGTGAATCGAATCGCCGTCGCTCTCGAGCCCCATCAACAAAAGCGCGCCGCCAGGCAGGTTTTGCGTGCGGCGCAGCGAGGCCTGCCATGACGCGTCGACGTGATTATTCTCGTAGATCGAAGGATCGTTGCGGAAGAGAACAAAGTCGTCGGCGTGGCGTCGGAAACCGAATGCGGCAACGGTATGCGGCCCCAACTCCTGCCGCGCAGAGGCGAACCAGCTCTTGGTGCGCTCCCACGAGGGGTAATCGCCGTAAAAGTCATTCGCGCCGAACGCGCGGTCTGACCCGGCAAAAAGCAGATCGGTGACTCCGAGCCTGGTGCCGAGCCAACATTCTGCCGATGAGTCTTCGTTGCGATAATCGCGATCGGTCATGAAACCGGTAGAGAAGTTGCGGTCGGCGGTGGCGCGGCCGCTCCAGCGATTGTGCGCCGCGGATGCCTGGATTGACTCCTCGTTTGTTTGAAAGCTGCCCTCGCCTAAGCGCACTCGCAGCGAATCGCGATCGGGCGAGGCGGTCAAAAAGTCCACCACGCCTGAGAGCGCATCGACGCCGTGCAGCGTTGAGCCCGCGCCCTCGAGCACTTGCACGTGGCTCATCGCTTCCATGGGCACGGGCAGATCGAGGTTATGGTGCGAGGTTTGCGCGTCGTTGATGCGAAAACCGTTGAGCAGAATCAGCGCCTGCTCAAAGCTGCCGCCGTCGAGAATCAGATCGTCCTGCGCGCCGCCCGCGCCGCGTTGCTCAATGAAAACAGCGGAGTCAGTGCGCAGGACGTCGATGGCTGTTTCAGTTGCCAGCCTGAGCGGCTCAATGGGAAGCACCTCGACGGGCCGCGGCGACTCGGCCAGCGGGACCGGCGTTGCGGAGCCCAGAACTACGAGAGTCTCAGTTTGCGCTTTGATCTGCGCCCCGGTTTGCGTTTTGATGGGTGGTTGCGCCGCGGGAGACGCATTTTGTGCCGCAGCTCGTGCGAGCCCCAGTAAAGCCGCGATCCCCAGGAGCGCTGCAATCCCCTTGGAGCGCCGCGCTCCAGCGCGGTTGTCGCGCCGGTCTTCAGACCGGCCGCAGTTCGAGTCTCCTGACTCGCGCCAACCCGAATCGCCAAATCTAAACTCGTTGCTCATCTTCTCAATCATTACGACGCGGCCTTGCGGAATCAACCTTGATTTTGTACGCTCATCAATAATTGAGTGCTAAACTACCTTACGAAACCGATGCGCATCAACGCATTTCTCTCTGAAAGCCCAATGTTTGCCGTCACCCGCGCTGCGCGAAGATTCGACGCCCTCGCGAGCCGGGCGCTGGCGGCCGACGAACTCAACTTTCTTGAAGGCCTGGTTCTCGCCGCGCTGTTTTTCGAAGCGCCGAAGCTGGTCAAGCCCTCGCAACTGGCCGAAACTTTCGGCACTACGCGCGGCACGGTGAGCCACTGCGTCTCATCGCTCGAAGCCAAAGGCCATTTGCAGCGCCGCATCGACCCTGAAGACGCGCGCGCGTATCAACTTTCGCTCAAGCCGCAGGGAAAGCGCTGCGCAGTGCGGGTCATCGCCGCATTCGACAAGCTTCAGAAGGAGTTCGAAAGCGAGCTTGGCAAGGCCGCGCTCGCTGAGATGCTGAAAGCGATCCGCAAGCTTGAGTCACGGGCGACGCAGGCTTAGCCAACCCGCCCGCATCACCCGTTAAACTCAAAATCAATGCTCGATCGCACCGCAACCCTCATCGTCGACTGGCTGCAGCAGATTGGCCTTACGGTTCGCATTGCGCCGCTCGACGCCGATACCTTCCTGCCCGGCGTCACGCTTGAACCTGGAGGCCTAATCGTTGACCCGGAGCGTCTGCTGCACCCAGGCGACCTGCTTCACGAGGCAGGTCATCTGGCCACAATGCTACCGGTGCGGCGCGCATCCGCCGACGCAAATGCCGGTTCAGATATGGGCGACGAGATCGCAGCCCAGACCTGGTCCTACGCCGCTGCCGTTCATCTCTCGCTGGACCCTGAAGTCGTCTTCCACTCCGCGGGCTACCACCGTTCGGCTGCGCGGCTTATTGAGGTCTACCGCGACGGACTCGCCGGCGTGCCTTTGCTGCAATGGATGGGTCTTACCTTTGACCGCACCCAGGCCAAAGCCAACTTGGTGCCTCCGTATCCACACATGATCCGCTGGCTTCGCGAAGGGGACGAGTGAACCCGCCCTCGTCGAAGGACTGCCAACCACTCTGGCCATTGCGACGTTCCGTTGACTGCGGACGGCCAGTAAGCACATGCTGCCTGGGACCTGGAATTGAAGCCAGGTCTCAGGCAAGCTGACTTTCAGGAGCTCTCTGAAGCCGGAACAATACTGTGAAAAGAACCGCTAGCAAGACCGAAAGGTAGTAAGCAGACTCCGGCGAGAACAAGGTGTCGCGCAACACGCGAGGAGGCCTGAATGCGCTCCCGCCGCTTGGCCGGCCGTCCATTGTTCGACAAACTCACCGGTCGCAAATGCGAACGCAAGAATCCATTGGATTTTAACGGCTAATAACTGCTTACGGCGAAATAGAAGGAATAGGGGGAAAGAAAGAAGCCAAATAAGACATTGGAAATTTCCTACGATATAGCCGCGAATGGTCTGCGGTCCGTTGAAATCCGCAAACGCAACGGCCATTAGGCCAAGATAAGAAACTACGAAACTATAAATCCCCGTGCCGGTCCGTAATACGCGAGCGATCTTTTGCCGTGCTCTCACGAGATTACCCTCGCAACTGCAAATTGACTGCGGCCCAGGGCTTTAGTTAAAGGATGTACCGGCTTAGGTCGTTGTCCTTCACGATATTTGCAACCATCTGTCTCACGTAGTCGGCGTCGATCAAAAACAGCTTCTCAGGGCCTGACGCGGACATGCGATCGCGATAGGGTAGCGGCGCGGAGGCCTCGCGCCTAATCGCCTCGCTGAGCGTGGCCAACGCCTCGTCATTGGGCGTGCGACGAGCTACGTCAGGCGCGAGAAAACTCACGTCCTCAAGCACGCGCTCCATAATGGTGTGCAGCCTGCGCGCGCCAATGTTCTCAGTGGTCTCGTTGACCTTGAAGGCGAACTCGGCCATTTCGCGCAGGGCTTCGGGCGCAAATTCCAGCCGCACGCCTTCAGTCTCGAGCAGCGCCGAGTATTGCTTGGTGAGCGATGACTTGGGCTCGGTGAGGATGCGCAGAAAATCTTCGACGGTGAGCGACTGCAGCTCCACGCGAATGGGGAAGCGCCCCTGCAGCTCGGGAATCAGATCGCTGGGTTTCGAAACGTGGAATGCGCCGGCAGCGATGAACAAAATGTGATCGGTGCGCACCATGCCGTAGCGCGTATTCACCGTGGTGCCCTCGACAATGGGCAGAATGTCGCGCTGCACGCCTTCGCGCGAAACGTCGGGACCATGGCCGCCCTCGCGCCCAGCGATTTTGTCGATCTCGTCGAGAAAGACGATGCCGTTTGACTCCACGCGCTCTACCGCCGCACGATTCACTGAGTCCATGTCGATGAGCCGGCCTTCTTCTTCCTGCACAAGGTAATCGAATGCGTCGGCCACTTTCATCTTGCGCTTTTTTGTGCCGCCGCCAAAAATATTCGGCAGCATGTCCTTGAGGTTCATCTCCATGTCCTCAAGGTTCTGGTTGCTGATGATGCCGAACTGCGGCATGTTGCGCTCGCGCACGTCAAGCTCAACCATGCGGTCGTCTAGCTTGCCCTCGCGGAACTGCTGGCGAAGTTTCTCACGCGATCGCTGGTAGCTTTCGGTGCCGGGCAGTTGCAACTGGCCGTCCTGCGAAGGCTGTTGCGGCGGCGGAGGCAGCAGCACGTCGAGCAGCCGTTCCTCGGCGTTCATCTCGGCGCGGTCTTCAACTTCCTCAAGCCGCTCCTCGCGCACCATGTCGATGGCGATCTCAACCAGGTCGCGAACGATTGATTCAACGTCGCGGCCCACGTAGCCCACCTCAGTGAACTTCGAGGCCTCAACCTTAAGGAATGGCGAATTGGTAAGCTTGGCCAGCCGCCGCGCAATTTCGGTTTTGCCCACGCCCGTCGGCCCAATCATGATGATGTTCTTGGGCATAATGTCGTCGGCAATGTCAGGCGGCAGCTTTTGGCGGCGCTGGCGGTTGCGCAGGGCAATTGCAACGGCGCGCTTCGCAGCTCTCTGGCCCACAACGTGCTTGTCGAGCTCGGCAACAATCTCGCGCGGCGTCAGCTCGTCGAGCGCCAGCTCTTGTTCTTCAGCGGATGCGGGTAAGTAAATGGCCATAGTCGGGCGCGATTACAGTTCCTCAATCGTCAAGTGGTCGTTGGTGTAAATGCAAATCTGGCCGGCGATCTTCATTGCCTTCTCGGCAACGTCTCGAGCGCTTAGCTCAGTATTCTCAATAAGCGCGCGCGCCGCGGCCGTAGCGTAGCTGCCGCCGCTGCCAATCGCGGCCAGCGGCTCGTCGGGATCAATCACGTCGCCCGAGCCCGAGATCAGAAACGTCTGATTCTTGTCGGCGACCAGCAGCAGCGCCTCAAGGTTGCGCAGCATCTTGTCGGTGCGCCAGTCCTTGGCCAGTTCAACGGCAGCGCGATTCAGATTGCCGGCGTGCTGCTCGAGCTTGGTTTCAAATCGTGAAAAAAGATTGAAGGCATCCGCAGTTGAGCCGGCAAATCCGGCCAGGATTTTGTCCTGAAACAGACGCCTGATTTTGCGCGCCGAGTGCTTCAGCACATGATCGCCGAACGTCACCTGCCCATCGGCGGCCATCACAACCTGGCCGTTGCGGCGCACGCAGATCACCGTTGTCGACCGAATCTTAACGCGTTGTTTCATCATTGAACTCATATCGAAAGACCCGCAAAATACAGTAATTTCAAAGCGAAAATCCGCGCCAGCGGGCAACTTAGAGTATAGGGCATCCGCGCGTCCCAATCCGTTTCGCGCGCCATTCACGCACCCGGAATTCCATCTGCGCTATTCTTGAATCAAGGAACCGCGGGGCGGGATTCCCGGGCGAATGACCCTGCTGAACAAAACCGGTTGGGAGATAGCTGCAGCGGCTCTGGCGCTTGCGGCGGTCACCGGCACGGCCATTTGGTTTGTTCGCCGCCGCCGTCCGACTCCCGACGAAATCGAAGCTGAGCGCCGCAAATTCCTGGTCCAGTCGGGACGGCTGGTCGACGGCATGCTGCTGGATGTTTGCGATGTGCCGGCCAGCGACGGCCGCACCCTCAAAATGCTCTTCTTCAACTACCGCAACGGCGGCGTGGACTACGAGTGCTCCCAGGACATCACAGCGATTACTGCGCTGATCAACCTTGAATTGATTCGGGTCGGCTTTCCCTGCTCGGTGCGCTATCAGCCCGGCAATCCGCAAAACAGCATTGTGGTTGCCGAGGGCTGGAGCGGCCTGCGCGAAGGCCTGCCGCAGTTGCCCGTGTTTGAAGATCCCGAACCCCTCGACCTGAGTCATCTGAGGCAAAAGGCAAAATAGCGGCCTGATTCGAATTCGACAGTCGCCGAGCTGGAATCTGTTTGGATCGTGCTTTCCCACCCAAAACGCAAGAAGCGCGCTTTGGATGGGGCACCCAGGTTCGGTGGTGGTTTGAAAAAGAACGGTTGAAAGCATTGCCTCCCCGGTCTCATAGCCGATCCCCAGGGCGCCAAGGATTTGTGGTCGGTGGGCGCCGGCGGTTTACACCTGATACCCACCCCCGGTATACTACTTGAATGCATGTCCACGCGGCGCCTGCAAGCGCAGGGGCAACCCGGACAACCACAGTTCTGCGCATCTCACTGGCAGCCACGCTGGCCTATGTTCTGGTTACCCTTGTTGCCGGCCTGCGCGCCCACTCGCTTGCGCTGCTCTCGGAGTCGGGCCACAACGTTTCCGATTTTCTCGCTCTCCTGTTGAGTTTTGTCGCGGTCTACTTCCAGTCGCGGCCCGCAGACCACTCGCGCACGTTCGGCTATCAACGCGCCGGCGTGCTGGCGGCCTTCGTTAACGCCGCTACGCTCATCGTCATCTCGCTCTGGATCGGCGTCGAAGCCGTCAATCGACTCTATCATCCGGTCGTTGTGCAGGCGCAGCTCATGATGGTGGTGGCCGCCGCGGGAGTTTTGATGAACGGCGCGATCGCGGCGCTGTTGTGGGGCGTGGCGCGCGACGTGAATCTGCGCTCGGCCTTCATTCACATGGCCGGCGACACGCTTTCAACTGCAGCCGTCATCGCTGGCGGCGCCGGCATCTACTTTACCGGCCAGGCGTGGATCGATCCGGTCCTATCGCTGCTGATTGCCGCGCTCATTCTATGGTCGAGTGTTGGGATCGTGCGCGAAACCCTCAACATCCTGCTTGAAGGCAAGCCGCGCGGCGTCTCCATTACCCAGATTCGCGAGGGTATGGAGGCCATCGAAGGCGTCATCGACGTCCACGACCTGCACATCTGGTGTCTGAGCTCGAACTCCAGCGCGCTCGCATGTCACGTTACCATCTCCGACATTCCGCCGTCAGAAAGCATGTGCATTCTCGACAAGCTCAACCACCTCCTGCGCGAGCATTTTCACATCAGCCACACCACCATCCAGTTTGAGCACATCGGTTGCGGCGAGACAGAGGGATGTGTTGTGCCTCCTGAAGAGCTGGCCGGCGGGGTTGAGCACGAGCATCACCATCACGGCCACGCACATTAGCGCGCCTCGCAATCGCCGCGCGGGTTATGCTTGAAGGAAACAAGCGTTCGGCGCGGGAGGACGACGATCGTGGTCCGGAGCGGCAAAACTGACTCGAAATTGAGTGCAGGTCCGGGACTGATTTTGGTCGACCCGAAGTACCTGCATAACATTGCTGCCGCGATACGTGCGGCTTCATGCTTCGACGTCACGCGACTGGTGTGGACGGGTTCGAGAATTGAACTAAGCCCCCTTGAGCGATTGCCGCGGGAAGAGCGGATGAAGGGCTACAAAGACGTTGTCTGGACGCACGACAAACTCGACAAGCCCTTTCGGCATTTCCTGCCAGATGTGACACCGGTGTGTGTCGAGTTGCTGGAGAAGTCAGAGCCGCTCACCACGTTCGAACATCCAAATAACGCAGTTTATGTTTTTGGCCCGGAGGACGGTGGAGTACCTCAGGTGATCAGGCGCCTATGCCATCGATTCGTGCACATCCAAGCCAACCACTGCCTGAATCTTGCTGCTGCGGTCAACGTTGTCCTGCATGATCGAAAAGCCAAACTGCAGTTGAGCGGCAGAATGCCGATTCTCCCAACTGGCGAGATGCTCAAAGAAAATCGAGGACCCATGGAAATCGGTTTTCCTGGCTGGGACGGCAAGTAATCTCACTAGCACAGTTTCGATTCGAACGGTTTGGACTTCAGCGAGGTTATCTCTTTGAGACGTCTACTGGTGCTTTCGTCCATCACTCTGTTTGTTTCAATGCTTCCTCTTCCCGTTCTTCGCGCGCAGTCACCCGCACAACTCGATAATTACTCCGGCGAGTACATCGATCCCGCCGAACCAGACAGCCCCTATGACGTCTACGTCGAAAATGACAAACTGATGATCGAAAGCGAGCGATTGGTTCCGACTCAGTTGCTTCACAGCAAAGGCGATGAGTTCACCCGCGAAGGCTCGAAGGATACTGTCACTTTCACACTGAGCGGCGACGGTCGAGCGACGGAGCTTACGACCTCGGTCGCCGAAGGCACGGTTTACAAGCGCACAGGCGAGCCTGTCCGGCACACTTTTCACGATTACCTCGCGCGGGACGTGATGATTCCCATGCGTGATGGGGTCAAGCTCCACGCAATTGTCCTCACTCCCAAAGACATCGCAACTCCGCTGCCCATCATTCTCGAGCGCACGCCATATGGCGTTGACGGGACCGATCGCAGCGTCATCTTCAGGTGGCGGCCCGAGCTGGCGCGCGCGGGATACATTTTTGTCGAGCAAGACATTCGCGGGCGCTTCAAGAGCGAAGGTCATTTTGTGATGATGCGCCCGCTCGCCGATCATTCCGATCCTAAAGCCATCGACGAGAGCACCGACACATACGACACCGTCGAGTGGCTGCTGAAGAACGCAACGGGCAACAACGGCCGCGTGGGCGTGGTGGGGACCAGCTACGACGGATTTCTGGCCATGATGGCCGGAATTGATCCGCACCCGGCAGTCAAGGCCATCTCGCCGCAGGCTCCCATGATCGACGTGTGGATGGGCGACGATTTCTTTCACAACGGCGCCTTCCGCCAGACTTATGGCTACGACTACGTGAAGGGGATGGAGTCGAGCAAGGAAACTTCGGATGTGAGCTACGGAAAAGACGCGAACGGCAAGCCGGTCGACGGCTACGATTACTTCCTTTTGCGTGGCTCGTTCCAGCAGGACGTAAAGCAATCCGGTACAAAAATGCTGCCCACGTGGAAGCTTTTTCTTGCGCATCCCGAGTATGACAACGATTGGAGATCGCGTGGTGTCGAGTATCATCTCGATACGGTCGCCGTCCCCACGCTCAGCGTAGGCGGCTACTACGACCAGGAAGATATGTGGGGACCGCAGGAGGAGTACGAGAGCCTCGAGCCGCACGATAAGAATCGCCAGAACTTTCTTGTCCTGGGTCCGTGGCGGCACGGTTCCTGGGGCACGTCGTCGCGGCACCTGGGCAACATCGACTACGGAGAATCCATCGGCAACGAGTTTCGAGCCAACATCGAAGCAAAATTCTTCGCGCATTATTTGAAAGACGAGCCCGGCTTCGACCTTGAAGACACAGCAAGCTTCGAACTCGGCTCAAGGACGTGGAAGTACTACTCCGAGTTTCCGCCGAAAGATTCGAAGCCGACCAATCTCTATCTTGAAGGCGACGGCAAGCTTGGCTGGGACCTGTCGTTGACCGACGCATCTACGAGCTACGTCAGCGATCCGGCGAATCCCGTGCCTTACCGTCACCGGCCCATCCAGCCCACTTATGGTCCCGGCTCTGAATGGTACAACTGGATGACCGAAGATCAGCGCTTCGTCACCGGCCGCAAAGACCTTGCTGTATTCCGGTCACCGGTCCTCGATCGCGACCTCACGCTCACCGGCGATGTAATGGCCGACATATTTGCCAAAACCACGGGAACCGACAACGACATGGTTGTAAAGCTTATTGACGTGTATCCCGATGATGACCCGGACCCCAAGATGCGCGGATACCAGTTGATGACCAATATGGAGATCTTTCGCGGCCGTTATCTCGACGGATTCAGCAACCCGAAGGCCATCAAATCCGGCGCGATTCGCGAGTACAAGTACAGCCTGCACGACATCGATCACGTCTTCAAAGCCGGTCACGCGGTGATGGTCGAGGTTCAGAGCACGTGGTTCCCGCTCTACGATCGCAACCCGCAGACCTTTGTGCCGAACATCATGAAGGCCAAACCGTCGGACTATAAGCCCGCCACCATCACCATCGTCTGCGGCCCCGGTCACGAATGCAGCGTGATTGTGCCGGTGGTGAACGCGGCGCCCTGACAAGTTTGTAAGATGTTCCCGGAGGTATTCGACCAATGACCGAATGGTTCGCGCGCCCCATCATCAGCGTAAATAATGTCGAGGCCTCGCTGCGATTCTACGTTGACCGGCTCGGCTTCGCGTGCCCGTGGCACTACGACGAAGACGGCCGTCCATTCGTCGCGCAAGTCGACCGGCAGGGAAGTGCGTTGATCCTCTCCGCAAACTGGCCTGAGAAGATCGGCAAGGGATTGATTTTTATTTCGCTCAACGTTGAGCCTGCCACGCACGAGAACTCCGTGGCGGCGCTCGATGCGTTGCGCGCTGAGCTTGATGGCAAGGGCGTCGCGGTCAAGGATGGGTACTGGGGCTACCGGCTTTTGGTGGTCGACGATCCGGACGGGAATCAACTGTTGTTCAATTATCCGAACGAGCCGTCATAGGCCGGAGTCCCGAACACTCTCATGGCGCGAGGGTGGTCGCCGCAGTGCGCGGCTATTTTTCCGCCAGAGCTTTCTGCACCGCGCGTTCGACTGCTTCGACCGAATTCGGCCCGTAGCCTACGTTCTGGTAGACGATGATGCCGTGCCGATTAACAACGTAAGTGCGAGGGATTCCGGACGCGGCGAACAGCGCGTAGGTCGAACGATTGGGATCGAAAGCCAGTGGAAATGTGAACTTGCGGTGGGTCTTCTGGAAGTAGCGGATGGTTTCGCGGTCCTGTTCGCGGGCGATAGCGATGAAGGCGAAGTCGGGCGAGGATTTATATTTCTGCCAGACTTGGGTTTCGAGCTCGGGCATCTCAACCTGGCAGGGTTCGCACCAGGTGGCCCAGAAGTTGACCACGACGACCTTGCCGGATTGATCTGCAAGAGAGAATGTGCCGCCCGATGCCTGGTCAACACGGAAAGCGGGTATCTTGTCGCCGACCTTGGTGCGGGAGTCATCATCGGCTGCATACAAACCGCAAGCGGACAGAGCAACAAACAGGACGGAAAGATATAGAAACGGGACGCGGCGCGGATTCATTGCAACATTATGAAGCGGTTGACGCCGATGTGCGGGAGAGATTTGTTTTTTGCGAACGGGCTTGGAGGCCTGCCGCGACAACCGGGCCGGAGCCCGGCGCTCCGCGTCCGAGAATTTGCGCAATTTGAGAAGTGCGGGCAGTCCGGGGAGCCCGGCGCTCCGGGTTATGGTTGCTGTCGGGTTATGGTCGCTGTGAGAAATTCGGGCTGGCTGGCGCGGTTCTACAATTGACCGGTATGCCGACCACCGTTCGCTCCTACTGCAAGATCAACCTCGGATTGGGGATTGGCGCGCCGCGCGCGGACGGATTCCACGGGTTGACGACGGTGTACCAGGCGCTTGAAATGCACGATCTGGTGACGGTTACGGCGCGAGAGGCGGCCGAAACCAGCATCCGGCTGACGTCGAACGACGCGCGGGTACCAGTTGATGAGCGAAATACGGCGTGGAAGATGATTTTTCTGACTTTGGAGCAGTTGGGCGCCAGGGCCAACGTAACAATCCATATTAATAAGCGGCTGCCTATTCAGGGGGGATTGGGGGCAGGTTCGGCGAATGCGGTCGCTGCGCTGATTGGGTTGGAAGCGGAACTCGGAATAGCAGGTCGGCAAGTCGGCGAATCGGCGGGTCAGCAGGAGAACGCAGGTTCCAGTCTTCCCCGGTCTCCAAATGCGAGGGACCGGGGGCACCCGGCAGGGGTCGGAGCAGACTCCTGGAGAGCCAGGAAGAAAAGCGCGGATTGGCTTGCCGAACAACTCGAAATTGCTGCTCAGGTCGGCTCCGATGTGCCGCTTTTCCTGATCGGCGGCACGGTTCTCGGCACCGATCGCGGTCAGGAAGTCTCACTGCTGCCCGACATCGAACCTACTTGGTGCGTGGTCGCAATTCCAGACGAAGGCGTTTCGACTGCGCAGGCTTTTCGCGACTGGGACGCGCTTTGCGCAGCCGAGGGTTTGACCCCGGAGGCAAGTGCCGATAAACTAGACAAGTTGAGCCGTGCTTACGCCAGCGCTTTTGCGGGGTCGATTCCGCAGAGCGGCGAGAAGACGAGCTCCTCCGGTGTCATCTCCAATGTGAACGATTATCACCGAGATGACCTGGCCGGACCGCTTGGGTCCGCGCTTGTCCGCACCGGGATCACGAGCTGGATCGAGAACGACTTCGAGCGAGTCATCTTTCCCCAGCATCCCTCCCTTCGCGAAATCAAGCGCACTCTTTTGGGCTCCGGCACGCCGGAAGAAGCTCTGTACGCCTCGTTGTCGGGGTCCGGTTCGGCGCTTTACGGGTTGTACCAGACCCGTGAGCACGCTGAGAGGGCCTGCCGGCGGTTGAGCGAGATGGGAGTTCGGAGCGAGTTGACCCGAACCCTGCCGCGCATCGATTACTGGCAGCAAATGCTCGGCAAACAAGAGGATTGACAGCCGTTCGTCGAGCGAGTGAAACTCGCGGACGGCTGCAGTAACGAAGGGTCTTTCGCCGAAGAGGGGAAGGCTGAAAATGGTTGGGCGCAGCAAGTGTTTGCGCCAGGGACTGGGCGATCGTTCAATGGTAGGACAATGCCCTTTGGAGGCATTTATCCTGGTTCGAATCCAGGTCGCCCAGCCAGAAATACAGCTTTTAGTTATTAGCTATCAGCCTTCAGCTTTGTCGTGCGGGAACCTCGAGCATCACCCGCAGCACGGAAAGAGCTGAAAGCTGACGGCCGACAGCTGAAAGTTTAAAAAACAGCAGCCAAAGCAAACCAGCTTGGAGGTGCTTTCGAAAATGGCGGTAGGATCGTTGACGGCATTGGAAGACAGCAGGGCAGACGACCCGAATCAGGACAAAGAGCCTCTGAAGGCCGGGTCGGGCGACGGCGCAAAACAAGGCGACGGCGCAAAACAGAAGGAACCACCGAAGGTTCCGCAGCCTGAGCGCAAGAAGACGCGGGCGCTGGCTGAAGACAGGCGATTCAGGCTGTTTTCAGGCACGGCGAATCCTGAGCTCGCTCGCAAGATCGGCGAGCACATCGGCGTCAAAGTCGGTGAGACCAAGCTGCAGCGCTTTGCCGATGGCGAGGTCTTCTTCCAACTGCTCGAGAACGTTCGCGGCGTAGATGTTTTTGTGGTGCAGCCCACCTGCTATCCGGTGGACCAGCACCTGGTGGAGTTACTGGTAATGATCGACGCGCTCAAGCGAGCTTCGGCTTCGAGGATCACGGTGGTGATGCCGTACTACGGGTACGCCCGCCAGGACCGCAAAGACCGCCCCCGCGTGGCCATCAGCGCCAAGCTCATCGCCGATCTGCTCACCACAGCCGGCGCAAACCGTGCGTTATTCGTCGATCTGCATGCCGCGCAGATTCAGGGCTTCTTCAACATTCCGGTCGACCACCTTTACGCGAGCCCGGTTTTGGTAAGCCACTTCCGCGAGCTCAAATTGCCCAATCTCATGGTCATCTCGCCCGATCCGGGCGGAGTGGAGCGGGCGCGGTTCTTCGCGCAGAAGATGGGCGCGCCGCTGGCCATTGTGGACAAGCGCCGCACCGATATGAATGTAGCTGAGGTAGTGCACGTGGTAGGCGATGTGGCCGGCAAAACCTGCCTCATCATCGACGACATTATCGATACCGCGGGCACGCTTGTGAAAACCGTAGACGCGCTTCTCAATGCCGGCGCGACGGCGGTTCACGCATGCGCCAGCCACGCCGTGCTTTCGGGCCCGGCAATCGATCGCATCGCCAACTCGCGGCTCGAGCAGTTGGTGGTGACCGACACAATTCCTCTGCGCGAACAGGCGCAGAAGCTTTCGAAGATCAAGGTGCTTTCTGTCGCCGGCCTGCTGGGCGCGGCCATTGAGAGCATCCACATGGAGACCAGCGTAAGCACGCTGTTTAACTAGCAGGGGTCAGGGTTCAGGTTTCAGGGATCAGTGACCCGAGACAATCGAAACGCCGGAAGTCAGTGACAGAAGGGGCGGGCAAGGTTTTCTGACACCTGAAACCTGACACCTGGCTACACAAAGGGAGCGGAGCAGCACTCCGTGCCCGACATTTGAAGAAACGAGTGTAACGAGAAATGCCTGAAGTTGTTGCAGCAAAGCCCCGAGAGGGCAGATTCACCAAGAACGCCGCGCGGCGTGTACGTGCCGCCGGCAAGATTCCTGCGGTTCTTTACGGCGCGGGCCACGACCCGGTCGCCGTCGAAGTCGACCCCAAACAGATTTCGCGGATACTTTTCTCCGAGAGCGGCCACAACACGATCTTCGATGTCGAAGTAGCCGGGACGCCCGCGGCCAAAGCCATGATCGTCGACTGGCAGCGCGAGCCCATCAAGGACAAGCTGATCCACATCGATATGAAGCGCATTGCGCTCGACAAGGTTCTAACCGTGAGCGTGCGCGTCAAGCTGATCGGCATACCGGTCGGCGTCAAAACCGAAGGCGGCATCCTTGACCAGGTAATGCGCGAAGTTGAAATCGAGTGTTTGCCTGCCGATATTCCCGGCCACATCGATGTGGACGTGAGCGGGCTCGCAATGCACCAGGTTCTTCGCGTCAGCGGTCTGCCGCACTCTGACAAGATCAAGTATCTCGACGATGAGAATGCTACCGTTGCGCACGTGATTACGATTCGTGAGGAAGTTCCGGCTGCTGCCGAAGTGGATGCGGCGGCTGCAGCTGCGGCGGCTGCTGCTCCGGCTGAGCCTGAAGTGGCCAAGAAGGGCAAGACTGACGCGGCGGCAGAACCGGCCGCGGCCAAAAAGCCTGAGGCGAAAAAGTAAGCCTTGTCTCAGGCAAACGAGCAATCGAATCCCGGCTCGGAGCAGGCATTGGCCCAAGCGCCGGCTGGGGTTCAAGAGGCAAACGCGCGGCGAGGCCCGTTTCTGGTTGTGGGCCTCGGCAACCCAGGGCCCGACTATTTCTGGACTCCGCACAATGCGGGGTTTATGGCAATCGACCGCATCGCAGAGCAAGAGGGCGTTGTGGTCCAAAACCGGCGTTGCCGGGCCGTTACCGCAACCTGCCGATTGGCGGGGCGCGAAGCGGTCCTGGCCAAGCCGGAGACATTTATGAATCTGAGCGGGCTTGCAGTTTCCGCCCTGGTTCGGGAGTTTGAAGCCGACCCGCTGCGGGATCTGCTGGTGATCTACGACGAGCTCGACCTGCCGCTGGGGACGTTCAAAATCAAGGAGCGCGGTTCGACCGCCGGGCACAACGGCGCCGGCAGCGTAACCAATGCTTTAGGCAGCCAGGAGTGGTTGCGACTGAGGATCGGGGTTGGACTTAATCTGCCGCCGGAGGCGTTAGCTGCCGGAGCGGGAAAGCGGCCGGGCAGGGATTATCTGCTTTCGCCGATGCGTAAGGCGGACCTGGCCGTACTCGACGAGGTTCTTGACAAAGTGGCCAAGGCCACGCGTCAGATCGTTGCAGAGGGCCCGGGACCGGCAATGAACGAGTTCAACCGGAAGGACGAATAACGCAGGAAATAGGGAACAGAAGCTGTTAACTGAAAGCTGACGGCGGATAGCTGAAAGCTGATGTTGTAAGCGAAGGCGGAGGGTCTTCGCGGAAAAGGAAACAAGATGTCGCGTTTGTATGAAGTAATGTTTATCGTTCGGCCCGATGTGTCCGACGAGGACTCTGACAAGCTGATTGCCGGCTTTTCCACTACCGTCACCAATGGCGGCGGAGTGGTGAAGTCGGTCGACAAGATGGGCCGCCGCAAGCTGGCCTATATGGTGCGCAAGTTTAACGACGGCAACTACGTGCTGCTGACCATTGAGGCCAACGGCGCAGTGGTGCTCGAGCTCGAACGCCGTCTGCGTGTCACCGAGCCGGTGATCAAGTTCATCACCGTTCGCATGGACGAGGAAGAGAAGCGCCTGGCCAAGGTGAAGGCGCTGCGCAACTCGCGCCGCAAGCTGAGCGCCGAGCCTGCTGCCCCCGTTACCCCCGCTCCCGCCCCCGTTGCCGAGCATGTCGCGGCCGAAGCAGAGCCTGCACAGGCCAGCGCGTAAAAACTGGGACCAAGGGAACGAGGGATCAAGCGTTCCAGCGAAGAGTTTCAGCGGTGCTTTTTGACCCCTGAAACGTGTCACCTGAAATAACATTCTCCGGCATTGCCGGACAAGATGCACTTGAAAAGGAAACACCATGGCTGAAGAAACACAAGCAAGGTCGTCTGAAGGCGGCGCACCATCGGGTCAACAATCTGGTCAGGGCGGTGGCGGCCCGCGTGGAGGGGGACGTCCCGGCGGCGGCCCCGGCGGTCGCGGCAAGTTTTTCCGCCGCAAGAAGGTCTGCAAGTTCTGCACCGAGAAGATCGATGCAATTCCTTACCGCGACGTCCGTCTTCTGCAGCAGTTTGTTGCCGAGCGCGGCAAGATTGTTCCCCGGCGTCTGACCGGCGTTTGCACTACGCATCAACGGCGCCTCACCCGTGCCATCAAGCAGGCTCGCAACATCGCCCTGCTGCCGTTTGCCACCAGGCACTAAAGCGGTTCTAGAGTTTTTGTGCCCATGGTACGGTTGTGAAAAGCGGCATTTTTTCGAAGAAAGTGCCACTCGATATCAAGGGTTCCTGAGTATGGCAACTCTGGAACCGCTGTAATCGGAATTCGCCGTGCGGCCGTTGCCCGCGAAAGCGTGCAGGCCTGCGGTTGTGGAGATCTCGATATGGAAGTGATTTTGAAGGAAGACGTAGCCAACCTAGGCTTTCGCGGCGAGGTCGTGAAAGTTGCAGACGGCTATGCGCGCAATTACCTGCTGCCCCGCAAGCTGGCCATGCAGGCCACTGAAACCAACAAAGCTGTCATCGATCAGATGAAGGCTGCCGCGGCTCGCCGTTCTGCCACCGAAAAGACCAAGGCAGAAGAGCTTTCCGCCAGGCTCGACGCCGTTGCGCTCGCATTTACGCGCAAGACGGGCGAGTCCGGCCACCTCTTTGGTTCGGTCACTGCAGCCGACGTTGCCGCCGAGCTTGCTACTCAGGGTATCGAGATCGATCGTCGCAAGATACAGCTTGGCGATCCGCTCAAGAGCGTCGGCGACTACTCCGTTGCCATCCGCCTGCACCGCGAGGTCACGGCTCACGTCAAGGTGAAGGTAAAGGGCGAAGAATCTGAAGATAAGAAAGAACCTGCCGAGCACGACGAGCAATCTGAGCACGAAAAGAAGCACGAAGAGCCAGAGCGCGACACTGCCATCGGCCCCGCGCCTCCTGCTGAGCAGACCCAGTTCGACTAATTCTGCCGGAATCATCGAATTGGACAGAAGCGCCGGGATCGTCGAGCCCCCCAACGAATGATTTGTATTCGTTGGGGCGGGCAGCAGCCGTACGAATGACCGTGCTCGCGCATGGACTCAAGTTCGCGTTGTGACCTCTTTGTTTTGCATCGTGCTGCGCCATGCTTGGATCAGGATGCTCGTCTTCGCCAGCCCACAACAGCGGATGCGGTCGTCTTAATGGCAGCGGCAACTTTCTTTTCCTGTCGACGCATTCTTGATAAACTATCCATTGTCGCAAAACAGGCGCGTAGCTCAGTTGGTTAGAGCGCTTCCTTGACACGGAAGAGGTCGCTGGTTCGAATCCAGTCGTGCCTACCATTTAATATAAGATTCTAAATAACTTATTTCGGTTTCCTCGGTTGCGGCGCGGGGAACTTAACCCGTGATCCAACCCGCAATCCCTGCCGGGTTTCGGGCTTTCCATCCGAACGAGTTGCAGAATCGCGGAGCGCAAGAAATTAAAGGCTATTCGTTTTGTTCGACCCATCGTTCGAGTGCCAAAACGATACTCGCCATACCTGTTCCCTGTACATAGGCAAGTTTTTCGCGTACGTCACCCCTTCCGAACGGTGACGTTGATTGCTTCAAGAAATTTCTGTTGAGCGCCCATTTGCGCTGAATTCACGCGGTGCATGTAACGCGCCGTGGTTCCGGGTTTGGCATGCCTCATCATGCTCTGAATAAGCGACAGCGTGACCTCCTCAGAAGCAAGGAATGTCGCGAAGGAGGGCGCAGATTATGCCACCCAAAACGGCCGTGCCATCCGGCCGGAATCACTCCAGCCTTGACCGGAGCCGGCCGAAGATAATCCTGCCCCGTTACCCCCGCTGATCAGGGAGCTTTTCCTTTCGTCCTAGCAATGTCAAGACGCTCATTTGAGCTCGATTTTCTTCTCGAAGATCACAGAGGCATGCGTCATGGATTCGATTTGTTGTGCACATCCGTAGTCCCTTGAGGAACTGCTGTCTCGGAAGTATGTACCTCTTGCCCCTGGCTGGCTTGCCGTGCGGCATGAAGCGGAAGATCGTCAAAGCTGCGCTTTAGATTTTCCCTTTGCGCCTTCAGTTTCAGAAATTCTTCCATCTCACGCTTTGACGCATCTAGATCGCCGGATTTACGGCTAGCTTCGCTCAAGTGATAGTAGGCGGTCACATTCGTTGGGTCCA
>Ga0335072_10004894_pt1 | contig 19794 bp, 16 predicted proteins | sample Lox_Sample_21_FD_206725 | JGI IMG/M metagenome (GOLD analysis project Ga0335072, IMG submission 206725) | Soil microbial communities from Loxahatchee National Wildlife Refuge, Florida, United States - Lox_Sample_2.1 | ecosystem: Environmental > Terrestrial > Soil > Wetlands | place: USA...
GCGCACGATTGGGACGCCGTCATCCGCTCGATCACGGGACGCAACAACGCTGTGGTAACACAGCTCGAGTCGATCCCGCTTGCCGAAGCCGAAACCAAGACGCTGCTGCCGTTGCAGTTCCGCGAACGCATGTTGAGCGAGCTGCGGATTCGCTCGCGGATCGATCCGCAAAAGCCGCTCCCGATCGTCTACGAGTACGGCGGCGTGCTGACGGAAAACAGTCAGCAGATGCACCGCTTCACCGTCCGCTCGAGCATCAACAGCTATGCCGGACTGCGCCGCTTCACGACGCAGGTCTTGGTGCGCGACGACGATAGCGAGATCGTAGTCCTCAGCTAATAAGAGGTCAACATTGTCCAAAAGCCTTTCACGCAAATTGCATAAGGCTATCGGCGTTCATTCCCCCTCACACGCTGCGAAGTGAGAATTCTTTAGGGCGACACCACCGTGTTGGAGGCAAGCGGACGGTGTCGTCCTAATCTTTTTAGTCCTTCACCATGATAGCATCACCGGAGCCCAGACCGGTCGACCTCGGATGCGGAATGCACATCCCGATCCGCTGGTCGTCGTTGTGCGTTCTGTATCGCTACGAGCCGGCGGAGCACGCATCGCGTCGCGTCGACGATAAAGTCTTCAGGTTTCCGATGGTCGGACAGACGCTCAGCGGAACTTGGGAGTTTCGCGGCAAACGCGGTGGCGCGACCGTTTCTCCGCAAACGATCGTGGCGGGCACGCCGGGACTGCACTTCGGCTGCAAGCATGAAAAGAATGCATCCAACCCGGGATACATTGCTTGTCTTCAAGGCGGAGCGCTCGACCCGCAAGAGCCGATGTTCGATACACAGGTCGTCGACCGGCTGCGAGTCCCCGATCTCGCACGCTGTCTTGCCGTTGAGAGCACGGATGAATTCGATTCGTTCATCTTCGAGGTGTTCGGTCACGTTTCGCGCGTGTCGCTCGACGGCGACCGGCTGTTCCAGCGGTCGCTTCGGATCGAGCGGGCAAAGCGCTTCATCGAACAGCACGCCTTCGAGGAGATCGCTCTGGCCGATATAGCCGCAAGCATCAGCGTGTCGCCCTTCACGTGCCTGCGGCAGTTCAAGCTCGCGACCGGCATGACTCCGCACAAATACCTCAACCGGTTGCGCGCCCAGCGCGCGCAGCAGCTGCTGCGAAACGAACGTTTGACGATCGGAGAGATCGCGTCGCGAGTTGGAATTCGCGATCGCTTCTACTTTACGCGCTGGTTTTCTCGGGAAGTCGGTGTTTCGCCCGGAAGATACCGCAACATCGGCTGAGCGGCTCGGTAAGCATGCCGTGACCGGCGCTCTTAGGGCTCTCGTCTTTCGGACGACAACGTCTCGGCAAGGTGTTCGATGAGCTCATCCTGAGTCGCGTTCGGGAGAGATTTCCTCGCCTCGGCCAGCGGTCCGGGGCCCGCGATCGCTTTCAAGGCGCTCAGAATTTCGGTCATTTCGACCTCCGAGAGTACGTGCTCGGGTTCGCAGCCGTGGGGACATTCCATGCCTTCAACGACGCCGAAAAATCGGCAGATCGCCGGACGCGCCGCATAAATCGCGCAACGTCCGTGCGCATCAAGGGCGCGGCAAGTCAGCGGTGACGCTTCGGCGGGCCGAATGATCTGGAGGTCGCGTAAAGCGCGTTCGACCCCGGGACGCTCTGCCGCAGCGTACGCACCAAGTTGAACGATCGCGCCGCAATAGACTTGGCATTTCTGCCGGCACTCGATTTTTGGAATGCGTGCATAGAGTGCCGCAACCTCAGCGTCTACGTCGCGATCACTCACCGCGGGACCTCGGAGCCTCCACAAGATGCGTTTTCCCAACTCAGGCGCAATTTGCATCCCTGCAAGTGGCCGTTACCGGCGTGGGTCGCACACGGCCGGGTACAACCCGACAGGGAGGCGATTGCGCTATTCGTATGCCTCATTACGCATCTCTGTGGATACGGTTTGGCGGCTTAGCCGTTGTCATCGTACTCTGTGCCGCACTCGCTGTGCCGTTTCTGATCCCTGTCGATGATTATCGTCCGCTGCTCGTCGATGCGATCGATAACGCGACGGGCCGGCAAGTCGAGATCGACGGACTCAAACTCAACCTGTTCCCAAACGTGCACGTCAGCGTTGAGGGCTTCCGGCTGCGTAACCCGCCAGGCTTCCCGGCGGGCAATGCGCTCACGGCAAAGGTGATCGACTTGGGGCTCAACACCCGAGCACTGCTCTCACGGCGGCTCGACGTTACCTACATTGCGCCGAGCGGCGTCCGGTTGAACCTGCTAAGAGACGACACCGGTCGAACAAACGTAACGCTCGCGCCGCATAATGCGTCCGCGAACCGCAACTCCGGCGTTACGATCGAACGCATCGGAAAGTTCGACGTAAAAGGCGCCACGGTGACGTTCGCAACCTTGCCGCAAAGAGGCCAACCGTCGTTCTCGCTCGGCGGCGTCGACGCCAGCGTCGGATCGATCGATCCGCAGGAGAAGAATTTCGTCCAGAAGATCGCCGTCGGCGTCGATTTGCGGGGAGCGCAGCTCACGACGTCGCTGCTTGCCAAGCCGGTCGATTTTCACGGCGGGGCGCTCGACTTCGAGAACGGCAGCGGTCGCGGAACATTTACTTTGTCGATTGCCAACGTCGATCTCTCTGGCGAAATTGCGTTCACCAAGCTCGATCCGCTCGCCATCTCGTTTGCAGTCAAGAGTCCGCAAATCGATCTCGACGCGCTTCAGTCGCTCGTGCTCAGCGGTGGGGAGACCCGGCCGACCGGGTCGAGCCGATTGCTGGCCCGAGGGACCGCGAGGGTCGGCAAGATCACCTTTGCGACCTTCGACGCTACGAATTTGAGCGGCCAGCTTCGCGTGTATACGAACGGTCTGCAAGCGCAAAACTGCGCGCTTTCGGCATACGGCGGAAGCGCGCGTGGCAACGCCTCGATCGATACCGGCAAAGTCGGTTTGCCGATGAGCGCGAACGTGCAAATCCGAGGCATGAGCCTCAAGCAAGTGATGGCCGCGATCGGACGGCACGGTATCAGCGGAACACTCGATGCGGATACGCGGATTGCAATGCTGCTGCAACGAAATCTCGAGCAGGGACTGACGACAAACGGGACGTTCAGCGTGCGCAGCGGAACGCTTCCGAGTTCGCAGCTTCACAACTTTCGCTACCTTGGAGGCGATCTACGCATCGCGCACGAGCGCGGCTACAGCAGCGATCTGCGACTTCTTGCGAAGGGCATCCAGGCTACGTTAAGGGGAAGCTTCGGGTTCGATCAGACGCTCAGCTACGTGGGCACGGCAATCGTGAACGCGCCGGCCGAACTCAAGTCTGCCCGCCAACTCAGGGTGATTTTCGCGCAGGCGATGCAGCGTGAGCTCGGGACCTCCCGAGCTGCCGTGCCGTTCACGATCTACGGCAGTTTTTCGAATCCGCAGTTCAAGATGACGGGGACGCCGCAGCTCGTCAACTCTTCTTTGCAGACCCAGAACGCAACCTTGCCCTCGTCGTTGCAAAGCATTTTAAAAAAGCTTCCGGCGCTGTAGCGTTTGCCTACGGATCGCCCTCGACCCAATTGATATTCGGCAAGCTCGAGGCGGTCGTATACGCTCCCTGACTCCCTACGACGAACCAGAAAGTGCTGTGTGAATAGAGCGGCATCGATTCGGCTTGCGAGAGCGTCGAGATCTGGTACGACGTCGAATAAGTCTCGCACGGCACGTCGACATAGTTGCCGCTGCTCCCGCAGGCGGCATACGAGTTATAGCCCTCCGGGGTCGTGTAAACCGTGACTGGACCAGTGAGCGGTCCGAAGTTGTTCGCCGTCACCGAAATGCCCCAAATGTCGAAGAACGTCTGCAGCGTGAACGGAGCCTTGTAGTTGCACTCGGTGGCGTAGTTGTTACCTTCCCCGCACAATTGCGGATTGTTGAGAGATGTCTCAACGTGCACCATGCCGCTGTTGTCGTGCGTGTGCATGTCGTAGTAGCAGGTGGCAGTGTCGCTTTGATTCGGGACGGAATCAGGCGATCCACTCGGAACCACGTCTCCCGTCGCCGTGGATACTGTCTGATCCGGTGGATATGGGTCGTCCATACCGAGACCGGCGGGTACCGCTACCTCTTGGCCGTTGTACATGATTCCGACGAAGATGTGCACGTGGTAGTCGTTCGACATCGAGCCGACGCACGTGACGCCGTCGACCGCACCACCGTTGAGCGGTCCTTGTCCTCCGCCGGACGATGTCGCTCCCGGATTTCCCGGTTCAAGGTCGCCACCGCCGGTATAGCCGTTCGTGTTGTTTGCGGTCGAGACGAGTAGCGGCTGCGGGCTCCCGTTGGTTTCGCCGTCGCCGATCCCGATCGTCTGACTCGACGGCGTCGGGCTTGCGCCGGGCGTCGCGCCGGCCCCCGGTGATCCGGATGGTGCTGAGGTCGGCGCTGCGGGGTTGTTCGGAGAGGTAGCAGGCGTCGAGCTCGAGCCGCCGCCACCACACGCAATGAGTATGCAGACGGCGAGACTGAGTGCGCAGATGAGAGCAAGGAGCGGTGCGCTTCGCATGGCTCATGCCGTCATACCCGCAACACTTTCGCACCAAGCCGATTTAGGCGGGACTCCGTGAGTTAGAGCGTCTACCTTACGGCGCCAGCACGACGTCGTCGTAGTAGGCGTAGTTGAAATACGAGGTGCCCGTCCCTCCGGTGTTATTCCATGTCCCGAGGAAAATGGTAATCGTCTGCCCGTTGTAGGCTGATAAGTTAAACGGACCTTTCTCTCGCCACTGTCCTCCGGTCGGCGAACCGGTCACCGGTACGCAGGGCCTTTCGTCGCTCGTCGAGTCGTGCACGCCGAGATTGTTGTAGCAGTTGTTCTCCGCGAACAGCACCTGCACGGGAAGACTGGTCGTCTCAAAGTTGGTCGACGTCAATCCGGCCGAGGCGGCGAACACGTCGCCCTCCTGATCCGAGCGCGAGTACTCCACGTCGTTCCCGCCTTCGTACACCCACAGCGTCAGCTGCGGCGTTCCGCTCGTAGGCATCGCGACGTTTTGACAGATGCCGGATGAACCGACGACGCGGAAGACGCTACCGCTCACCAGATAGCTGTAGCCGACGAGCGCCGCGTACGTGCCGCTGTAAACGCCTCCGGTCGGCGTCGAGGTTTGGATCGTTGCGTCGGTGCTGGGTTGCGGCGAAGCGGTTGGAGGCGTTGCAGGTCCGGCTGTCGGTGATGCCCACGCAGTCGGCGAGGGGACCGGGTTGGGGTCGACCTGCGCACCTTGTTGCTCTTGCGCGTAGCACGTGTACCACGGCGTAAGCGAACCCGTTTCGAAGTCGCCGTTGACGATCAGGTTGCTGACGGGACTGGCGGTCGGCGCCGCGGTCGGACTTGCCGTGGGGCTCGCGGTCGGAGCCGCGGTACCGCTCGGTTTGGAGACGGGCTTGCCCCCTAGAATGTATGGGTCTCGAGCGCAGCCGCCGGCGACGACGACCGCAAGAGCGACAAAAAGTGCGCCCACCGAGTGGTATCGCATGTCCCCTCCACGTTTTGCCGATTCTGAGCCAAAATATTTCTATTGTCAATATATTTTAGCAGCTTCATGCCAAAATATTCTGCCTAACGTGTGCCTCGCAGCACCTCGCGCAGCCCGTCCCCCAGCAGATTGAAGCCAAGGACCGCGATAAACACCATCAGCCCCGGGAAAACCGCCAGCCACGGCGCGGCGGAAACGAACGTCTGGGCGTTCGTCAGCATGTTGCCCCAGCTCGCCGTCGGCGGTTGGATGCCGAACCCCAAAAAGCTCATTGCAGCTTCGGCAACGATCGCATGACCGACCAACAGCGTCCCCTCGACGATCAGCGGTGCGATTGCATTGGGCGTCACCGTTCGCAGAAGAATTCGGGCCGACGAGCTGCCGATCGCGTACGCGGCTTCGACGTACTCGCGCGGTTTGAGGCTGAGCACCTGTGCGCGCATCAAGCGCGCCGGCCGCATCCACATGACCGCGCCGATCACGATCGCGATCGAGACGGCGCCGGGCGGAACGACGACGGCGAGAAACAGCAACAGGAATAGCGATGGAATCGACATCGCCGCATCCACGACACGCATGAGCGCAACGTCGACGACGCCGCCGCACCAACCACAGATCGCTCCGAGCGTACCGCCGAAGCCGATCCCAACCGCCATCGCAGAGAATCCTACGAGCAGCGAGACGCGGCCGCCGTAGAGGATGCGCGTGAACTCATCGCGCCCGAGGTCGTCGGTTCCCATCAAATGATGCAGGCTCGGAGCGCGTGAGAACGCTCCCAGATCGATTGCATTCGGCGCATGCAACCAGAGCGGCCCGAACACACACAGGCCCGTGATCACGACGAGAATCACGATACCGCCGAGGGCATCCGGATTTCGCACCAGTTGCGCAACCGCTCTCATGCCCACGCAATCTGCACGCGGCGATCGATGACGACATACAGAACGTCGGCCAGCAAGTTGAAGAGTATCACCATCGCCGAGGCCATCAGCGCAATCCCGATCACGACCGGATAATCTCCGGCGTGGAGTGAGTCGTAGAACAACCTGCCCATGCCGGGCCACGCGAAGACGGTCTCGGTGATGAGCGCACCCGAGAGTAAGTGCGCGGCGTCCAGCGCAAAGACGGTCACGACCGGTATCAATGCATTGCGCAGAACGTGCTTCAAGATCACGACGCGCTCGGAGAGCCCTTTTGAGCGCGCGGTTTGCACGAACGGTGCGCCGAGAACATCGAGCACGCTGCTGCGCACGTAGCGGCATTGCTGCGCGGCGGTATAGCCTGCGAGCACCAAGGCCGGGAGAGCCAGGTGCCGCAGGTTGTCGAGCACCGAAAACGGCTGACCCGGTGTGCCGATTCCGGCGATCGGCAAGAGGCGCAGCTGCACGCCGAAGAGCAATATGGCAATGATGCCGAGCCAAAAGACCGGCATCGAGATCCCCGCATACGAGAGCATCGTCACCACGCGATCGGCGAGCTTACGGTATCGTAGCGCCGAAAGCACGCCGAGTCCGATCGCGAGGAACACCGAGATCGCGAACGCGCAAACCATCAACTCCGCCGTGGCGGGAATGCGATCCCAAATCACGGCGAGCGCCGGCCGGCCGTCGCTAAACGAACGGCCGAAGTCTCCGTGCAGCGCCCGCGTCAACCAATCGAGATACTGCAGATAGAGCGGTCTGTCGAGTCCGAGCTGCGCACTCACGTGCTGCAGCTGTCCGGCCGTGATGGTCGACGTGTTCATGTACATCGCAAGCGGCCCGCCGGGAAGGCTGTGCGCTAAGCAAAAGATGATGATCGATATGCCTAGGCATAGCGGCACGCTCAATGCCAGGCGACGCAAAACGAACGGCAGCATTCCCCTCTCGGCTTCTTACGGCACCGACCACATCTCGCTGTTCCAAGCCGGTTGGCCATAGGGATTCGGCTCGTAGCCGTGCAGCTGGCTCGTGGCCACGATCGCCTTGAGCGAGTACAGATACAAGTACGGCATCTGCTCGGATTCGATCTGCGCGATCTCGCGAAAAATCTTCTTCCGCTGTGCCCGGCTCGACGAGGCGGCGTTTTCGTTTAACAGCGGATCGATGCGTGGATCGCACCAATAGCCGTAATTCGCGCCTTCGGGCGGAAATGCGTGACAGGAGTCGGCACGAGCGATGCGCAGCAGCGGATCCGGCCCGCCCGTCGGTTGGAACTCGGCGAGCTGAAATTTCCCGTGATACAGAATATCACCGAAGAGCACCGTCGCGGGATAGTTACGGATATTCAGCCGCACGCCGATCTGGCCCAACTCCTGTTGCATGATCTGTTCGGTCTCTTCACGACCCGGATTTCCCGAGGTCGTCGAATAGGTGAGCTCGAGCGGCTTTCCGTCTTTGTATCGCACGCCGCCTTGCATTTTCCAGCCGGCCCCCTCGAGTAGCTGACTCGCGGTCTTCGGCGAGTACGGATACGGCTGGATTTGCGGATCGTACGCCCAGCTGGAAGGGACGACGGCGTCGGCGATCAGCGAGGCGTAACCGCGCAGCACCTGTTCGACGATTGCCTTGCGGTCGATCCCGTACTCGAGCGCGCGGCGCACCCTGACGTCCGCGAGTATCGGGTCGTGCAAGTTCATCGCCGCCGCTTCCCACGATGTATGGTCGAAGGCGTGCAGCTGAACGTTCCGATCCGATTGCAGCGTCGTAACTTGGGTGGGGCCGACTTGCGCGAGATTGACGCTGCCGGCTTGCAAGCTCGAGAGAATCGTATTCTGATCGGGCATGACTTGAAAGACGATTTGACTCAGCTTGGGCTTCGCGCCGTAGTAATTCGGATTGGCAGCCAGCGTGATGGCGGCACCGTGATTCCACGACACGAATCGAAACGGCCCGAGCGTTACGGTCGGCGCCGTGTTGTACGAGGCGTCGTTGACGCCCGCGGCGCCGATCGGCTGGAAGACGTGTGCGGGAAGAATTGCGCTTTGGGCATTCGACCAGCAGGCCGCCAAAAACGGCGCGTATTTCGATTTGAGAACGAAGCGGACGGTGTGTGCGTTCACCGCGTCGCCCTGCGCGATGTTCGAATAGCCCTCAGTCGTGAGCGCTCGAACGTGCGGATCGACGATCAACCGCCACGTCTCGAGAACGTCCTGAGCGGTAAAGGGCTTGCCATCGCTCCACGTGACGCCCTCACGCAAATGGAGGACGTACGTCAGGCCGTCTTGAGATATTCCGCCGTTCGCCTTGGTCGGAACGACGGTGGCGAGATCCGGCGTCAAGTCGCCGCTGGGCGCGATGCGGAACAAATTCGGAAACATCGGTTGCTCGACGAGCGTGGCATAACTCATCGCCGGCCCGAGAATCGGATTGAGCGTGACGGGTTCTTCGTGAATCGCAACGACGGCGGTACCGGACGCGCCGCCTGCGACCGCGCTCACGCTGAAGAACGCGGCGGCCAGGCAGACGGCCACTTCGGCTAGGAATCCCGATACTTTCCTCATTCGTTCTCCTCGAAGATCGCGCGAGCTTGCGCTGACGTATAGATTCCGCGCGCGCTGTGCGCGACGCCGGGAACGTCGATGATCCGCTGCTTGAACGGCCCGGCGAGATGGAGCTGCACGTAGCGGAAGTATGCGTGCGCTCTGGTGTAGCGCGATGGTCCCTGCGCCTCGGCGCTGCAGCTTACGTCCAAAGCTTTCTGATGCGGGTCGGTATCGTCCGCGCCGGCTAAATAGACGACGTTGCGAGCTGCATATGCGGACTGGAGCTTCCTTGCGTCGACGCTCGCAACATACGGAGGCACATCGTGCAAGCCGTACTTCCAGCGGTCGAACGCCGGGCATGCTTGCCCGTCAAATGGTGCGAAACCGCCGCTCGGCGTCGGACGGACATCGTCGAAGTAAAGAAACGACGACGGGTTCGCGATGGCGTACGTCACGTCGATGGCGCGTTGACGCAGCAGGTCTGCGGCGTGACCGACGACGGCGTAGCGCTGGATGAACTGCGCTCCCGCCGAGTGGCCCGCGACGATAACGTGCCGGAGAGCCGGAAAGCGCGTCCGGTCGTCGAGCGCCTCGAGAATCGCGTCGATCACGGAAAACGAGCTTAGCGGCGCAGGGTTGACGGCGGGCATTCCGTCCATCCATCCGCCCGATGCCCACCTCAACGTTGCGGGATCGTGAATCTTCGCGGCGTCTTGCCGCTCGAGGAACTGAGGGACGATCAACAGGGTGCCGGTCGTCTCGCCGGCATCGTTTATCGCCTGCTCCGCGATACGCCGGTAGACATCCGCATTGCGCTCCTCGCCGTGGACCATGATGACCGCGCGAACGATGTCGGGATGCGTTCCGTCGAGCGTGGTGCTGCTCCAATATGCGGCTTCGCCCGAACCACCGGACGTTGCGATCGGCAAACGGTCCGGCAGAACGACCTTCACCGGCTGCGCCGCAGGCGGCGTGCGCGCCGGCTGTGAGAGCGCAAGCGCCGGAACGAGCGTCGCGGCGGCCACGCATGCGGCGAAAACGCGCTTCATCTACCGAACAGCGTTTCGATGCCGGCCGTCGACGTGAACATGCCGTTGCTGTCGTGACCGATACCGGGAACGTCGACGATGCGATGCCGCAGGCTCTCCGGATTGCGTTGCGTCAGATATTCAAAGTATGCGTGGCCTCGCGCATAACGATGCGGACCTTGCGCCATCGCCGCGCACGACCGATCGAGCGAAGGGTGCTCGGGGTCTGCGTCTTTCGCTCCGAGCAAGTATGTGACGTCGCGCGCAACGTAGTCGCGCTCGAGCTCCTCGGCCGATCGTCCGGCTCCGTACGATGGCAGGTTCTGGAGTCCGTATTTCCAGCGGTTGAATTCGGGGCACGCCGATGCATCGAACGGAGCAAAACCACCGTCGGCGGCCGGACGCGTCGCGTCGAAATACGTATACGACGAGGCGTTGGCGACGATGAACGAAAGGCCGACGCCACGTTCGCGTACCTGGTCAAGCTTCGAGAGAATCGCGTACCGGTGGACGAACTGTCCGCCCGCAGAGTGTCCCGCGAGAATGATCTGTTTCAGCGCCGGAAAGCGCGAACGATCGCAAAGCCGGCCGAGCACGGCATCGAGTACATAGTACGAGCTCGTCTTGGCCGAGCGCACCGCCGCCGGCGCACCACCCATCCACTGCCACGTCTCCCAGCACAGCGTATTCGACGAAAGCCCGTGCGCGCGCACATCTTGCTTCGCAAGCATTTGCGGCACGAGCAAGATCGTGCGCGCACTTACGCGCGCCTCGGCAAGAACGGTCTCACCCAACTGGTAGTAGACGTCGGCGTCGCGCAACGCCCCATGCGCGAGGACGAGCGCACGCTCGATCGTTGCATGCGGCACATCGATGTCGTGCGAGCTGAAGATCGGTACGCTTCCGCTTCCCTGCGGAGATGAAACCTCGAGACGGCGTTCCCCCACGACCCTGACGGGAAGCAGATGCGGCGTCTTCGACTCGTTGCGCTGCGAGCGCTCGCGTTCCGCGTGCAGCTTGGCGGCCGCAAGAAAAAGATCGGCGCTCCCGACGAGCGCATGGAGCCGTTCGCTCGTGCTCGCATCGATACGTCCCGCATCGGCCGCCAGTTCGACGACCCTTCGCAGCCGGCTGCGATCGAGGGATCCCTCTACGAAGACGTCGAGGATCGTGCGCTGGACGTTCGTGACGCTCAAGCCGTCGATGGTCTCGCGATCGCCGTCGTCGACGCTGGCTTGGTACAGGTGATAGTGCGGCGGCGCTTCCTTGCGCAAGCGACTGTCGGCCGGAACGGTGATCTCGATGAACGGCGTCTCTTCGGCGAACAGACCGTGAAGCCGTAGCGCTGTGGCGTGCGAGAGCACGGCAGGCTGTGCCCACAAAAGTGCGGCCCACAGATCACCGTGCTGCGAACGCGGAAATCGAACGAGCCGATAGACGCCCCGGTTGACGCGTTCGATATCGCCGCGCGCCATTAGACGGAAGAGTTCCGGATCCGACACCCCCCGGACCCGAACGTCGCCCACTGCAAAATAGCCGTCGCGCGCTTCCGCGACCTCAAAAACCCTATCGAGAACCTGCGAAAGTTTGGCCACCAGCGTGCTCCGACGTTACCAGCTGGCGAATATTATGTCAAACGCCTGCCACTTTATATTGACTTATGTGAGTTACTGACGTACCATGCGTCAAAATATTCCAAGGGTAAGCTTGGCTTCCTGAGGGGAGGATTCCATGCTCCGCAGGCACGTCATCTGCCAAATCGCCGTCGCGCTGCTCGCGGCAACGAGCATCCTGATCGGCGGTTTCGGCTCCGCCCGCGCGGACACGCCTGACCCCGCGAGCGTGGACCTCATCGTTCAGGAATTCTTCGACACGGGCTCCGACCAAGTCGTGGTGCCCGGAGGCGGGGACCGCGTGATCGATGGCGTGGGCCGGATCGGCGGCGACGTGATCGTTCCGCTCAACGACAAGGCGACACCGTTGAATCGGCTGCACTTTGAGTACGCGCACGGAAATCTCTTGCACACCGAGGGGCGCGTCACGCACGCAGACGGCTTGTACGACTACCCCGGCGCGCGCTACGACCAGACCGATACCTTCTCGCTCAACGAGACTCTCGGCAACGCCGGACTCGACGCCGGTTACTTTTACAAGCATCGCGTTTGCTGCCCAGCCGCTTCCGATCCGACGAACACGCGCCCCTCAGACGAGCATATGGCCTACCTCGGCGGAGACGTCAATTTCGGTCCGAAGCCCGGGCGGGAGTCGCTCTTCAATGTTCGTCTGACGGGCTGGCGCAGTCTCGATCATCAATTCGGGCCGCCGACAGCCGGCTACAAGAACCTTGGGGACCTGTATCTGTACTCGACCGCGATAACGATGCACGGCTACGTCGATACGGCTCGCCGCTACCAGCCGTACCTCCAGGCCTCGATCTCCAACGACTACTACAATAACCGGCCCGTCCCGTATTATTTCCATAGCGTGGATGCCGGGATCGTCTCCCGATTTTCACCGAGGTTCAAGATGACGTTGAACCTCGGAAACGTGACGGAATTCAACGAAGGTTATCCGTACACGTATCCGAACGCGATTCACTTCACACTCGTAACTCTGACGGCGGACTTCAATCTCCCATTTCACTCACCCTAATCCAGGCGCGCGTCTGAGACCGTCGAAGTGCCGGCGCAGGAGGCAGTAATGACGTTTTGGCAGCGGCTCATCGCGTCGCTAGCGGCAGCGGTGCTTTGTGTTATCGCGTTCTCCCCCGCGCTCGCAGACGAAACCGTGAACTACGGTGTGCAGCCGGACACGGATCCCATCTACATCGCCAAAGAGCTCGGACTGCTCGCGCAAATCGAGAAAAAAGACAATATCTCGATTCAATTTCAGTCGTTTGCGTACGGCGCTCCGGAGAACGAAGCGATGGCGTCAGGCGCGATTCAGATCGCGTCGGCGGGAATGGGCCCTGCAGTGGTTGCCGCCGCACGTCTTCCGGCAACGCTCGTCGGTATCAACATCCTCGAACAGACCGCGATCATCGTCCCGTCCGACTCGCCGGTCAAGACCGTCGCGGATCTGCGCGGCAAAACGGTCGCCTTTCCCGGCGAAGGATCGCAGCAATATCCTCTGCTGCTGAAAGCCCTGGCGGATGCCGGCCTTAAACCGAGCGACATCAACCTCTATAAATCCACGGGTCCCGACATCCCGATCTTGGTGGAGAACAAGAAGGTCGATGCCGGCATCACGTGGGATCCGTCGGTTTCCGTCGGGCTCGCGTCCGGTAAGTGCCGCGTGCTGCTCAAAGCCGAGAAGATCATGCCGATCAAGAACGGCCATTACATCGGAAATGGAATCTACGTCCGCAACGATTTCTTGGCCGCGCATCCCCAGATCGTGCAAGATCTCGTCACCGCCAACGTCAAGGCAATCGATTTCATCATCAAGCATCCGGATGACGCAGCGAAGATGTGGAGCAAGGAAATCGGCTTGCCGGCGAATGTCGTCGAGTACTCGCTCTCCAAGGGCATCTCGGTCTACAGCCTCGACGTGATTCCGACCCAGAAGACGATCGACGAATACACCGCCTTCCTCAAATCGGGCGGTATTCTCAAAGCCAGCGATGATCCCAAAGTCGATACGCGTTTTGCGGAGGAAGCGCTAGCCTCAAGCCGCTCGAAGTGAAAAACAACGGCGCCGTGCGAGCGGCGTCGCGCGTTCTGCCGTACGTGCTCGCCGCGGCCGTCATTGTCGTCGTCTGGCAGATCGTCGTCCTCGTTACGCATCCGAGCGAAGCCGTCTTACCGCCGCCGTTTGACGTCGCATCCGAATTCGCTCGGCTGTGCGCGGACGGGACGCTCGGCCGCGACGCGCTGATCAGCGTCGCGCGCGTGACGTCGGCGTGGATTCTTTCCGCATTAATCGCGATTCCGCTCGGTCTATTGATGGGAACCTCGCGGCGTCTCGAAGCCGTCGTCGACCCCTTTGTCGAGCTGTTACGCCCGATCTCGCCGCTCGCATGGATTCCACTCGCGATCCTATGGCTCGGAATCGGTGAAGCCGGGAAAATCATGGTCGTGTTCGTCGGGACATTCTTTCCGTTGCTGCTCAATACGGTTGCAGGCGTGAAACACGTCGATCCGACGCTGCTCGACGCCGGTGCCGTATTCGGATGCACGACGAGAGCCGAACTGTTCCGGCGCGTTTTGCTGCCCGCAGCGCTGCCGGGGATCGTGACGGGACTGCGGATCGCGTTCGGCACGGGTTGGGCGGCGATTATCGCCGCTGAGCTTGTTGCTGCGCGTTCAGGCCTCGGGTATCTCATCGCAAACGGAATGGACGTTCTGCGTGCCGACGAGGTACTCGTCGGGATGATCGCAATCGGCATCCTCGGCGTCCTCTTCGACGCCTTCTTCCGTTTCTTGCACGGACGGTATTCGTGGGATGCCGCCTGAAACCGTAGGCGGAAAATCGCTGCGCATCGAGTCGTTGGCGAAGACCTATCGCAGCCGCTCCGGTCAAGAGAGCGTCGCGCTTGCGCCGGTCGACTTCACGATCGCCGCTGGTGAATTCGTCGCGGTGGTCGGGCCGACAGGCTGCGGCAAAACGACGCTGCTGAAGATACTGGCGGGAGTCGTTGCCCCAAGCGATGGACGCGCGTTCGTCGGCGATACGCCGATCTTGGGGCCGAGCATCGATCGCAGCGTCGTCTTTCAGAACTTCGCACTCTTTCCGTGGCTATCGGTGCTGGGCAACGTCGAGTTCGGATTGCGGAGCCAAGGCGTTGCATCGCATGAGTGCCGGCAGATTGCAGGTGAGTTTCTGCGCACCGTCGGTCTCGCCGACGCGAAGGACAAGCGTCCGAGCGAGCTTTCCGGCGGGATGAAGCAGCGCTGCGCGATCGCGCGTGCTTTTGCGGTGCGGCCTTCCATTCTGTTGATGGACGAACCGTTCGGCGCGCTCGATGCACTCACGCGGCGCGTCATGCAGCGCGAGCTCGTCCGCATTTGGCGCGACCATCGGACCACCGTCGTATTCATCACGCACGCCGTCGAGGAAGCGATTTATCTTGCGGATCGCATCCTCGTGATGACGGCGCATCCCGGCCACATCAAAGCCGAACTGGGCGTGACGAGTGCGCGCCCGCGCGATGAGACTTCTCCCGACTTCATCGAGCTCGAGCGCGAAATCTACAAACTACTCGACGAAGAGCTCGTGAAGACGTTCGATCTACCAGCCGCAACGTGATCGTCCATCTCGTCGACGGAACCTACGAGCTCTTCCGCCATTTTTACGGGCTCCGCCGCTTCAACGAGGGCAAGGACAGGCCAAACGGCGCAGTCGCCGGCGTCCTCAATACCGTCAGGCAGATGATCCGCGAGGGCGCCACGCACCTCGGCGTCGCCACCGACCATGTCATCGAGTCGTTCCGCAACGAGCTCTGGCCAGGCTATAAGACAGGAGAGGGAATCGAGCCGGCCCTGCGCGCGCAATTCGAGCCGCTCGAGGATGCATTGCGCGAAATGGGTGTGATCGTTTGGGCAATGGTCGAGCTTGAGGCCGATGACGCTTTGGCATCGGCAGCCGCGATTGCGTCACGCGACCCGCGCGTGCAGAAAGTCTGCATCTGGACACCCGACAAGGATCTCGCGCAGTGCGTCCGCGGCGACCGCGTCGTGCAAGTCGATCGCCGCAGCAAAGCAATTCGCGACGAGGACGGCGTGCGCGCGAAGTTCGGCGTCACTCCGGAACTCATTCCGGACTACTTGGCGCTCGTCGGAGATAGCGCCGATGGATACCCGGGCATCGCGGGGATCGGCCCCAAGGGCGCCGCGTCGCTGCTGACGCGCTACGGCGCGATCGAGCAGTTTCCACCCGACGTGCTCGGAGAGCGGCAGCGGCGTGCGCTCCTGTTCAAAGATCTCGCGACGCTTCGAACAGACGCACCGCTCTTTGCGGATGTCGACGAGGTTGGCGTGCCGGCATCCCGTGCCGAAGGAGGTAACCTTCAGGGTCCGTAACGTGGTGCTCCTCGCATCTGACCGCCAGGGAGCACTTATGAAGCGGGTAGCACTTGCATTTCTAGCATTCGCCCTTCTTTCGGGTTGTGGCGGCAAGGGCGGCTCGTCCATCGTAAACGCGTTATCCGGCGGACCGGTGACCACACCCGCGTCCGGAAATCGCCCGATCGGCTTGACGCTCACGATCCCGTCCTCCGGATCAGCTTCCGCGAGCAGCACCCGACGCGCCCAAACAGTCTCATCCTCGACGCAGTCGGCAACCGTCGCGGTAAACGGCGGCACGCCGCAAGTTTTCAACGTCTCCGGTAGTTCGTGCTCGAATAATAATGGGGCCCTTACCTGCACGTTTTCGGTCGGCGCACCGTATGGTCTGGACACATTTCTGGTTCTGACCTACAGCAGCTCGGGCGGCTCGGGCAGCGTGCTCAACGCGGCGGCCGCGACGCTCAACGTCACGCCGGGCGGCCCCAATACCCTCAGCGCGACAGCCGGCAATGTCGTTTACGTGACGACGAACAGCGACACCGGAACGGGCTCATTGCGCGCCGCAGTTACCGGCGCGGCTTCCGGTGTAACGACCGCCGTCTTGTTCCAAGGCGTCACCGGCACGATCGCGCTGGCGTCACCGATAACCGTTGCACAAAATGTTGCGATCATCGGACCCGGCGCATCGAGCCTGGCGATCAGCGGCGGCGGTGCAACGTCGCTCTTCGCGGTCAACAGCGGCGTGAACGCCGTCATTTTCGGATTGACGTTAACGCAGGGCAGCTCGGCGAATCCAGGCGGTGCGATCGCGAGTCAGGGAAATCTGGCGATCTTCAGCTCGACGTTCTCCTCGAATGCATCGACCTCAGCCGGCGGAGCGATCTCGGCACAGGCAGGCAGCCTCGTCGTAACCGGCGCGACGTTTTCTTCGAACAGCGTGACTTCTTCTGCGTCATACCCGCAAGGCGGCGCCATTCAGTCGTTCGTTCCCGCGACGATCGATTCGTCGGTCTTCCAGGGTAACTCCATTACCGCAAGCTCTTCGACGCTGGCGTTCGGCGGTGCAATCAGCGAAGACCGCGAGCCGGCGACCGGTCTTACGGTAACGAACTCCCAGTTTTATTCGAACAGTGTCTCGGCGCCGCTCGGCTCTGCATACGCAGGCGCAATCGAGGACAATTCGAGCGCTCCCACGCTCACGCTCGAGAACGACACGTTCGGCAAGAGTGGCGGAGGGAACAGCGTCAGCGGCAGTTATGATGCGGGCGGCGGCGCGATCGAGTACTTCAACGAAGCTGCGGGGACGATCAGTGATGGAGGCATCGGGGGAAATTCTTTCGTCGCAAATACTGCGACGACCGGAACGGGCGGTTCGGCGGAAGGCGGCGCGCTGTACGTCGACGATGCCGGCGACGTCGTTGCATTCACGGGCAGCAATACGTTCACCGGTAACAGCGCGACCGCCGGCGCAGAAGCAAACGGGGGCGCGATCGCCGACTTCTACACCGGCGGCTCGATGGCGACGGGATCGGGGACCACGTTTTCGGCAAACGTTGTGAAGACGACGGATTCAACCGACTACGGTGCATTCGGCGGCGCGATCTCCTACTATTATTTCCCGTGCTACGACGACCAGGGATCGATCGCGCGCCGTCCTGGCGCTTCGCCGACTCGCGCGGCCGGCAGCCTTCCCTTGGCGATGCGTCCTAGCGCAAAGGCCGCAAGCACGCGCCGCAAAAGCGCGGCCACCCGCCATGCGATGAGTGCTTCCATGTCAGCGATCGGCGGAACGTTCACCTCGAACACCGCAGGGCCGAGTGCAAGCTACGGCGCCGGCGGCGGAGCCTTCAGCATCTCGTATCAAACCGGCGCAGCACCGCCCTTCGCGATCTCGAACGCAACGATCACCTCAAACGTGGCGACGGGCGTCACGTACGGCGAGGGGGGCGGAGTAGCAATTTATAGCGGCATCGTCACGATTAGCGGAAGCACGATCGGCAGCCAAGGCCAAGGTAATTCGGGGACCACGCAGGGCGGTGGGATACTCGTTAGCTACAATGGGGGCGCATATAATACGTGCGAAACCGAGTATGCGGGATCACTGACGCTTGTGAACAGCGCCGTCGAAGGCAACTCGGTGACGGCCGCAAACCAAACGTACTTCGGCGGCGGAGGCATCGCTAATTATTCGTCAACCGTCGCGATAAATGCGAGTACGGTCGCATATAACAGCGTCACGAGCTCGAACAGCGGAGGCGGCGGCCTCTTAGCCCAGGGCGGCACGTTTTCGGCAACGACCTCCATCCTGAACTCGACATTTTTTGCAAACACGTCGAGCGATCTGGGTGGCGGCCTTCTGAACGCATATGCGGGTTCACCAAGCACGATTGCGATCACGAATAGCACCGCATACGAAAACACGGCGACGAGTTACGGCGGCAACATCTACAATGCGAATGGTGACGGATCGAACGTCGTTAGCGCGCAAAACTCGCTCGCGGCCGGAGGCAGCGCCGCCACCGGGGCCGACATCTGGAACGCCGATACGTTCACCTCTCTCGGCTACAACCTGATTCAGCAGAGCTCGAACTACGGATCCGGCTCCAGCAACGCGCCGCAAACTGGCGACATCGTGGGGCAAAGTCCATTGCTCGCAAGCCTTGCGAACAATGGAGGCCCGACGCAAACGCTTGCCGACAGCGCGTCGAGTCCCGGAAAGGGCCACATCCCCTTCTCCGGCGGTCTCTGTAACGGCGCTGCCGGAACCGGCGTCGATCAGCGCGGATATACACGCGGCGCGGGCGGCGTCTGCGACATCGGAGCCTACGAATTTAGCGGCGTCGCGCCGTAATTAGAAACTGGTAGCGCCAACGGGAATCGAACCCGAAATCTCGACTGCTGATGACTGCGACCTCTACGGGAAATAAGCGTGAATCGCCTTTGCGCCCAGCTTGCGGCTGCCACCTTAGGCGGTCTGTTGCAAGTGCGGAGTAGACCCTTAAGTAGACAGGCCGCAAGCCCTTGATCAGCTACCGAAGACGCGATTTCATGAGAAATCACCAATATTCCCCAAGATCTGCGTCACTGCGAAAACGGCGCCGACAACGCGAACAGCTCGCCGACCGCGCTTTACATTCGCATGCGACAAAGATCGAGCGATCTTGTTTCCGCCAACATCGACTTGATAGTCGGAAGAGACTCGCGTTCGCGGTTCGAGGAAACATGATGCCGCCGTCGCCAACTGAGCGGATGCACCGACAGAACTGGACGAGATTTCCCGAAAGCGGCAGAACTGTGCGAAGACGGCAGTAAGAAGGCTTTAATCCTGCCTCTTAAAGAAGCCGCAGGCGTGGGCCCGAAGGTGCTCCCTGGCCTCTCCAAGGGAATAACAGCAGGGTGAAGGCGAAGATCGGTGCTGTTCTCATGGCGCAGGGCGTCATACAGAGCGCGCACACCGGGAACGTCTCGCTCATTGAAGTTTTTACGGACTTGCGCGTTCCGGCGCTGCCCGTATGGCTCGCATTTTATGTCGTACCCCTGTTTCCTCAAGGCTGCACGGGCGGTATTAACGTCAAGGTAACTGTCCAGCCGCCCGGAGGCGGCACCACTTGGGAAGGGCGAATAGCGGTACCCCCGCTTCCTAACCCCTTCACATTCTTGGCCGCCGGACCAGCCTACGTAGAGGTAAGATCCCCAGGAGACATGTCGATCGTAATTACAGTCGAAGACGAAGAGGACTACCCTCA
>Ga0335072_10004895_pt1 | contig 19790 bp, 27 predicted proteins | sample Lox_Sample_21_FD_206725 | JGI IMG/M metagenome (GOLD analysis project Ga0335072, IMG submission 206725) | Soil microbial communities from Loxahatchee National Wildlife Refuge, Florida, United States - Lox_Sample_2.1 | ecosystem: Environmental > Terrestrial > Soil > Wetlands | place: USA...
ACATCACGTGGGGATACCATCGCGCCGTTCCCGTGGGTGGCGTGGGGTCTTTGATGTACTGGTCCTTCGACATCATGTAGGCCATGGAGCCCGGAGCCGGTGCGCCGATCTCGTGGTTGGCGAGCTCCGCCTTCGTCCGTGCCACCATCTCTTGCCGGGAAATCCCGGAGAGCACCCATTGGGTGCGCTTAAGATAGTCAGGGAGCAGTGAGCTCGCCGCGGGCGCATTCCAGCACTGTGGCGTGCGAATCCTCGGGTTCCAGAATTCGGCGTTGTCGAAATCGTTCGCCCATGACCGCTGCACGAAACAGACGAAGCCGTTGCTGCCCTTGACGGCAGTCTCATAGCCGTGCCGGCCGAGCGTCAAGACGGTTGCCTGATCGGCAATCGACTTCGGTGCGGCGCTGAGGGCGAACGCGATTTCGCTCGCTCGATTCGCCGATAGATACTGCGCGAGAGGCGCCATCTTGGCGTACTCGGCGGCAGCGGGTGCCGACCACGCGCCTGGCATCCAGACGGTCAGCGCGAGCAGGGCACACCCTGGACCCAGGGACGCGCCCGCACGGGTCCAGTCTCGAGCCCAACGAGCCGTGCGCTTACACTTCACCATATAGCGAAGTATTGGCGATTGCCGCGATGCTGTCAACTTGCGAGGTCGTTGTTTTGGCTGCGGAGCCGCGTCTGCTTCCGCCTCTCCCCCGGGCGTAGCGGGGCCCGAAGACGAGCCGCCGCGCTCGCGCGGAAGCGGGTGTTGTCGGGCGAAGTCCAATCGAGAAGTTTCCCTCGCTCAGCGATTCCATTCTTCTCAAGTGGTCGCCGATACTTCCGCCGTAGCAGGTTTTGATGCCGCTCAGGGCGGGGGTGTCCATCCAGTTGCTTCCGTGGTAATCGAGCTCTCAAAGCCGGCTATCCAATGAGCTCGATCCTCGCGCGATGTCCGTGTGAGCGCGCGAGCTTAGCATCGCACGTCAGCACCGGTGCATCGAGTGCCTCGGCGAGCGCGATATACGCCGCATCATAGGCCGTCAACGAGTCGCGCAGCTCCCAAATCCGCGGCAAGAGCTCCCGATGTGCAGCACGGTCGATTAGCACTGCCGCATAGTCATCCAGGGCCTCCCGAGCACGATGCGTCGTGACTTCCTTCAGCTGCACCAGACGACGCAGCAATTGAGTGACTTCCACGTCGATTAGATGAGGAGCGTACAAATGTTCCACAGGCGCCAGCGCCCGTGCCGCGACGTGCTCGCCCGGCTCGGTTCTCAATATGAGCTCGATGACGGCCGAGGCATCGATAACGATCAACGGCTATCGCGCTCCGCACGCACGAGGGCGGTAGGTGAGGTCTTGCCGCGATAAGCGCTGCGTCCCTTCAGTCGCTCGCGCATTTCCTCCGGTGTGGGGTGCTCCGCAAGCTTTTGGACTTCGCGAATCAGGTAGTCGGAGAGCGGCAGTCCCGCGAGCGCCGCGCGCGCTTTCAGAAGCCGGTGCAAAGGATCGGGGACATTGCGCAGCTGGATCATCTTGGACATGTTGTGATGCTACTTTGCATGTGCATCACATGTCAAGGTGACCAAACCGCGCTTTGCCGCAAGGCGCCCGTGTCGGCAGACCAACTCCGATCGCTCGAGGCGGTGATGGCCGATCAAGAGGCATTTATCGCGCGATATGTGGAACACGACGATGACGCGGCGCTGCGCGCGTACCGAAAAGAGGCAAAGCTCAACCCGAAGAGGAGCTGCACCCCGTGCGGGCCCATGGAGCAGGCGGCGGACACGTTGGTCGAAGAGGCGACGTATGGCGACGCAATTCCGCTTTATTCCAAGATTCCCGCGGCCCGCGCGCTGCACGATAACGGAGCCTGTGAATCGCCGAGAGGTCGTGATCCTCTGCACGATCGTGGCACCGGTCAGGTGGGCTCGCGTTCGGGCGCTCATCCCGCCAACATGGCCGATGAGTACCCGCACCATCGAGCCGACGGCAGGCAGGCGGCTGTCGCCTTTCCGCCCTTCAGCCCGTGATCGCGATGTGCCATCCGCGACGCACTATGCCTCGCCCTCCAAGTTGCTGGCGAGTGCCGGGGCTCAGTCGCCTCTCTGAGTCCCGCCGGTAACGATGGGCGAGCGCGGCTCGAAACTTCGCAGCTTCGGTTTGGACGCCTGATGAACGGCCGTGGAGTGAGTCATCGTCTTCAACTGATGATGACTTCCCTACCCGATAGCGGACCTGGCCTGTGACCGCATGAGGTCGGGTGCACCTATCCACTCACGTGACGAGCATCATCCCCGCACTACTCACGGCCGAACGGTGGAAGGTCATCGTTCTATCACAGCCGGCTGCGTGAGCAGTCCGCTCGATGAGACAGTCCGCGAAGTCTGCTGAACTTGCACGAAAGACACGCAGTGCTTGGCCGACCTGCTCGGCGCGGTCCAGAACGAGTTCTTTGGCCCGCAGGAGCGCATCGAGCGCCTGCGCAATCTGCTCTCGCTTTAAGTCATAGCAAGAGCTGAGGACCCACACGAGCTCAATCAGCGCGATAACGGACACGAACCCCGCAGCTTCGGGAGCGAGCGACTCGATGAGCCGCGTCGCCTTCGCTGATTGCTTCGGGTCGTCCTGCATGACATACCGGACGAGGACACTGGTATCGAGACCGATCATTGGACACCGCTCGCGAGGGATTTACTGCGCCGACGCTCCGCGCCTGGCGATCGCCGCGTTCATCTCCTCGATCGATACCGCCCGTTTGGGTTTTCCAAACATGCCTTTAAGCGCCGTCACTGAACGCGTCGCCGGCACGAGCTCGAACCGCCCCGGCTCAACCTCAACGAACTCGACGCGATCGCCGGCGTCGATCCCAAGCGCATGCCGCACCTCGATCGGAATCGTGATCTGCCCCTTGCTTGTTACAGTCGCCGCGGCCATCACATTCTCCTAATTCCTTACTTCTAGGTAAGGATATCACAGCCGGCGGAGATCGACCACTGACGCGCGGCAGCGGGACAGCGCGAATGGGAGAATCGTGCGCGTCGAATCAGGTTTCATTGAAGCGGCCGGTCGCCAAGGTCGGCAGAGGGTCGCGAGGGAATATAGCGCGTTCATTTGCCAAGGACCGCTTCCAGCTCCGACGGAGACGTCGGAGTGCGGACTGCCTTCGGGTCCGAACGGCCAGCAGCGGAAATAGGTCTCATTGAAATTCGTGCTCGCAAGCAGTCATTGGCTGAGCCAGATCTATGGCGGATCGCATGAACGGCCCTGACCGCGATCCTATTCGCTACGCCGGCTTTCACTGGGCTCACTGGACGTAGTAGCTATCCGACGTGACGGCCCTCAGAGAAACGTCCAGCTGATCCCGACCGACAGGAGGTCCGGATCCCCGGCATTCGCGCTGCCGCTGGCGTTTATACGCTCGTAGCCGAGCCGAAGCGCCATAGGGCCAAGTTTCAACTGCGTGCCGACGCCCCAGGCAAAATCCCATTTCGTTGTGGAACCCAGGTAGGGCTGGAATGCGATCGCGCACGGACCACACTCGGACTCCGCAGTGAAATCCCACGTCCTGTGCAGACGGGCGGCTCCGGCCTTGAGGTAGAAATCCCACCACGGCTGCACTGGTAGATACCCCACTGCGAACCCCGCCGGCGCGTTGGCCGCCGCATGCTCCAGAATGTAGATGCCCGGATAGTAGCCACGGGGGTTTACGCTGCCGAAGTCTAGATATGCGATTTCTGCTCCGAGGTACGGTAAGGGGCGCACGCCTATGAAGGCATTCCAGCCGAAGTCCTCCCGCGTCAGACCGTAGTACCCCGTATCCTGCTCTGGATCCTGCCGGATGGTCGCCGTTCCAACGCCCGCCCCCACGTAAAGACCGAGGGGGCTCTGCTGCGCGCGAGCAGAGTGCGCCGAGAAGCAAAGCCAGGAAACAGCCGACCAGAAGATCGTGAGACGCCGCATATTCATCGTTGCCCCCATCGCGGCTGAGTGGCGAAGCCTAAAACGCTTGCAGCGTATACGCGTTGACAGGTATCTACACGAGGTTCGGAGCTTTCCGGCTCCGGAGCAGCCATTCGCCGAGGACCGGTTCGGGTCGCGAGGGAATATAGCGCGTTCATTTGCGAAGGACCGCTTCCAGCTCCGACGGAGAAGGAGGAGTGCGGACTGCCTTCGGGTCCGAACGGCCAACTCCCGTCACTCGATCCCCCCGTACCTAATTCGCAATAGCGGACGTTGGTAAAGCAATCAGCCCATCGCGCCATTCGAAGGGCTACTGAGGCGTGATTTTAAAGATCGTGCCATAGCCGTGTGCTCCTCCCGAGTGCGTCGTGCCGTAGAAATTGCCGTCACTGGCTTGGATCAGATTGGCCTGACTATTAGCACCGTCGCCACCATCAGCACCGAAGGCGTACACGAGGGTTGTTACGCCTTGGGGCGTAACCTGAAACACCGTTCCGTCATTGTTGTTCGCTCCCCCTAAATTGTTAATTCCGTAGAGATTCCCATCGCTCGCTTGGATGAGGGATGCAACGGGGGAATATCCGTTCACACTCGTGGCACCGCCGGCGTTGAAGTTGTTCAACACCGTCTCTACGCCTGCTGGAGTCAATTTGAACACGGTCCCGCTGACCCCGACTCCGCCTTCGGTGGTAGTGCCATAGAAGTTTCCATCGCCTCCTTGAATGAGGCCGGCCTGAGGGAGTTGCCCATCGGAAGCGGCTCCGCCTTGAAAGGTGTACAGGAGCGTTTCCTGGCCAGAAAGAGTTACCTTGAACACGGCTCCGAAGCTCTTGTTAACGTCAGCGCCGTTTCCGGGGGTTGTTCCGTACAAATTTCCATCACTTGCCTGAATAACCCCCGAGCCTGGGCTATAACCGTCATTGGAGCTGGCGTCGAAGGAGTAAAGCACGCTTTCCTGCCCGGATGGTGTTATCTCGAATACCACCCCGTTGCCGTAGGCACCTCCGCTCGGGGCGGTTCCATAAAAATTTCCGTTGGTTGCTTGGGTCAGATTCCCGGATGGGTTAAATCCATCACCACCGACGCCGTTAACGAACGAATACAAGACGGTTTCAGTGGCCGTCGGAGTGACCTTGAATACCGTACCGTTGCCGGTCGCACCGCCGTAGGTCGTCACTCCATAAAAATTACCGTCGCTTCCCTGAATGACGCCAGAGGGAACGGAGCCGTCGGTGAACGTATCGTTCTTGAATGAGTGGAGGACCGTCAGGACTCCAGCAGTCGTTATCTTGAAGACTGTCCCCCCGGAACCGTTCGCTCCTCCAGCACTCGTGGTGCCGTAGAGAGACCCGTCGGTCCCCTCTGTTAGGGCAGTCGTGGGGTCGGCGCCGTCGTCGCCGCCGGTGAAAGAATAGAGGACTGTCTCAGTAAAACTCGTAAAGCTGTGGCCGGGTGCGCAGCTGATGATCACAGAGTTAATATTGGCGGTGATGTCGCTACCTGACCCCTGACTGATTTCGCAAGTTTCACCGCCCGGCGGGGTCTTCACCGTAATTGAGTAACTACCCCCATACGCGATAGGGCTACTCATCACGAACTGCGTTGCGTTCGCCGCAACAGGCGTGGCGTCGCCCTCATTATCCAGCAGCACTAATCCAACAGCGGACAGACCACTAATCGCACCACCAACCGTGAAAGTGGCTGCCGCACAGTTGATCCCAACATTCGTGACGTTTGAGCTGGAGACAGTGCCCGAGCCATTGGTGACGCTGCAAGTCTCTCCAGTGGGTTGGGTTTGCACCGTAACGGTATAGGCCGCCCCGGAGTTGAGCATCGATGCGAGTGTCACACTGGGGGCACCACTGCTGACGGCGACCGTCATCGTGTTTACTAGCAGCACGAGGCCACTGCCGGTCAGTCCTTGAACGCTTGCGGTGATCGAATAGGTGCTGCTGGTGGTGTTGTTGCCGGACCCACCGCCTCCGCCACCGCCGCAACTAATGAGGGCAAGCGCCAAAAGAGGCGCAACCCCATAGCGATAGCCCCTAAACCACGGATGAAATTTCCTTTTCATGATTCGCCCCCCACGGAGGTCTTCTCCCAGCCTCCCTGAGGGGTAGCTTAACTGAAGTGACCGGTTTGGCGAATCCGCGAGGCGTCCGCTTCTACGGTAGGGAGTGTGTCCGCTTATGAGCGACGGGAATGACTGCAGAGGGTCGAGGGGGAATATAGACAAGTCGATCGCGACCGTCCGCTTCCGAGATGGTCGGAAACGGTCGCCCCTCCTGGTCTGAGCGTCGACGCGAAAAAGTCGATGGCCCGTCCTGGACAGGCGGTCGCCCGCGAACTCGCAAGCGGCACTTTGATCCGCGATCCGGCACGGGAAAACTGCTGAAAACACGAAGGGCCGTTGTGGCCGGATGGCTCGCGGTCGCAAAACTGCTCGATCGTCAGGGCAAGACTTCGTTGGCGGCCGAGGTTCGCACCTTTGTTCGTGAGATGCCCCCGGTCATGACCGGCAAGGAGCGTATCGCGCATCAACGGGTGGAAGCGGTCAAGGAGCAGCGCGCGGCGGCCGGAACTCGTGACCCGGAAAAGGAGCTAGATCGGAGCCGGTAGCAAACGAGACAGTGGCGGCCAGCGAAGGCTATTTGCTGAGAAACCGAAGCACAGCCTCATAAACGACAAGCAGGAAGGCAAAGCCCAGCGAGATGCCCACCACGAGGAAGAAGGGAAAGTGCGCGGGGTGAACGGCTTCCCAGAATAGAGCTGTCAGGACTCCGAGCAATGCGAACGCGCCGAGTACGAAGCTGACGACGGGCTCCAGAATCGTGAGGAGGAGAAAGAGCGGAAACCGGACCGCCTGCGACAGCAGCCACAGTGCAAACCGGAGAAGGCCGCCCGCCGTAATCGGCTTGCTGTCCGCAAAAGCACCGGCACTTGAGGCGGTCACCGCGCTCTTCCGGTCCTAACGAGGGTCGGCCGCTGCTCGCGTACGCGGGCGGCCGCCTTCTCGTCCATTCTTTCGGGCCGCTGCCACCTTGGCCGGTGACGATCGTCTGCCCCCGATGCGACCGAGCTCAGCCAGCCACTCGCGTCCCTCGAAGACCGAGGACACGAGCGCCGGAACGCTCAAGTCCACATCCAGCGATTCCCAATGGAGTCCACCTTCGCGACCGAGAACCTCGACCTCGCGGATATCGCGCGGCGACGCTTGCTGGAGCGCCGGGATGAGCTTCACGGGGATCGTGAAAGCGGCTCCGTTGGTCAGCTCGACGTAAAGCGCCTCGTCCCGTGGACGATACGTTGCGGTGGCAGCCCGCGGTTCGGCACGCGCCGCGCGTCGTCCAGCACGCGAGGCCTTCGCGAAGTTGTCGCGTAGCTCCTTCTTCACCCATTCAGGCATCGCCATGAATCTCTCTCCATCGTTGCATCAGCTGGCCCCGGTTTCGATCGATCTCGACGAGGGCGTCAGCCAGTTCTCCGCGAGAGAGACCCTCGTTGTAGACGACCGATGGGCGTTCTCCTTCCGCTCCTAGCGCGACCTTCGCCTCTCGCCGCCGCCCCAGAATGTGCACGTGCGGCGGCCGGTGATCGTTCATGTAGATGACGACCCGCAGGCCCCGAACCCGAAGGATGTCTGCATAATATTAACCGAACCGTTGGGTTATCGCCAATCTTGCTACCCGAGCCGTACGGCCAAGTCCACAGCGTTGAGATGCGTATAGAGCTTGAGCTTCGACAGCGAGCGCGCGGATGCGCATTACGACACGGTTCGATGGTTGCTCTCAGCGGCAAGCGGCTAGCGGGACGAGTCGTTGCCGGCGATGCGTGTCGGTCGTGTGCCGGCCAACTGCCGACGGTCAGGCATGGTGGCTAGGTTTCCGCAAAGCCGACGTGGGGCAGGTATGGTTGCGGGGCGCTGATCGGTAATATATACTAATAATATATATAACGTTCGGAGGCCCGCGTGATGAAAACTGCCAAGCTATTCAAGAATGGTGATAGTCAGGCCGTTCGCCTACCGAAGGAGTTCCGCTTCACCGGAAATGAAGTGCTCATCAAGCGGGTCGGCAGCGCGGTGGTCCTCCTCCCAAAAGCCAAGTCCTGGGATACCCTGATCGAAAGCCTGGGGAAGTTCCCGGCGGATTTCATGAGTGACCGCGAGCAGCCTGGTGAAGCCGAGCGACGGGATTCGCTGCTGTGAAGTGGATGCTCGATACGGACACCTGTATCGCAGTCATCAAGGGGAATCCGGTCGCATTGAAGAAGCTCCGCGGCAAATCGATCGGCCAGGTGGGGCTTTCATCGATAACCTTGGGTGAGCTCGCGTTTGGGGCTGCCAAGAGCAGCCGGCCAAAGGAGGCGCATGCCGCCCTGCACGAGTTCCTGCTGGCACTGGAGATAGCTGCCTTCGATGACCAAGCGGCGATGCGCTACGGGGAGGTGCGTGCCTCCCTAACCCGGAGGGGGAGGCCTATTGGACCCCTCGACACGCTCATCGGGAGTCACGCTCATGTGTTGGACGTAATTCTGGTCACGCACAACACCCGAGAGTTTTCGCAAATCGACGATCTTCGTCTGGAAGATTGGATCAAGACGTAGCGAACTCATGTCCAGCGTTCTGCCGCGCAAGGTCCGCGGGCGGTAGCCACTTACCTGGCATGAGGCCCGTTACACGCAACGTCCCCCCGATTGAATTTCCCATCCACTTGGGCCGTCGCGCGCGTCCAGCCACTAAGTCGAGGCGCGCTCGCCGTTACGGGCAATCTTCGCTTGGATCAATGCTTGATCGGCGCGGTATCGGTTGCCGTTTGCATCGAATGCGTTCCCAAACGTAAAGGCTTCAGGTGTAGGGCCGTTGGTGTGCAGCTTCTCCATGCGATCTGCTGCATCTCGCCAGGTAGGCTGATGATCGTCTGCAACCCACCATGCGGCCAAAACTGGGTGATCGCCCTCACGAAACCACTGACGACGCTTGCGCAGTGCTTCGCCGTGATGGGCGGTGTAAACAAAGGCCATCACCGATTCCAGATCGCGCCAAAGCGAGAACGTTGCCACAACGTGGTCGGGAGGCTCATCGGCAAAGAAGTGGGGGCAGACAAATCCTCCCCAGTCATCCTCACCGGTCTCCGGGTCTCTCACCGACCGCCCGAGAAATCCTTCACTGCCCTCGGCACGCGCATAGACATCCGGAATGCGATCGATAAAGCCTTTGATGCGTGGATGCTCGAACGCTTCGTGCAAAACGCCGATTGTTGTCAAAGCCAGGCGCGCCATCTTGTGTCTCCAGATACCGAACCTATTGGCCGCGTACAATGCAATTTCTGAACTCCGCTCGAGTGCCCTCGCTCATGATTGTCATATCAATCGGTTCCCAATGAGCTGCATCGCAATTCGATTGTCCTGGATTTCGTACTGAGGACGCAACCGGCCACAACCTGCCATTGACCACCCCAAGCCAGCCGCCTCCATTGCGGCCATTCGCGGCAGCGTCACCTCCTTAGGCTGCCATGGTGCGTGGGTGCTTCCGCGGGATGAGCAAGTCCGCGGAGATGTGAAAGCGCTCCCGGAGCTTGCGGATCATCGACATGCTGAGCTCGCGCCTGCCGTTCAAAACCTCGCTCACGCGGCTCGCCGTGCCGAGAAGAGGCACGAGATCAGCCCGCGTGAGGCCGTGCTGATCCATTAGATAGGCCAGAAGTTCCGGCAGACTCGGCGCCCGTCGGGGCCACCGTGTGCGCTCGTACGCCTCGATCAGGCGAGCCTGTGCGGTCATCCTCGCCTGGTCCGCAGCATCGCTCGACCGCATCAGCTTCTCGACAAGCGCCTTGGCCTCTGCATGGTCCAACTCATTCTCAATGACGATCAGCGTCGTTTTCATCACACGGTCTCCGCGTCAACCTTGTCATACTCCTCATGCGATCCGAAGAATCGGATCATGACCACCCCGCCTTGATACTGCACCAGCGTGATCAGTCGATAGTCGTTCGCCTTAATGTTGAACACTACGCGGCCGCTCTTGAGGATGCTTGCCCTGGGGTGAGCCGTCTTCACATCCTCCGGCGTCTTCCACTCTGCCTTCTCGACGATCGTCCTCCACGCGTCGTACTGAGCGCGCGCGGCCTTGATTCCCCGGTGACCGGCACGTGCCGCGAAGTAGCGTTCGACAATGTCGGTGCCGACGACGATCACGGGTTGCTATCCTACCGCAATTTCCATAAATTGGAAACATGAGTTCCACTTTATGGAACGAGACGGGGGGCGGCGGCGCAGAACTACTGGGGCGAAATTCTACGCTCCGAGCGGCGCCGCACGGCCATAACCGGCCTTCGCCGCAATCGCTTTGCCCTCTCGATAGCGGACGGAGTTCAAACCGGCGAAGAGTACTCCGCGGCCGGCCCAGCTACCCCTCTTTTTTGCAAAGGCGCCCGATCCGTCGATTTCGCATTTCATCCACCACCGACATGAGCGGCAGCTTAGAAACATCAGCGGCGATCGGCACGTCAGGGAAATCCAAATGTGGCGGGAGTTCGGCTTGCTCGCCCGCGGATGTCGTGATGCTTTCGATTCGGAAGGGTTCTACCTTTCCCTTCTCTATAACCGCAGTCTGGACGACTCTCAGCTGTGCTTGCGCTAGCAGATTTGATCGCCGAACGACCAACGCGCCATTCTTGGGCGTGTATTCATCGATGACGATCCAATCTCCGCTTTCTGGTGTGAATTGCTCCGTGACTTCAGCCAACTTGCCGGCCAGATACGTTACTTTCCCGCTTTGCTGTGGCGCGGGACTCATTTTCTCCACCTGCGCCTTGAATTCGGTCGAATCGCGGTATCCACACCATGTCTGTCCATCGTTATTCATGTACAGCCAATAGGTTTCGGAGGCGGTCTGCGCAGGGGCCGAAGGCGCTCCAGCCAGAAGGAGTATTGGAATTAGGAACAGCATCTGGCAGTCTCACCGCCGATTGTCAAGAACGTCCGTTTGCTGCGATCGAGATCACTGCTCCAGGAACGTATAGCCATACCGTCCCGGAAGCGCACAGGGCGGCTCCTGGGAAAATCCAGCGTCTTGTACGTGCGACCGGCGCCAGTCGCACACTTGCTCGTCAGGCCATCATTTGCGAAATCTGCTTTCGACCACCAGAGCCTCATCGCGGCTCCGATAGAGCATACCCCAGGCAATGAGTTCAACTTGGTCACGCTCGAACTCCTGCGCCTCAAATACGTCATCGTCCAGCACGCGCGCGACGTAAACAGAGACCGGCCACTGCAAGATAGGAAATAGACTTTGACCCTGAGCCCGAGTTCCGATGATCAAATGTCTAATATCGGTTGCACCCAGACCGAACCGTTGACCGTCCAATGCTGGATCGATCTGTACGAGCATCCAATCGTCACGGATGGCATCTCCTAACCGAGAAATATTCCAACAGGCGCGAGGAGCTGCGAGGGGCCCGTACTCACCGGCTGTTGAAAGGTAGAAATCCGGGGATCGGCTGGCGGTTAGATCATCGTGAGATCTTGCGGGTTCAGATGGCGCGCTGTGCATTAAGTCGTCACTCCGCTTTTGGCGGACACGGTTTGATCGTTGGTTCACTTAGAATGCGACCCGGTTCCCTCTTGTCCTGATAGCTCCGGTCAGTGCACGTTGTCCTCCGGTATCGCCGGCCGTCGAACCGATAGGTCCACTGTTTGCTTTCAAACGCTGAACCATGCATCTATACGCCCAGATCGGGATGGCCATGAGACAGCTGTGGTTCGACTACGAAGTCTTGAACGCTTCCTGCGGTGAGCAGAGCACGGAACGAATTACCCGACGGCACCAGAACCCAGAATGAGCAATTTCCAGTCGGGGAACAAAAGCAGACCCCACGTCCCCGTACGATGAATTGGACTCCCTTTACAAGAGAAACCTTCGTTATCGCGAATTGCTGAACGGCGGGTATCGGCCCAGGGTGTCGGGCGTACACGGTGATACATCGTCGCTCGCGCGCGCCAATCAGGAACTGCTGTATAGCTGTTGAAGTTTCTGGGGACTGCCCGTCGGCCGCGGCAGACATTATGGCTAAGAGCGTCCCCAAGAAGAACCATCGTAATGCTTTCGGAGTCATGCTTTGCAGATTGCGGGCTCTCGGAAGCGCCGTGGCACCAACGACGGATTCTTCACGTCGGACTACTCAGACTCGCCGTTGAGATGACAAATGGCTGGCGTCAACAACTTCTTTCGCCCGAAAGTTCTAATTATCGCCGGCCAGACAAACCTCGTGCTATACGCCTGGAACACCAGCCAGTACGTAGAGCGGATCGCCGCCGTGGTAGAAGCCGACTCTGTCAACTACTGCCATACGTCCCGCGAAGTCGAGCATCGATGGTTGCAGGGGGTTGTGAAACCTCCAGCTCCGGCGAAATTCCTCAAGTGACGCTAGATCGCGGATTCGCACCTGCGTGCCCTGAGCGTAGGCTGCCTTATACGCCACCGGCGTCATCCGCTGAGAATATCAGGTCGCCCGATAGCCGCCAGTCGGGCTGATCGCTTCGGGTCGCGAGGGGCAAATTGGCTTTGCCCTCGAACCGCGAAGGTGCGCAACGAAGCGGCTATCTCAGAGGCCGAGTTTGGAGTATGAGTCCTGGGGCCATTTCCGTCGTTTTTGTTTCAGTTGGCGACAAAAGGTGAATGGAATTCATATGAAGTCCGTCTTTCGCCAGGACGCCGTAACCAAGTTCAATTGCATTTGATTCACCACCCGCTTGCCAAAAGTCCACGGTGAGGGTGGTCCCTGCGGCGGTTGGATCCCCTGGATCCTTCGTACCATCACCCGGATCGCTCCTATAGCCATACCAGACTATTGTCCTTGCGGGTGCAAATTGAAAGCTGGCCTTGCCCGCTTCGAAGCGCCGCTCCCATCGACAGAGCGGGATTGAAGTGGTGTAAACGGTCTTGCCGTCAAGAGTGACCCGAAGAGAGACATTGACCGGTTTGGGGCAATGGGAATTCCAGACCCACACGATATCACTGTCTTGCGCTAAAACCGGGCGGAAGCAGGCGATAGTTATCGCCACCAAGAGGACCGTCAAAAGCCCCGTTCGCATTAGTACCCCGATCACCCAATCCCCGCGCATGCGCAATAGGATAAGGGAGATCCCAAGAGCGGACAGTGACGAATGACCGGATTAAGTCGAGGCCGTGTGAGAACGCCTGTTCAGATTGTCTGCGGGAACGAGTAAACGAGTAGCAAAGACCGGCGTGATCTCACGCCCGCATGGCTGAGATCAGCGGCTGGACCCCGAGCATCTGGATCATTCGCTTCAGGTTATACGCTAGAACGTGCAGGCTCATCTCCGTTCGAACCCGTGGGAGCGTTTTCGTCAGGAAGTGGGCTGCTCCCATCCACGATTTCAGCGTCCCGAACGTGTGCTCGACGGTCTGCCGCCGCAGTCTCCCGGCTTGAGGCATCCGGTCGAGGCGCGCCTGCATTCGCTCGAGCACATCTTCGTGCTCCCACCGGGTAATCCGGCGATAGTCGGCAGGCGTGCAGGCGCTTCTTATTGGGCATCTCGGGCAGGCGGACGTCCAGTACCTGTGCAGAGTCAGGCCTGCTTCGACCGACGTCATGCGCCAGATCGCGCGTTGCCCGGCCGGGCAGCGGTATTCGTCTCGCTTCTTGTTGTAAACGAAGTCCCGCTTGTCAAAGCGTCCCTCCGCTCGGGCATTTGACGTCAGCGGCTTGGGCACCAGAGGCGTGATGCCCGCCTGCTCGCACTTGAGGATCTCGTTGCCGCTGAAGTAACCCCGATCGGCAAGGACCCGCAGCTTTTTCTCCCCGGCTGCCTCCTTGGCCTGCTCGGCCATCGAGGCGAGCTGCTCGCGATCGTGTCCTTGGTTCACCACATCGTGTGCGACGATGAGATGGTTCTCGCAGTCAACCGCCGTCTGCACGTTGTAACCGACAATGCCGGTGCCGCGGCCGCTCGTTGCCATTGAGCGCGCGTCGGGATCCGTCAGCGAGACCTGCTGATCGGGGGCCTTCGCCAGCTCCTGGCCGATCCCCTTGAGCTTTCTCATCTGTTTGCGGACCGTGGCGATCTTCTCCTTGAGGTGCTCGACGCGTTCCTCGGGTACCAGGGAGGAATCGCGGTCGGCGCGGTCGAGCTCGGCCAAGTACCGAGCGACGCTCGTCTCGAGTTGCTCCTGCCGGGCTTTGAGCTTGTGGAGTGTGAAGTTCTTGTCCCGGTTATTCACGGCCTTGAACTTGCTGCCGTCGATCACCACCAGAGCTTGGCTGAACAGGCCGATGCTGCGGCACAGCTCGACAAACTCGGCGCAGACCTTGCGGATCGCCGCACCGTTGTCGCGGCGAAAGTCGGCAATCGTCTTGAAGTCGGGAGCCAGACGCCCCGTGAGCCAGATCAGCTCCACATTCCGCTGCGATTCTCGCTCGAGCCGACGACTGGACTGGATTCTGTTGAGGTAGCCGTAGATGTAGATCTTCAGGAGCGTCGCCGGGTGGTACGCCGGGCGTCCCGTGAGTGCTGCCTCCGCACCCTCGAACCCAAGCGCCCGCAGGTTGCGCTCTTCGACGAACGCATCGACCGCTCGTACCGGGTTGTCTTCAGCGATCCAGTCGTCCAGGTGTTCCGGGAACAGTACCGCCTGCTCCCGCGGCTGACCTTCGATAAATCGCTTCATCGTGCAGCTTCCCCCGAGACCCACATCATTATCCTACGTGAGGATTGCAGTGCGTTTTCACACACCCTCGGTCGGAAGGGAATATTGGCGGCGAAACCGTACCTGACCGCTACCATACCCAAAGGAGACATCGACGCGCGGAATGCGTACGGGCCTGAGCGGCTGAGGCGTGGCACACGTCTACGCTCGCATTCAGTGCCGGTTACGGCGAGACGGCATTCGCCTGCTCGCGCGCGGCAGCCCATAGTTGGGACAGGTGATCGGGGCGCTCGGTGTAGGGCTCTTTCAGCCACGCGTGCGGTTTGAGTGCTGTGCACAGGGAGTCGACGAGGTCCTCGGGTACCCGAGCGTGCATCAAAAAGAAGGGAACCAGTGCGCGCGGTTCGATCGCATTCATCCAGTCAACGAGTGTGCTGGTTATCGACGCCACCACTGCCTCATCCCGCGGGCCTGCGGTCTTGCCTGAAATCCAGGTTTTTGCAGCGAGCGCCAGCTGCGTCGCTTCCTCATCCAGCCGCACCAGATCGCAGCGAAAGACGCCAGATTGCGTCGGAAAGACGAGCTGGTGCAATCCCAGGCGAGCACAAGCCTCGGCCGCGACCGCGCCAATCAAGACGGTGGATCCAATCTCCTCTTGGACATCGGCCCGGTGTGTGCTCTGCAGGCGCAGGAATAGCCGCGCGAGAGCATGCGAGTGGACCAGGAGCACCACGGTGTTATTCAGGGGCTCGAGTCCTTCGAGGCCAATGAGGGCGCTTTGCACCTCCACCTGAAGGTACTCGCCGTGGTCGGTGTTGAGGACGTTGGGTGCGATCCAGTGCTGGTATGTCCCGCGTTTCTTAATGTCGACGGACGAGACATGAAATGCAACGGGACGCAGGGCCGATTCGATATCACGCGCGAGTCTGCGGGCGGCCTTGCCTGTCGAAACGTCGCGCAACATGAGGCCGGTGAGACGTTGCTGGGTGCGCTCGACCTGTGCTCTCCAGTTTCGAATCGCCTGGCGAGCGAGCCCGATCGCCAGGCGATCGGTGATGGTTTCGTTCGGCATGCGGAATTCTATGCGCCGAAAGCTCTCCGCGTGTATTGGCAGAGAACGCTATCGTCCCGGCTCGCTACGTCTCACGTGACGGTTGGACGAAGCTTCTTCAGCTCATCAGATTGAGCACTCAGCGAAAGCAGATTCCGTCGCGGCGGAGGATGAATAGTCGCGCTGCGATCGCGCAGTCACGACTTCATTTCGTCCACGTGCGTCTGTCGGCAACTACGGCGATCCAAGCGAAATTATGCCGTACTTTTTGGCGGTGATGCGCGTAACTTATTGAATTTTGGTGGGCGGTACAGGATTCGGACCTGTGACCCCTGCCGTGTGAAAGCAGTGCTCTACCGCTGAGCTAACCGCCCGCCTCGAGGAGGCAGAGCGGGGAAGTCTAAGCATCCGCAGTGCGTGAGGCAATCCGTTCGACCGAACGCGCGAGCCAAGGGCGCGGGATACCCGCGCCCTTGGCGTTGAGGCGGCGAAGCCGGGCGAACTACCCGGCCCGCATCATCTCGGTTGAGCGCGCGTGCGCCGACGCGCAAGCCCCAGGCCGGCAAGGCCAAGGCCGAGGAGCGCGAGCGTCGTGGGCTCAGGGACTCCGCCTCCCGTGGGAGGGGGCGGCGGCGGCGGTGCGCCGCAGTTCGGACATGACGAAGTCGTGCCGGTCGGGATGGTATTGATGCCGTTCAATGCGTAGACAACCGTGTCGATATCCGGATCGTTCCAGTCGCGGCCCGAATTATCGGCGAGCCAGAAACTGATGGTGTAGCTGTCGCCCACCGTCGTCGGAATCGTCTGGTAGAGGCCGTCATACCCTTGGACCGAGCCGTCGCACCAGAACAGGCTCCCCGCGTGCGGGAAGTTCGCGGCCCCATAACAGCCGCCGTAGTCGGCAGCCGAGACGATCTCCCCGATCGCCGACACGTCGATGGGCTGGATCCAGCGACCCCAGCCGTTCGGTGTCACGCTGCCAACCGTCGAGCCCTGGAAATCGGGATCCTGGACGAGGTTCGGACCCGTACCATCGAGGCTCACCGAGACATCACCGAAGGAGAAGTACGCAGGTACCTCACGGAATGCGAAGTTGATCGTGGTGTCCGCATTCGCCGCGGTGAATGAATATGAGAACTCGGTATAGTCCGGCGGCGTCAGTGTGCTGCCGGCGTTATCCGCGAGATTCTCGAGCCAGCCGGAAGGCGGCGTCTGCGCATGTGCGGCGGCCGCCGCGAGAAGCGCGGCAATCGCAAGACAGCCGGTGTGGCGTGCCCTGTGCCGCTCGATCGTCGTGCTGAGCATGGTCGAAGTCTCCCCGGTCGATGTGGCGCTTGTTGTTGTCGGCCCCGTCCTCCCTGTGCAAGCGCGGTGCCACCGCGCAATGGTCGTTACTTTCCATCAACATAGCGGCGTCGAGGGGCCTTGCACGTGCCCAGTGTCAGGATTTTCTGTCACCAGGCGGGGTTCGGGCCCATGCCGTTCTACCCGGCGGGCAGTCGTATACGATGAGAGGCGCCATGACCGTCATTACCCGCTTCGCACCGAGCCCGACCGGGCTGCTGCACATCGGTGGCGTCCGCACCGCCCTTTTCAGCTGGCTCTACGCGCGCCGCCACGGCGGGCGTTTCATCCTGCGGATCGAGGACACCGACCGGGAGCGCCACACGGAGGAGGCCGTCGGGGTGATTCTCGACGGGATGGATTGGCTGGGACTCGACTGCGACGACGGTCCGTACTACCAGACACAGCGCTTTGCGCGCTATCGCGAAGTGCTCGACGCCATGCTCGCCTCGGAGGATGCGTACCTCTGCTACTGCACCAAAGAGGAGCTCGAGCGGCTGCGCGGCGAGCAGCTTGCGCGCAAGGAGAAGCCGCGCTACGACGGGCGCTGCCGCAACCGCACCGAGCCGCGCGCCGGGGTGGACCCGGTCATCCGCTTCCGCAATCCCTTGGACGGGGAGGTGGTCGTCGAGGACCTCGTGCACGGTCCGGTCATCTTCCGCAACGCCGAGCTCGACGACCTCATCATCGCGCGCTCGGACGGAACCCCCACGTACAACTTCTGCGTGGTCGTCGATGACCGCGACATGCTCGTGACCCACGTCATCCGCGGCGACGATCACCTCAACAACACGCCGCGCCAGATCAATATGCTGCGCGCGCTCGGCGCGCAGCCGCCCCTTTATGCGCACGTCGCCATGATTCTCGGGCCGGACGGCACGAAGCTCTCGAAGCGCCACGGGGCCGTGAGCGTGCTCGAGTACCGCGAGCAGGGCTATCTACCCGAGGCACTCCTCAACTACCTGGCGCGGCTCGGCTGGTCGCACGGGGACCAGGAGCTGTTCACGCTCGAGGAGATGATTGCGAAGTTCGACATCGCCGATGTGAACAAGGCCGCCTCCGCCTTCAATCCCGAGAAGCTGCTGTGGGTGAATCAGCAGCACATGATGCGTGCGCCGCTCGGAAGGCTCGCGGCGATGCTCCGCGGGCAGCTTTCCCGGCTCGGCATCGAGTGCAGCGATGATCAGCTCCTCGAGGGAGTCGCCGCGGCGCAGCGCGAGCGCTCGCGCACTCTCAAGGAGATGGCCGAGGCGAGCCGCTATTTCTTCGTGCGCACGATCGAGCTCGAGGAGAAGGCTGCGCGCAAGCATCTCACCGCAGAAAGCGTGGCGACCCTCACGCGGGTGCGCGAGGCACTGGCTCGCCTCGAGGATTGGAATGCGGCGGCAGTGCACGCACGGCTTGCCGAGATCGCCGCCGAGCTCGCCGTCGGGCTCGGCAAGGTCGCCCAGCCGCTGCGCGTGGCCGTCGCGGGGGCGGCCGTGTCGCCGCCGATCGATGCCACGGTTGCGCTCATCGGTCGCGAGCGAGTGCTCGAGCGCATCGATCGTGCGATCGAGTGGGCTCAGCGCGAAGCGAGCTGAACCGCGGCACGCCTTGCAATAGGGGCGGCTTTGCGCCGAAAATGGCCGCCCTTTCGCGGCGGGCCGACGGGCGAGTCGACGGCGGGCGCGTCGCAAGTGGGGCCATAGCTCAGCTGGGAGAGCGCTTGCATGGCATGCAAGAGGTCGGCGGTTCGATCCCGCCTGGCTCCACCATCACCCGCCCGGCTGAATGCGCCGGTCCGCTACGCGACGGCGCGCGCGCCGCCCCTCAGGTCTTCTTCGAGAACGAGGCGCACCAGCCGTGCTCGTTCACGTCCTTGCCGGCGAAGATCTGGCACGCACCCCAAGTCTTGCCGGACACCCCCTTGTAGAAGCGGCATTCGGCGCAGCGGTCCCCCGGCTTGTACGTCGGAAACTTGGCCCGATCGACCGTTGCGGCATTGTCGGTGTAGCCGAGCGCCTTCGCGAGCGGCTCGGAGGGGGAAAGATGCGGCAGTGGACCGCCCGGGGCTTGCGCATGCACGCGCGGGCTCTCGAGCCCTGCGAGCGCGGCGGATCCCACTCCGAGCAGCACGCCGAGCAGTTGGCGGCGCGAGCGGTTGCGGGGCTCGAAGGGACGTTCGGGGCGGCGACTCCTCATCGTTCAGGCTCCTCGTGGGTAGAGCGCGCGTGATCGTGCGCGCGAGACTCAGTATACCGCGGGCAGTGCGTGCACGATGCGGTCGGCGACCTCGCCGAGAAGCTCGCTCATGACCTTCGCCTGATCGCCGTAATCGCTCGGATTCGCGCTCGCCGTGAGCTTCACGTACTCGCTCGAGCGCGGATGATTGGCGCCGGGCGGCAACAGCGACCAGCTGCCGGAGAAGACCACGTTGCCGGCGAGATCCGACTGGAACTCGAGGATCGTCAACACGAGCGCCTCGGTGCTGCTCGGCGCGGGCTGCTCCGGCAGCACGACATCGCCCGCCGCCAGCCGCTCGAGCAGATCCTGCGTGAGCACACGCTGCACCATCTCCCCGAACGGCGCGCCCCAGCGCGAATCCCCGGCGAGCTCGAGACTCATGTTCGCGCCGGTGCGTACGATCTCCGCACGATCGAGGAACGAGGGAATGTGCACCACGACCACCTGGACGGGCGCCTTGAGGCTCGGGCGCGTGCTGCCCGTGGGGGCCACCGAGGCGAGTGAATAGAAGTGCGTCGGCGCGCTCGAGAAGACGCAGCCGCTCACGACCAG
>Ga0335072_10004896_pt1 | contig 19781 bp, 10 predicted proteins | sample Lox_Sample_21_FD_206725 | JGI IMG/M metagenome (GOLD analysis project Ga0335072, IMG submission 206725) | Soil microbial communities from Loxahatchee National Wildlife Refuge, Florida, United States - Lox_Sample_2.1 | ecosystem: Environmental > Terrestrial > Soil > Wetlands | place: USA...
GCCCGCATGCTGGCACTTCCTGCCGGACAAGCGCGAACTGACCGATCCCGACGGCCGGCCGATCATGCTGACATTGCTCGAATTCAGGATGCTCGAAACGTTCGTTGCGAACACCGGCCGTCCGCTGCACCGCCGGGATCTGTTCTCGACAGTTCTCGGCCGGCCATACGAAGCGAGCGACCGTAGTATCGACAATCTGGTGGCAAGGCTCCGCCGCAAGCTCGGCGATCCGGCCAAACGGGCCCGCATCATCAAGACCGCCAGGCCAATAGGCTATGTTTTCACTGGGTTCAATAGTTCTTCGAGAAACTACTAATAAGGCTTGCGAATCCAGTGGGCATGCGTTGCGCTGCCCGCTTGCCTGGCTGGTTTCAGGTAAACGTGGTACAGCACAGCGATCATCCATACCGCCCGGGTCGATCCTGGAAGACGCGCCGCTCAAACGAGACCATTATGACGCGCGCCCGGCTGCGCCGACCAACCGCCTGCGGCGCGATTTCCGTTGGATTGCCGAAAGCGGCGCAGGCATTTCCACGCGGAATCCTCGGAAAATTACTTCCATGTCACCACGTTGTCGTTGTCACGAAATTGTCAAAGTTGTATCCTGACGCAAAGCCTGCGTGCCTGCCTATGTTTTTCGTCGCGCGGGTTGAAGGGAATGCGTATGGTCCTCGGCTTATGGAGGCCCGCTACGAGCACGAGCCGCCGGCAGGCCGCGGCCCAGCAGGCTGCGCGAACGCCCCCGCAACAAATCGCAGCTTCAGTGCCGCGCGGTGTTGTCGGTGTGGAGACGGAGATCCGGCAAGCGCTTACCGCGCTGCAAGAGACCGCACGTCGCCGCTTCGTCGAGCTGGAAATGGCAGTCGAACCGTCCCTGGTTGCCAAGGCCGACACCAACGATTGCCAGACCTGGCTGCGTACACTGCTTGCGGCCGCGATCGATCGCGCAGAAAGCGGCATACTGGTTACCGCAATACGGCACGGCGACAGCGTACATATCGAGATCCTTGATGACGGCGCCACCGAACCTGCCTCGATTCACGTGCCCAGCCCTCATATCCTGCCACCAGGCGCGACGGTGACCGCCGAAAATCTCCGCGGGCAAGGCGTCAAGGTGTCGCTGTGCCTTCCCTACCCGCAGACCGACAGCATGGGCGACGCGCACGCTTGGACGCTTGCAGCCACCTGACTGCCCACCAAACAACCTGCGTCCACCGCGTTCCGGGCCGGGCGCTTCCGCGTCACAACGCCAGGCGTGCCTCGATCACGTCAGGTTCTTCCGGCATCCGCCGCAGCGAGAATCCCAGGTGGCGCACGAACGCCAGCATCGGGGCGTTCTCCGACAGCACCTGGCCTACCACCTCGGCCAAACCGCAGTGCCGCGCCCAGTCGAGCAATCGCTGCATCATGTGCGATGCCAGCCCATGGCCCTTCACGTCCGGCTGCACGATCACCGCGAATTCGCCGCTGCGCTCGTCCAACTCGCGCACCAGGCGCGCAACGCCCACCGTCTCGCCGGTAGCCTCACGCACCGCAATGAATGCCATTTCCCGGTCGTAATCCACCTGCGTCAACCTCGCCATTTGCTCCGGTGACAGTTCCTTCATCGAGGAAAAGAAGCGGTAGCGCACGTCCATCGGCGGCAGCCGTTTGAAGAATGCGCCATGTTGCTCGGCATCTTCGGGTCGGATCGGCCGAATGATGAAGGTTTCTTGCCCATCGGACCATGGCCGCGCCAGCTCGGCGGGATAGGGCGCGATCGCCAGAGCCCCTGGCGGCGCATCCGGCGCACGCAGCCGCAGCCATGCGTCCGCGGCCGTCACGCCCATCGAATCGGCGAACAAGGCCGGCACGTCGAGCGCGGCGATTTCCGGCCAATCGACGATCAACTGGCTGATGCGGACCAGCACATCCGCAACCGCCAGCTCATTGGCCGCCGGCTGATCGCGCAGCGACCGGCTCAGCATGGCGCCGAATCGGCAGCGCCCGATCAGCCCGTGCGCCAGCGGCAGGTTCAACGGCGGCAGGTCCATCGCCAGGTCGCGCGCGCCGTCGGCGGCGGTGCCGCCGGGGCCGAACGCAATCACCGGACCGAACGTTGCGTCGTCCGCCACCCGCACGCCGAGCTCGCGCGACCGCACCAGCTGCCGCTGCACCAACAACCCTGCCCCCGTGTCATTGCTCCGGCGCGTCTGGCGGGCGAGCAACAGACGGGCGGCGACCTGGGTCTCGTAGGCGTCGTGCAGATCCAGTACCACGGCGCCCGCCGGACGCTCGCGGGGCGGCAGCATCTGGCGCAGCTTCACCACACAGGGGAAACCCAGCAAGGCGGCAGCGGCCGGCGCATCGTCGGCACGGGCGACGATCCGAGTGGGCACGGTCGGGATCCCGTAGGCTGCCAGCACGTCCAGCGCCTCGTCCTGAAACAGATCCAGGCGGCCGGTGCGGTGGGCTTCGGCGAATATCCGGCGCACCATGGCGCGGTGCGGCGCGACCGACAGCACGGCACTGGGCGGCAGCTCGCGAGCGGCGGCGCGGTTACGCCGGTCCCGCACCAGGTGTCGGAACCCGCGCACCGCCTGCGCTGGGGTGGCAAACGCCGCCAGACCGGCCTTCACCAACGCCGCCCGGTGCAGCGCGCCGGTGGTCTCGCCCATGGCGCAAACCAGCAAAGGAATGCGGATCGTGCGCGCGGTGGCCTCCAGCGCATTCATCGATTGCGCGTCGGCGGGACCGGCGGGGGCGTGCACCACCAGCACGCCGCCGACCTCCGGTGCCGCCGCCACTGCACTCACCTTGGCGGCCAGTTGGGCCGCGGCTTCCAGTGGCACATGGACAATGCCGTTCCTGGTATTGGGCAACGGCGCGAGCTGCAGACCGTCAAGCAGCGCCGCCTCGGCGGCAAGCTGTCCTGCGCCGATGGAGTTGGTGACGATCGCCAGGGCCTCGTTGCGGGCCGGGCGGGCGCGGGATAACGTTTCGGCCGCTGCCAACAGATCTTCGAAGCGGCGGACGCTGAGCACGCCTGCCCGGCGCAAGGCGGCTTCGCAGGCAAGCTCCGCGGCGCCATCGCTGTCATCATTCAGCAATTGCAGGCCGGCATGCACCGCCACCACCGGGCGCAGCCGCGCCGCGGCACGGGCGGCGGAGAGGAAGCGGCGCCGGTCCTTCAGCCGGCGGATATCCAGCAGGATCGCGCCGGTGCCGGGATCGCGGGACAGCCAGTCCAGGACGGGACCGAAGCCGATATCGACATTGGCGCCGATGCCTACGATGTGGCTGAAGCCGATGCCGTTCGGTTCCGCCCAATCGATGACGGACCGGCACAGGGCAGCCGACTGCGACACCAGCGCAACCCGCCCCGGCGGCGGCGGGATATGCGTGCGGGTCGCGTTCAGGCCGATGCTGGCAACGGCGAGCCCGAACGAGCGCGGCCCAAGCACGCGCACGCCGGTGCGGCGGGCGGTGGCGAGGAAATCATCCGCCGGGCCGGGAACCAGCGCGGCATAGCAGCCCTTGGCCGCGAGCATCGGCAGCGCCGGGGCGATGCTGTCGGGCGGCCCTGCGAGGACCGCGAGATCGGGTGTGGCGGCGAGGTCGGCGGCCGTCTCGGCGGCCTCAATTGTGCCGCGGAACGTGCCGAGAGCGAGATTGGCGGTGATCTGGGTGCCCAGCTCGGTCGATGGACTGATGACCGCGAGTGAGCGCGGCCGGAACAGGGAGTCCAGGTTGAAGCGGCCGGCAGGATTGGGGCGCGGGACGGTCATGGTGCGATGCAACATAAGCGCCCGCCGCAGCCGCGCTGCAAGCGATACCTTAGGACAGGCGCGGCAAGAGGATTTACGTGGCGGGAGAGGAACCTGGGGAGAATGGCACCAATCACCCGGCCGATCACCTACCATCGGAAGGGATGCCCTTCCGGTTCGAACCGTCCGGCGGAGCACTGGCATCCACGCTTTCGCTGCCGCACGCTAAGCGACAGTCATGAGAGGCAGGAAAGGCAGGCCCACCCGCACGGATCAATGAAATCTTCCCAGCATCCTCCGCGTCTCGGTTGCTCAGCGATGAACCTGCCGGAAATGAGAGAGGCACCTGCAGAGCCGATGCCCCATGAATCCGCACGGACATTGCCTGACTGTGTCACCGGCAGCTTCATTTCGCTGGGTCGTCACGGTTTGCGGCTTGCAATCCTATCGCTGAAGACAGAGACGCAGAGGACGCTGCGAAAGATTCCTGACCCATGCCTGCAAGTAGCTTTCATTCCGGCGCGCATGGGCCCTCCGCTGCCATGAGCGCCGAATCCGGTTCATCCTACCCGTCGCAAATCCAGCGTCCGCGGATGTTCGCGCGAGCGCGCCACCACCGGTTCTGCCATCGCGCCCGGCGTGTGGCCAATCGGGAAGAATCGTGCTTTGCGCCGTGCCTCCGCCTCGTTGGCATTCACCGGGAAGCGTTCGTAATTGCGCCCGCCCGGATGCGCCGCGTGATGCGTCAGGCCGCCGAGTGAGCGCCCCGTCCAGCGATCGTAGACGTCGAAAATCAGTGGTGTCTGCGCCGGGAGCATGGGATGCAGCGCGCTGGGCGGCTGCCAGGCCTTGAAGCGGATGCCGCCGACATACTCGCCCTCGCGGTCGGTCCTGCTCAGCGGCACGGCACGGCCGTTGCAGGCCAGCACGTAACGTTCCTCCGCCCAGCCATCCACGCGCGCCTGCACGCGCTCCACCGAGCTGTCCACATAGCGCGCGGTGGCGCCCTGAACCGCTTCCTCGCCCAGCACGTGCCAGGGTTCCAGCGCGTGGCGCAGCTCCAGCGTGCTGCCGCGCAGTGTCACTTCGCCGATCCTCGGGAAACGGAATTCGAAATGCGGATCGAACCAGGCACGATCGAGCGGATAACCGAGTGCACGCATCTCCTCCAGCACGTCGGCAAAATCCTGAGCGACGAAATGCGGCAGCATGAAATCGTCGTGCACACGCGTGCCCCAATGGATCAGGCGGCGCTCGTACGGCGTCTGCCAGAACGCCGCCAGCGCAGAGCGCATCAGCAGTATCTGCGCCGCTGCCATCTGTGCGTGCGGCGGCATTTCCAGAGCGCGGAATTCCACCAGGCCCAGACGGCCGGACCCGCCTTCCGGCGTGTACAGTTTGTCGATGCAGAACTCTGTGCGATGTGTGTTGCCGGTCATGTCCGCCAGAATGTTGCGGAACAGCCGGTCCACCAGCCAGGGCGGTGTCTCCTGCTTCGCATTGATCTGCGAGAATGCAATTTCCAATTCCGCCAGACTGTCCTGCCGCGCCTCATCGATACGCGGATGCTGACTGCTCGGGCCAATGAACAAACCCGAGAACAGATAGGAGAGGCTTGGGTGATTGTGCCAGAAGCCGAGGAGGGATTTCAGAAGGTCGGGACGGCGCAGGAACGGTGAATCGGCAGGCTGTGCCGCGCCCATCACCACGTGGTTGCCGCCGCCGGTGCCGACATGGCTTCCGTCCAGCATGAATTTCTCGGTCGCCAGGCCGACCTGGCGGGCCTCGTCGTACAATTCCTCCGACCGCTGCACCAGTTCAGGCCAGTTGTGCGCGGGGTGAACGTTCACTTCGATCACGCCGGGATCGGGCGTGACGGAAAAATGATTCAAATTGGGATCATGCGGCGGCAGGTAGCCTTCCAGAACGATCTTGCAGCCGGTCTCCTCGGCAGTGTCTTCCACGGCGGCAATCAGCGTCACCCAATCCTCGGCAGCGAAGAGCGGCGGCAGGAACACGTGGATCAGTCCGTTGCGGGGCTCGATGCATAGCGCGGTGCGCACCAGCTCCGGCTCGCCGCGGCCGATGACCGGCGCCTCCTGCGGCATGGGGCGGAAGTGTTCGGGACCCACGGCCATGCCGTCGGCAGCGGCCGGCCGGCGCGGCAGCAGCGACTGCCGCGGCGGCAACGGCGAGACCGGCGCGAACACATCGGGTTCGAAGTCGGTTTCGATGTCGTCCGGGTTGACCCAGGGCAGGCTGTCGAGCGGCAGGCGCAGGCCAATCGGCGAATCCCCCGGAATCAAAAACAAAACACCACTGCGGAAAAACCATTTGCCGCCCTGCCAGATGCGCACACCGTCGCGCACCGCGCGGCGCAGCGGCAGCACGCTGCCAACCGGCGCACCGAGACCCTGGCCGAATACGCGCGTCAGGCGGGCGCGCTCCATTTCGTCGCGCAACCTGGAATCGTCCGCGACGACGTTGGCGGGCAGGCGGCGCTCGCGCCACAGATAGTAATGCACATCCTCATAGGCCGGATGTACCAGCGATGGATCAACCAGCAGCCGCTCCGCCAGCAACGCGGCGAACCGCGCAGCATCGTCTGCGTCGGCCGATCCCGTTTCGCTTTCGGATGCAAACAGCGAGGGATCGCGCCAAACCGGTTCCCCATCCGGACGCCAATGCGTGTACAAGGCCCAGCGCGGCAATTGCTCGCCCGGATAGTGCTTGCCGAACGCATGCTGCAATGCGCCGCCAGGCGACCAGCGGGCCATCAGCCGCCGGATCAGCTTCCCGGCATAGGCTTGCTTCGTTGGCCCCAGCGCCTCGGTGTTCCATTCCGCTGCGTCCATGTCCGACGCGGAGACGAAGGTCGGCTCGCCGCCCATGGTCAGGCGGATGTCGGACGATGCCAACGCGCGGTCCACCCGGTCGCCGGTCGCCAGAATGTCCTGCCACTGTGCCGGTGTGTACGGCTTGGTAACGCGCGGCGACTCCCGCACGCGTGTCAAATGCATCTCGAATTCGAATGTCGTTTCGCACGGATCGACCAGGCCGGAGATCGGTGCGGCCGATTGCGGTTCGGGCGTCGCGGCCAACGGAATATGGCCCTCGCCCACCAGCAGGCCGGAGGTAGGGTCCAGGCCCACCCAGCCGGCGCCGGGCAAATAAACTTCCGCCCAGGCATGCAGATCGGTGAAATCGGCGGGCGGACCCTCTGGCCCTTCCAGCGGCTTCACGTCGGCGACGAGCTGGATCAGGTAGCCGGAGACAAATCGCGCCGCGTAGCCCAGATTGCGCAGCGCCTGCACCAGCACCCAGGCGCTGTCGCGGCACGAGCCCTTCGCGTTGGCGAGCGTCTCCTCCGGCGTCCAGACGCCCGGCTCCATGCGCACGATATAGGCGATGTGGTTCTGCACCCGGCGGTTCAGTGCGACCAGCATGTCCACCGTGCGTTGCTCGCCGCGCAGTACGCCATCGAGCAATGCGCGCATCCGCGGCCCGACGGGCGCGATGCGCCGGAACGGGGCCAACTCTTGTTCCAGCACCGGATCGTAGGTGAACGGCCAGTGCTCGGCGTCGGGTTCCAGGAAAAAGTCGAACGGGTTGATCGTCGCCATGTCGGCGACAACGTCCACCGTGACGTCGAAATGCGAGACGCGCTCGGGGAACACCACGCGGGCGAGGTGGTTGCCCTGCGGGTCCTGTTGCCAGTTCAGGAAATGCGGCTGCGGTTCGACCTTCAGCGCATAGGAAACAATCGGCGTGCGCGCATGCGGCGCGGGACGCAGGCGAATGGTCTGCGGGCCGAGATTGACCAGCCGGTCGTAACGGTAGCTGGTGCGGTGGGTCAGCGCGACGTGCAGCGGCATGGGTCTGGGTTCGCAGGACAGGAGGGGACGGCAACGCGGGCGGTCGCTCGGCTTGGGTGCCGGGACGTTGCATCATGCGGCGGATTGTGCGCCGCAACAAGGACGTCCGTCGGTTGAGGCCGCCCTTTCTGTCGCCTCTAACCCGCCAGTTCCACGACTGCGTCGAGCAACACCTGCGCGCCGCTCGCCACTTGTTCCGGCGTCGAGTACTCGCGCGGATTATGCGTGATCCCGCCCACGCTCGGCACGAACAGCATGGCGCTGGGACAGAGCGGCGCGATCAGCACGGAATCATGCCCAGCCGCCGCGATCATATCGCGCACCGCGAACTGCCGAGCCGCGGCCTTGTCGCGCAGCAGCGCACCCAACCGCGCATCGAACGTCACGGGGCCGAACGTCGCATAGGGATCAATATCCACTCGCACCCCACGCCGGCCTGCAATCTCCTGGATCGCGACCCGCAACGCCTTCTCCATTGCCGCGGCCTGTGCCGCATCCTCATGCCGTACGTCGCAATGCAGCCGGGTGATGTTCGCGACGTTGCCGCGCGCATTCGGATAATTCGCAATCCAGCTTGCCGACGCGCGCCCGCGCGGCTCCGCGCCCCAGGCGATGCGTTCCACCGCCAGGATGATCTCGGCGGCGGCGGCCAGGCTGTCGTGGCGGCGGTCCATCGTGGTGGGGCCGACATGGCTCGGCTCGCCCGTGATGGTCAGTTGGAAATAGCGTGCGTGCACGGTGCCGGTGACAATGCCGATATCGGCGCCGTCCACCTCCATCACCGGGCCTTGCTCGATATGTGCCTCCAGCCAGCACGCCCAACCGCGCGGCGAGGGCGTCAGCGGCCCCGCCTGGCCGCTGTCCCGCAGCGCCTGCCCCACGGTGATGCCGGCATCGTCGGTGATCGCCAGCGCGTCTTCCAGCCGCAGCGTATTGGCGAAGACTCGGCTGCCCATCATGGCGGGGGCGAAGCGGCTGCCTTCCTCGTTGGTCCAGTTCACCAGTTCCAGAGGGGTGCGCGTGGTGTGGCCGGCGTCTGCCAGCGCGCGCATGACTTCCAGGCCGGCGAGAACGCCGAACACGCCATCGAAGCGTCCGCCGGTCGGCACGGTATCGAGATGACTGCCGAACGCGACCGCCCCCGCCGCCGGCTCGCGCCCTTCGCGCCGCAGGAACATGTTGCCGATCGCATCTTGCTCGAAATGTAGGTTGAGCGGGTGGCACCAGCGCAGCAGCAGGTCACGGGCGGCCTTGTCTTCGGCGGCCAGGGCGAGGCGGCAACTGCCGCCTTCCGGTGTCGGGCCGATCTCCGCGATCTCCATGATGGATTGCCACAGGCGGTCGGCGTTGATCGTTGGGGTCATGGGCAGTCTCCGCGGAGTGGCCGTAGCCGGCGCAACGTTGCAGCCGCTGGCTCATGAGGCCAGAGGCGCCGCTTCCCCGCTGTCCCGGGCATCCGCAGCCTGCCACGGCAGCACGGTTACCTCCGGCCAAATCGCCCTCGCCCGCTGCGCCTTCGCCGCATGCGATGCCGCATTGTTCAGCGCGCTATTCGGTCGGATGACCATGGCAAACACATCAGCCAGGCCGAACGGTGCGGCAATATCGAGTTCGCCGTCGTCATCCAGCCGCACGCCCACGGCGTGCACCACTGACGCGTAGTGTCGCAGCGATTCATCGGCGGAGGCGAGGCGCGGATAGACACAGCCGAAGCGCCGCGGAAACCATAGGTGCACCCGCGCCTGATTGCGTGTTTCAACAGGACCGACGCAGTCCGCTGTCGCCGCCGCGACGCGGCGGATCACCGCATCCTCGGCGTCCCACGACAGATCGGCGGCATCGAAATAGATCAGATCATAGTCCTTGATACCGGTACCTCGCGGCCGATTCCCGAGCACATTCCACACAGTTTGGTACAGACATCCGGCGACCAGCCGCCACTGCGGCAACCGCATGCCGCGCAAGCGATGCAGCAGATGCATCAGGCCGGGATCGGCGCGGATGATGGCGGCGAAACGTTTGTACAGCGGCGCGTCGACCGATCGGATCATTCATGTCACCGGCCAGTCGTGATGATGGCGTGGAAAAACCGGCGCGCGTCCGCCCATTCCTCTATCTTGTCCATCGCGGTCCAAAGCCGTCGCTGCGCTTTGTCTTCTTCGGGGTCGTAGCCTTCGTCGAAATCGTCGTCGGCAGCCTCGACTTCGTCCGGCGAGCCGGCGTCTGTGGCGGGTTCCGGGCCTGGTTCCGACGGACTGTCAATTGTCGAGTTTGCCTCGGACGGCGCGCCCGGGGAATCCGCGGTTGCGGCAGAGCCATCCGGGTCTGCGCTCGATACTTCGGAGGTTTCCGGCAAATACTGTTCTATTGCCGGGGTTTCAGTCGAAACGAATTCGGGCAAGGTTGGCAATTTGGCGTCGAATTCCTCACACGCCTTGATGAAAGGCGGCAGCACGCTTGCCATGGCATCCGGATTGTACTTGTCGTTGAACCACTCCTCCAGCGTCTTACCGGCCTTGGCGGCGCGCCTTTCTTCATAAGCGCGCTGCCCCGTCTTGAGCCGCGCAATCCGTGCCCCGATTTCCGCGGACATATCGGGCCGCAGATGGGTGATCCGGTATCGCGGCATTGGCGGCTGCGACGGATCGAATTCCGGCGATGCCGGAACGAACAGCGACGTATCGCCTTCCGTCGTGTCCGGAGTCATGTCGATCGGCGGTCCTTGCGGGTCGATCCAAATCGCGTGGAAAACCGCCATCAGCATCTTGTCCGGCCATTCGCGCAGCCGCCAGCCAAAGCGGATGTCGCCGCCATCGCGCTCGATCCGGGCGCGAACGCCGTCGGCCGGCCAGCCGTACGCCGCAAGGTCGTCCTGGATCAGCGGCACATGCTGCGGCGGCAGCGGACTGAGTTCGGCGGCGAAGGCTGCGACCTCCGGTGTGATCTCCGATGGCACGACCATGTTGGCGAAGACATCGTCGTCGGCGCTAAGCAGTTCGTCGCCGAGGATGCGCTTATCGCGGAGGGTCAGCTCGGGCATTCAGGGTCCTATCGGTGGTGGCCCCTGCGACTAAGCGGGGACGTGCTGGATGATCTCCAACCTGCGGCGGTGGGGTCGATGGTGCAAGCGGGGCGGGTGGGGATTGCGATAGGCGCCCTGATTCCCAATCCCGCCAACCAAATTTTCGTCAGATTTGGTCAAGCTGGTCACGCGATCGGGATCCGTGGACAAGTGGCCCGCAACTGCTCCTTGCCACCCCGCGCCAACCGGACCTATGCGGCAAGCTGACACCACCAGAGGACCCGCCAATGCCAACGCCCATCGAAACCCTGATCGAAGGCGCCCGCGCCTTCCTGGGCGAGCGGATCACCACCAACCTCGCCCTGCGCGAGCATCACGCGCACGGCCAGGACACCCAGCCGCCGGTCCTGCCCGACGCCGTCGCCTTCATCGAAACATCAGACGAAGCCGCCCGCGTCCTCTCGCTTTGCAACAACGCGCACGTGCCGGTGGTCGCCTTCGGTGCCGGCACCTCCCTCGAAGGCCACGTCACGCCGGTGCGCGGCGGCATCACGCTGGACCTGTCGCGCATGACGCGCATCCTCGATTTAAGCCAGCCCGATATGGATTGCCGTATCGAGGCCGGCGTCACCCGCGACCAACTCAACACCCATCTACGCGACGCCGGTCTGTTCTTTCCTGTCGATCCCGGAACGTCTGCCTGCACCATCGGCGGCATGTGCGCGACTCGCGCCTCCGGCACCAACGCCGTCCGCTACGGCACGATCCGAGAGAACGTGCTGGGCCTCACCGTTGCCCTGGCGGATGGCCGCGTGATCCGCACCGGAGGCCGCGCCCGCAAATCCGCCGCCGGCTACGACCTCACCCGTCTGTTCATCGGCTCGGAAGGCACACTGGGCATCATCACCGAAATCCAATTACGCCTGCACGGCATCCCCGAGGCAATGTCCTCCGCCACCTGCCAGTTCTCCACCCTGCGCGACGCGGTCGAAACGGTGATCGCGATCCTCCAGCACGGCATCCCGGTCGCTCGCATGGAACTGCTGGACGACGTGCAAGTGCGCGCCTGTATCGCCTATTCCAAACTCTCCGGTCTGGAAGAACAATCGACCCTGTTCTTCGAATTCCACGGAACTCCGGCATCGGTGCAGGAACAAGCACAGCAGGCCGAGGAGATCGCGGCAAGCTGCAACGGCCACGGCTTCCGCTGGGCCACCGATCCCGCCGAGCGCGGCAAGCTATGGCAAGCGCGGCACGATGCGTACTGGGCCTGCCTGGCATTGAAACCCGGATATCAAGGCATCGCAACCGACGCGATCGTGCCGATTTCCCGCCTCGATGAGGCAATCCTGGGTACGAAGGAAGACATCGCCGCGTCCGGCCTGATCGCCCCGATCGTCGGCCATGTCGGCGACGGCAATTTCCACACGGTGATCCTGGTCCCGCCCGAGCCGGACGGCCTGGCCCGCGCCTGGGAACTGGACAAGAAGATCGTCGCGCGCGCGTTATCGCTGGGCGGATCATGCAGCGGCGAGCATGGCGTCGGCATCGGCAAACGCGAATTCCTGGCCCAGGAGCATGGTGAAGAAGCGTTGGCGGTGATGCGTTCGGTAAAACAGGCATTGGACCCAAGGGGAATTCTGAACCCCGGAAAGATCTTTCTGAACTGATATGGTTCTGCGGTTTCCTCACTCCACATCCCGATACAACTTCCCCCGCCGCCGCACCGGATCGAGCAATGCCCAATCCCCCTGCTCCACCGCGAATCCTTTCGGGAACGGCGGCCGCACTTCCATATCCAGCGACCGCATCACCCGATCGTCCCGGTAATAACATTGCAGGATAATGCGCGAGAGCAATGTCAGCGGCTCGCCCCCGATCTCCCGAAACCGCGCCGCCACCGCCTGCTGCCGCGCAGCATCCAGATCGGCAAACACCCCGCCCGCCAGTTCTTCCAACGTCCGCATCGCCGCCTGCACGTCCGCCGCATCGCGGCCGAAGCTGCGCAGGATATCGGCAAAGATCGCGTCATCCGCGGCGCTCGGCACGTGATAGGCATTGCTCGCCGGGATCATCATGCCCGCCAGACAGCGCAACGACCGCGCCTGATCTGCCGTCAAAACCGCAGTTTCACTCATGAACCACCTCAATCGAACAAAGTGGCAAGGCGCCGCTTCATGCTGTCGGCCACATACAGCGCCAGCGCCTGGATAGTCCGCGTAGGATTCACCCCCGCCGACGTCACGAAGATACTGCCATCGACAACGAACAGGTTCTTCACGTCATGCGACCGGCCCCATTCATTGACGACAGAACGCGCCGGATCGGTTCCCATGCGAGCGGTGCCCATCAGATGCCACCCCCCCTCGGCGATCGGCAATTCGTAACCGATATCGTAGGCCCCCGCCGCCCGCAGGATCTCGGTCGCCCGCGCCACGCCATGCTCCAGCATCCGCGTACTGTTCTCACTCAACGTATAGTCGATCTTCGGCGCAGGAATGCCATTCGAATCCTTCAGCACCGGGTCCAGCGTCACACGGTTATGTTCCTCCGGCAGGTCCTCGCAGATCGCCACCATGCCCGTGCGGTGACGAAACTGCTTGCGATAGGCCCGATGGTGATCCTCCCCCCACGGCAGACGCCCGGTTTCCATACCGTGCACCGCCGCCATCACCGCGCCCTGCCCACGCGCGAATTCGAACGTATACCCACGCACGAACCCACGTGAACGGTCGGTCTCATAAAATTCCTGGCTCCAGATGCAGTTCCCGGGACCGTGGTTGCCGTCGAGTTCCTCCTCGAAATAGCCGAACGTGCGGGCATAAGGATGGAACATCAGGTTCCTGCCCACCAACCCGCTGCTATTTGCGACACCGTTGGGAAATTTCGCCGACACCGAGTTCAGCAGCAGCCGCGGCGTGCCAACCCCGTTGCAGGCCACCACCACCACTTCCGCCGGCTGGAATTGTTCCCGCCCATCGGCATCGTAATACACGACGCCCGACGCCATGCCCTGCTCATTGACCGTAATCTCCCGCACCCGGCACCGCGTGCGCAACTCCACCCCGGCACGGATCGCCGCGGGCCAATAGGTGATATCGGTGCTTGCCTTCGCCCCCTGCGCGCAGCCATAGACGCAATGCGCCAGGTTGATGCACTTCGCTCGGCCTTCATAATCCACCGAGGCGATCGCGCTGTCCGATGGCCACCAATGCCACCCCAGCTTGTTCAGCCCGCGCGCCAGCACAGCGCCGGATTTGCCCAGCGGCAGCGGCGGCATCATCGGTTCGTGCGGCGGATACGCGGGATCGCCCGCCAGCCCGGAAACCCCCGTCACACGGTCGTTTTCGTTGTAGAATGGCTCCAGCGTCGCATAATCGATCGGCCAGTCGTCCGCCACGCCATCCAGCGTACGCACGCGGAAATCCGACGGATGAAAGCGCGGGAAATGCCCGGCATACAGCACCGTCCCTCCCCCGACACCATTGAAATTCACCACCTGGATCGGCGAGTTTTCACCGTTGATCGGATAGTCCGTCTCGCGCGCGCGGCGGTTCGGATTTGCATTGAATTCGTTGAACCCGCGCGCTTCCCAATCGCGATGCGCGCTGGGATAGTCCGACGGAGTCATCCAATCGCCTTGTTCCAGGCAAAGGATGTGCATCCTGGTCTCGGCAAGGCTCCAGGCGACCGCCGCGCCGGACGCCCCCGCGCCGATGATCAGAACGTCAACTGGTGTGGTCATCCCGATACTCCCCCAACATAACCTCGCCCGCCAAGCGGGAGAGGTCGAGGCACCGCAGGCGCCGAGGGTGAGGGTGATCGGGTCGCTACACAATAGTTGCCTGCCGGCCCGATCACCCTCACCCTGCGCGCTTCGCACGCGCGTTGATCCGCTGCGCGGCTCAACCCCATGCTGCACGAACAGCGCGCACGGGAGAGGTTCGGAGAGACCCGATGCCGACACCGCCCTTCGCCGCTCTGTCCCAGGACGCACCCCCGCAACCCCCATTGCGCGCCGCCATCACCGCCGCTTACCGCCGTCCCGAACCAGATTGCATCCCGCCCCTCCGCGACCTCGCCACGCAATCCCCCGAAGCAGCCCAACGCATCCACGCCCTCGCACATCGCCTGGTCACAACCCTGCGCGCCAAGGGCACGCGAGGCCTGGTGGAAAACCTCCTGCAAGAATATGCCCTGTCCACCCAGGAAGGCGTCGCGCTGATGTGCCTCGCCGAGGCATTGCTCCGCATCCCCGACACTCCCACCCGCGACGCATTGATCCGCGACAAGATCGCCCATGCCGACTGGCAGCAGCATCTCGGCGGCAGTCATTCCTTGCTCGTGCATGCCGCCACCTGGGGCCTGCTTCTCACCGGCCGCCTGACCGCAACGACCAGCGAGTCCGGCCTGATCTCCGCCCTCACGCGCCTGATCGCGCGCGGCGGCGAACCGCTGATCCGCCGCGGCCTGAACATCGCCATGCGCCTGATGGGCGAGCAATTCGTGCTGGGCCAGACCATCAACGAGGCACTTGCCAACAGCCGCCGCCTGGAAGCGCATGGCTTCCGCTATTCCTACGACATGCTGGGCGAGGCCGCTCTAACCGCCACCGACGCTACCCGCTACTTCAACGACTACGATCAAGCCATCCACGCAATCGGCACAGCCGCCACCGGCCGTGGCATCGATGAACGCCCCGGCATTTCGGTAAAATTATCCGCGCTGCACCCGCGCTATACGCGTGCCCAACGCGGCCGCATGATGGCGGAACTATTGCCGCGGCTTGTCGCGCTCACCATCCAGGCACGCACCCACAACATCGGCCTCAACATCGACGCAGAGGAGGCAGACCGGCTCGACCTGTCGCTCGATCTGCTGGAAGCGCTGTGCGCCACCCCGGCTCTGGCCGGCTGGAACGGCATCGGCTTCGTGGTGCAGGCCTATCAGAAGCGCACGCCGTTCGTGGTGGATTTCCTGATCGACCTGGCGCGCCGCAGCGTCCATCGGCTGATGGTGCGGCTGGTCAAAGGCGCATATTGGGATAGCGAAATAAAGCGCGCGCAGGTGGACGGTCTGGAAGGTTTCCCCGTCTACACCCGCAAAGTGCACACCGACGTTTGCTACCTCGCCTGCGCGCGCAAGCTGCTGGATGCGCCGGACGCCGTGTTCCCGCAATTCGCCACCCACAACGCGCAGACCCTGGCTTCAATTTACGAAATGGCCGGCGCGAACTTCCAGCCGGGCCAATACGAATTCCAATGCCTGCACGGCATGGGCGAGCAATTGTACGAGGAGGTGGTAGGTCCCCATAAGCTGAACCGCCCCTGCCGCATCTACGCTCCGGTCGGCACGCACGAGACGCTGCTGCCATACCTCGTGCGTCGCCTGTTGGAAAACGGCGCCAACACATCTTTCGTCAACAAGATCGCCAACCAGCACGTGCCAGTCGAAACATTGATCGCCGATCCGGCAGCCGAGGCACGTGCTGTCGATCCGCCCGGATCCCCCCACCCCAGAATCCGGGCGCCGCGCGATCTTTTCTCGCCTGCACGCACCAATTCCTCCGGCCTGGACCTCAGCAACGAGCAACACCTTGCGACACTGGCCGATGTCACAACCGCGAGCGTCGCGATCGATTGGCACGCCGCGCCAATGCTCGCCGAAACAATCGAGACCGGCACGCCGCGCGACGTATTCAACCCGGCGAACCGCCAGGACCGCATCGGTACAGTGATCGACACAACGCCAGACCTGATCGGCACCGCCTGCGCGCATGCCAACGCCGCCGCACCCGCCTGGGCCGCCACGCCCCCCGCCGAACGAGCAACCGCATTGCGCCGCGCCGCGGATCTGCTTCAGGCGCAATTGCCAACCCTGGTCGGCCTGATCGTGCGCGAAGCCGGCAGGACCCTTTCCGCCGCGATCGGCGAGGTCCGCGAAGCGATCGATTTCCTCCGCTATTACTCAGACGAAATCGCCGGCTTCGACAACGCGATGCAGCATCCCTTGGGTGTGGTCGCCGCAATCAGTCCGTGGAACTTTCCGCTCTCGATTTTCACCGGTCAGATCGCCGGCGCGCTCGCCGCAGGCAATGTCGTGCTGGCAAAGCCCGCGGAAGAAACGCCCCTGATCGCCGCCGCCGCAATCCGGTTGCTGCACGAAGCCGGCGTGCCGCGCGGTGCGCTGCAGTTGCTGCCCGGCGACGGATCCGTCGGCGCCACATTGGTCGCCGATCCGCGTGTGTGCGGCGTCATCTTCACGGGTTCCACCGAAGCGGCGCGTTCGATCCAACGCAGCCTGGCGGCGCGGTTGGATCCGCGCCGAGCCCCGATTCCGCTGATCGCGGAAACCGGCGGACAGAACGCGGTCGTGGTGGATTCGTCCGCTCTGCCGGAACAAGCCGTCACCGATATCATCGCATCGGGATTCGATAGTGCCGGCCAGCGTTGTTCGTCCCTGCGCATCCTAATGGTGCAGGACGACATAGCCGATCGTTTGCTGGACATGCTGCGCGGCGCGATGTCCGAACTGCGTGTCGGCTGCCCCGGCCGCCTGGACACCGATATCGGCCCGCTGATCACCGCGGCAGCGCGCGATGCCGTCCTGCGCCACATCGAAACGATGCGGCAGCGCGGCTTCCCCGTATTTATGACGGCGCTGCCGCCCGACTGCGCCGAAGGCACCTTCATCGCGCCGGCGCTGATCGAAATTCCCAATCCGTCGGTGTTGGCACGCGAAATATTCGGCCCCGTGATTCATGTCGTGCGGTATCGCCGCGCCAACCTGGACGCGATGATCGATCAGGTGAACGCTCTCGGCTACGGGCTGACCTTCGGCGTCCACTCACGCATCGACGAGACCATCGCGCACACAACGGAACGTATCCGCGCCGGCAACATCTATGTGAACCGCAATATCATCGGTGCCGTGGTGGGCGTGCAGCCATTCGGCGGCCACGGTCTCTCAGGCACTGGCCCCAAGGCTGGCGGACCACTTTACCTGCGGCGGCTGTTGGCAGAGCAATCCGCCTCCTCGTCATGGCTGGGCTTGACCCGGCCATCTGCGCAAGATCGATCGCACCGCGCCAATCCACATGCGCCGGATCAGCCAGAAAAGATGGCCGGGTCAAGCCGATCCTCGACGGGTTGTTTCCCGGACGCCGTCCGCCAATTCCTCGCATTCCTGCAAGCCGAAATCCCCGCCAGCGACGTTGCCGCGCTGACGGTCTATGCCGAACCAACGTCCTGCCACGACCAGTTGGAACTCGCCGGCCCCGTGGGAGAGCAAAACACGTATCGCCTGGCACCGCGCGGCGACGTGTTATGCGTCGCGACCGCGCGCGCCGCCGCGTTGCCACAGATCGCTGCGACGCTCGCCACCGGCAACCGCGCACTGGTGTGCTGCGCCGAGGATTTCCCGGAACTCGATCGCCTCCCCGATCCGCTGCGCCGGCATATAGCCCGTTGCGAACCCCACGCCCTACCTGCCGTCGCCGCGGCTTTGTTCGACGGCCCGCCCGACGCATTGCTGCGTTTGAACGCCCGGATCGCGGCACGCGAGGGACCGATCGTCCCGGTGTTCGTGGCGTCGCGTCACGGCGGTGCGGCCCAACGCTATCCGCTCGAATTCCTCCTCACCGAACAAACGATCAGCATCAACACGGCCGCCGCCGGCGGCAACGCCAGCCTGATGACGATCGGCTGAACCCGTGGTCGCCCGACACCGGCCCGCATGACAGCCGATACCCGACACGCTACTGTCTCCCTCACAACCACCCCGTCTCGGATAACAAACGGCAGAGACGGCACAAGGAACCAAGGGGAAACGCATGGCGCAGACAATCGAGGCCTATGTCGGCGAGGCGATGGACAACGCGCGCATGGGGCCGATCCATTGGCAGGTGCTGGGGCTCGTCGCAGCGGGCTATTTCATCGACGTGATCGACTACACGATGTTCGGTGCCATGACGCCCGACATGATCCACAGCGGCTTCCTGGACGCATCAGGCGCCGCCATGGTGAACAGTGTGACGCTGATCGGATTGTTTCTTGGCGCGCTGGGCCAGGGTGAATTCACCGATCGCTTCGGCCGCAAGGCAGTCTACCAGTTCAACCTGCTGTTGTTCGGAATCGCAACAATAGCCGGCGCCTGGATGCCGAACCTGACCTGGCTTCTCGTCTGCCGCTTCTTCGCCGGGCTCGGCCTGGGGGCCGAGCAACCGCTGTGCTTCGCCTACACCACCGAATACGCGCCCAAGCACAATCGCGGCCGTATCGTTGCGCTGATGCAGTTCATCGGCGGCGCCTGGCCCTGGCCGGTCGGTGCCCTGTTCGTGCTCGAGTTCCGTGACACCCTGCATTGGCGCGGCATCTGGACCGTGGTGGGCATCGCCGCCTTGATCGTCTTTGTGCTGCGCTTCTCGCTGCCGGAATCGCCGCGCTGGCTGGCAACCCACGGCCAGGGCAAACGGGCTCTCGAATTGCTGCAACGCATGGGCCAACGCACAGTGCCGCTGGAGACGCTCAGCACGGATGCGGCGAGCGACACACAAAGCGACCCGTTCGGCATCGTGTTCCGTTCCTTCCCGCGGCGGGTCATCGCCAGCATGGTCTGCTTCGTGGCGTTCTTCGGCGTCGCGCTGGGGCTGGGCGCCTGGCTGCCGAACATGATGGCGACCACGCATGGCTTCACCATCAACAAGTCGCTCACCTACACGCTGGGCATGACGCTGGCGTTTCCCTGCGCCAGCGCGTTCATGATGTATGCCCTGGAGCGTTTCGGGCGAAAGGTGACGGCGATTGCTGCCTTCATCCTGGCCGGCATCGCCGCTGCGGCATTCGGCGTCGTGACGTCCGACACGATGTTCTTCGTGGTGGGCTTTGTGATGATCTTCTTCGTCCAGCTCGCCGGCAACTCGTCGCAGATCTTCATCGCGGAGGTGTTCCCGACCAACGCGCGCGCCACCGGCTTCGGGATGGCGCAATCGGCGGGGCGGATCGCGACCGCGGTGATCATTCCAACGATCCTTCTCATTCAGCGCAGCTACGGGATAAGCGCGGTGTTCGTGGCAATCGCGGTAGCGCTGGTGGTCGCAGCGGTGGCCGTGACGCAAGTGGGGCCAGAGGCACGAGGCCT
>Ga0335072_10004899_pt1 | contig 19779 bp, 14 predicted proteins | sample Lox_Sample_21_FD_206725 | JGI IMG/M metagenome (GOLD analysis project Ga0335072, IMG submission 206725) | Soil microbial communities from Loxahatchee National Wildlife Refuge, Florida, United States - Lox_Sample_2.1 | ecosystem: Environmental > Terrestrial > Soil > Wetlands | place: USA...
AATTCTCTATCTCGAGAATTCGATGTTCGCTCCCTGTGGCTATGCCGGGCCGGTTTCAAGGCATCGCAGCGAAGTCGCGTATGAGATGAGGTCTGAGATTCAGGAAATGGTTCTGGCGGGACTCTCCGGCCGGCAGGTGCTCGGCCGTTACATCTCGATCGGGGAAAGGGACGAAGACTAGTGGGCCTCAACCGAGATTCCGGCAGCGCTTCGCTCGGCGGTTCCGCGCATCCGGCGGGCATCGTCCGTGGGTTCCGGCGCTCCGCCCGCTGGTCCCTCTTTCTCTTCGGTGTCGCTCTTCTGCCCGCGTCGTTCCTCGCCGCGCCCTTCCGCGCGGCGCAAATCTTCCCCCTTCTTCCGCTCTCCCTCGCGGACCAGACCTCCACCATCCTCAATATCTCCATCCTCGTCTTCCGCGAAGGCCTCGAATGTGTTCTTGTCCTCGCCGCGGTTGTGGCCGGCGTTCACGGCCCCGCCCAAAAAGACTTTCGGCGTCCGGTCGCCTTGGGTGTCGCACTCGGGTTTGTCGCCACGCTCATCACCTGGCGAATCGCCGTCGGCGTTCTCGACGGCCTGGAATCCCGCATTTCCGCCCTCGCTTTGCAGGCGGCCACCGGCCTTCTCGCGATCCTGGTCCTTTTGCTCGTGATGAATTGGTTTTTTCACCGCACTTACTGGACCGGCTGGATTTCTCTCCAAAATAGCTGGAAAAAGGACCTTCTCGACCAGCGCCGCCGGGACGGAAGCGAAAGACGCGTCTTCTGGGGCCTCGCTCTTCTCGGCCTCACCTGTTTTTACCGCGAAGGCTTTGAGGTGGTCCTGTTTTTGCAAGGCTACCGTCTCCGCTTCGGCGGCCTGCCCGTCCTTCTCGGAACTCTCGCAGGAGCGGTATTCACTGCCCTCGTTGCTGTCGTTACCTTCGTCCTGCACCGCCGGCTTCCTTACAGGAAGATGCTCGTCGTCACCGGCGTCATGCTCGCCTTCGTTCTTCTCGTCATGGTCGGAGAACAAGCTCAGGAAATGCAGCTCGCCGGCTGGCTCCCGAAAACCACGATCCCCGTCTTGCTCGGCGTCTTTCCCGCTTGGGCGGGCGCCTGGTTTTCCCTTTTCCCCACCGCCGAAACGCTCGCCGCCCAATTCATCGCCGCCGCCCTCGTCCTCGGCTCCTACATGTCCGCGACCTCGTCTCAAAATCCTTCTCGATAGCGCTCGCGCCCGCAAGGGAGCCGGCCGGATTTCTGCCCCGGCCGTCCGGGTGTTTTTGACCGGGAATCCCCCGAAAAAGCATCAGCGACCAATGAGCTATACCCCCTCTCGATTCGCATTTCGGTGGAAGCGGGAGCCTGCCTGTCCACCGACAGGCGTGGGCAGGGATTGCGCGCTTTTTGCGTCCGGGTGTTTTTGACCGGGAATCCTCCGAAAAAGCATCAGCGACCACTGAGCTATACCCCACTCGATTCGCATTTGGGTGAAAGCCAGGGGATTGACAGCCGCGCTCGATTCGCATTTCGGTGGAAGCGGGGGGATTAATCCCCCCGAAAAAGCCGTCGCAACTAAATCGGGCTTCAGCCCCGGCACTGTGGCTTTTGCTCTTGTAGCGGCCGCCTTCACGCGGGCGCCTTTGTCTTTGTCGTGGCCGCTTCTTGCCATGAGAAGGCGCCTGTAACGCATTCGAACGCGTCTTTCCGCCTTTGCCCCGGTAACGCCGGCGTCCCGCCGGCTCTTTCGGTTTCTCCTACGACTCTGTGAGCCGCCGCACGCAAATGACACGCCCGAATGGGATCAGCTCGACTTACAACTACGACAGCCTGTCGCGCCACCTCCGTGCCTTCACGAGCGAAAATAGCATGCATGCTTCATTGAACAGGTCCAGAGCGCGAGCTGGCGTCACTCGGAGGCGTTCGACGGCGGACGTAACGCATTGTCACATCTGGGTATTAAGGTTTGATGATACAATAGTGGTTAATCGCTCAATTGAACCATTTTAAAGGGTGGTAAATGCAAGCGGTCTTGCCGCCGCGGAGGATCAGCCCAGCATGTTCACGTGGATTCCCATTTACACTGAGTTGGCAGAGAAGCTTCTCGCGTATCGTGATCGCCAAAAAGAGCTACTCGGGATGATCGACGATTTGAAAAACGAGGGACTACAGCCTGTCAGTACGAAAGACAACGACAAGAACAACAAGCCGACCGTGATTACGCAAATCGATCCTTTCACCTTTTTCGCCAATTTCAACCACAGCAACCACAAGGAAGACAAGAGACGCCAGATGTTGGATCGACTTCAAGCGAAGTTTAATCTGGTATCAAAACTGCCCGAAGATTTTGAAGGAGTTCCTGTTGTGCCTCCCTTCACCGCAAGGTTCTTCCCATGGAGCTACGAACGCCAGGTGGATGATATTCCGAGTCTGTGGGCACTAGCGAAATCGACCGTCTCCGCACCCCCTGACAAGCTAGACCCCAAACTGTTCCTGCGTTGCCTTAATATCAAGGCGGTGGGTTCAGCCAAACTGACCATGGGAATGTTCTGGATGAATCCACGACATTACCTTGCGCTCGACGAGAACAATCGGGAATTGTTTGAGAAACACCATATCACTACCAAAGTGAACGATCTGCCGAGCTATCTCCAGCTAATCCAGAAAGTGAATGAAAAACTCGGCGCTGATTATCCGAAGATTTCACGTACCGCCTGGGAACAATCGAGTGGTCACGTTTCGCCTCCGGATACGAAGCAGTATTGGGCTGGAGGGGCATATTGGGACGGCGTAAGCAAGGTTGAAGAATTCAAACAAAACAATTTCTGGCAAATCGGCTGGGATAAAGAGAACACGAAGCCTGCCGCAAAGCAGACTTGGGATCGTTTCGAGAATGTGAACGTTGGCGATGAATTCGCCATTAAAGGGCTGGGCGGACAATACGATCTCGTAATCTATTACGTTGGCGAGGTCATTGAAAAAACTGACGACGGCATTTTAAGGCTGAAAAAAATTGAGCGACCGCTCTATAAGGGGAAAGGCCCAGGCGGGCCGCCTTGGTTTGACACCCTAATCCCAATCACGCAACAGCCTGTCATCGATCTCATTTTCCACGGAAAGAAACAGCCAGATTCCGTTGTGGGTTCGTCATCTCGTTCCAATCCAAGTCCACCTCCAACGAATTTGATTCTGTGTGGTCCGCCGGGAATAGGAAAGACATACGAGACTATCGAACGCTCGGTGAGAATCATTGATCCAGCGTTCTCGGGGGGGCGCGCCGCCTGCAAGGAGAAATTCGATCAGCTGATGCGCGACAAGCGGATAGCGTTCATCACGTTCCATCAATCGTATTCCTATGAAGATTTTGTTGAAGGCATTCGACCTGTTCTGGATCAGAAGGGGGCCGAGCCTCGGTACGAATGCCGCGCTGGAATCTTCAAGCAACTAGCCGTTGACGCGCTCTTCGATTGCCTAGAGCGCGGGGACACAGAACCCCCGAGCGAGGGCACATACACGGATGAACGGAAGGCTGAGATTGTGCAGGACTTCTTGGTTCAAGGCGAGGGTAATACCCACTATCTGAAGCCGGAATCGCAGTGGAAGCCATACGTTTTGATCATTGATGAGATTAACCGGGGGAACATCAGCAAGATTTTGGGGGAGTTGATAACGCTCATCGAGGGAGACAAACGCCTACGGCACGAAAACAACCAGAACAGTCTGACCGTGACTCTACCGTATTCGGGGCACAAGTTCGCGGTGCCTGCCAATCTATTCCTGCTGGCGACCATGAATACTGCTGACAAGAGCATCGCGCTGGTAGATGTGGCTCTACGTCGCCGATTTGACTTTGAAGAATTATCAGTGGACTTGCAGGTGTGCGAAGACTTGACCGACAAAATGCGATCCACCGTTAAGGAGCTTAATCAGCGAATCGTGTTGCGCAAGGATCGCGACCATCAGATTGGTCATGCGTACTTCATGAATGTTGCCGACGATGACAGCTTCAACCGTACGTTTCGACGGCAGATTATTCCACTGTTGCAGGAGTATTTTTATAACGATTGGGACGGTCTCCGATACGTTCTGGGCGAGAATTCAAAGCCGGATGGTATTTTCATCCGTAAGACCTCCAATGCCGCTGCACCCGAGATCCGCACAAAATGGCAGTGGTTTTTCGACACTGGCACAGACGATCTGAATTGTCTGCAAACCCTGTGTCAGAACTATGGGATTACCTAATTTTAAAGCGAGCAGAAGATGTCCGTGCCGATCCGCATCTCAGAATGGTCACGCGTGCCGCTGCACGACCTGACAGAGGACGTCCGCAGCCAAATTGAACATGCCGCCGAAGGATGGCGACAACAGAATAGCCTGCCAGCCACTCCCCTCTTTTTTGCGGGTCATGACGGAAACCAGCTATGCACCCGGCAGTATGTAGGGGTCGTGGAGGTGAACGATGTTGTTATCGAAATATACCCGAAACTTGACGCTACCTTGATTGACGCCGACGAGGAGGAACGACTTCCTCCATCTGCGAAGGTCGATTCGGTGATGCGCAATCTATTATGGATTCTGGAGGTGGCAGATTATCGGGATTTAGCCGAGGCGCAAACTGCTCACCTTGAAGAGGCACCGACCTCATTCTTTGATCTATTCGCTTTTTTGCTTGGGAAAAATCTTCTGCCTGAACTAGAGCGCGGAGTTCCTCATACCTATTTGACACTCGAAGATGATCTCAAGCCGGTGCGAGGACGTATCGGGTTCGTTGAGCAGGTGACCCGCAACTGGAACCGCTTTGACCGAGTGCATTGCACGTGGGACGAATTCACCGCGAATATCGCTATCAACCGTTTATTCAAATGTGCCTGTCGCTTTCTAAGCCAGCGAGTCAACTACTCAGAGGCGGCACGTCTACTTCTAAATTGTGAGGCACTTCTTGCTGACGTAGACGATGTTTCCACAGTTGCCGCGCTGCGGGACGTGGCGAACCTGCGGTTGGACAGATCGACAAACCGTTTTAGGACTGCGTTCGACCTCGCACAAAGGCTACTGTCTGGGATCGGTCACGATCTTGGTGCCGGGAGCACTAACACGTTCGTGTTTCTTTTAGACATGAACCGAGTCTTCGAGAGGTATGTTCACGCCGTGTTGGAATCCCGTTTTGGCGTTGCCGTCCAAGAGCAGCTACCAATAGGCGATTTGCTGTGCCTCCAAACGGGAGGCATGCACCAACTCGCGGACTACTGTTGGCGGGCCTCCTCAGTCTGCTGGATTGGGGACGCAAAATATAAACACTTGGCAAAAGGGTGTTCTCACGCACTTCGATTCACCGATTTGGAAGTTCAATCTGGCGAACCTGATGACGTGAATCGTTTGGCTGGACGGATTCTCAGCGCGGGTGACGTCAGGCAGCTTACGGTCTATGCGGAACTCTTTCGGCGGAAAGCACATCTGACAGAAGCACCGGAGTTGATGTTGCTTTATCCATTCGTCGGCTCCGTAGCCGAATGTCTACCGGACAGTGTCATCACATGGAATGGCTCAACATTCTGGCTTATGCCTGTTCTCGTGAAAGCCCAGACGTCGGTCGGCGATGCGATTCGGTTTCCTGCGTTGCAAGAAGCACTGGCTGGAGCGAGTTGATTTGGTCGTCACTCTTATCCGTGCGTCATCGCTCCATGCGTGCCGTCGTCCTCCGGCTGCGCCCAGCCTTGTTCCAGAGCGTCGAGCGAGACACTTTGCGGGGACAACGCCCTAAATTGGGAGTTCCGCCACGGCGTTCGAAACACCCGCTCGCTGCGGCCCGGTAACCGCTTGATTTTGGCGGGTGGGCCATGCATTCCGCTGCAGTGACTTATTCAGCTTGACATCAAGCCGCCGACGGATAATGACACACACAGCTTAGGTGATCTCCCCGCGCCACCCATGAGGGTGCGAGGGGTTGAACTAACGAAGGACAAACTGGAACGGCGCTACGGCTACGGCAATTGCGCTTCACCACGTGCAGTTGTTGCCGGCCCATGCCGTTGCTGGGCAGCAAGCGGGCGCAGAGCGTATTTCTGAAAATCATCAACGAAGTTCGGGCGCGGCGCGCCCTTGCCCTGCTCGGCTATGTGGTGATGATCGAGCACATTCATTTCTTGATGAGCGAACCAAACATCGGAAATCCTTCGGTCGTGATGGCGCGTAGGCCACACTTAGTCTTGTCCCTTCCTCCAGACCCCGCCAATGCTCAAGTCTTCCGCTCCCCACACAGCCTTTCCAACTCCTCAAATGACCGCCGCGGGTGCGAGATCCCTCTTTCATTTTCCAGCTCCCGCCCCTGCTACCTGTCCTTTGGTACAGTTCTATACGTCCAGTCCTAAAACCGTCCCTTTTCCCTACTTCCGTCCAGCTTCTTTTCTCTCGCCTTCCTGCTACTCTCCCCGAATGATCTGCGCTTTCAAATCTCGCGCTTCGCGGCACTCAAAGGGTTTCTTCTCCCTGTCGCCGGGCCTCCCTGTCTTCCCTCCTTGGCTTTCAATCGCTACCTCCGCCGAATTGATTTCGCGCGTAACTCCCAGAAAACACGCCTCGCGCCACCTCATCAATCGCTACGCTCCGGCGACACCTCCCCGTGGCACCTCCTCCCCGCTTTCCCTTCGTCGCAGAAAAAATTTCGCCCCAAAAACTCTTTCGATTGCACCACTTTGCAACATTCCCGCATCCGTTTCTCCGGTTCCTCGGACCGGACTTGGTCATCACCCGTCCTTGTTGCCTTGGAGTCACAATTGGTCTATCCTTGCCCCTCGCGAGCCCCTCTGGGGCTTGGGGCATTTCACACCCAGCCGTTCCGACAATCCGTTTCCAACCACCATGCGTACTAGCGCATGGGCAGTAGTGAATCAAAACTTAAATGGAGGATGGGCAAAACCATGACAAAGTCAGCCAAGGCTCTGTTGGCAGGTGCGGCTCTGGCCGGATTGATGGCCGGGACAAGCGCCCCTGTTCAGGCTTCCACACTTCTTCACGCGTCGAAGGCTTCCTTCCACGCGGCCACTCAACCCCAGGACTCTGGCAGCACCAAGGTGAAAGAAAAGCACGCCTGTAAGGGCCAAAACTCTTGCAAAGGCAAGGGCGGCTGCAAGTCCGGCGACAACGGTTGCAAGGGCAAGAACTCTTGCAAGGGCAAGGGCGGTTGCGCCACCGACGGCTCCAAGCCTCACTGAGCCGGCTGATTCTCGCTCGATCCTCGAACGAGTAGTTCAGCATTGAAAGAGGGCCGACTTGGCGACAAGCGGCCCTCTTTCCACTTTACCCTTGGAGTTGGCAATGCCTGCGAGTCGCTTCAACAGTTTCACGGATTACGGAGTCGGCATCGGCCTCCGCGCTCCTCACTACCATCACATCCTCTCGCGCAAGCCCGTCTGCGATTGGTTTGAAATCATCTCTGAAAATTACATGATTGATGGCGGCCGCCCGCTGCGCATCCTCGATCAAATTCTCGAGCAGTACCGCGTCGTCCAGCACGGCGTCTCCATGTACTTCGGCTCCGCCGAGCGCCCCAACCGCGATCATCTCCGCCGCCTGAAGGCTCTCGTCCAGCGCACGAAAACCCCCTGGCTTTCCGACCACCTCTGCTGGGGCAGCGTGGACGGCCGCTACACCCACGACCTGCTTCCCATGCCCTACACTTTCGAAGCCGCCCGCCTCACCGCGCAAAAAGTTCGCGAGGTTCAGGACTACGTCGAAGTTCCCGTCGCCGTCGAAAACGTCTCGAGCTACGCCGAATATCACGACTCGGAAATGACCGAGTGGGAGTTTCTCAACGAAGTCGTCGAGCGCGCCGATTGCGGCATTCTTCTCGACGTCAACAATATTTACGTCTCCTCGCAAAATCACACCTTCGACCCGATGGACTACGTCAATAGCGTTCCCGCCGGCCGCGTCGCGCAGATCCACATCGCCGGCCACTCGAAATATCGCAAGTACATTCTCGATACGCACGACCATCCCGTGATCGACCCCGTCTGGAAACTCTACGCGCGCGCCATCGAGCGCATCGGCCCCACGGCCACGCTCCTCGAATGGGACGACTCAATCCCATCGTTCGACGAAGTCCATGCCGAAGCCCTCAAGGCGAATCGCTTCCTCACCGGCGCCGGATTGGCGAAAGCCGGATGAAGCTCCTCGCCCTTCAGCGCCGCATGGCCCGCGCCGTCATGGCGCCGCTCACCCCATCCGAGCGCATGCGCCGCACCGCGCCCGGCGGCCGCTCGATGCACCAACTCGCCGCCTCCTTCATCAAGCCCAACGACCGCCTCACCTCCTTCGAGCGCCTCGAAATCTACAACCGCCAATACTGGTTCCGCGTTCTCTCGAGCTTTGCCGAAGATTTTCCCGGCCTCCGCGCCATCCTCGGCGACCGCAAATTCGACGCCGTCGCGAAGGCTTACATCACCGATTGCCCTTCGCGCTCCTTCACGCTGCGCAACCTCGGCTCGCGATTGCCGGCTTGGCTTGAAAAGCATCCGCGCTTCGCCGGCTCGCGCCAGAAGCTCGCCGTAGATATGACGCACCTCGAGTGGGCGGAAATCGAAGCCTTCGACGGCGCTTCCGGCCCCGCGCTTTCCGCCGGGCATCTGGCCGTCGCCGAGCCCGCGAAGCTCCGCCTTTCTCTCCAGCCGCACATCAGCCTTCTCGCCCTCCGCTATCCCGTGGACGATTTGCTTCTGAAAGTCCGCAAGGAAGAAGACACCGCGTTTGCAAGCAACGCCTTCGCCGAACGCCGCAAGCGCAAGCACGCCGCCGTCGTCGCGCGCCTCAAGCCCGCCGCCATCTTTCTCGCCGTGCACTGTCACGACGAATCCGTCTACTTCCGCCGCCTCGCGCGCGAAGAATTCGAAATCTTGAAGGCGCTGCGCGACGGAAAAACTCTTCAGCGCGCCATCGAATCCGTCATGCGCCGTAGCCCGCTTGCGCCTGCCGAGCGCGCCGGCATGGTCCAGCACTGGTTCCACACCTGGGCTTCGTTCGGATGGTTCGCCGCGCGCCCCGCGCCCGGCAACAGGCGCTAGCCGCTCGCGCCGGTCGCTTTCGCGTATTGCAAAAGCATCCGCGGCCCCCTCCGGCGCGCCCGCGCTGGCTCCAGCGCTCGACGAGATTTCGCGCCTCGTCTTTTCGCCCTCCAAAAAATAAAAAGCCCGCCGGGAGAATTCCCAGCGGGCCGTTAAGTCCTCGATCGAAATCTTTGCCCTAGTGGTGATCGTGGTCCGGGTGCTCGTGCCTCCAATGCCAGTACGCCCGCTGATCGTCCGGCGGGAGCTTCTGGTACTTCACGTACGGCCGGTTGTTCACCGTGATCCACTGCCGGTAGTAAACTTCTTCGCCGTTGTTCCACGTGTGATAGTCGCCGTAGTCCGCGTCGTAATACCGCACCGAAGCGTGCTCCGCGCAACCTCCCACGATTACGGGAGTGGATATGGCCGCCAGCAACAGCAGCGTGCTTGCACTTTTCCGCATGAACTTCATCTGGAACATCCCTTCCGGCCGGGTTGTGTTTGTGGTTCTGATTTTGTGACGCTTCTCTTGCCGATACCGTTTCATCTCATTCAACACGCCGCCGCGCCGGAAGTCGCTCGCGCGCACACACCGCGCAGGCGTTTCACGCTCGAGTGACGGTCCTCTCATATGGCGCGCGCGAAGTCTCCGCCGCTTGGTGCTAACATGGCGGTTGTCCCCCCGCGGCGGTTGTCATGCGGAAATAATTCAGCGGAGTTGCGTCAATTGATTCGGACGATCCTCATTCGCGCCCTGGCCTCCTTGGCCGCCGCCGTCGCTCTTGCCTACCTGGTGGATTCATTCGTGATCTGGCGCAAAGCTTCCTCGGACCACGCCGCCGCATTCGGCACCGTTCAAGTCCTGCTCACCACGCCGAGCAAAGGCAACCGTCTCGAAATTTTCGCCGATCAACCCCAGACCGTCACCTGCGTCCATGCCCTCTTCCCCCACTACGGCGCCTCCCCCTGCTGGTACGTCCAGCGCCACTCGACCCAAATAATCAATTAACTCGCTGCCTCCCCCCCGATCACTTCGTACATGACTTCCGAGTCTCCTTCCTGCCATTTGCCCGCGGGGGACTTGCCCCGCCAGCTTCCCCCATCGTCATGACCTTCGAATTTACAATCGAGAGCTCGACCGGAGTGGTACCATCGCAGAACTCTTGCCGGACGAGGTGCTACGATGACCCGGCTTCTCCGATTCGCTTCCTTCTTGTTTTTGGGATCCCTGCTGGCTCCGTTGGGAGCTTGGGCACAGCTGAATTCAGCAGGCGCGGTTGACCGCGCGACTTTGATGGGGATCGTATTCTCCGAGCCTCAAAACAAATGGGTGTATCAAGCCAAGGTGGAATTGTGCGACGGCGGGGGAAACAAAATTACAGACACCTACACGACCGAGTCCGGCCAATTCGCCTTCTCCGATATTCCAAGGACAAATTACATACTCAAAATCAGCGCAGACGGTTATCAGTCGCAGGAAATTCCCGTAGACCTCTCCTTCGGGTCAGATCGCAATTTCTCCATTACTCTGAAGCCGGCAGCCTCTGGGGCAAAGACAGTTCCGCTGGGCTCACCGTCCGCGACCATCTCCGTCCACGAAATGTCCATGCCTGAGAAGGCTAGAAACCTCGTACTCTCCGGAGAGAAAAAGCTATATCAAGACAAGGACCCGCAAGGCGCCCTAGGGGACTTTCAACAAGCCGTTTCCGCGGCTCCTGATTATTTCGAGGCCTACTATCAAATCGCCATGACGGATGAAGCATTGGGCAAGAAAGATGACGCCGAGCAGTCTTTCCGAAAATCCATTGAAGTCAGCGGTGACAAGTATGGAGAGGCGCAAGTCGGGCTCGGAGCACTGCTTGCTCAGGAGGGGAAAGCCGAAGAAGGGGAGAAGGCGATTCGCCGTGGTATTGAGTTGAACCCCGAGTTTTGGGGAGGTTCTTTTGAACTCGGGAAGATCCTCCTAAGCCAGGGTAAGTTTGAGGATGCTTCGAAAGAGGCGGAACACGCGAAGGCGCTTTCCCCGAATACTCCGGTTATCTACCGGCTCCTTGCGAATATTCACCTCGCCGAAAAGGACTACTACAGCTTTGTCCAGGATTTGGATGCCTACATCAAGCTCGATCCGGCGAGTCCTGCGGGCGTCCGTGCCAAGGCTTTACGTGACCAATACGCGCAAAAAGCCGAAGCACAAGGGCCTCCGAAATCAAATCCGAAATGACAGGAATCTCGCCCGAAACCAGCCACGAAGAACATCTTCTGTGATTTTTGGTATATGAAATTGCGTAATTCACATGTACCCTACTTCGGATTATGTCCATAAACTGTTAAAAATAAGTAACTTATTTGCGCGTCAGATTGGAAACTAAAGTGCCATGCTTTTGACAGGGGGCTGTGTGGGGATATTCTTTTGTGCGGTATCCACTCCCGACTTATTGACGCCTTTTGACCATTTCTGCAAGGAGGTTGTATGAATTGGAAGAGATTTCTAGCGCTCGCGTCTGCGTTTATCCTGATGCTTACCGTTGGTTCTTACCGGTTGGCTGCCCAGACGCAGACGACGGGGGATGTCACCGGTCTAGTGACGGATCCGAGTAACGCGGTAGTCCCGGATGCATCAGTAACCTTGAAGGACAACGCGAAGGGCAGCGTTCAAGAGACGAAGACGAACCGAGAGGGAGCCTTTCACTTCTACCTCCTTCCGCCCGGCAGCTACACCATTACCGTTACGGCGACGGGATTTGAGAAGACCCAACGCGTAGTTTCGATCACGCTGGGACAGATCGTAACTTCAAATTTCCAGCTGTCCATGGGGTCTTCTGCATTGACCGTCACCGTGACGGAAGCCGCTCCTCTGATTCAGACGGACAACGGCAACGTCTCCGCGACGCTGAGCGAGCAGCAGATTTCGCAGGTCCCGAATCCCGGAAACGACATGAGCTACATCGCGCAACTCGCTCCGGGCAGCGTTATGAACACCGGCGCTGGTTACGGAAACTTCTCGAGCTACGGGACTCCTGGAACTTCGAACCTCTTTACCCTCGACGGAATGGACGACAATGACCCATTCCTGAATTTGAACAACTCCGGTGCGACGAACCTCCTCCTCGGCGCCAATGAAATTCAGGAAGCCACCGTCGTCAATGGCGGTTACGGCGGGCAGTACGGAACCCTCGCCGGCGCGAGCGTGAACTACATCACGAAGTCCGGCGGCAATCAATTCCACGGCAACGCCGTGTATTACTGGAACGGAAGCGCTTTGAATGCGGAGAGCTGGTTCCCGAAGGCTTATGGTGAAGACAAAGCCTTCGACAACGTCAATCAGTGGGCGGGATCCTTCGGCGGACCGATCAAGCGAGACAAGCTCTTCTTTTTCGCTAACACGGAGGGCCTGCGCGTCGTGCTACCGACTTCAGCTTCGGCGCACGTGCCTACTCCCCTGCTTGAGAACTATGTTTTGGATCCCACCAACGGCACCTTGGCTCTTAACGGGCTATCCCAGTCGATTCCTTTTTACCAGCAGGCGTTTAATCTGTGGGACAACGCGCCCGGCCATTCGAACGCCCAGAACATTCTGAACAATGGTGGATGCGGCGGCTTGGCAGGAACGACGATTCCGGCCTTCCTTGGTGGTGGAACTTTCGGATCCGACAATCCGTGCGCCGAGGCGTTCACCTCGACTGCGGGAAACTTCACTCACGAGTGGACGCTGTCAGGCCGCGTAGACTGGAACATTACTTCGAACGATAAGATGTTCCTGCGCGTCGCTTATGACCACGGTCTTCAGGCGACCTACACTAACGTCATCAGCCCGCTGTTCAACGCCCAAAGCGACCAGCCGCAGTGGCAAGGGCAGATGATGGAAACACACGTGTTTGGCGGGTCCATGGTCAACCAGTTCATCCTGTCCGGCGCTTGGTACTCCGCGCTCTTTAACAACGCCAACCGCGAGGCCAGCCTTGCGGCGTTTCCGACCACGGTGACCTTTGAGGACGGAACCCTAAGCTCGATGGGCAACGCCCTCTACGACTGGCCACAGGGTCGCAACGTGACCCAGTATCAGATTTCGGACGACCTTTCGAAAACTCTCAATAACCACACGCTGCGCGTTGGAGTTAAGTTCCGCCGCAACGATGTGTCGGACTATGACTACGGTCCGTATTCGAGCGGCAGAGCCTTTGTCAATTTGCCCGACTTCGTTAACGGCGTCGTCAACAACTACTATATGGAGCAGACATTTCCTTCTGCTCTGGTTCAGCCGATGGCCCTCTACTCCCTCGCGTTCTATGGCGAGGACGATTGGAAGGCTCGGTCAAACCTGACGCTCACCTTCTCCCTCCGGGCCGAACATTTCTCAAACCCGGTTTGCCAGAGGAGCTGCTTTGCGAGGCTCTTTGGTCCGTTTGACTCCGTCAGCCACGACCCCAACCAGCCGTATAACGAAGCGATCAATACGGGCCTGAATCAAGCACTCCAGGGCCTCGACAAGATCGTTTACGCTCCTCGTTTTGGCTTCGCATGGCAGCCGCTTGGGACGGGAGCAAACCTCGTGGTCCGCGGAGGAGTTGGTATCTTCTACGACCAGTTCCCGGCACAGGTCGTGGACAACTTCTCGCAGAACCCCCCGTACCTCAATACGTTCGTGCAATTTAGCAATAACCTGGCACCTACGCAGGTCGCGAACGGCGGCAACGTGTATACGGATGCCGCGAACAACAACGCCGGTTTCCTGAACGGATTCGCTGCGGGCCAGACGTTGGCAGAAATTCAGGCGTCCGTCCCGGGCTTCACCCCGCCGGGAATCTTTACCTCGGCTGCGAAGACCAAGGTCCCGCAGTACCAGAAGTGGAGCTTGGAAATCCAGAAGGGGTTCGGCTCTCACGATTCAATCTCAATCGGTTACTACGGAAACCATGGCATCCACGAGACGATTGTGGATCCGTCACTCAACGCGTCTTGCGATCCGACCGACGCCGGTGGAAACTGCTTCGGGTTCATTTCGAACCTCCCGACGGTCGCTCCGGACCCGCGGTTCTCCGAAGTTCAGATTGTGGATACGAACGCGGTTTCCAACTACAACGGCGTCACCGCCGCCTACACTCACCACATCTCGGGTTGGGGAAGCGGCATCTTCACGGCGAGCTATACCTATAGCCACGCTTTCGACGAGGTGTCAAACGGAGGACTTCTGCCCTTCGTTTACGATACGAACATCAGCCCGTTGAATCCGCAAATCCCTGGAAACTACCGCAACAATTACGGCTCGTCAGACTATGATGTGCGTCACTATTTCAACGCCAATTACGTCTGGGGATTGCCGATCCGACGGGCCCTTGGCGGTCGCGGTTGGGCGCCGCTTGTTGACGGCTGGCAGGTTTCGGGCGCAATTTTCGCGCGCTCCGGTCTGCCCTACACTGTAGTCGATAGCACGATGTCCGGAGCGCTTGGTGCGACCAACTACTTCGGCACCGTGTATCCCTCGTTCCTCGGCGGGCCAGTTTCCGGGTGCGGCAGGTCCGCAGCGATTGCAGGCCTGAATGGATCACCTGACGGGGCTTGCTTTACCACTGAGCAGTTCGCGCCGTCTGGCGGCGAAACCGGTTTTGGTCCTTACGGACTCCGCAACCGTTGGCGCGGGCCCGGATTCGTCAGCACGGACTTCACGATCAGCAAAGACACGCGAGTTCCTCACTGGGAATCGGCGAGCTTCAAGATCGCCTTCCAGTTCTTCAACTTGTTCAACCATGCGAACTTCGACCAGCCGGTCAACGACGTCGCCGGCGGAGACGGATACTTCGGCACGATTCAGGCCACCGTATCCTCGCCCACCAGCATTCTCGGCGCGTTCCTGGGCGGCGATGCTTCGCCTCGGTTGATTCAAATTAAGGGAGCCCTGACGTTCTAACGAGGCACAGTCAGGCATCCTCCAGATCGTAAGGCAAAGGCGGCTCCGAAATTCGGGGCCGCCTTTTTTTTGCAACCTCGCTCGCCATCGTTGCGGGCAAGTTTCCTTGGTGGCAGAATTGATTCCGCGAGCGGACGCCCAGTGACTTCATGTTCCGAATCCTCGATTGCGGGAACTTGCGCATATATCCCTGCGCAAAGCCGGGCAGGACGCTTACGCGCTGAAATGCGACTCAAAGGAAGCGGCGTCGAAAACCTCGTGCCCAATCCCGCAATTTAAGACTGCCCCCGCGGCGGCTTCCAAACGCTTAAGGAGAAAAGATATGCGAAAAGGAATTGTAGCCGGACTGACCGTCCTCGTGATTGCTGTCATCGCCTGGGCCGGGAATGATCCGTGGAGGTCAAAGCCCTTCACCGAGTGGACTGATCAGGATATCCAAAAAGTGTTTACGGACTCGCCGTGGGCTCGAAAAGTGACGATCGAGGGGACCTGGAAACCGGTGATGGGCGTTGACGCAGCCGGAGGTGAGATCTCCGCGGCTGGAAACGGCGGAGGCGGTGGTTCCAAAGGAATCGGGGGCGGCTCAACAGTACTCCCTGCTGAGGCTGACTTGGCGTCCGGGACCAGAGGACCAAACGTCCAGTTCGATGTCTACTGGATGTCGTCGGAAACGATGAGAGCCGCGCTCGCCAGGCGGGCAATGTTGCACTCCGGAAAAACGCAGGAAGAGGTCCAGAAGTACGTGGATACGCCGGCTGACACGTATCAGATCGTCGTTCAAGGAGCGGATTTGGCGCCCTTTTACCACGACGACGAGAAATTTTTCGCGGCGAATTCGTCTCTGGAAATCAAGAAGACGAAGCAGAAAATCCAGCCGACGCATGTGATCTACAATCGCGACCCGCAGAACAAAATCACCTCCGCCGTATTTGAATTTCCGAAGAAGGCGAACGGCCAGGACACAATTCCTCCTACAGAGAAGAACGTCGAATTTTCTGTGAAGCTCGGGAAGTCCACATTGTATGCAGAGTTCGATCCATCGAAGATGGTGAACCAGAAGGGGCCGGACCTCTGAACATCAGCGCCTGGGAACGCGTCGCGGATTTCAACGGCCTGCAAATGCGCGGAGAGAATCGGCGAAGGGGGCGCGGGCGATGCCGCGTTCGGTGATGATGGCGGCGATGAAGCGGGCTGGTGTGACATCGAAGGCGGGATGGGCGGCTTCGACGTCGGGGGCGATGCGCTTCCCCGCGAGCGAAGTCACTTCGTCGCCGCTGCGCTGCTCGATCGGGATGTGCTCGCCGGACAGAATCGCCAGATCGATCGTCGAAACGGGCGCGGCAACGTAAAACGGCACGCCGTGTTCGCGCGCCAGCACCGCAATTCCGTAGGTGCCGATTTTGTTTGCGGTGTCTCCATTCGCGGCGATGCGGTCCGCGCCGACCACCACCGCGCCGACCTTCTCCGTTTTCAGGAAATGTCCCACCATGTTGTCGGTGATCAGCGTCAGCGGAATGCCGTCTTCGTGGAGCTCCCACGCCGTCAGGCGCGCGCCCTGCAGGTATGGCCGCGTTTCCGGGACGAGCACGCTCAGCTTCGCGCCATTTTCCACGGCAACGCGAATCACGCCGAGGGCCGTGCCGATGCCGCCCGTGGCCAGCGCGCCCGCGTTGCACTGCGTCATCACGCGTCCGGATTTCGGCAGCAGCTCCGCGCCGAGCCTTCCGATCTGCAGGTCCGCGGCACGCCGCTCTTCGTGCACCTGCTGAGCCTCGGCGACAATCGCCGCGCGAATCCGGTCGAGCGAGCCCGCGCCGTTCTTCTCGGCCGCGGCGGCCAGCCCGTCGAAGCGGCGCCGGAAACGGTCAATCGCCCAGAAAAGGTCCACGGCGGTCGGCCGCGTCTTCCCGAGCGCGTCGCAGATTGCCGCAAACTCCGCGCGAAGTTCCGCGACCGATTTCGCCTGCGAGTGCAAGACGCCCAGCGCCACGCCCATCGCGGCCGCCACGCCGATGGCCGGCGCGCCACGAATTTCCATTTCGCGAATCGAGCGTGCGACGTCGCGATAATCCGTATAGGTGCGGTAAACCACCTCGCCAGGCAGCCGGCGCTGGTCAAGAATTACGACGCCCTGATCCGTCCAGCGAATGGGTTCGACGGTGTGCAATCCAAGTCCTCTCGGAGAATTTCGGCGCGCGATCCGCGGCGTGCACAAACAAACATTGTAACCGATTCGAAGCCGTCAAAGGCCAAGCGGGAGCCACCTCTTCGCATGATCAGTGGATCGAGGGGAGCTGCCGCAATCCGTGCGACGCGATCAGGAACGCCAGAAAGATGGACGAATTGTAGCTGACGTGCAGCAGATAGCTGGCGAGCACGGTTTTCGAAACCGCCCGCGCATACGTGAAGACGATGCCCACGCCGATCAGCAGCCCGATTTGCACCCAGCCTCCCCAAAGCTGCATCGAGTGGAGCAGCCCGAAAAGCGTCCCCGTTACAAAAATCCCGGAAGCCACGCCCCAGCTGCGCGCGATCACGGGATACAGATATCCACGGAAAATCGTCTCCTCGAAAACCGGCGCCACCACCACGGCCATGCTCATGATCAGGATCGCACTCAGGCGATTTTCGAAGTAGGCCTGAATCGGCAGGTTCGCTTTCGGCTCGAAGCGCGAAGAAATCAGCGAGACCGCAAAAGAAAGAAACAGCCCGGAAAAAATCAGGCCAACCACCACCAGCGGGCGCGGAACGTTTGTTTCCGGCAGCGCGCGCCAGCCCATCGTCTGCCACGCCGGCGCTTTCGACCGCACGCGCATCTGCAGCGCCAGAATCGTCAGCAAAATCGCGGCGAGCGGCACTTCGGTGACAAACACCAGGATTCCCTGGATCGCCGAGGATTCGCGAATGTGCCGCATGTCCACCCCGAACGCAGCGAACGCGCGCACCGCGACCAATTGCAGCAGAAACATCGTCACCAGGGTGAGCACGAGGAACAGCCCGACGTCGGTCCAGCTCCATGGGACTTGAAGGTCCTGAGGAACGAAGCGCGCGGGCTCCGCGGGAGCGGCCGCCGGCTCGCCCGTTTGCGCCGCGGCGCCGCCGGCCGGCTCTTCGCCCGGAGGCGGCTGAATGTTTTCGTCAGAGTTCATCGCCAATAGTCCTGATTCTCCGGCACGCGCACGCGTCTAATTGCTCCGCGCCGTCTTGTGCCCGCTGCCGATCGAGTGTCCCAGAGCGCGCGCCAGAATCTGCCCCGTGTAGGATTTTTTCACGCGCGCCACTTGTTCGGGGGAACCCTGCGCCACGATGCGCCCGCCTTCTTCGCCGCCCTCCGGGCCGAGATCGATGATCCAGTCCGCCTGCTTCAGCACGTCCAGGTTGTGTTCGATGATCAGCACGGAATTTCCCAGCGAGACGAGGCGGTTCAGCACGTCCATCAATTTTTTCACGTCGTCGAAATGCAGGCCCGTGGTCGGCTCGTCGAGAATGTACAACGTGCGCCCCGTCTGGCGCTTTGACAATTCCTTCGCGAGTTTCGTCCGCTGCGCTTCTCCGCCGGAGAGCGTCGTCGCGGACTGCCCCAGCTGCACGTAGCCCAGCCCGACTTCCACCAGCGTCTGCAGCTTCTGCTGGATCGCCGGAATATTTTCCATCACCTTGAGAGCCTCTTCGATCGGCAGGTCGAGCAAATCGGAAATCGAGTAGCCCTTGTAGCGCACCGCCAGAGTTTCCGCGTTGTAGCGCCGCCCGCGGCAGACCTCGCACGTCACGTACACATCCGGAAGAAAATTCATTTCGATGCGCCGCTGCCCGTCGCCCTGGCACGCTTCGCAGCGGCCGCCCTTCACGTTGAAGCTGAAGCGGCCCGGCTTGTACCCGCGCTCGCGCGATTCCGGCAGCATCGCGAAAAGCTCGCGAATCGGCGCGAAGACTCCGGTATACGTCGCGGGATTCGACCGCGGCGTCCGCCCGATCGGCGCCTGGTCGATCTGGATCACTTTGTCGATGTGCTCTACGCCGAGAATCGCCTTGTGCTGCCCGGGCTTCTCCATCGAACGATAAAGTTTCGCGGCCAGCGCGCGGTAAAGGATGTCGTTCACCAGCGTGGACTTTCCCGAGCCCGAAACGCCGCTCACCACGGTCAGAAGTCCGAGTGGAATCGTCACGTCAATATTCTTCAGGTTGTTCCCGCTCGCGCCCAGGATCGTCAGCGCCTTTCCGTTCGCGCTGCGGCGGTGCTCGGGTACGCCGACGGAAATTTCGCCCGACAAATATTTCCCGGTCAGAGACGCCGGATTGCGCTCGATCTCCGCCGGCGACCCGGCCGCAACCAAATGCCCGCCGGCTTTTCCCGCGCCCGGCCCGAGATCCACCACGTAATTCGCGCGGCGAATGGTCTCCTCGTCGTGCTCCACCACCAGCACCGTGTTGCCCAGATCGCGCAGCGTCTCGAGCGTCGAAAGCAGCCGGCTGTTATCCCGCGCATGCAGCCCGATCGAAGGCTCGTCGAGCACGTAGAGCACGCCGCGCAGCCGCGACCCGATCTGCGTCGCCAACCGAATCCGCTGCGCCTCGCCGCCCGAAAGAGTCGCCGCCGAACGGTCGAGCGTGAGATATCCCAGGCCGACCGCCAGCAGAAAATCAATTCTCTCGATGATTTCCGCCAGCGGCCGCTCGGCGATTTTCCTCTGCCGCGCGTTCAGCTGTTGCCGCATCTTTTCAGCGGCTGCGCGCGCCTCCGAAAGCGGCAGCGCCGTAAAATCCGCGATCGAATACCCCGCGATTTTCACCGCCAGGCTCTCCGGCCGCAGCCGCCGCTCGTGGCACGCCGCGCACGGCGCCGCGGACATGTACT
>Ga0335072_10004900_pt1 | contig 19777 bp, 18 predicted proteins | sample Lox_Sample_21_FD_206725 | JGI IMG/M metagenome (GOLD analysis project Ga0335072, IMG submission 206725) | Soil microbial communities from Loxahatchee National Wildlife Refuge, Florida, United States - Lox_Sample_2.1 | ecosystem: Environmental > Terrestrial > Soil > Wetlands | place: USA...
CGGGACAGGGCCGCATGCGGCCCTGTCTTAAATGATCGGCCCGCCCGGGTTCACCCACGGCCTACCATTACAGGCATCGTGTACCGCAGCCGCAACTTCCAGCTGGCCCGCATCTTCGGCATCCGCGTGGGCGTCGGGATCAGCTGGTTCCTGGTGCTGTTCCTGTACATCTTCATCTTCACCCCCTACTTCCACGAAGTCCTGGGGGGCTCGGAGTCCACGGCTTACCTGGTGACGGTGGCGAGCGTGCTGTCGTTCTTCGTCTCCCTCGTCCTGCACGAGCTGGGCCACGCGCTGGCGGCGCGGCGCAACGGGCTGCAGGTGCTCGGCATCGAGCTGTGGGCGCTGGGCGGGGTGACGCGGACGGCGGGCTCGGCGCAGAGCGCGGGGGTCGAGCTGCGGGTCGCCGCGGCGGGGCCGGCGGTGAGCGTCCTGGTGACCGCCATCTGCGTCGGGATCGGGGCGGCCCTGGCCGCGAACCGTCACTTCTTCGAAGTCGCCGTCGGCAGCGGCGGGCTGCACGCCTCGCCGGTCGTGGTCTGGCTGAGCTGGATCGCGACGCTCAACGTGCTGGTGCTGATCCTCAACCTCATCCCCGCCTTCCCCCTCGACGGCGGCCAGATCGCCCACGCCCTGATCTGGGCGGCGACGGGCGACCGCAACCGGGCGACGCACGTCACGGGCCGGCTCGGCCAGGGCTTCGCGATCCTGCTCGGCGCCGGCGGCCTGGCGATCGTGGCGGCGCTGCACGACTCCCTCGGGATCTGGCTGCTGTTCATCGCCGTCTTCATCTACCAGGGGGCCAGCGCGGCGGTCGTCCAGGGCTTCCTCGGCAAGCGCATCCAGAAGCTGCGGGTCGCCGACGTCATGGACACCGATCCCGTCACGATCCCGGCGACGACCGGCCTGCTGGACGCCCAGGAGCAGTTCTTCCTGCGCTACCGCTGGCCCTGGTTCGCCGTCGTCGACCCCGCCCGCCACTTCCTCGGGGTCGTCCGCTCCCAGCGGGTCGACGAGGAGATCGCGGCGGGCCGCCCGGCACTGGAGGTCTCGGACGTGCTCGAGGAGGACCTCCCCGTCAGGATCGACGCCGACCAGTCCCTGGAGTCGGTGCTGCGCTCGGAGGGCCTCGGCCGCCTCGGGGCGATGGTCGCCGTCGACGGCGACGGCGTGTTGCGCGGGGTGATCACCGTCGCCCAGATCCGCCAGGCCCTGCGGCCGGCGGCGCGCTGAGGCGGGGTGACATCGCCGGTCAGTTGAGGAACGGCGCCGGGCGGACGGGCTTGTTGCCGTCCGGCTCGGGGACGGCGAGCCGGCGCTCGAAGGTATCCACCAAATTGAGCAGGCCGACGGCTTCGAAGGCGCGGTTGCGCCGCCCGACGGTGATCTGCTTGAGCACGCCGGCCGCCCGCAACTGGTTGACGGCGGCCTGAGCGGCGCTGCTCTTGGCGCCGGTCATGGCCACGACATGGCCTATCCGCAGGATCGGCTGGGCCGGCAGCGCTTCGATGAGCCTGCGCGCGGTGCTCCCGCGACGCGGATTGCCGGCCTGCGCGAGCCAGCGCTCCTCCAGCTCCTCTATCTGCTGGCCGAGGCTGCGAGCGGCCCGGGAGGCGCGGATGACGGTCGTGGCGAAGTCGAGGTACCAGTTCTCGGGGCGCTCGGTTCGGTAGGCGGTGAGGCCGCGTACGTAGGCGTCGCCGTCGGTCGCCAGCAACAGCGAGACGGGCGGCACGAACCGCGGCGCGAGCGCGGCGCGGCGGTAGCAGACGTGGATCAGGCAACGGCCGGTGCGGCCGTTGCCGTCGGGGAACGGATGGATCGTCTCGAACTGAGCGTGGGCGATCGCTGCCTGCAGCGTCGGGGGAAGGTCGCGGCGGTTCATGAACGCGGCGAGGTCGTCGAGCAGACGCCGCACCTCGGTCTCGGGGGGCGGCACGAACGCCGCGCCGCGGGGATTGTGGTTGTTGGCACCGATCCAGTTCTGGCTCGCCCGCACCAAGCCGGCGAGGTGGGCGTCGCGGGTCTGCTCCATGAGCCTCCGGTGCACCGCGACGATGTCATGCGCGGCGATCGCCGGCAGCGTCGAGGTGTGCGCGATGGCGAACTCCATCGCGGCGATGTTCGCCAGGATCGCCTCGGCGCCGGAGTCGCGGTGCTGGTCGTCTTCGGCGACCGCCGCCCTGGCGAGACGGCGGTGGGAGATCACGAGCCCCTCGATCCGCGAGGAGGCGACCGACTCCTGTCGCAGCAGTTGCCGCGACAGCGCCTCCAGGCCGGTGACGCTCGGCAGGCTGTCGTTGAGCTCCCGCACCGCCTCGTCGGCCTCGTGGAGAACGCGAGCTAGCGAGGCGGAGAGGACGGGATCGGTGTCGGCGATCTCATCCGGGACGTAGGCCTCGTAGTCGAACGGCGCGCCGAGGCGGCCGTCCATCGGCAGCGACGGATCGGGGGTCCAGCGGCGTTTGACGAGTCGTCCCATCTCGGAACAGCATAGAGCCTTAGTCCGACTTAGTATGTAACTCGGACTAAGGTCCGCCCATAGCCCGACTTATGCGCCTACGAACCCCTGCGCCGCCCCCGAGATATAGAGTCCCGGTCCATGCCCTCACACGACGTCCTCATCATCGGCGCCGGCCTCGCCGGCCAGCGCGCCGCCCTCGCCGCCGCACAGAGCGGGGCGAGCGTGGCGATCATGAGCAAGGTCCACCCCGTGCGCTCCCACTCGGTGGCGGCGGCCGGCGGGATCAACGCGGCGATCAGCGTCGACGACGACTGGCACTCCCACGCCTACGACACCGTCAAGGGCTCGGACTTCCTCGGCGACCAGGACGCCATCGAGGTGATGTGCTCCGAGGCCCCCCAGGAGGTGATGCACCTGGAGCACATCGGGGTCACGTTCCACCGCAACGACACCGGCCAGCTCGACCTGCGGGCCTTCGGGGGGGCGTCGATGAAGCGGACCGCCTACGTCGCCGACATCACCGGCCAGGCGATCCTGCACGTCCTCTACGAGCAGCTCATGAAGCACCACGAGACCGTCGCCCGCTACGAGGAGTGGTTCACGACGTCGCTCGTCCAGGACGACCACGGCCGCTGCTGCGGGGTCGTCGCCCGCGACGTCCGCACCGGGCGCACCGAGACCTTTCACGCCAAGAACGTCATCCTCGCCTGCGGCGGGGCCGGGCAGGTGTACAGCCCTACGACCAACGCCCTGATCGTCACCGGCGACGGCATCGCCCAGGCCTACCGCATCGGGGCGCCGCTGATGGACATGGAGATGATCCAGTACCACCCCACGACGCTCGTCGAGAACGGCCTGCTCATCACCGAGGGCGCCCGCGGCGAGGGCGCCGTGCTGCTCAACTCCGAGGGCGAGCGGTTCATGGAGAAGTACGCCCCCAACAAGATGGAGCTCGCCTCCCGCGACGTCGTCTCCCGGGCCGAGCAGACCGAGATCCTCGAGGGCCGCGGCGTCGGCCCCGACGGGAGCGGTATCTACCTCGACATCACCAAGGTCCCCCGCCGGCGCACCCTGGAGGCGCTGCGGGAGATCGTCAACATCGGCAAGGACTTCGCCGGGGTCGACATCACCCGCGAGCCGATCATGATCCGCCCCGGCCAGCACTACATCATGGGCGGCGTCAAGACCGACGTCAACGGCGCCACCGCCGTCGAGGGGCTCTACGCCGCCGGCGAGGTCGCCTGCGTCTCGGTCCACGGCGGCAACCGCCTCGGGGCGAACTCGCTGCTGGACACCCTCATCTTCGGCCGCCGCGCCGGCGAACACGCCGCGGCGCGCTCGGCGCACGTCCCCATGCCCAAGGCCTCGGAGGCCAGGCGCCGCGAGGACGAAGCCCAGATCGCGGCCATCATCGGCCGGGAGAAGAACGGCGCCCGCCGGGTGTCTGAGATCAAGGCCGAGCTGGGGGCGACGATGAACCAGTACGTCGCCGTCTACCGCGACCAGGCCGGCCTGGAGACCGCCCTTCAGACCGTCAAGCGCCTGCAGGAGGAGTCAGAGAGCGCCTACATCGACGACCGCGGGACCGTCTTCAACCAGGACGTCCTCGGCGCGATCGAGCTGGGCTACATGCTGGACTGCGCCGAGGCCATCGTGGTGGCCGCCATCGAGCGCAAGGAGTCCCGCGGGGCCCAGTTCCGCACCGACTTCCCCGAGCGCGACGACGAGAGCTGGCTGAAGCACATCGACATCACGCTCGAGGGCGACGCGCCGGCGGTGAGCTACTCGCCGGTGACCATCACCCAGTGGGAGCCCGAGGAGAGGAAGTACTGATGGCCCGCCGCCGCCGACGCCCGACGCCGCCGTCGACTCGCGAGTGGCGCGTCACAACCGCACCGAGGAGGCGATCCGCCCGTGGCTGACACCCATCGTCCACCGGAGCAGTTCACCCTGCGCCTGCGCCGCTACGACCCCGAGTCCGGGCAGGCGGCGTACTGGGAGGAGCACAAGGTCGAGCTCGAGCCCCACCGCTCGGTGCTGGAGGGGATCCTCCAGGCCAGGGCCCGCTTCGACGGCTCCATCGGCATCCGCTGCTCCTGCCGGGCCGCGATCTGCGGGTCCTGCGGGGTGCGGATCAACGGCGAGCCCGGCCTGGCCTGCCACACCCACCTCGACGCCGCCCGGGACTCCGCCGGCGACGGCGTCATCGAGGTCGAGCCGATGGGCAACATGCCGGTCATCAAGGACCTCATAGTGGACATGGACGCGGTGCACTGGAAGAAGATCCAGCGCGTCACCCCGTGGCTGCTGGCCCAGCAGCCGGTGCCGGAACGGGAGTACCTGGTGCCCAAAGAGGCCATGGTCGACGTCACCCAGTCGATGGCCTGCATCCAGTGCGGGGCGTGCGTCTCGGAATGCCTCTCGATGGAGGTCGACCCGGGCTTCATCGGCCCGGCGGCGCTGGCCAAGGCCTACCGCTTCGTCGGCGACCCCCGCGACGCCGAGCAGCACACCCGGCTGAACGACCTCGCCCAGGACCCCCAGGGGATCTTCGACTGCACCCACTGCTTCAAGTGCGTCCAGGCGTGCCCCAAGGACGTCAACCCCATGGGTCAGATCATGCGGCTGCGGCGGATCGCGACCCAGGACCAACACATCGTGGACCAGAACAACGGCGAGCGCCACGAGGCGGCCATGACGACCCTGGTGCGCGACTACGGCCTCAACCACGAGGCGGAGCTCGTGCCCCGCTCATATGGCGGGAACTCGTGGTTCGGGAAATTCCACCCCGCCGCCGGCAAGGAGCTCCTCGCCTCGCTGCCGCTGGCGATCAAGTCGATCCTGCGCGGCAAGATGAGCCTCAGATTGATCTTCTTCGGCCACAAGATCCCCGCCCAGGACCTGAAGGCTGTGCAGCGGATCTACCAGACCGTCGAGGGCCGGCCGGAGCGCTACGAGCTGAACCTCTACATCTCGGGCACCGACGAAGACGACGAGCCGGTTGCGGCCGGCGTCGCGGGCGCCGGCGAGGCGCCGGGCGGAGCCGATTCCGAAGGGAGCAGGAACGCATGAAGGTCGCCTACTGGCCCGGCTGCGTCAGCCGCGGCTTCACCCCGGAGCTGCACGGCTCGATGGCGCAGGTGGCGCCGCTCTTGGACATCGAGCTCGTCGAGCTCGACCGGGCGAGCTGCTGCGGGGCGGGGATCATCGCCGAGCACAACCAGGAGCTGGCGGACACGCTGAACGCCCGCACCTTCGCCCTCGCCCAACAGGTGCCCGGGGCGGAGCTGATGATGAACATCTGCTCCACCTGCCAGGGCGCCCAGAGCGAGTGCCAGGAGCGCCTGGACGCAAGCGCCGAGTACCGGGCGAACGTCAACAAAACCCTCTCCGCCGAGGGCCTCTCCTACGAGAAGGGCCTGACCAACAAGAACTTCCTCTGGCTGCTCGTCGAGGAGATCGGACTCGACGCCCTGCGCGCCAAGGTCAGGCGGCCCCTGACGAACCTCCGCGTGGGCCCCTTCTACGGCTGCTACATCGTCCGCCCCCGCAACCGCCTCGGCATCGACGCCGAGCACCCCCGCGACCACTACCTGGAGCAGGTCATCGAGGCCCTCGGGGGCACCGTCATCGAGTACGCCGGGATGCGCAAGTGCTGCGGCTTCCCCATCGTCACGATGAACAAGGAGGCCTCGCTCAAGCAGGCCGGCCGCCACCTCGGCGACGCCGTCGACGCCGAGGCCGACTGCCTCGTGACGCCGTGCCCGCTGTGCCACCTCAACCTCGACCTCCAGCAGCCCGCCGCCGAAGCGGTCGTGGCGCGGGAGCTGGACATGCCCGTCCTGCATCTCCCCCAGCTCGTCGGCCTCGCGCTCGGCCTCGAGCCCAAGCAGCTCGGGATGCAGCGCCACATGGTCCGGCCGACGTCGGTCATCGACTGGTCCACCGCCGTCGTCGGCGCGGCGGCCTGAGAAAAATTCAGGGCGTCCCCCTCGACCGCGCCCTGGCCCTGGAGGGCGGGGGCCCGGAGTTCGCGACGACCCTCTCCCGGGAGTGGGAGATCTGGGGCCCCAACGGCGGCTACCTCGCGGCGCTGGCGCTGCGGGCGGCGGGCCTGTGCGCGGAGGTCGGCCGGCCGGCTAGCTTCTACTGCCACTTCCTGCGCTCCCCCGAGTTCGCCCCGGTCGAGCTGCAGGTCACGGTGCCGCGGCGGGGTCGCCGCTCGGAGTCGCTGTCGGTGGCGATGACCCAGGAGGGCCGCCCCGTGCTGCAGGCCCTGGTGCGCACCGCGGCGGAGGCCCCCGGCTACGAGCACCAGGAGCTCCGGCCGCCGCAGGTCCCGCCCGCGGGGGAGCTGCGCAACGTCGAGGAGCTGCTCCCCCCGGAGCAGCGTCCGCCGTTCTCCTTCTGGGAGAACATCGAGCGCCGGCCCTGCGACTGGGACGGGCCGCATCGGGGGCGGGGCGACGAACCAGCCGACGAGCCACACGCCGAGGAGCCACATGCCGACGACGAATCGCCCGCGGACACGCGCCGCGCCGTCACCCGCGAGTGGACCCGGTTCCGTCCGACGGCGGCCTTCTCAGACCCCTTCCTGGATGCCGCGCGCTCGCTGATCCTGCTCGACACCTACGGCTGGCCGGCGGCCTACCGCCGCTACCGCGACCGCTCGATGGTGGCGCCCAACCTCGACACCGCGGCCTGGTTTCACCGTTTCAGCCCGGACTCGGAGTGGCTGCTGATCGACCACGCCTGCCCCGTCGGCCATGCCGGCCTGCTCGGCGTCGGCGGCCGGGTGTGGGACGCCGAAGGGCGGCTGCTGGCGACGGGCGGGGGCCAGCTGTGCTGTTTGCCGGCGCCGGCAGGGTAGGACGGACGGCAGGGGTTCCCGACTCCCACCGCCTACACGGGGCCGACAGCCCCGCGTCCGCATACCGCGGAGCGACCGGGCGGTCAACCTTCGGGCGGTGTCCGGAGATAGATAACCCGGTCCGCCGCGGATCGATCGGCGGTGATGGCGGCCACGAGCGCGGGTGTGCCGGCCGGCCGGCGGGAGAAGCGAGAGGAAAGGGCGATCAGGACGCCGGGGTGGTGCCGGCCTGAGAGCAGGTGCTCGGCGGATATGCGGGTGAAGTCGGCGACGTTCTCGGTGAGCAGCACGGAGCCCTCGGCGATCGCCGCCGCGAAGACCTCCGGATCGGAGCTGCCGGCCAAGCCGAGCCCGATGACGGTCGCCGCCTGGATGCCGGCCGCCTGCAGCGCATCTGCGTGAGCCGCCGAGCACATCTCGTCGAGCAGCAGCTTCAATGCTGCCCGGCGGCCTGCGTTTCGCGCCGGTGAAGCTCGAGACGGGTCGCGATCTCGTCGGGGTATGCGGCGCGGTAGCGCAGCGCGGCGTCGACATGGGAGCGGGTGAGCGCGGACTCCTCGATCAGCGCCGCCACGGGATCGGGCTCGCCGGCGAGATCCTCGACCCACATCGCCACCTCCCAGACGTCGGGGCCGCCGAGCAGCCCGGCCCGGCGCCCGGTGGGACCGTCGCGGAACACGATCAGCGGATGCTCCTCGCGCCGGGCGCCTTCCTCGGCGTAGCGACGCAGACGATCGGAAAGCGTCTCGCCGGCGGCGCGGGCCCGTAGACGAAGCCGCTCGGCGAGGGCGTCGTCGAGACGGACCGACACGTTGACAGACATGTATGCAACGTAGCACAACGTCCGCAGGGCGTTGGCGGCCCGACGAGACGGTCGAACCCGTGCTCGACCCGACACCGACTTCGCGAGGTTCGGCTGGCTCCGCTCGACGACGAAATCCCTGGACGCAGGCTCCGACTTCGAGATGCCGAATTTAGCGCATCTTGATGCGTTAGGATAAGCATATGCGCACTACGCTTACCCTCGCCGACGATGTGGCCGCAGCCGTGGAGAAGTTGCGCCGGGAGCGCTCGATCGGCCTCAGTGAGGCGGTCAACGATCTCGTCCGCGCGGGCCTCGTCCAGCAGCAGGGGCCGAGGCCGTTCCGGCAGAAGACCCACGATCTCGGCGAGGGCATCGACTACGGCAACGTCGCCGACGCCATCGAGACGCTCGACGGCCCGGCCGCGCGTTGATGTTGCTCGACGCGAACCTGCTCCTATACGCGGTTCACAAAGGAGCCGACCGCCACGAGGCCGCCCGGACGTGGCTGACAGAGCAACTCAACGGCTCGCGCCGCGTCGGGATTCCGTGGCCCAGCCTGGGTGCCTTTCTGCGTATCTCGACCCACCCCCGCGCCTTTCCTCGCCCGTTGAGCCCGGCGACCGCCTGCGAGCGAGTGAACGACTGGCTGTCGGCGCCGGTCGCATGGATCCCCCAGCCCGGCCCTGAGCACAGCCGCATCCTTCGCCAACTCATCATCGCACACGACGTGCGCGGCAACCTGGTCCCCGACGCGATGCTCGCGGCACTCGCGATCGAGCACGGCCTCACGCTCCACTCGACCGACACCGACTTCGCCAGGTTCGGCGGGCTGCGCTGGACAAACCCCCTGGAGGACACGTCGGCGCAATAGACCCGGCGCCGGCCATGGGTGCGTAACACCGCGTGCTACGCTGTATCACATGCCCAATCCCATCAGCCTGCGCCTTGGCGAGGCGACCCTGGACCGACTGACCCGCCGTGCGAAGCGCTCGCAGCTCGCCCCGAGGACGCTGGCGCAGCGCTACATCGAGGAGGGTCTGCGCCATGACGCGCACCCGACGATCCACTTCGTCGACGGACCCGGCGGCCGGCGGGCGGCGCTGCTCGGCACGGGCCTCGACGTGTGGGAGGCGATCGCGGTCGTCCGCGACAACGACGGCGACGTCGCCGAGGCGGCCGGGTACCTGGAGGCTCCGGTCAACGTGCTCCAGGCCGCGGTCGACTACTACGCGGCCTACCGCGAGGAGATCGACGATCTGATCGAGACCAACGAACAGGCGGTGCGCGAGGCCCACGCGACGTGGCTGGCGGGGCAGCGGGCCTTCGCCGCGTGAGGCTGCTGCTCGACGAGATGCTCTCGCCGCAGATCGCCCACAACCTCCGCGAGGAGGGGCACGACGCGGTGGCGATCTCGGAGCGCGCCGAGTGGATGGCGCTGGGCGACGACGACGTCATCGAGCTCGCGCGCGCCCAGCGACGGGCGGTGGTGACGAACAACCTGCGCGACTACAGGCCACGGGCGGCGACAGCGGCTTTGCCGGGCGGCCGGGGTCATCACGGGATGATCTTCATCCCCGACTCCTACCGCCTACGCAGGGCCGACATCGGTGCGATCACGGAGGCGCTGCTCGCCCAGCTCGCCGCCCATCCCGGGGAGAGGGACCTGCACAACCGGGAGACGTGGCTGAGCTCGCCTTAGCGAGCGGATCTCCTGCACCCCACGTCCTGTACCGGATATCGGCTGCGGATCTGGCTCGCTGATGCTTGCTTTCGCCCACCGCCGCTTCCGGGATGCCAAGCGAACCGCTGGATACAGACCCGTACGTCCGGTGTTGTGGGGAGGGGCCGGGGTAAGCCCGGCCCCTCCCCGATCGAGCTGTAGCTGCTGCTAGAGCTTCACTTCTTCTTCTGGTGGTGGGCCTTGTGCACTTTCCCGCCGGGCGCCCGCTTCAACGTGACGCGCTCCACGGACACGCGTGGCAGACCGCCCTTGTAGAGGGCGCTCGGCAGGATCATGTCGACACGCACATAGACGGTCACGCTGCTGTGCTTGCCGGCGAGCTTTTTCACGGCGGCGCTGTCGAGCTTCAGCGTCAGCTCGTGCTTGCCCGCCGCGACGTTGTCCTGAACTACGTAGGCCAGCGGCTTGGTCGTCTTCGTCCTCTGCTTCCTGGCGTGCCTGTGCACACTCGCGACGAAGGCCGAGCGGATGTTTTCGCCGGCCTGCTTCATCACCTCGTTCTTGTGTTCGATCTCCTTGGTGAGCTGTTCGATCACCTTCTGGGTGTCCTGCTGCAGCTTCTGGGCTTCGGCCTGGGCGGCTGCGGTGGAGGCGGTTTTCTTGGCGTCGACGACCTGCTGGTTGAGGGTTTCCAGGCTGGTGTCCAGCGCCTTCACGTCGGTCGCGTTCTGCGCGCCCGTGTCATCGACCTTGGTGAGGTCGGTCTCGACGAGCTTGAGATCCGCGGCCGAGGTCGGATCCAGTCCCGTCAACGGGGGCAGCGTCAGCGGCAGCGGAGCCGGATTGGGGTTGGCGCCCTGCGCGACGCCTTCGACGGTGGTGCCGGTCGTGGGAACGTCGAGATCGAGGTGGATTTCGTTGGGGTATTCGCCAGGCTTGCCGGGAGGCGTTTCCGCGGTGCCTTCTTCAGAGCCCGCGCCGAGGAACTGGGTGTGGCCCGCGCTGCCCGCGTGCCGTGAGTCGCCGCCGTAGGTCGCGGTGATTTCGGGCAGGCCGCTGTTGGCGGTCTCATACACGAGCGTGCAGCTGGCGATCGAAGGCGCAGTCGACTCCGGCGCCAGCGAGCAGGTGGCCCCGCTGGAGAAGCCGCCGCTGGTGGTCGTGAACGTGACCGTGCCGGTCGGCGTTATTGGCGTCCCCGTGCCGGCGTCCGCGACCGACGCAAGGCAGGTGTTCTCGGAGGTGGCGAATTCGTAGTTGCACGTAATCATCGTCGCCGACGGACGCTTCGCTTTTTCGGCTTCTTCTCTGGATTTTTTGGTCGCTTCTTCTTCTTCTTTGGTTTTGTTGGCGGCTTCTTCTTTGGCTTTTTTGCCGGGTTCTTCACCGGATGCTGCGCCCTGTTCCGCCCAGAAGCCGGCCCCTGATTCGCTGTATCCGCTTTCGTTGAAGGTGCCGTTGCCGCCCAGGTGTCCGTTGGGGAGGATCGAGAGGTGCAACGTGTCGTATGCGACGTAGCCCCCACCTTCCAGGGTCAAGGTGAAATGCGCAACCGATCCTTCCTCTGCGCCCGCCACCACGAAGTGCTCCCCCTCCACTTCCGCGGTGCCCGAGAGCGCACCCGTCGTCATGCTCATGCTCGTGATGTCGTAGCTGCCGTTGGCTTCCCCACGGCCACCTTCGCTGTTCAGGTAGCCATTCGCCCAGGTGCCTGTCATGTTGTAAGAGGGAGCTTCGGCGGCAAGCGCCGAGGGAACGAGCACGAGGCTCGCCAGCACTCCAATCGCCATATACAAGGCCATGCGTCCGCTGCGACGCTCTTTGGCTGTGATCATTATTTCTTCTTTCCTTTCATGGCCTTGTGCAAAGTGATGGTTGTCGTTGCGATGTTCGCGCTCACGCCCCATTCGCCGGACTGCGCTTGAGAGCTGTTGCCCCCCGGCCGTACCGCGCTCAGAGTCCTTTCGGTCACGCTCAGAGTCCTTTCCGGTTCTTCCGGTCCCCCGGTGCAGACGCCTGCCGCGCCGCAACGCTGCAGGCTAACAGCCTGCTCAAGCGTTCTCAAACCTCCGCAGGGTTCCCTGCGTGACTATTACGTACGCGGGCTATCTGGGGAGCCGGTCAGCGCTGCACGGGCGCGAGCGGGCCTCTGGTAGAGCAGCCAGGACTATCCGTTGTGATTGGGAGGAGGATCCCATGACCACTTCGGCTGTCCTTGATGCCGCCGGCCGGCGGCGCTGCCGGCGATGCTATCTGGGCATCATGCTGGCAGGAGGCGCCGGTGATGCTTGTTGACCGGCGTCAGCCTTCTTCTTGTTCTTCTTCTTCTTCGCCGCCGGCTTCGCCGGAGGTTTCGGTGCCTTCGGTGCCTTCTTCGCCGGCTTCTTCGTTGCCTTCTTCGGACGTCGCGCCGCCGGAGGACCTGCTGCCGTTTCGGCCTGACTTCGGGTGCCGCCTGTGGCTCGACGCGCGACTGCCGCCGCCCCTCGCTCGTGTGTGCGCGGCGGCCGAGCGATGCCGGTGGGGGCAGCCGGCGAGGCGCCGGCAGGCCGGATGCCCGCTGTGGGCGGCGCGCGCGCGGCCGTCTGCCACGGCCGCCGGCCGGGCACCGGTGAAGGCGCTCGCGTGGCCGGTCGGCCGAGCCTGCGAGGCGACCGCGCCGGGGGACGCGGCGAGCGCGACGCAGATGCAGGCCAGGGCGGCGGCGAGGGTTGCGCGGGTCACGCAGGCTGCTTCGTACCCAGACGCGAGCCGCGGGAGCGAGGCGGCGTTCGCTTGGACGGATGGACGGAGGCGGCCGCCGCGACGCCCCACGCGCCGGGGGCGCGGACCGTGCGGCCGGCGATGTGGTGACACGAGACGCGGTCCCCAGCGGCGGATGAGGTCATCGGACACATGCCGATTCCTGATCGGACACACTCGTCAGCTACATTGGACCTATGACCGAGCTCGGGCTGCTGGGCGAGGAGCTGGGCGTCAGCGAGCGTACGCTGCGACGCGCGGTGAGCCAGGGCACGCTGCGCGCGACGAGACCGAGCCCGAGGAAGCTGCAGATCTCGCTGGCCGAGCGCGCGTACATACGGAAGGCGTGGCCCACGCTGGGGGCGCTGCGGGAGGGGCTGCGCACAACCGAGCAAGGCCCAGGACAGACGTCGCCGGGAGCAGATCGTCCGCCACCTCGAGGACCTGCCACGACAGTACGCCGCCCTGGAGAGCGCGATGGCGGCGTTCGGCGCGTTCGGCTATAGAGCACAGCTATGTGCGCGTCAACGCCGGCGAGGTCCATCGGGCGGCCCTGCTCGTCCACCGGGCGGCGCGGGGCTTCATCGGACCGTATCGTGACTGGATAGCGCCCTATCTGGAAGACGAGGCCGGCGGGCAGCAGCCCCCGGCGCAAGGACCGGCATGAAGATCCTCACCGTGGTGGGCAACCGCCCCCAGTTCATCAAGGCCGCCGCGGTCTCGGCCCCGCTGCGCTGCGAGCACGAGGAGCTCCTGGTGCACACCGGCCAGCACCACGACGACGCCCTCTCGGCGATCTTCTTCCGCGAGCTCGGCCTGGCGCGCCCCGACCGCGAGCTGGGCATCCACGGGGGCTCGAACACATCCCAGCTTTCCCGGATGCTGGCGGCGCTGGAGCCGCTGCTGGCCGCGGAGCGCCCCGACGCGGTGCTGGTCTACGGCGACACCAACTCGACGCTCGCCGGCGCCCTGGCGGCGGCGGAGGCCAACCTGCCGGTGATCCACGTCGAGGCCGGGATGCGGTCGTTTGACCGGGCGATGCCGGAGGAGCGCAACCGGGTCCTGACGGACCACCTCTCGGAGCTGCTGCTGTGCGCGTCGCGGACCGCCGCGGAGAACCTGCGGGCGGAGTCGGTGGCGGGGCGCGTGGAGGTGGTGGGCGACGTGATGGTCGACGTCGCGTCGCGCCTGCAGCCGGCGGCGCGGGCGGACACGGCGACGCTCGACGCCCACGGGGTAACGCGGGGCGGGTACCTGCTGCTGACGGCCCACCGGGCGGGCAACGTCGACGACCCCGAGCGCCTGGCCCGGCTGGTGGAGCTGATCGGGGCGCTGCCAGGCCCGGCGGTCTTCCCCCTGCACCCCCGCACCCGGGCGCGGCTGGACGACGCCGGCCTGCTGGAGCAGCTGGAGGCGACCCCCGGGCTGCGCATCACCGAGCCCCTGGGCTACGTCGAGCTGGCGGCGCTGCTGTGCCAGGCGCGGGCGGTGGTGACGGACTCGGGAGGCGTCCAGAAGGAGGCCTACCTGGCGGGGGTGCCGTGCGTGACGCTGCGGGCGAGCACCGAGTGGGTCGAGACGGTGGAGCTCGGCTGGAACACGCTGGTGGACCTCGACCCCGAGGCGGCGCTGGCGGCCCTGGAGCGCCGCCCGCCGGCGGAGCGCCCGCCGCTGTACGGCGACGGGCATGCCGCGGAGCGCTGCGTGGCGGCGATCGGGTCGGCGATCGGGTCTCGCGATGGCGGGCCGCGGGCGGGCGAGGGCCTTGGCGCAGAGCGATGACCAAGCGTTGCGTAGATCTGTGTCGAGATGTTAGATAGGACGGCGCCGAAAAGTTAGGTAGAAACCCGTCCATATGTTAGTTTGTGCTCATGGCATACCGGCGGAGAATCGTCGACGGGACACTGGATGAGCTTTTCCCCCACCTGGCGGCGATCGCCGTGGAGGGGGCCAAGGGCGTGGGCAAGACGGCGACGGCGACTCGGCACGCCGCGACGGTCCTCTCCCTCGATAACCCAAACGAGCACGCCGCGGTGGCCGGCAATCTCGACCTGGTGACGCAGGTTCCCCCGCCGGTGCTCATCGACGAGTGGCAGCTCGAGCCCGGTGTCTGGGACCGGGTTCGCCGAGCGGTCGACGACGACAGCACCGGCGGCCGCTTCCTGCTGACGGGGTCCGCCGGCGTCGCCCCGGGCGTCCGCATCCACTCCGGGGCGGGCCGGATCGTGAGGATGGCGATGCGCCCCCTGGCATTCAGCGAGCGCGGCGTCGATCGCCCGACGGTCTCCCTCAAGGACCTGCTGGGGGGCGGGGGGCTCGACGTCGGGGGAGCCTCGGAGGTCGATCTCCCGACGTACACCGAGGAGATCCTCCGCTCCGGCTTCCCCGGCATCCGCGACCTGCCGGAGCGGGCGCGGCGGCTGCAACTCGACAGCTACGTCGAGCGGATCGTCGAGCGGGAGCTGCCGGAGAACGGCGTCGAGGTGCGCCGCCCCGGGGCGTTGCGGGCCTGGTTGACCGCCTACGCCGCCGCGACGGCGACGAACGCGGCGTACAGCACGATCCTCGACGCCGCCACCCCCGGCGAGGGCGACAAGCCGGCGCGCCAGACCGTGGCGGCGTATCGCGAGCAGCTGCGGCGGATCTTCGTCCTCGATCCGCTGGCGGCCTGGACACCCGCCTTCGCCCCCCTGAAGCGATTGACCTACGCCCCCAGGCATCACCTGGTCGACCCCGCCCTCGCCGCCCGCCTCGTCGGCATCGACAAGGCCGGCCTGCTCCGCGGCAGGGGCACCCCCCTGGGGGCGGGCAGGGGCACGCGCCTCGGGGCGGGCGCCGGCACGTGGCTGGGGGCGCTGTTCGAGTCGCTCGTGACCCAGTCGGTGCGGGTCTACGCCGAGGCCGCCGACGCCACGGTCGGCCACCTGCGCACCAAGAACGGCGACCACGAGATCGACCTCGTCGTCGAAGGAGACAACTGGGCGTGCGTCGCGATCGAGGTCAAGCTCGCCGACGTCGTCGGCGACGACGACGTGAGGCACCTCAACTGGCTCGGGCGGCAGATCGGCGACCGGCTGGTCGACCGGATGGTGATCTACACGGGCAGGTTCGCCTACCGCAGGCCCGACGGCGTGGCGGTGGTCCCGCTGGCGCTGCTGGGGCCGTGAACGGGGGAGGCTCCCATAGACTCCCCCCAAGTGAGGTCGGTCGGCGTGATCGGGCTGGGCTACGTCGGGCTGCCGCTGGCGGTGGCCTTCGCCCAGGAGGGCTGCGAGGTTGCCGCGGTCGACGTCGACGCGCGCAAGGTGGCGGCGGTGGGCGCCGGGGAGTCCTACATCGAGGACGTCCCCTCGGCGCGGCTGGCGGAGCTAGGCGGGCGCATCCGGGCGAGCATCCGCTATGCCTCGCTGGCGCAGGCGGAGGCGGTGCTGATCTGCGTCCCGACGCCGCTGAGCGCCAACCGCGAGCCCGACCTGGGCCCGTTGATCGCGGCGACGCGGGCGCTGGCGGAGGTGCTGCAGGCGGGGCAGCTGGTGGTGCTGGAGTCCACGACCTACCCCGGGACGACGCGGGAGCGGGTCAAGCCGATCCTGGAGGAGTCGGGCCTGCAGGCCGGCCGGGACTTCCACCTGGCGTTCTCCCCGGAGCGGGTGGACCCGGGTCGGACGGACTTCACGCTGCGCAACACCCCGAAGGTGATCGGGGGCTTGACCGAGGAGTGCGCCCGGCGCGCCCGGGAGCTCTACGGCCTGGTCTGCGACGAGCTGGTGCCGGTCTCCAGCCCGGAGGCGGCAGAGCTGACGAAGCTGCTCGAGAACGTCTTCCGCTCGGTGAACATCGCGCTGGTCAACGAGCTGGCGCTGCTGACGGATCGCATGGGGATCGACATCTGGGAGGTCGTGGAGGCGGCGTCGAGCAAGCCCTACGGCTTCATGCGCTTCGAGCCCGGGCCGGGGATGGGCGGGCACTGCCTGCCGGTCGACCCCTTCTACCTGAGCTGGCGGGCGCGGGAGTTCGACATGGCGACGGAGTTCGTGGAGCTGGCGGGGAAGATCAACCAGCAGATGCCCTACCACTGCGTCGCCAAGGCCCAGCGGGCGCTCAACGACGTCGGGCTGGCCGTCAAGGGGGCGCGGATCGCGGTGATCGGCGTCAGCTACAAGCCCGGCGTCGGCGACATCCGGGAGTCCCCGGCGCTGAAGATCATCGAGCTCCTGCGTGGGCTGGGCGGCGAGCTCCGCTACCACGACTCCCACGTCCCGGCATTGGGAGAGCTGGGCCTTCAGAGCCTGCCGCTGGAGGAGGCGCTCGACGACGCCGACCTGGCTCTGATCGTCACCGCCCACCCCGGCGTGGACCACGCGCTGGCGGCGGAGCGGGCGCGGGTGGTGCTGGATCTGCGCGGCGTCACCCGGCCGAGCGTGGCGGCGAACGTGGTGCGACTGTGAACGCCCCCCCGCGCCCGGTCCGCCTCGGCGTGGTCGGCCTGGGCTACTGGGGTCCGAACCTGGCGCGCAACTTCGCCTCGATCGCGGGCTGCGAGGTGAGCTGGCTGTGCGACGCCGACGCCCGCGCGCGGGAGCGGGCCGCGGCGGCGCATCCGGGGGCGCGGGTGGTCGAGTCGATCGAGCCGCTGCTGGCCGACCCGGGCCTCGATGCGGTGGTGCTGGCAACCCCGGTGCCGACGCACGCCGAGCTCTCGGCCCGGGTGGCGCGGGCGAGCAAGCACTGCTTCGTGGAGAAGCCCCTGGCGACGAGCGCGGCCGACGCCGAGACCGCGGTGGCGGCGGCCCGGGAGGCCGGCACGATCCTGATGGTGGGCCACCTGCTCGAGTACCACCCGGCGGTCGGCCGCCTGAAGGAGATGCTCGACGGCGGGGAGCTGGGCGAGCTGTACTACCTGTATGGGAACCGCCTGAACCTGGGCAAGCTGCGGGCGGACGAGAACGCCCTGTGGAGCCTGGGGGCGCACGACGTCTCGGTCGCGCTGCACCTGATCGGGGAGGAGCCCGTGGAGTGCGTCGCCCACGGCCGCTCGTTCGTGCGGGAGGGGGTGGAGGACGTGGTGTTCTGCTACCTGCGGTTCCCCTCGGGCGTCGTCAGCCACCTGCACCTGTCCTGGCTGGATCCCCACAAGGAGCGGCGGCTGACGGTGGTCGGGCAGAAGCGGATGGCGACCTTCGACGACATGCAGCTGGAGGGCAAGCTGACGGTCTACGACAAGGGCTTTGACGAGGACGTCCGCTCCTGGGGCGAGTACATCGCCCGCTCCGGCGACATCTATTCGCCGCGGATCCCCAACGTGGAGCCGCTGCGGGTCGAGTGCGAGCACTTCGTGGAGTGCGTCCGCACCGGTGCGACCCCGCGCTCGGACGGGGTGAGCGGGCTGCGGGTGGTGCGGGTGCTGGAGCAGCTGCAGCGCTCGCTGGAGGGCGACCCGGCGCCGCGCGGAAAGTAAACGCCGCCGGGGAGAAGTCGAAAACGGCGTTTTTCAATCGGCGCGATCACGCGGATCGGGTCGTGCCGGCTCGGACGGGTCGTGCCGGCTCGGACGGGTCGTGCCGGCTCGGACGGGTCGCCGCGGCCGGCGAGCCTGTAGCCTCCCGCCGGCGATGCCCCCGGTCTTCGACCTCCAGTCCCACTCGCGGTACTCCGACGGCGAACACACCCCGGCCGAGGTGGTGGCCGCCGCCGCCGCGGCCGGCGTGGAGCTGCTGGCGCTGACAGACCACGACTCGGTGGCGGGCGTCCAGGAGGCGCTCGACGCGGCCCCGGCGAACGGCATCCGGGTGATCCCGGCGACGGAGCTGTCATCGGTCGACGACGTCTACGAGGAGCTGCACATCCTGGGCTATCTCGTCGACCACCGCGACGCCCGCTTCGGCGAGATCCTGGCCGACCTGCGCGGCGACCGCGAGCGCCGGGTGCTGGCGATGGCGGAGAGGATGCGCGAGGAGGGCTTCCAGCTCGACGACTCCGAGCTCAAACGCCGCCAGGCCTCCGGCGACCCGCTGGGCCGCCCGCACCTGGCGCGAGCGATCCTGGAGCACCCGGCCAACCGGGAGCGCCTGCAGGCGGAGGGCATCGGGGGCCTGAACGACATCTTCCCCGCCTATCTCGTTCCGGGCGTCCCGACATACGTGGCGCGCAGCCGCCCGACGGTGGCGGAAGCGATCGAGCTGATCCACGACGCCGGCGGGGTGGCGATCTGGGCGCACCCGTTCTGGGACGTCCAGGACCCGGCGACGGCGCGGGCGATGCTGGAACGCTTCGTCGACCTCGGGGCGGACGGCGTGGAGGCGTTCTACCCGACGCACACCGCCGAGCAGGTGCAACTCCTCTGCGACGTAGCCGCCGAGCGCGACCTGCTGACGACGGGCTCCTCTGACTTCCACGGCTCCGAGCACAAGACCTTCGCGGGCTTCCGGGCGTTCGAGCTCTACGGCCACGAGCCGCGGCTGGGGCCGTTGCTCGACGACTAGAGCCGCCGCTCGCGATCGGGCACTGGGCGACAGTCCAAAACGCAAATCGAGATCGGCGCGATCGCGCCGATCAGAAATCGCGATTTTCGATCACTCCCCGCGCGCCATCCGACCCGGCACACCCGGCGGAGGCGCGCCTCTACCCCACCCCGAGCGCCCGCAACACCCGCTCGACGGCCTCCTCGACACATTCTCCGGCGGCGCCGAGCACGATGTCGGGCTGCTCCGGCTGCTCGTAGGGGGCGTCGACGCCGGTCATCCCGGCGAGCTCGCCGGAGGCGGCGCGGGCGTAGAGCCCCTTGGGATCGCGCTCCTGGCAGCGCTCCAGGGGGGTGCTGACGAAGACTTCCAGGAAGCGCAGCTCCTGGGCGGCGTGCAGGCCGGCGGCTAACTCGCGGTCGGCGGCGTAGGGGCTGACGAGGCTGACGAGGACGATGGCGCCGCTGTCGGCGAGCAGGCGGGCGACGTGGGCGGTGCGGCGGACGTTCTCGGCGCGGGCGGACTCGTCGAAGCCGAGGTCGCCGTTGAGCCCGTGGCGGAGGTTGTCGCCGTCGAGCAGGTAGGCGTTGCGCCCGGCGCGCACGAGGCGATCCTCGACGGCGGCGGCGATCGTGGACTTGCCGGCGGCGGGGAGCCCGGTGAACCAGACGGTGGCCCCCTCGCAGCCGAGCGCCTGCCAGCGCTCCTCCCGGGTCATGCTGGTGCGCTGCCAGCGGACGTTGGGGCTGCGCTC
>Ga0335072_10004901_pt1 | contig 19769 bp, 19 predicted proteins | sample Lox_Sample_21_FD_206725 | JGI IMG/M metagenome (GOLD analysis project Ga0335072, IMG submission 206725) | Soil microbial communities from Loxahatchee National Wildlife Refuge, Florida, United States - Lox_Sample_2.1 | ecosystem: Environmental > Terrestrial > Soil > Wetlands | place: USA...
AGGGAGCGGGCACGAGGCGGTGGTGAAGCTGCTGCTCGCGACGGAGGGGGTCGACCCGGACTCTAGGGACAGAATCGGTCAGACGCCGCTGTCATATGCGGCAGCGAGCGGGCACGAGGCGGTGGTGAAGCTGCTGCTCGCGATGGAGAGGGTCGACCCAGACTCCAAGGACAACAGATACAGCCGAACGCCGCTGTCATACGCGGCAGGGAACGGGCACGAGGCGGTGGTGAAGCTGCTGGTCGCCACGGAGAGGGTTGACTTGGACTCTAGAGACACATACGGTCGGACGCCGCTGTCATATGCGGCAGAGAGCAGGCATGAGGCGGTGGTGAAGCTGCTACAATCTGCTTAACCTCCTCCCCGCCCACCGCCTGTTGCTGGGTCCTTTCCTTCTATATTACTTCGAGGTGGCAATTAGAAGACCCTAAAAAGCGGGAGAAAATTGCTTAGTTCTTTAATGAGAGAGAATGAGGTAATTTGAGAGCTGGGTAGCTCTAAGCTTGTAAGGGCGTGTGAAGCGTCGCCCGAGGGGATCACCCAGCTACGCGGCTCCGTGATAATTACACTTTTCCTTAACCAGACATATGTAGATAGGGAAGCCCGCGTTTCTACCAAACAAGCACATTCATATGCTCCCATATTTTGGTCTCGAATCCAGGATTCATACGTTCGCCAGCAGGCAGGGTTTCATAACTCAGACAATAGCTATAATATTCTTCACGCGTTTTTGCTTGTAGGATACTTGTCCTAGTACTTAACTGTTAAATTCGACGCCTTCTGGCCACCCCAGTCCTAAGTGGTGCATTTTGAGTGGCGGATGACAGAACCGACTACATTTTGGAGCTTTGCAAACGACGATATCACTGGCAGTGCATGAAGTCGTAGAGGTGGATCTGGGTACAATTCTATTGTTATCATCAAGTCCCGCCGTTGGCACATCCAACATCCACGTTCATTGCAAATACAACTCATACCACTTATCCCGCCCACTCACAGATCAACAGGTGCGCTCGTCAACCAGCTCATATCATTCAAGTCAAAGTCAAAGTCCGCCAAATCAAATGGATCCCCCAAGCCAGGGAACTGTACGCTGCCGGGCTCCGGATCTTCTGGATCTGCAGGTGCCGGAAATGGTGCGGGAGTCTGCCCTGTAGATGAGTTCGTCCACGTCGACGGTGCTGGTGTGGGAAGACCTGCAGCCAAGCTTGAACCCGTCTCCATCTTCCCATGTGGCGCCACGGCCTCCGTGATCTTGTCTGCGAGGATCTCGAGTGCCACCACAGATCGCTGAGCGGTGGAGCCAAAACGTTCCAGCTTTTTCAGGGCCCCAATAGCGTGCTTCCAGGACGTCTCGATGCTGTAATCGCTCACACTCGTCTCTACTGCGGGTTGTAGCCGTGCAGCCTGGAGGACTGTTGCCGATGTGTAGACGTAAAGAACGACGTTCCACCAGAGAGGAATAAGTCCAACGACAGTTACATTATTCATGTTGTTGTGGATTATTTCAATCATTTCATGAGCTGCTCGTAGGCACAGAGTGCTGCATGACAAGGCCATTCGCTGAGGAAGAGAGTCGTGGAATTTTGAAACCGAACTCGAAAGCTCGTTCTGTGCCAAACAGAATCTTGAGAGCACAGGTCGGAAGATTAGGATTCGACAGTGAAGGTAACGCAATCGCGTGATGTGAGCTTGCCGTTTGAATATAGACATTTGGCCGGCGTCCGGAGAGCTGAGCTGAAGGTGCGACGGAAGCTCTCTGTACCAGTTCGTCAAAGCCTGGTCAATTTCCAGTACGGAGGTAACATTGGCAAGATCCGAGTGACCAAAGAGAAGTCGATATTGATCCTTCTGTTCAAGGTCTTGGTCTTCTATGAGGGCAGAGATCTTCTGAGCTCGATTCAAGATCTCGAAACTCTCAAGGGTAGAGCCATAAAAGGCAAGAACCGCAGGCTGGTCTGCTGGCTGGCCGCTCTCAAGGAACTGGTCATCGACTGCCATTGGTAGAGGAACCTGCTTTGAGGATGACTTGTCGATCATGGCAGGTCGCCCAAACTGTAGGCACAAGATTCTGTGCTACGTCAGCTTCAGCCCACCAAGAGAAGTAAGAGTGGCTGGGTCGTGCAATGGTCAAAGGCCACAGGAAAAGCCCCAATGGTGGAACGGCACTACATGACAAGCTAAGGTGATGATGACTTGGAGATAGCAGGGGCAATGAATTGATGTATAGAAGAGCACAACTGTACTCCTAGCCATGCTGCAACCGTGGCGAGCTCTCGTGCGAAGACACGTAATCAGTAGGATTTGAATAGTGAAAGGCGAAATTTTAGGGGATGGAGAAATGAAAGCTTTGATGCCGTAAGCACGTACCGATCCAATAATATGCATCCATGCCATAGCCGTCGTAGATGTTCTCTCTGTTGTATGCAAGGTGCATTGGCACTTGTCTCTGGAAGGTGTAGTCCAAGACCTTCTGCCACACGGGTTGCTAATCCACCCACCATCCAGCACTGATGAAGAGAATTGATGCTCTGTAAGTATTGCGCCATAAGCAGAAGGCACTGAACAAGCTGTATAGACCCCGTGCTCCACAGGTCTAGGTTGAGAAGGTCCTGTGCGCGATCAAAGAATTTTCCAGCTGTTGTGTCCCGTTCCTTGGCTAACAAACTCTCGGAGTATTGTGAGGCAAGAGCAAAGACAACATTTAGAGTGCACATCATGAGACTCTCGTCAGATTCCGATGGGAGGCCAGACCATATGCCCTCATAAGCCTCCTCAAATTGCTTCTGATTCAGGATAGGGAACAAAGTATGAACGGTATCCCAATAAACACGCAAGAGATTGTCGGCTGTCTTTCGCGAAGGCAGGACGTAGTCAACAGGTTGAGGCAAGCTCATCTTTGAGTCCATCTTCGAAGGGCCGAAGGAAGGACTGCCACTGGTTGGGAGTTGCGGTGGGGTATGGATTGACTGAAACCTGGTGTCGATTGCGGCCCTGATCTGAAGAACAAAGGATGGTGTTCTTCTTGACGCAAAGTATCCAGGTCTAGGAGCCGGAGACATACTTATATGGGCCTTGGTGATCGACGAGCTGGACACATGTGGCGAGGATTGGTCAGGCGTTCCGTTCCTGTCCTTAAAGTCTGTTCGATTGAAGAAAAGTGGCCTGCTTGGCGGGGCGCTAGGCATCAAAGGCGACGGCGCTTCCATGCTACCACGCAAGGCCGACGGCGTTAGGGTGCGATTTAGAGCCGTACTATCTGGAGTAGGCGCTACCTCAAGCGGCTGAGCTCTTACCAAGCTTCCCCAGCCAGAATCGGAGCTTGTCTGACTTACCTGACGAGTTGGGTGGATGGGAGGAGGAGGAGGAGGAGGAGGAGGAGGAGGACAGGAAAGTGCTTGTGTCGTAGGCTGCACCGGCGATGCCGGTGAAAGCTGTGCTACGCTGTGATCGCCGATGCTGTAGCCAAAAGACGTGCGATATTGACTTATTGCGGGAGCTGAGGGCGGTGTGGACCAGGTGCCTTCGAGATACCGAGGCTTGTTGATGGCACTGAAGCGCTGTGGTCCGTCGGCCGGTACATCCTTCTGAGCAATGCTGGCGTTTTGCAATTCTCTCAGCTTTGATTCGAGATGATGTACGTAGCCTTTTGATGGCCCATGACTCGTACGAGTCTCGGAAGTATATTCACAGGGGACACCACGATCCGCACGTTTGGCACAGGGGCTTTCGAGCGTGAGTTGACAAGTTTTCCAAACGTCGATATCTCAACCCACCTGCAAACCGGACGAATACCGTCGCATTTCACCTTCTTCGCCCGACATACGTCGCAGGCCTAGAAAAGTTAGCAAAATGCGAGAGCCAAGACGTGGTAAACATGCAATAGCAACTTTCTGCCGCTTGGCCGGTCTTTGGTCCGATGCAGCCGCCGGCTCTTGGGATGCGGAGGGGGAAGGAACTTCATTCATGGTTGATGATCTTTATAGTAGCACGACCCACCCCCATGCGCTTTCACAGATCAGTAACTGTGGCGGGGAGACTCGCTTATGCTGACGTTCTCTGTCCGGAAAAGACGAGACAAACAATCCGAAAAATGTTCCGGAAGTCCCGGGGAACAGGGGAGCTTAGCTTGATTAGGGGTTGCACCCTATCAGGCTCGGGGCATTAAGGGAATCGATGCTGTTTTTATGACGGCGAGATGGTATTGATTGTGCGATCGCTTCCGCCAATGGAACCAATAGATCAAACAACGCATCCATTTGCGATCATGGCATCATAATTGTTTGAAGAACAAACTTTGGGGGAACGGAAATTAAGTCAACCGAACGCCCGGGATGACGTTGCATCGCGTTTGTTCTTGGCACAACTTTTCATCCGAACCTGATGAAATACGGGGCCCGGCCGACGGGATACATTGAGAAGTGCTTTCAAAGCCTTTGGTTCCGGGATTGTAGACTAGCCTTCATTATGGCTTCGTCCGCTTTTGGAATAGAGGCTAACTGGCCGCTCGTTAGAGCATCTCGACCAGGATCATTAAATCTTCGCTTGCATAATCACAACTGTGAAAGCAGCCAGATTTCCCCCTCCGGGAGATTTTCAGCCTTATGCCTCTTTGGTGTCAAAATCTTTCAAGGACCCATTCGGCGTCTTCTCGGATTTCAATTCTTTGATACCAGATCTGTTATCGTTGGACAGGTTCTAGATGTTAGCGCAGCATGCCCTTTTTGATGTCGCAATGGCCAGGAAACAACCAAGTCGTCGGTGGGTGTACAGGCTTGGACAACCGGTCCCGCGATTCCGACTTCTATGTCCTTGGGCTTCTTCGTTACAAACTGGCCTCGAGACGGAAGCGACGGCTGAAACCAAAGTCGTCGTTTGACAGTAAGGACAGCGTATAGTGTACCAAAGCTTCCCAGCCCTTTTTGCACCAATCCTCGCCAGAATCAAGCCCTTAGGTTTTCTGATGGCAATAACCGACCGAGAATTCCAATTTATAGCTGCATGCATAGGGTCGAGAGGCTTCTCTGGTCGTTGTCTGGCAGTGCCTTCGATTCTCGGATTGTTGGCTACCAGCTTTACGCTGTAAGTAGCCAACGGAGAGGACGCTGAAATGCCAGGGCTATTGGCAGGATCAGTAGTATGAGAATTTGGTGAGAAGGAGGCTGAAGTACTTCGTCTATTGGCAGACGAATGGCCCGCGGATGACTCGAGAATGTGATGGCGAGGATGATGGATTCTCACTGTCCTCGGGTTTTGGTTAGCTGCTGTGACGATTTGGTCGGCTTCTGCTGGCTCGGGCTTCCCGTGACGACTCTAGATTCCTTCTGGCTTTTCTAATCGCTTCAATAGAACCAAAAGATGTGCGAATAAGCTCTTGAGGATGTAGATCTCAGTCAACAAGATCTTGTACACAAAGAGGCCCAAGGAATTAATGGAGACCAGGGCTGAGGCGATAACCGAGTTGATAGCACACCTCCATATTACAACAATTGCCTCTCTCACACTCTTAGAATTTTCAAGGAGGGGTTGTGGAACTTTTGTCTGGACGAGCTTCAGTTCACCAAGTTTGTGCTTTCACTGCCGTACTATGAGGGACAATTTGACCTTGACAAGCTCCCGAATGTCACTGCGTTCGGCTCGGCCGGGCAAGGCTAATCTGTGCCCAGCGAGGCAGTGGACCTGGCTTGGATGCCAGCTGACTCCGAACCAGCCTCGCTCGCCGGAAGCGGCGAATTATGACTGGCCGCTTTTCTTCACTACTAACAAGCATTCTTCTAGTCTCCTGATAAGTCGTCCCTACCTTAAATCCTCGAATAGTAGTGAAATCTCTAAGAGCCCTGTAAGGCTGAAGGCTGGAGACTGATTGAAAAACACGGTGGGCAGAAGACAGAACTGGGCGAATAGGAGTGGAGAAGAGAAACGATTTTATTTGGACCTTGAACCTGGACCATGAATCTGAAAGAACCAAATTCTGTTTAGCACAGGTAAGGGGCATAGGAACGTGCCTGCCATTTTCTAGTTGGTTGCCCTGTAGAGACCATGAATGGCCATCTTCTTGTCGCCAGCATTGGTGGATGAATGTTCGATCTGGAGTAGCGAAAAGCTCCTTCCACATAGTTGGTAGGCGGAGATGCATCCGTACCGTACATGATACAGCATTTCCAGCCTTGATAGGGCGATTACTCGGCTGAACGTTGAGATACGTGAATTGGCCCCGGATATACGTCTTAGCCACTTACTGGTGAGTTAGGCGGAACCGCTGTCCAATCAGCAGGCAATCCGAGACCACCGGCAAGCCCAACTACTCTCCGAAACGGCCGAAGCAGAAAGGGCGAGTCCAATGGTACGCCAGGGCTTTCGTTCGTGAATGTGGAGAAAGGCAATTGGGGGGTTGGGCAAGCGCAGATTGCCTTTTCCAGGGCTCTCATACCACGCCACGACTCGGAAAAAATCGCGGTAACATTACAGCCGGACGACAACCACCCATGCTTCTGAACCATCTACGACTTATTTTGGGGCAGATGTCGGGCCAGTCATCGACTGGGTCTCGTGCGAATGTACTGACCGCAGACGCAGTCGATGTGGCTTCCAGAACATCAGGGAATGGACTCACGACAATAGCGACTGCTTACATGGTGCTATGTTCTGTAGCTGCCACGACATATTCGTATGGATGCCTTGGTTCAGCTCCAGAGAAACCCTCATCCCACACATCGGCGACTCAGCAGCTTAGACACGCCCTCCGTGCAGCTGCTCAATCCTTGATAGTGATAGCTAGTTCACTTCCTTCCCAATCTTGACAATCGCCCAGCGGCTTCTAGCATGCGCAAGCATCCCAGCCTACACATCCTCACGCTAGCGCCAGCGAATTTCAGCTCCATTAATGCCAGAGCCATCTGTGATCGAGAACGACCTGGCTGGCTTTTCACGCAACCCAATCGAAGATATCGCCGTCATTGCCAAGATAAGGCTGCCACCTCGCGCGTAAATCTTCTCGCACGTCATGGAAGATACTGAATATCATACTGAAAATGGACGTCAAGATATTGCTCACGTTTCAGTAATGAAGCAGTCGGAACAAAAGAAGCAGTCGGAATAAAAGACGCACACTAGGTTAGCCTAGAGCGATCGCGACACCCAGAGTTCCTTCATGAGCATCGGGACGTGTTCAAAAAGAATGCTTGCGACCATCGTCTTCGAGATGTTGATGTGAAGGCTGACTCACGGGATTAGACTTGATCCTGTTGCGATGATGTGCAGAGTTTGCGATTTGGTGCCGCGCTTGCATGCCGATAGCTTGCGGGGATATTCAGTCTTTGCAAAGCTGGTAGATGGAGCCATTCAGTGCACACATTTGCTTCATAATTTGGATGTTGGCTCAAGACTAATTGAACTGACTTGAAGCGAATCCGCATGTGGCAAATATAGCAACGCTACGAGTACCCCTTGAGAGGGATGGGCTCTCCGGTGAACGGTGTTCTTGTGAGACCAGACGTGCATGCACATACGAGCCGCGTTTGCGCGAAACACTATTTCTCCGAGGGTGTAACAATAATGACCCACAAGGTATTTCAGATCACCCATGTCTATCTCATTTACCTGAGAGTCATATACACGCAAATTGATGCTGAATTGAGCGCTGCTATGTCCTGGCGGTCCTTGTATGTCTCGCTCGAGTTACATCGAAATTGATTAATCCGAGCAGCTGTGGAGATCTAATGCAATGCACATTCAATTGGGCGAAGTTCCTGTCATCCGTGGCCTCAGATTCCCCGCTACTCGACACTACTGCATGTGCGTCGATGTGGTCGGCTCGAGGCCACTTAAGCGCCCGCATTAATTGGCTACCGCGCGACGACAGGCGCACTCTACCTCCATGGGGCGGCAGGCCGAACGCAGCCTCTAGGACGACCATGCTGCTTTTCCTATGCCGCCAAATTTGCCACGAAGCTAGCATCTGTCTCACATGTCAGAATCTGAAATGTATGAGGGTGCGACAAGCGGTGCTCCCAATATCTCAGGCATTTGGGGTTTCATTTGCGACTTTCGCGAATTGATAGATTGTAGCGCCCCCAAAATGACAATGGGCTGATGCTGTCCCGTCGGCATGAAGGCTTCCAAGGGAGAGTGATGCTGGCCCCCTTCGGCACGTTCACGCTACGACCCACTTCACTTAGCTTCAGGTTGGAGCACTAATGCAAAGCGGAGCTGCACAGTTGCCTTGACACAGCCCCTCCTGGTGTCGCAAGATTGGGTAAAATACTGCGGATCTGACATTGCTCCTGAGAGACAAAGGACATGAGCATTGGCCGATATTCTTCCGTTACATTTCCATAAATCCCGAAGGCTTCCTTTCCGTCTTCATGATTCATCTTACTCTTTGTGCAACTCAGTACATTCATTACCATAACCGCTGCCCAATATGAGAAAACCTGCAGATCCGGATGACCATACGCCGCCTACAGCTCCCATGACTTTCAGTACGAAGCAGACAGATGGAAGCTCTGGCGCAGATAGCTTTCGAACCCTCACTGCGAACCATGCTAGCCGACGGTCTCCCAGTCCTTTCGAACCCAGCACAACTCGTCCAGACAGAACAAACTCGATAGATGCAGGTTCTACGACACAAAGGGACCTCTATGATGCTACACCAGCACGAGAGTTTGGTCCACCCCACCTCACCATCTCCTCCGCTGACACCTCGGACGAAGACGAAAGCTCATCTGATGTCGAAGACGATATTACAACTGGCGTCAAGCACCTCAACCTAGGTTTATCTGAGGACAGTGATCACGAGTCCGTTGGGGAAGACATCTCAGCTGCGTTGCAAGACCTCGACTTTGACCAGCAAGCCGGCTCTTCAGGTTTCGCTAATGCTCCCTATTCTATGAGAGACGAGCCATTGCCAGCAGAACCCTACTATGACCAAGGCTTCCAGAACGCTTTGAAAACGGGAACTCAGTTAGCTGGGCAAGTCGCCACGTGCCTTCAGGAGTACCCAGTCGTCGATGACCCGGAATCAAGCTTGCACAAGCTCAGCCAGGATGCGTTGAAGTTATGCGAATACAAGTCGCCTACTACAAGAACTATCGGCATCATCGGTAAATCTGGCTCAGGTAAGTGTCCAACCGATCTCCACTACGAGTTGAGGCCTCCAAAGTAGCCTTCCTCACCTAGCTGACCATGCCCTGCTCCCAGGCAAAAGCAGTCTTATCAACTCCCTGCTCCACGTCGACGAGCTCGCACTTACGGTATGTACGAAATCCTAGCAAACAAAAATGCACTAAACGGACTACAGGGGTCTGCTGGCACAGCTGTAACACCGTTTGCAACCGAATACCGATATCAGCCTGCACAAGAAGCGCCTAGGTTCACTGTAACCGCTTATTGCCTCAACTCGGAGGAGATGGACGAGAATCTGAGGGAGCTACTCGAAGACTTCCACAAGCCTTACCTTATCAATCGCGATGAACTGACAACGGAGGAATTCAAAGCAGCAGAAGATCGGTCGGAGGCTGCAAAAACAATTTTTCAGACGGCATTTGTCCATTTCGATGACTTTAGCATCGAGAAGGTTAAGTATAAGGAAGGAGGCTTCGAGAATGCATTCGAGTGCTTGAAAACATGGGCACGTCAACTCAAATGGCCACAGGGTACCCACAATGGCAAATGGGAGGCGTCAGCAAACAGCGAACGGAAATGCCAGCGCAAAACGGCCCCATTTCATGCCCTTGGCCTATGGCCTTTTGTCAAAAGGGTGGTGTACGTATAGCATCTCTACGCCGATGTGGCCGCTGGTACTGATCACCCCTCACAACAGAATATACCTAAGATCGCCTGTGCTCAGGAACGGCCTCGTCCTGGCCGACTTACCAGGTAAGCCAGGGTCCTCCTTTGTATATCATGATGCATACTTACTAAATCCAGGATATCATGATGTCAACTTTGCCCGAGTGGCAGCTGCGAGGAAATTTCAGTCCACGTGCGACGAGATATTTGTGGTCACTGACATCAAACGAGGAGTCGACGATCCTATCATCAAAGACGTGATCCGTGATATGAACAATACGGCGGCTGTTGGGAAAATAACCCGCCCCAGCATAACAGTGATCTGTTCGCACGCCGGTGTAAGTCTCAAATCTCTTACAACTCGCCACCAATCGTACCCATAGAACTCGCTTGGTGCTGTATTGCATGATATTATTACTTCCTGTCCTTCTTCGCGATGGTGGGTCTGGTACTTTGTAATACTGCTTATCTAGGGTCTGTCGGTGGGCATCTGCCAGCGGCAAACATTGCTTTGACACAGACTTGGTGGTCTCTTTAGCATCAGCGTATACTGACCTCAACAGGACCTTGGAAGTGCTCAGGACAAACGAAAGCTGAAGCTCATGGTACCCGCTAGCGATATCAAACATGCACAGAGGCAGATTGACAAGGTTGACAAGCGAAAAGGCCAGTTCAGCGATGCAAGACGAGCAATCAAAGAAGCCGAGATGAAGTGAGCCTCTCCCCTCTGGCCCGCTGACGCTTAGAGGCTGACCCTCTCTAGTATGAATGGGCTTCTGATCCAAGCTCGGAACAAGAAAGTCAAAGAGAACCTACAGGCAGTCTACGCAGAACATTTCTCGCCGAAGCGCATGCCAGTATTCTGTATTGATAATGTCTATTATCAAGAACAGGAATCCCCCCAAGCAGTCGATCTGAGCGGCATCCCTGATCTCAGGAGATACTGCCTGTCCTTGCCAGGACGGGCTCTATTCAGATCCGCAGATACATACCTCGAAACTCGCCTACCAGCGCTGATCAACTCCTTGGAAATATGGCTTGACGCAGCACGCAGTGCCGGAACACAGTCCTTTTCGAACATCCTTGATGCGAAACAAATACACGAGGACCTTGATTTCATGTTAGAAGACTGGAAGATCAACTTTGACCGGAAGTGTAAAGACAGTCTAAGAAACCCTTACAGTAAGCGCTTATAACCTTTACTTTTTGGAGCCTCTATTGACCAATCTTTTTAGACAGGAACGAGGCTGCCATACTCACCAATGCTTGCTCGACGGTTGCAAGCTGGAACGGAATGCATCATTCATCCTATCTAGCCTGGGTCAGACATGAGGGTACGTACTCGACCAAGTCCGTGGGGCCCAAGTGTTGGAACACCGAACTCGTCGCAAACCTGAACGTTATCTTGACACGATATTGGGTTTCTTTCGATGAAGAAGTTGAGAATGACCTCGACGCCATCTCGAACGAACTGCAAGCCGACCTCGAAAGGTTTCAGAGAGTTGCGAAAGGTAAACCCTGAGCTCATCTGCTTTGCTCTCTGTATTGCTGACGCATGTTACTAGATGCCAAAGCCCCGAAGAGTCTGATTCATAATCTGACAGCTCGACAACGGCTCGTTGAAGCAGTCTTTGCTGACAGCATCGAAAACTTCATGCGAAACTTTAGGTGCGCTTCTGCCATCCCCAATGATGCAGACTACTCACATTTATCAATCAGGTTGATCAAGCACAATGCAACGTCCGGAAATTCCACGTCTTACATGTTGTCTTACATGCACCCAGTCTACAAAGCAGGGCAGAGAGACAGCGGTATGCAACCTTTGTCCCCAAGACTCTTAATACAAGTAGACGGCTAATGCGTAGCACTTGACAGGACCGGGAGTAACGGACCGGAATCGCAGCAGAATACACACGCACGTCAGCGACTCTGCGTTTGTTACCACACACTCTGAACGCGTTTGCAACGATCTCAAGGAGTTGGCAGAGCAGACGGTTGATTCACTCTCGGACAAGGTGCACTTGATCCTCGACGCCACCGATAGAGACCTGGAAACAATCCAAGCTCCTGATGCAGCTCTACTGGAGAAGTACCCTGCGTTTGGTAAAAGTGTGGAAGAGATGCTGCTCACGGCAAGGACGGAGCTGGAGTCAATTGAGGCGGCCGCAGCAGAGGCTCGGGAGGATGCTAGACATCGCGGGTACATCTGATGCCCAACGCGTTGATCTCTCATGTCGTCTGGATATGCGCGACGCAGATGGACATACTCGCCTGGGGAACCCGTGGCTTGTGACTCGAGAATCTCATTATGCAGGGTGGGCGCCAAGTTCTATAACGCGCTCGATGTGTTTGTACTTGGACGTATAGCAGCTTCCTAGCTTTTCTCCTGATGCTACTTGCTTCCGCATATGTTTCACGTGCAAGATACATTCTACGTGAAGGGGGACAACCCTAGGACATGCACGGGAGAGACACAAGGGCCTTGTTCGCACAATGCTCGGATCGGAAGCCGTTCCAACGAACGGTTTCGCCGTCCATCCCATATTGTAGTCTATGTGAGCGTCATCAAGGAATTGATCAGGTGAAGGTCACTATGAAAGATTGACTCATTGCTGTAGTCGGGATTGGATACTTGATGGCTCCAATTCCCGGACGCGCCACTGAGACGGTGAAAAAGACGACGAACTTTTCTCCCCCGTCGGAAGGAGCGCTGTCACATTCAACCTACCTATTGTATGTACAGCAGCGGTCCTGCGCATGTTATAGTCTGAAAGCTTCCTTATGATATATCCAATTTTAGCCTTGCAGGTCACCGCCGCATCCGCCCATTGTAATCGCCTTGATTACGGTATACTCGTCCGTTCCGTACTTGCTACCTTCTCTGCCAAACCCGCTCTGCTTCACACCTCCAAATGGTGTCGCAGGATCACTTATCAGTCCTGTGTTGACCCCGACCATGCCCACCTCAAGTGCCTCCGCAACCCTCCATATGCGACCAATATCTCGGCTATAGAAATAACCGGCCAGTCCTACTTCCGCCTCATTTGCAAGCTCCACAACCTCTTTCTCTGTACTAAATTGAAAGATACCTGCCACAGGTCCGAATGTCTCTTCCGAGGCAATTTGCATTTCGTGCGTCACCCCTGTGATGACTGTGGGTTGGAAGTAATTCGATCCAAGATCTGGCATTTTCTGCCCACCGACTATTACCTTTCCACCCTTCTTCTCCGCATCTCGAACGTGTGCATCGACCTTCTGCACGGCGCGCTCATGGATGACAGGTCCATGAGTAGTACCCTCGTCAAACCCAAAGCCGACATTGAACTCTTTCACCTTGGCGGCAAGCTTCTGTGAGAATTCATCATAGATGCCCTTTTGCACGTAGATCCGGTTTGCGCACACGCACGTCTGACCGGAGGAGCGGAACTTGCTTGTTATGGCGCCGGCAACGGCAGCATCGAGATCGCCACAATCGTCGAAGACAATGAATGGTGCATTGCCGCCAAGTTCGAAGGAGAGCTTCTTTAAAGTCGAGGAGGATTGTTTCATTAGCAGTTTGCCAACATTCGTCGAGCCGGTGAAGGAAATTTTCTTGACGATTGGCGAGGTAGTGAGTGTCTCGCCAACTTCAGCGGTATTCTTCAATGCTGTCACGAAGTTCACAACTCCAGGAGGTATGCCTGCTCGCTTTGACAGTTCCGCAATAGCATTGGCGGTGAAGGGTGTCTCTCCGGGTGACTTCGCAACCACAGTGCAGCCAGCTGCAAGAGCTGGTCCGATCTTTCGAGTAACCATAGCGGCAGGGAAGTTCCATGGCGTAATGAGGCCGCAGACGCCGACTGGCTGTTTGATTGTGACAACGCGATTTCCTGGCACGGTGGCGCTGATCTGGTCACCGTAGATGCGTGGCGCCTCTTCCGAGAACCATTGGAAGAATCCAGCTGCATAAGCGGCTTCTCCCTTTGCATCGGCCAACGGCTTGCCATTTTCCCACGTTATGAGCGTCGCAATATCTTGAGCATTTTCATTCATCAGATTGAACCAATTCCGGAGCATTGTCGCCCGCTCTCGGGCGGTTGTCTTCCGGAACGTCTTGAACGCTTCCGCCGCGGCGGCAATGGCTTTCTGCGTATCTTTGGCATCGAATTCAGGACATGTTCCAATGAGCTTGCCAGTGGAGGGATCGTGGACCTCGAAGGTCGCGCCGGATGAGGCGTCGGTGAATTCACCATTGACGTAACATTTTCCGATGAGGAGGGAAGAGTCTTTAAGCTGCGGCAGAGAATATGAGTCAGGTGTCTTGCATAGCCTAACTTCAACTAACTGACCTTTGGGACTGTATGAACCATTCTGGTGTATCTGGCTGTAGGAAATGGCTTCGGCAGAGAGTGTGGGGACGGGATGCGGGGTCTTGGTGCAGTGTTGAAGAGTGTAAGAAGAGATGCACGCATTATGTAGGAAGGGGAGCTCCAGGCCTCCAAGGGGGTTCCAAGGACTTATGGCAGTTTCATCGTGAGCAAAGCTGTATCCACTGACGCCATTTCAAAAGCGTTCATTGGCAGCGAATTGGTCTGGATTTGAGGGGAAGTTGTTGGAGAGCTTTGCCGTGACTCCGAACCTTGCTGCCGATTTTCGCTCGCCCGACCTTTCGGGCGTTTTGCAGCCAGATCTGGACTACTATGTATTGCACTCAAGTAAGAAATTTCCAGTGTTCAGCTTGTTAAGTGTAGCTTTTGTGTATACCGAATAGGAGTATATAGAATCTATGCCCCATCTTTTAAAGCTCAAGCTCCAGTAGTACCGTATTCTGTAACCGTTGCCCCGGGCAGTGGGGCAACTAAATGGAAATGCGAATTCACGTATAAAGGGATGTGGGAGAAGACAAGGTGTGCGTAGAGTTGGGGACACGGAAGCAAGAGGAGGTTTGGGTAGAAGAGTGGTACCCGTCCAGTAATCCAATATCCTCACGCTCGTCCAGGAGCTTTCTGATCTGAATCATTAGTGAGCTTCCCGGTTACCGACTTTCTCATACTGCCGCCTAGACGTGCATTCACTATCTGAAGCAATTGAATCCACCGCAGCTGAATCTCCACGGATTCCTCCTTACCCCATGCCTATCAACAGTGATTCCGCCACCAACATGCTTTCCACCACGGTTCTTAGTCCAGAGGAACGGCATTGTACTTTATTCGCCGCCGGAAGGTGAGCGGTCGGTTTGAGAATCGTGGCTTGTTTTCTTCTCCTTGGACCACAGAGTCTGATCTTAGTTGCTGACGACGTTTTGAACCAGGGGTGCTTCTTGCAAACACGAGTTGGTCCGAGTTTACGTGGTTGTAATGATCCTCCCGGGGGGGATTGGCTCTAGATGTATTGCTCTTAGAGGCTTGCGTCTCTTGGACGTGCTTGCACCAGACTCGAGTACTGTCGTCGGGTATAGTGCGGATGTGGAGACGATGGCAGTCTTCAGCTTGTGTTTGACGACTCAAGTTACGCGAGAGTGAGTGTAAGTTCCAGAACGTCAACGTGCTGGAGAAGGCCGTTGACTTTTTCCACCACCTTGCCGATGTGCGTAGCTTACCGTGAACTGTAAAAAGGCTGGGAGATTGTGAGACAAGATAATGCCAATTCTTATAGGAAATGGAAAGCATTGAAAAGCGTATATTCGGAAATCGTGGTTGAGAGTTCTATGCCAAGTACAATTGCGTCTTGGGGAGTTCATGAAAATGACGTCAGAAGGCAGGCTCCAAGATAGCAGATAGAAGCACCATAGGCCGGCACTCCACGGACCTTTTTAGGGCTGTGGGCACGCGCAACGCCCACGCCTCAAAAGGTTCTCTTGGCTGTCTCGGCGTTGGGCAGTGGGCGCAAGCCTAATTGGGTCTCACTGGACGCCGACCAGGTACGCCAGGGGAACCCGAGATTACCTCGACGAACCTCCAACTCTGTCTGGGGATCGCCTCCGGAACGTGTAAGAGAATAATGAATGGCTCTTGTATTAAATACGAGTTAAGTCTACCACGGCTAGATTAACATCAACCAGTACACGACACGCAGATGAGTCGGCAACAGCTAGGATCCGCCACCAGATGAGGGGCCAACGAGGCCGTCAGGCGAGAACACGCAAAACGCCGGGACAACGCAGGCAAGAATGGCTCGAGACGCAAAGTAGGAAGCCTACCCCCCCTGGAGCAACGCCAGCCGTACATCATAGCCCTCTGACACCGTCTTCCCCAGATCGAGATCGTCGCGTCGAAGAAGGAAGCGATCCGGCACTATGAGAGCGGCCATAGATCGCCGGCGGTACGAGTATACACGGACGGAAGCGGGTTTCAGGGCCAAATCACGTCAGCAGCTACAGAATTGCATGTATCTCGCTGCCGACGTCTAGGCAATTGGAGGGAGGCCAGCGTGTACTACGAGGAACTGGACGGGATTACTTTAGCAGTGGACCATCTCATCGAGACGACAGAAGATCGGCAGCGGAATCCAGGATCGATCGAAACTGCAGTTATATACACAGATAATTAAGCGGCTCTGAAAACCCTTCGAAGAGTGAATACTCCAGCTAACCAGGAATGTTTTAAGCATATCCTTAACGCCGTCGAAAGGTAGTGACCCCCGGGTCCAAATCCAGCTAAGATGGATGCCGGGCCACCGCGGGGTGAAAGGCAACGAGCTCGTTTCCGTCTCGGAGGACTCCTGGCTCTTTTCTCTTCCCTTACTTCCTCATTTCCCCCCATCTTGCCTCTTCTCCCCTGCGCTCTCGATTCACTGTCGACTCACGGGCGAATCGGATATCCTCGTCGTTGAACTATATTGTAGAATCCCCATCTACTGCATGAATTGGGTTGCTGCCAATACTCGTTTGGCCGTCCCTAGAACTGTCTGGAGGTTGGTAGTTCTAAGCGGCCTAATATACGATTCCCGTTCCTTCTTCCATAGGCAACACGTTAGTAGAACGTATTGTACCGTCATCCTACTCGGCAACGCGGTGATTCATAGCCGGGCACCTTCCGCTCATGTAGAAAGGCATTGAAGCCAATCTTATCCGCGCGTAGCTGGGTTAAGAGTGCGTTTTCGGTCTTCGTGTGATCGGCTTGTAGTTTGCGAATCGTCTTCGACCGGGTGAGAGGTCGGGGCCAAGAGCGTACACAAGGTAGTGAGGGGGTGTTGTAGACAACCTGGGTACACTCGACTTACCTTTAGAATCTCAGTCGAATCGTTCAATCGGGCAAACATGCAACGAGGGGAAGGCAGGATCTAGGGACATGTTGTGTGCAAGCTTGCTTGTTGTCTGTGTCTATGTGATAGCTACCTATGTAGCCCTGGACAGAAATATGTCTGTTCCGTCCATAAGGGGTAATTGCCACATGATCCCACCACTGTATGTACATTTTTGTAAATCATTAGTCATTCAACAATCGAAAACCTCGATTAGCAATTCTATCTTTCAACCCCAGCTATGCTTTGCTTCCACGGCCATTTCGTGCTGACTTCCTCGTGGCGCCTCTTTCTGGCGAACCTTTCTCCGCCCTGACCTTCTTGATAGCTCTCGTGAGTGAACGCTTCTCCGCCTTGCGCTTCTTATTTTGACTTTTGACGCGTATTTGATGAGCGAGATTATTTCTCTCTTCATCATTTGCTGGTGTTTGGGGATCTGAGATTCCTTGGTGGAGGCCTCCGTCTGGTATTTCGTCTGCATCATCTAAATAAAAGACACTGTCGATCAGCTATTTGGCCTTTTCTTAAGATTTCTCACACAGAAATAAGCTATCAAGGAGGGTGAGAGGTGAAACTGACCTGACCTACTGCTGTCCCGTCCGTTACTCCCCATACCAGGGTTGTCGAATTCCTCACGTCGTTGCTCGGTTTGTCCCAACGGTCCCAGATCGAACTCTTCATCATCATCATCAGCGCCTGACGGATCAAGCCCGAGTCCAAGTGACTGGAAATGTGAGCCTAGATAGGTCCTCAGTTGCTTGTACGTCGCCTCACGACGCCGTTCTTGGATCGCCGTCTGGTACAACTTTGCCAGCTCCTGGTTGTCTTCAGCCACTTTTGCCGGGTCTTCCCCCCTAGACTTCATGTAAGCTTGCATAGATCCGTTCAGACGATTAAGACTGTCATCGAATTGCATCGCTTGGTACTCCAAATCCTCCTAGTATTGTGCCTTGATGTTTTCCTTCTCCTCTGCACGCAATGTCTCGGGGACCGCCATAATGACATCAATCATTGTCATTATCACGTCTGTCTGCTCCGTCTCTTGAAGCTTATGGAAGCTATTTTTGGCAGCATTGACGAATTGCTCGGCATTCATGCCATCCTTTGCCAGAAGACGGTTTTTCTTCAGAATCTGACCATTCTGGCAACAACTGCGGTTCAGCAACCACGAGTCTTTGATCTTGTATCCAGCACTTGGCTTGTTTGGAACTTTCTCTTCGAGGTATTCCATAGCCATTCTTCTAAAGTACTTCCATTGGTTGTGAACTCGGAATACAATAAGCGTCTGGTAGATCTGAAGAGCTGTGGTGTAATCCTCCTGTGAAACGTTCGTTACCCTGAAATAGGTGCCCCTAAAATGATCCCCTGCTCTTCTGACGCCCTATCGAAGGCATCTTGTCGGTCTTCTCGGACTTGGAAGTTGAAGAAGCGCGCCTCAATCCAGAACCAGCGAAGATCATCTTAGATGTGGGTGGTATTGGAGCTGTCTGATTCCCTGGAGTCTTCCTGGCCTTTCCTTTCTGATCGCGTCGTTGAACTTGAAGTTATCATTCAGGGCAAGTTCGGGACGCTGTAAAGGGTTCTTCGGGTTCGGAGGCAGGAGCTGATTGATTTGATCTCGATTAACTTATTGCTGGGATCGGACGAGGTTATGCTTTTGCTTGGACTGGGGGCCTCGTTGCCTTCGTTGTCGGACATTTGGGAGCACCAAACGTACTAAGAAGCCCTTCAAATCATCTGTTAGTTCAACTAAGGAATTGGGTAAGTAGGTAAAAGACCTACCAACTGTAAACAAACTACAGTCGCAACGCAACCGAACCTCTTTAACGTAGAAAGACGAACGTCACCTAGCGAATCATGGAGGTAAGGTCGTAACCAACAATAGGCTGAGATCGACTCGCCTAGAACACCGTTAAACGGCCTACCCCACCCTTCTTTTCCCCATCAACAAAAAAAGCACCGGCACATTCATTACAACTATGCCGCAGCAGCTACTATGGACGTCAGGGAGCAGAGCAAGTTAAACTTGATTGAGGCGATTGAGACGAAGATCGAGACTGCAACCGACCACCGAGAACCTATCGAGAAGCAAGACCTTTTTCGATTATTTCTGAAATATGGCTTCCCCGCGAAGGACGGCCAGCGGATATACGACGAAATCAGGGCCCAGGTAAAAAGGACGAGTCAGCTTCTTATCACCTTCACTAACGGCTATATACAGCGCGGTATGTCATGTGAGCTCTCCACATTGTCGGTCGCAGGTCCATCTCGGCTCATCAGCAAGCTCCCCTCTGGCGCACAGAAGGTAAACAACTTACTACTACCGATAATAGTTCTCGAGCTAATTACAATCAGCGCAAACGTGGTGTCACCGAGGACTTAAGTGGCTTTTCTGCCGGCTCTGAAAAACGAATGAAGTGTATGTTCGAACTTCTTCCGACCCACAATGGCTGACCCATTAGCAGCGTCAAACGCTGCTCGCGTCGACCACACTCAGCCTTCCAGTAGTCACAGCTCTCAAACAGCGATCACTCATTTCAGAAGAACTTCACAAGGACGCTCAAACCAGGAGACCTCACCACGATCGAGCCGACATATCAACGCTCCAGGGTCAGAATTGTCATTCTCTTCGACAGGCCTCCGAGACACCTACCGTACTCAACGAGAGCCCCCTCTTTCACCTCCGTTGACACAAGCCTCTCTACCGTCTCCTTCCCGACAAATGAAAAACTTCATCAGCCTCACACCGCAATTCCAGG
>Ga0335072_10004902_pt1 | contig 19769 bp, 18 predicted proteins | sample Lox_Sample_21_FD_206725 | JGI IMG/M metagenome (GOLD analysis project Ga0335072, IMG submission 206725) | Soil microbial communities from Loxahatchee National Wildlife Refuge, Florida, United States - Lox_Sample_2.1 | ecosystem: Environmental > Terrestrial > Soil > Wetlands | place: USA...
TTTACAGGTCAACGTTGTCGAACTTAAACGCCCAATCAATAGCCGCCAGAAAAAGGTGCTAAATAATAAATCAAATAGCAAAAAATGAAAAAGATACCCCTTGCGCGTGCCCTGAAATCCTCCGCCATGGATTTTACTTTTGCTCGATTCGTGTCCTGAAAATTTTCCTGATTCGCGTTTGCATATAGTAAGGTGATCTTGTGTTGTGTTACATATGATGTTGCTCGATCCCGGTTCCTCTTAGTACTTAGTACAGATTGTCTTAAAGTGATTGGTCTCGTACCACCCTGCTACTGTACTTCTTTACTTGTTACTTGTTACTTTTGTTATCGCAAAAGTGTTTATATTAAATTAAGTTCTTAAGCGTGAGTTATTGGGTCGTGAAGGGTGGCAGAAATGAAGTGGGCCATCGCCTAGCCGGCAAGGGGGATTGTGTAACCACTGCAGTATAAGCGCATTTCTAACGCCCCAGACTGTTATAATACACGAAAATAAATTGGATCATGTGGATTACATTAAAAGATTGGATGTTGATTTCATAGTACGTTTTGGGCGTAGTCTTAAACTTCATTTCAACGTAGAGTAGTGCCATATTCTAAACCTACCCACCTTGACAACACTTTTCCGAGGCATCTCCTTTTAGAACAAAGTATTTTGAGTTAGGAGAGATTAATTGGTGAATAATTCACCTACTCAATCAATTTCTTTCTCTTACAGAAGCTTTTAACCTCTTCAAACACTGAAAGTTTACCACAAATCACTCACAAGGACAAGCCTTCACTTTGTATAGTGATGATGTGCTGGACGCAAGCTTACGCTTTCACTTGCGACCACAAAGCCGGCTCCAACCCGCCATATATCTGCGAGGAAGCAATTCAAGGACGTTTCTGTGTCCACTGCTGGTTATCAGAAGTCATCCCTTGCGTCTGTGATCAATGTTTTGTCAGACTCTGGCAGGACTCTCAACTAGAATTGGATATTGCAGGCTCTGGTCGTAGCCAAGTTGGGCAAGATACTAGTCGGGATAGATGTGATCCGAGACATCGTAGGCGCGGGTTGCGTGATGACATGGCAATTCATCGAAGTCGATAAAAGTAGTTCAGCTCGGCTCAACAGAATGTGTCCCAAAATACAGGCTCGCGGCAGCCGGTGGTTCTGGATAATAAGCTACAGTAAGGTAACTAATGAGAAATGCGCGCCAGGGCGGATATGGAGCAGGACAATGTTGATTTTGGCTCCAAACAGAGTGGCAGACTGTAAAAATGGCGGGATTGCGATGAGATTGGACGTAATATGTCAATTGAAAACATTTTGATAATCCCCAGGAGTTCTTCCCACATTCAATACTTTTCTCATGAAAATAGACTTAGGAAAGCTATAGACTGAGTTATTTGTAATTCTAAATCCAAGAGGTATATCATGCATGAATAATATAAGCAAAGCTATCACCTCAAAGTATGCATTTGACTTAGAGACAGCTGATAAATACGATGACTCTAAGTCTAGCTTCTAAAGTCAATCCTTACTACCATCGATATCAAATACGCAGCATAGCTCCCATATGACGCACTTGGTTTCAGTTTCTTTGGGTGAAGGTATACTAAAATGCATAACTGAAGATCGAAGAGAAATATGTCGACCACAATCAGTTCCGTCGTCATGAGTGATACCTAATATCTGAGGCATAACGCTAAGCCACCCCGCCGACGTCAATGAACGCTTAAAAGTTGGCCCTGTATGGCTTTTTGAAAAAACTATCTGCCCATACTATAACCATTCCGGACGCAGGGGAAATTTTGCTAAAATGTCGGGATTGAAAGAAACGATGAAGAGTGGTTGGCATCCCAAGGGAAAGGACGGAAAGTCAAGTGAGAGTTGGCGCGGGGACTTCAAAGGAATCAATCAAGTGGTTCGTCACCATATACAGCATTTTGAGAACGGCTCACTGACCGCTGCAGGCAGGGTGGATGGGAAAGGGTAAAGATACACACCGCGATGCGGCCCTCGAACATATCTCAAGACCCCTCTCGACCTTGAAAGACCCTGCTTCTTTCGGACCTCCTCCAAAGAATGTCAATTATCATGGCGGCGCAGCACTGCCGAACCAGATTACACCGGATAGGAGAGGACTTGGTACTCCTCTGACACAAGCTGAGATACAAGCGAAACAACAAAGGGAAGAGGAGGAGAGAGAGCGGAAGGCAGAGGAAGAACGACGAAAGGCGGCACCGCCAGTCCCATTTCGAATTGACACGACTGGACTATCAACTGTAAATCTTCCTCCGCCTCCCACAAGAAAAGATGGTACAGATGGGAGAATACCTTCTGTAGCAGCCAAGCCAAAACCAGGGTTGCCCCCACGCCTTCCTCCGAGGCAAGACTCCACCTCGAGCCAGACCCCTGCATCCCCACTACCAAAGTATAATACTGCAGCAGCTGAACCTCCTGAACATAAGGGAATCTTGAATCAAGGTTCTTTGGACCGTCTGGGCGCTGCAGGGGTGTCCGTTCCGGGGTTTGGGATTGGGGGAAAGCCGCCTCTATCTCTTCCCCCAAGAATAACCCCGGCGAGGCAAACTGAACCGGAAACAGCTTCAAAGCCAACAGCAAATGCTGGACCCCAGCTCAATGAGCTTCAGTCTCGATTTTCCCGTTTGTCTGCCTCCTCGTCCAATTCTGAAGCACCTTCTCAGGGAACTACATTTGCACAGAAGCAAGCTGCTCTGCGAACAGCGTCAGCATTTCGTAATGACCCATCCTCTGTATCTCTCAGCGATGCTAGAAATGCCGCCTCTACAGCCAACAACTTCCGTGAACGTCATGGTGACCAGGTAGCGGCAGGATGGAAGTCAGCCAATTCTCTGAATCAAAAATACGGCCTAGCAGACAAGGTTGGCAAATATACAAACACTGCAAGTAGCGGTCCAGCAGCGAATTTAGAGCCTTTAACGAGCCCTGCCATTGAGATGAGAGATAATACTAGCGAACGCCATGGTGACCAGGTAGCGTCGGGATGGAAGGCGGCGAACTCTCTTAATCAGAAGTACGGCTTAGCAGACAAGTTTGGCAAATATACCAGCTCTGGAAGTAATGGTCCCATAGCGACTCTAGAGCCTGCAGTGAGTCCTGTAAGTAACGGTCCCATAGCTACTTTACAACCTGCAGCGAGCCCTTCTATTGAGATGAAAGACAATTCTATTGCAACCAAAAAGATACCACCTCCACCTCCGAAGAAGAAACCCGAATTGGCTGGAGCTGCAACTGCAGGAGCTGGCCCCCCTCCTGTACCACTAGCAAGCAAACCGAAACCTAATGTAAGCGATTTCTGATCTGGTATTGAACGTCGCCATCAGCTCTTGGCTTCAGATTAGTGGAAGTGTGTTATTGTAATTAAATACGTTTGAGCAGTGGTGGTCTTTATCCTGGAGAATGCTCAAAGTACATTTGAGGCACTCATCAAAGGCATCAATTTGCAATGCAACGGCTGCTGATTCTTGAAGATCACTAGTCCTAGTATTCCGCAACACGATTTGGACCTTGATCTCAAATCTCTCTGGTTTGCGAAGCAGCCAGTAGTGTTCCCGCCTCCATCTATCAGCCGTCTCCCGGGGTCTCGGACTCCAAGATATACCATGGGGTGGAGCTCTTCAGGGCCGCGGAAGACGTGGTTTCTGACTGGAGCCATAAGAGATGATATTACTCTCGCCACAACGAAAATCCACCTGACTTGGGATGGCAACGAACCCGGATTAACAGTGAAGGCAGAGCAGAGGCACCTACCTCCTCCAAAACCCCTGTCTCGGCGGGAACTGGATGGCTATAGAGACAAGTAAGTTAAATTTAACGTCACTAGCCGTCTGCAGTTTGTGTTAACAACTCGTAGGTACGGTGAACGTATAGCAGCGTGGTGCGAAGCCCGAATAGGACAAAAAGTCGGTAATGGCGAATGCTGGACACTCGCAAACGATGCGCTTGAAGCAATAGCAGAGGAGTGTCGAGCGCGGAATCAAGAACCCTGCGTGCCAAGCCGAAGCTACATTCACGGCGCCCTAATTTACACCTATATCCCTCCCAAGCCTTCTGATCCTCCTGGCGGCATTGAAGCAGCTGGTATCGCTAGAGGCGATATCATACAGTTCTTGACAGCTCATATGAGAAGTCGTGATGGAATGTCTCATAGCTACAGGGGCGCTCCAGATCATACAGCTGTCATTACGTCGGTAGAAAGAGGTGGCGTTTTGAAGGTCTTGGAGCAAAATGTGGGTTCCAAGAAGATCGTGATGGAGGGGAAGGTGGATATGTCCGAGATGGTTTCTGGCGAGGTAAGGATCTTTCGACCGGTAGGTGAGCATTGGCTTGTTCCTTTGGACTTGAGCTGGCCGTGACGACGGAATATCTTTCCGACTTTTATTGTTTATGAGAGGAAAATTTTGTGCTTAGCGCGATATAAAGGGTACCTCTGCATTGATGAATTAGCATGATGCATTGAAGTCTTAACCAGAAGTAATGCTTCAAAATCTCCTTGCATTCACACTTGTCGTAGCTGCTAGTCCAGCTTCGGAATCTGCTATCTGTGTCACCGATATCTTTGCTTGTCAACGATATTCAACCCTTCTGCGCACGGATTTTCAGCTCCCCCTCTATTTCACATCTAACTATCAATAAAACGGCAGGCAAGGTTTTCATCCCGCCCAAAGGGTAGGGTTTCCTTGGTTATTACAGATAGAAGTACTGCATAGCGTAACGCTAGATCAGTGTAAGAGTAAATAATAATAATATATCTAGGCTTACAGGTGGCCTGAGAGATGTGTGCTCTTGTGCGGAGGGCTTGACGGAGCGTGTTGAAGGTTAGGTGGTGAGGTAGTTTGAAGTTGGACGTGGTGCCCGCTAGACGGCAGGCGGGATCGAATATTCTCTGTCAAGCAAACTTTGTCCAGAAATATGAAACGACGAGAAAACAAGCACGAGAAGGTGATCGAGTCGCACGACGGATTTGCTGTCGAAACATAGCGGTAATACCAAGGTTTTCGGATGGCTGTCACACAGGCGGTGCCACTTCGAACGCCTCAGAACAGGAAGGAGAGGCTTATCTGATGGTCAAGTTTCCGGAGAAAGGTCAGGAGCTGGAACTGGTTTAGGAGCTGAAGTGGTAGATAGAGTCTTGAGTCTACCTAGGGTCTTGCTCTGTAGGCAGCATCCTGGTTTCACAATCAATTGAGGGAAAAATGAAAAGCAGCATCTGAGATAGGGGTTTGGCGAAAGTGGGTATTAGGGACTAGATTGCGGTTTTTATGTTACTGGATTCAGAAACCCGCAGAAAATCTAGAAGCCTACATGAACGCGCCAATAAAGGATGACTCTCTAAGCCCAAGCACGCTCAGACTTTCATCTCGGTGAGACCATGCTTCCAGACGGTGACAAAAGGGGTAACGCCATCTTCGCGGTATAAGCACAACCCTGGCACAACAATATCAGCAAACAAATCACTACCGCAAAACATTGATATACTTACATTCCATCCGGATCCATGGACTCTCCAACATAGAAGTCGTAGTCCTTGAAGCCTGCGACAATCTTCTTTGCGTATGCTTGTGCGCCCGTCTCAAACTCTTTTATTTCTGCTTCATCCTTGCCGGACTCCTTCATTTTCTCCTTGACAGCCTTCATGTAGCCTACGCTCGTTAGTAAATAGCACGGCAATAGATACAGGTAGCATACTCTTGAGATGGGTAAGATATGACTTCTTGTCAAACGAGGTCGATTGGAGACGGAAAGAATTCACAACGTTGTTAACTTGGACGGCGCCATCCTCAACACTCTCCTCAGCCTCCTCAGCAGACGCATTGGCACCAGTGTCTTCAAGACGGGTCAGCTTCCAACTCTCTCACCAAGGATCTCTGGGACTCATTCACTCACCGACATTGACGGCACCAAGGGTAATCATGGCGCAATCGACTTCGTAGACGACACCATCAATCTCCTTCATGTCGTAACTGTCGGACATGAGCTCATCGCCGGAAATGATATCCTAAAGCGCGCACAAATATCAGTGGAATGGGCTCTAAAAGGTATTCTGATTGAAGATCTGCACAATGCGTGTGATAAGTCGAGGTGGGGTAAGCTTGGCATAACTGAATGTGCTGACCTTGTAAATTATCATTTTGGCTGTAATTCACGACGAAAGACTTGAGATTGGAATAAATGAACCGAAACAGCTATGCAAAGACAGGGTTGAATATCTGGATTTAAAGAAGTGAGGTTTGGCGGGGAGGAAAATCATGGTGGCCTCGACCTTCGTAGTGGGGCACGGACACGCTACGACGAGAGCGGTTAGGCTCGCACACTGGGGATGCAGCCTTTCACGTGATTTTGCCACTCTGACCATTTCGAACAACTTAGAGCGTCGAAAGGGGATTCCTCCGGAAACTGGTCAGCAATCCACCTCCTTGGTGCCAAATTACACAAGTGTATTATAATCTTCTTTCTGTCATTACAAGAGATCATATTCACTTCCATCAACTCCCCGATCCCACCGATATATCATCCGTTTTGGCATTGAGCTGCGGAAGATCGGATGAGAAATATTCTTTAAGCGAGATTTGATACCAAGAGTGTCGTGTGGCGTCACCTCATAATAACTGCTGACCACGACTGAAAAGGGCGAGTCCCTTGAAACTTTTTCTTGTTCTTGCTTCGACTGTCTTCGTGCGCATCTCCATTGTGGCTCGAAGAAATCTTCCTTATAATGGCGACCCTCTCATCGAATCCGACAGTAGCGAATAGCACATACCTTTCTGACCTTCCGCCTCTCCCATCCTACGCTCTCGAGCCCGTCCCTCCTCTGGTCCCTTTCATATCCGACTTCTACCTCTCACTCGTCCTGCCCATTGCAGCATACTGGATCGTGGCTCTTTTCTTCCACTACATTGACGTCTATGACATATGGCCGCAATACAGATTACACACTCCCGCCGAGATCATAACGCGCAACCATGTCTCGCGCTACGAAGTCGCGCGGGATGTCATTATCCAGCAGATCATCCAAACAATTGTCGGCACAATTCTCAGTCTCAGTGAGCCGGAAGAGCTGAGAGGGAAGGAAGACTATGACATTGCATTATGGGCGCAGAGGATCAGGATTGCGCAAAGAGCTCTGCCGCAATTGCTCGGCATCCTCGGTCTCAATGCAGCAACTATCTCCAAGAATGTAGCAGGATCACATCCATTGCTCGCGGGGGCATTGGCTGGCGGCAAATATCCTTTCTTGACGACCGGCCTGGATGTTGCGAGTGGGACACCGGTGCCTGCGTTTGCGAGCTGGGAAATGCTTGTGGCGAAGACTATGTACTGGTATGCGGTGCCAGCGGCGCAGTTCATGCTTGCTATCTTCATTGTAGATACTTGGCAATACTTCCTACATCGTGCTATGCACATGAATAAATGGCTCTACAGTAAGTTATCATCATACTCAAGTCAGCTTGCGGTACTGACCCACCCAGCAACGTTTCATTCACGTCACCATCGCCTATATGTCCCCTACGCATTCGGCGCCTTGTACAATCATCCTTTCGAAGGCTTCCTCCTTGACACCCTCGGTGCTGGCATCGCATACAAGCTCTCTTTTATGACCGCCAGGCAGGGAATGTGGTTCTTCACTTGCTCGACCATTAAGACTGTCGATGACCATTGTGGATATTCCCTTCCTTGGGATCCATTACAGCACATCACAAGCAACAATGCCGGATATCACGACATCCACCATCAAAGTTGGGGCATCAAGACCAATTTCAGCCAGCCCTTCTTCACGATCTGGGATAGACTTCTCGGAACAGTATGGACGGGTGGGGATGTGAAAGCTAAATACGAGAGGTCTGCGAAGGCCGCTCAATTCCAAGTCGATGCGGACACCATGAAAGTGGGAAAATCACAATAGTCCCTGCTGTATTGAACATGTATTTTATGATCAGAAGGCGTCGGCTTTGTTATTTTTCTCTTTTGTGAATGTAAGCATGGATGGACGGATTGGATTCATGGCAGAGGAGGCGTTCGTTTTTGACTGGCCGGCATTGAAACATTGAAATGTGAACTAATTGTATGTTATGGACAATCTTGACTGCGGGCCAGGAAGAGGTTACAACTACTAGCTTTTGAGCGTACTCTATTAATATTAATATTGAGACTTCACTTCGATGCGCTTCTAGACCCATGCTGGGGTTGACGCGAAGTGCTGAAATGACGGAGATAATATTAGAACCGTCTATCTTAAGAAAAGTAGGGGGGTTAGCATGATGGGCTGAGCATGTACAGGTTGGATGATTCCTGGCAAGGATCTGAATACGAAGGGGGTGCAGTCAGATGAGCTTTCGTCTGCGGGTATGGAGATTGGTCAATATCAAGGAATTTGCACTTGGAGGAAGCTCAGGTTTGCACATAAAGCAGCCCTCACAGCGAAGTATTACAGGTTCTGCAATACTCTCTTTGTCCAACGCCTTTTCAGCGAGATAATCTGTATTCTGGCACCTAATCCATTTCCTCTCGCACCGAGGACATCTGCCGTTGAAATATTCCTTCTTATGACTCAAAGATATGCTGGCAAGAAAACTCGGGATGAAGAGATATTCTTGCGAGAGGACCGTGTTCTTCGGCAAGACACGATCTTTGTAGATGTTTAGTGCTCGTTTCAAGGACTTATCTAAACTTGGGCTGCAGGGAAATATTAGCTTTAGCTGAGCCACAGGCTCTTTCATATTTCAAGAGCTCGCTCTTAACAATGCTCCCTAGCATCATGGCCGTCGGTAACAAATCTCCTTCATGCATTATACGAAGGTAAGTCCAGTACATGCGCTAAGCTAGCGCAAGCCACATACCAGGATGTCTTCAGCGACAACACGCTGGAAATTTAGGGACGTTTAACAGCCTCTGTCACTAAAATACGCTGTAGAAATCTCGCTAAATCTCTGATTTCCAGCGTTTCCCCTTGTCACGCTACTTTAACCTATGTACTGGACTTACCCTACCAACCTTTGTACTGTACACGCAACAAGGATTGACCAAATAGAAAAGCTGGAAGCATTGTAATTTCCGTCCTGGCCCGATACGGTAATGCATAAGTAAAGCCCAAATACGAAGGGGAGTCCAGCTGGCGTTGTTGGTTAGCGAGATGCAACTTGTCGCAAAGCAGTTAGAGCAGCAGGAACATATTAGGGCCGGGACCAGGTACAGCTCGTTCCTGCACAAAACTTGGCTGCAGCCTGCGCAAAACAGGGCTCGTCTTCGCAGCGATGTTTCAAAACTGCTGCCTCTCCACGAGTCAGCGGCGAGATTACTCCGGCACATTATGGCATTGGCTGATCATGCATCCACCTTGCTGCGTTGTCCTGCGCACGGCTCACGAAGTGGCGTATCCCTCTAATCGTGATTTGGAAGACGCCACGATGAGGGAACGCCCGCCCTTCAGCTCGTCGCCGCCACCATTGATAATAATCTGGGCACAGCGCGAATAGGGATAGAAGTACTCTCTGCCGTCCACGTGTTCTGGAACGCCACCATGTTCTTTCTTTCTTGGTTTATCCTTCATATGGCTCGGTGCTGCCGAACCCTGAATTTTTGACATTTCATATTCTCTTTCCACTACCTATCTCTCTTCCTCTGGCAGCAATTGTGCGGGACTACAAAGCCCCTTCTAATCTATTTCATGAGGACCAATTAATGCCATATCCTCCAGCAAGCTACCATACTGCCAGGGCCGCAGATCAAGCTGGATCCCGCATCATTTTCCTGTTTCTCAACTACGCATTAGGTGAAAGTACCTCCTAGTTCCAAACTGCTGCAACACAAGTATCCCCTTCGGCGCCAATTGAGCGCCGCCCAGAGGCCAGCAAGAGAGGATCAGACGAAGTACGACGACGAGGGCCGCAAATATACGACCATCAAACATCTCCCTTTGTTGTAAGCGCTCTGTATCAGGCGAAAAAAACGGCGCCCGTCATCTCAGTTTTTGACGAGGATTGGCGATCCTTCCAGCGCTTCGGGCCCTTCTCTGGCATCTAACTGGCTAGAGCACGAGCCACTGAATTTCCCTCTCGTGAGTGTTCGCAGCACAAGGCTGCACGCAGTCGTCTCCTTGAGGCTGCATTTAATTCATTGTTCGATCGAGTCTCAACAGGCGCGTTTATGCACATCTAAGCGTTTGATTTGACAGAAATCGTATGAACCTTGGGGAAGACCCTGGATATGCGCCATAGGAGTCCTACAAAACCGCGACCTGTTCCATGATAACTGGCTTGCTCTTCCCACTTCGTGTTTCAGGCCGTGCGGGAAGGCAGCTGTCAACACAATACTCTTCAACATGGATCCAACCACCACACTCGTTAGTTTTATGCTGTAAGTTAATCACCGTGCAGCTTCCAATCCCCTCAACTACCCGTTATTTATTTACGTTTCAAATTCTGAAACCAAAAATTATACTGGGGTTTGCACCGTTGAAAAGCTTCAGCCTCGCAACCGACTAATGCATTTATTATCCTGCCGTCAGCACTACTTTCTTTCTCAGCATATAACACAACGGTTTTACGAGCACTTTTGGCTTTCTATAACACGGTCAATTCCAGTCGATTGGCTTTTCATTTATTTAAGCTTATAAAATTTACAGCTCTACATCTCCTTCCGCAAAATCTGTTGACCTCGTCGGATCTTGGGATAACTTCACTAGACGTTACCCAATGGAGAGAGATTCTCGAAGAGGAGCTGGCGAATGGCGAGGACTGCATTCTTTCAAGGACATAACACTTGATGGTGATGGCGCAAGAAGCCCGAAGCGTAATGGGGGCCTGAAAATGGGTCATGACTATTATTATTATGTATGTGCTTGCGCACTCTTGTTCCTGACACTTTCTGACATTTGCCAGTACGAGCTCAATGATGGGACGGAGATTCATAACACAAGACTCCCTTCAACGACCTCATGTCCATATCTTCCTGGTCAGCCAGTAAATGTTCTCAGTGTCCCAACCCAAGTCAACCCTTTACGAGAAAGAAGTGTATCCGAAGGGGCCATGTCGCCCGGGGTACAGACAATGAATCCTGCAGACAAATTCTTAGCACCCCGAGCAGCCCCAGCGGTTCCCAGGCCGAAATTACCAAGGTTAAATACTGCGCCATCCGTAACGGGCTGGAACCCTGTGGCACCTGCTTTAGTAAGGTCTGCTTCTGAAAACGGACCAAAATCGCCGTGGTCCCAAAGGTCATTATTTGGGCTAAGGGCTGCATTTTCGGCACTGCCTGGTGGCCAAGATCGAAGTCGGCTTGCCTCTCCAGTGGTCCCAAGCGTGCCATCGGGCACAGTCACAAGCCCAACTGATGGGAGGTCGTATAAATCTGCTCTAGCAACGGTTGCAATTCCAGGGACTATGTCGTCTCAAGAACCACTAAGCAGAAAACCACTCTCTAGAGATACTTCTCCTCTAAGACATAGCAACATTTCCGAGAATAGTCGCAATGCCACTGCGCTCACCATTCCCGATGAAATTGCAGAGGAAGAGTTCGAGGACGACGATGCAAACTTTGCCACCCCTGCTGATATCGAGATGTCACACACTACCCTACTTTCGCCTCCTCCAGTGCGTCAACCTCACCGCCTCCACACTGCTTCACCGGATATCAAGCCTCTTCCTAGGCTACCGAACGAGCTGGCTTCAACTCCAGTAGCTGAATCTCCATCTATGGTTCCAGCTCCTCTTCATGTAACGCCTCATCTCAGTCACATTGCGCGTTCTCATTTCTCTATTGATACGATATCCACCGAACTCATATCACCAACAGAATCTCATTTTAGTTCGTCGCCATCTATTTATGACTCAAATGACGATGAAGATGGCATCATTGACGACTCATTCACCTTCAACCCTGCTTCAGCAGATGCATCTCCTCCCAGTGGCCTGGCGAACGGCTTCCAATATAGCCTTCCCGTAGACGACCATGGAAGTGAAGCGACGCTCAAAAAGGGCGATGTCGTCGCCGCAGGATTTGGTCCTAGAGTGGCGGTGAGACAAACGTTTGGTCCACAAACTTTCGATCCGCCTGAGAAGACTGGTGATGCGATCGGTGCATTAGATCAGTTATTAGCAGAGATGGGGTTCTTGGGAGACATGGTCGTCGGAAAGGAAGTTTAATTTGTAGAATTAATGTGTACATTGTACACATATTGGGCGTGTGGATGTACATCTTGTCCTAAATTATGCGAGGAGTTAATGGTTAGAAGGCCGAAATTTTGGGAATTTTGGGCGGGATCGAAAACGGATCCACAACCTTGGCGTTTTATGAGATTATCATGACGGGAACTTTGAGCGGATTTTGGGCCAGTAGAGCAAAAAGTCGATACCATTTGATGAGCATAGATTTCCTTAGGAAAGATTAAGGTACCTGGCGAATATAGGCCGATACAAATATCCCACTTTGAGAATCATATGAGCCGTGATATTCGTAATGCTGACTGAGATGATTCTTTATATCAGCTCCGGGAACGGCCGGCCAGGCTGGCTCTCTCTTCTAGAGTGGCTGAGTGAGATAAAGTTTCTCGCCTTCCTTGCCTCGGGAGAGTTCTAGTCCGTAGGCCCCACTCTTGAAGAAGGTCGCTGTCATGCCTGGGAATGAGACCCAAAACTGCTCATTGCTGGTGTGCGTGGGTGTTTGGAAGAGCTTGGGACTCGGGAGTGTGCTGGTTGTCAGTGGTTGAGTGGGGTTATGTTTGGGGTAGGGAGGGGATCGTTGTCGATAACACATTTTTTTGTTGTTGTAGTTGTTGATGATGATGATGGGAGGTGTTGCATTCATATATCTCATACAGTAGCTGTCTCTCTTTGAAAAGAATCTTTTTCACGTTGCTTGTGATTGAGCAGCGATGGAAGATGTTGTGGTTGGGCAGATATTTTTGTTTGTTTGCCGGGTTGTTGGTGTTTCTTGCGGAAGGTATTCATTCTTATTTTGATAAGGGACTCGATTCATGCCGGTGTTGTTTTCAAGCTCATTCTTAGCTTGTTGATTGGGTTGATTTGGATGGGAGGAGGATTCTGCTTGGAATAGGGGGCACGGCTAGTGGTGTGGGAATAGAGACTCTGCATGTTTCCGTATGGATATTTGCTACTTGCTAGGGACAAGGGAACTTAAGCATAGCGATGGGTACGATGTTTGATGCCAAAGCTGAAGATCTCGAAGATTCGGAGTGCTATTGGCAATTACAAGGTCTAGGTTACCCTAATCTGTGCGTCTTGCTTTTCTGGCGGCTGGTCGATCAGCCCGGAGCTCCGCATCACATCTTCAACGGCTGTCGGTGCATGATATGTTGATATTATTGTTCAGGGGACCTTTCGCCGTTAAAAAGTATTCTTGTCGTTAATGTACGTTTTGTCATTGAGACCCCTGTAGTCGTTGTTGCCTCACCATGCTATAGCATGCTTCCAGCTGGCATATGGGGTGCCGTATGTGAAGGCAAGGTCTCCCGCACTCATATCTTGTATTTGGATATTTAATTTGTCTATTTTGGATGGGTCTTCCATCATTTAACCTGAAGTCAATCTAGTTGATTAGGTGTCCATATTCATTACTTGTATACTATTTGCTTCTAGGATGACGCCACATAGAGATAGAGTGTCGAGGAAGCTATCTATGTAATATAAAAGGGCACAGCAGACAAAGCGGCCATCAGAAGTTGATGAAGAGTCGGCTAGGACTTAAAGCGGTGGAAGATGCAGAGAAAGGTTCCGATGGAGATATCGGAGAAGGGGTGAAGGAAGAGAAGCACGAGCACGTAGAGGTAGGTCTCTCAACCGCTATCCATACTGGTAACTAATGATATGGACGAAACTGGCGATAAAGGCCAAAGACTAAATAAACTCATGAGAACTTATCGAGTAAGTAAGATTGATAATGCTGCTCAGAATGATAAAACCAAGTGCCTATCTAGGCTTGAATTCTATTGTTTGAAGGATAGTATTCTTCCCAATCGCTTTATAACATACACCGTCAACACCCTCGGACAATAAGACAGCTGACAAAGCCGACCCTTATCCAAAACTGACCCTTATCGGCTGCTTGGCTTGAGAATAAAGATGATGTTGTAGAAATTGCTGGGATATGCTTACCAGGACGCAAGACAGCGGCTACATTACGTTCTCATGCGGAGATATGTCCATGCTTGCATGTTCTTCATACCTCCAGTATGTTCTTATAATAGGTCAGTCAATGACTACTCCGAGAGCAGGCATTATGGATTCTTCGGCGATGGTTGAGAAATGTAGTTGTCCAAGATTAGTAGAGAAGTCCATTGCTGCATTTTGGGTATATTCAATAGCAAATTGAGAAGCAATGCGGAGATAGAGATAAGGAAGAAATGTCCTGAAGCGACCCTAGAGGAAATTAGAACTTATCTAAGTGAATGCTTTGCTTCAATTCAGCCTGCTGTATGTGTTGCCGTAGCTGAAATGCGGGATAGACGTCACCAACGCTAAAATACTTCCCGCAAAAGGCCCTAGTTTCTTCACGTTCCCAAAGTTTGACTCGATTGAGCCGGTCTCTTTTGGAAATCAAACATCAAAGGTAGTAAAAGAGATCTGGAGCTAACCAAAGGAATTTAATATCTCGAAGTGGTTACTCTTTCACCAGCCAATCATCTGCCCGCACCGCTTCAAGAAGCGAAATCGGAGTTCGCGTATGTTTCGCAGGCGAGGAAAAGGTACTTGATGCACGATAACCTCACCGCCAACAGCAAGTGAATACCGAGGACAGGGTGATACGACCAAGCGAGTGAGCAATTCACTTTGACTCACTCTGGTCATCATCTGCAGGCTCACAGGTTATCTGCTGAGGCCTCGCTGTGCTAGGACGGTCACTGCAGCAGACATAATGTCGGCCTCACTACCAGGCAATCGCGAGCTCCCCATCTCGCAATACGACCTCAGCACGTACTGGGGACGAGTAAGGCACGCGGCTGATATATCTGATCCGAGGTGAGGGCATGAAATCGATCTGGCTGCGGTCGAGTCACTGAGAATGTGGAGCTCCTCTGCAAGTTCGTTCTAATGCAGGGCTATGCTGGTCCGTCTTGAGAGTGTGCTTCTTGTTCTTTGACTGACGTTTGGTGATATGCAGGACACTGTTGGTCTCGAAAAATGGGCTGGAACAGGCTAAGAGCTTGATTACAAGCTATAAGCTGGGGAAGATACCGGAGATGAACCCGGAGCTGTGGCAGGCGAAGAAAGTAGTCGACTCGACTTTACATCCGGGTATGTGAGTTCTGGAAGCAGAGCAGCTGCAGATACTAATTAACTATAGATACCGGAGAGCCGGTCTTTCTTCCCTTCAGAATGTCGTGCTTCGTCCTTTCGAACTTAGTGGTCACAGCGGGCATGCTCACACCCGGACTTAAGGTATAGAAGCATACCCCAATTCCCCCAACTCCATAGCTAACAACTACAAGACAACTGGCACCGTACTCTGGCAAATAACCAATCAATCCCTCAACGTTGCAATCAACAATGCCAACGCAAACAAATCGAACCCATTATCCGTCACTCAAATCACACAATCTTACCTTCTTGCAGTGACCGCCTCCTGTTCTGTTGCTCTTGGTCTCAATGCTCTCGTCCCCCGCCTCAAGCACGTCTCCCCATCTACCAAAACTATCCTCACAAGGCTAGTACCCTTCGCGGCAGTCGCTAGTGCAGGAGCCTTGAACGTTTTCCTGATGCGCGGCGAAGAGATCAGAAAGGGCATAGATGTCTATCCTGTATTATCAGAAGTTGCAAAAGCCAAGCTTGCTGCGGAAGGGAAGTCGGAGAACGATGTGCAGAGTTTGGGCAAGAGCAAGAGGGCTGCAACTCTAGCAGTCTCGGAGACGGCGCTGAGCAGAGTTCTGAATAGCTCGCCAATTATGGTGATCCCGCCATTGATTCTGGTCAGGCTGCAGAGAATGGAATGGCTGAAGAGGAGTCCTAGATTGGTACTGCCGGTGAATCTGGGCCTGATCTTGACCACGAGCTTGGTTGCATTGCCGTTAGCTCTGGGCGCTTTCCCACAGAGGCAAGCTGTTCGAGATAGTAGTTTGGAGGAAGAGTTCTGGGGGAAAGGTGGAGAGGGTGGTATGGTGGTCTTCAATCGGGGGATCTGAGAGTCACTAAGATGTTCTGGTCGTGTGCTAGGAGTACTCGGGGAGGTCTTCTGTATGGCGTTTGAAAAACAAACATGGTGGCAGTTTGGGGCATTGAGCAAGTCTAGATTTCTGACATGACTAGAAATAGATCTCATCTGCACTGATACAGTTAAATGGTACAACAATTGAAGACTTCCGAAAGCTCCCTATCACGTGAAAATGGTCACGTCTATTCCCATCATGATGCACGTGAAATGATGAAGTTCATGCATAACGGAACAGTAATTAGCCCATGCAAACGGGCTCCTAACGAGCATTGGCTCCTGGATAATATATAACCGTTTAAAGCATATTCAAACAGAACCATTCACACGGTTTTACATCAATAAAAGACGATCGTCTAAATGGAGATTAATTTGAAACTTCGACCTTAGGCTTTTAGGCTTTGACCAAAAGGTGCGTTATGAGGCTGTATCCGCGTTGGTCGGCGGTCCAACAGTAAGACACTACCGTTTTCGGCCGGAGTTAAGTACTTTTTAGCAAACACTGTCCTGAGTGGTAAGGTACAATGGAAATTGTGGGGTGCTTCGGCTCTGGTGGCAAATATGTGATAGGGCATACAGAGGGTGTGAAGGATTATTTGCTTGAAGCCTTAAATTGGTAAGTGTACGAAACGGATGACGGGCATTAGGAAAGGCGGCGCTACATTTGGAAACTCGACTAAGACAACCAACATATCTCGAAATAGGGCATGGCATTCAATAGGCCTTGAGCTGTAAGAGTAGCTAATATCGTAATGGTTGAACTGCTTCATTTCCGCACTGCGTTTTTGGGGTGAATAGTAATTATGTACGGCAGAAGAAGGAAAAGAAGCAGCAGGGTCCTGGGATCGTAGAGGGGGCGTGTATGCATAAGCAGGTGGTCCACTTGCATGTGGCGCTTGATTGGCCGGAACTCCTCTCACAATCTTCGCTCTAGTCCGCCTCAGGCAAGGCGTCTGGCAAATCGCTTCTCGCACATCACTCTGGCGACTTTCTGGTAGCGGAATGATGGTGGTGCAGGAGGAGGGTGATCCGATGGTAGAGGTGCAACCACAGACTCAGTCCGTGAGAAAGGGCAACTTTACTGTGGTCCACCCTCGCCGGTTAGACGTCATTTCTTGAGTCTCTGTATTGTCCTCGACATCTTCATGTCATCATTCACCACTACATTCCAACTTTCTGCTTGGAGATGACCCGAGTCTAAATCCCCTTTGCCTTCGCCCTCGCTCTTCGCCAACGCGCTCGGTCGGCCCAGAATCGAACCAGAACAATCCCAACTCGACAGCACAATCATCACAATAATTACGCCTAGAGTGACTTCTCTTCCCTCAAATCGATGCAGCAGACTAAAAACGATAGCCTTGAGGCCTATCGTTGACGTGCAATCAAAGTCTGTTCATTCGCCATCCCAACCCAATCCCATTCGAAACACGGGCTTCGGTCACTGAGCAATGTCTACACCATCCACGGCGACAGCGACTTTACCACCGCATCAACCTCTCTACGGATACTCCTATCATCAGAATTATCAAGCCAACACAACAGGCTCGCGAGCCAATAACCCCCTCCTGACCGGCGTCGCCCGGCTCGGAGGTTCATACGCTTTTCCCGCCACATCGAGTAACTCTATTTCCAACGGTGTGGGATCCGCGAACCCTACACGACCTGCCCAAGTCACTACAACTTCCATCCCAAAACCCAAAAACGAGAATTCGAACATGCCTGTGGCACAATCTGCCTCAGAACACGTCTCGAAGAAGAGGCTACGCTCGCGAGAGCCTGATTGGGACAATTTCTACAAAAATGGTCTCCCCAAGGAAGTCATCGTCATTGATGACTCTCCACCCCCAGCCCCAAGAATATCTGAATCTGTAGAACCTGTACCTGCTCGAAACCATACCAGTCGGACAGTTGCTGGAGGCAGTGTCCGCCATGCAGCCAAGAAGAGAAAACGTGGTGACGTGGGAGCAGCTTACGACCCTGTATACCATTTACAAGAGACACCTTCAAACGGAAACACCCCTCATTACAATAAAGACTCTGGTTCAGGATCCACCATCTCGACCGACCGCACCACATCAGCCATACATACAACAGCAGCTACCTCATTAGGATCGCAATACTCTGCAAATGGCGGAATAAATGGCTACGAGATCGACGATGTTCAACCAGGTCAGAAGAGAAAGAGAGTTGCTACTCGACAGCAAATTGCCCAAGAGGCAAAGCGAAGAGAAACGGAGATTAACGGAGATGCATTTAGTAGTTACAGGCCACCCCCTCGTCCACCAATCAAGGCTGCTGAGGTCAATGTGAAGGTGATGCAAGATGTGAGTTTATCAGCCTTGCTGAGCGTGTCCATTACTGATTTCTACAACAGAACTCATACACAAAGAACAGCAAAGTCGATGATGAAGATGGCCATTACATCGTTGTTCCAGATTCCGACCTGACAGACAGATGTAAGGCCATTCTACTATCATTTTGTATGCACATGCTAACAGCTCGAAGATCAAGTGACCCGGCTCTTGGGCCAAGGAACATTCGGCAAGGTCGTTCAAGCACGAGACAAGAAGAAGGGCGGTTTGGTAGCCATCAAAATTATTCGCTCTGTGCAGAAATACCGTGATGCATCTCGAATAGAGCTGCGAGTTTTATCAACACTCAAAGCAAACGACGCCGACAACCGAAACAGATGTATTCATCTCCGAGACTGTTTTGATTATCGAGGTCATATCTGCATTGTCACCGACCTACTCGGACAGAGTGTCTTTGACTTCCTTAAAAGTAACCACTTCGTGCCTTTCCCCAACAGTCAAATTCAGAGTTTTGCGAGACAGCTCTTTACTAGCGTTGCATGTAAGTGTTTCGAGGAGCCTTGCATCACATCTGACTTTTACTAATTCTTGCACAGTCCTGCATGATCTGAATCTGATCCACACTGATCTAAAGCCGGAGAACATTCTGCTCTGTGATAATGCCTACCAAACTTTCACATACAACCGCAAGATACCCTCGTCATCACAGACAGTCAGCCGCCAGGCTGGGCAACGAAAAGTTCTTCTTGATACAGAAATTCGACTCATTGACTTTGGATCTGCAACTTTTCAGGATGAGTATCACTCTTCTGTCGTATCTACGCGTCATTACCGTGCACCGGAGATTATCCTGGGGCTTGGATGGTCATTCCCTTGTGATATATGGAGCATTGGATGTATCCTTGTCGAGTTCTTTACTGGAGATGCACTGTTCCAAACTCATGACAATCTTGAGCACCTGGCTATGATGGAAAGTGTCTGCGATGCAAAGCTGGATCCTCCGCTCATCCAGCAAGTCAACAAAATGGCAAACCGAAGTGGTGGCAATGCAGCTGCGAAGTGAGTCCTAAAGCCGCACTTTCCCTGGTTCGCCTTACTGATGGTTACAGATACTTCAAACGACTAAAGCTCGATTATCCCACACAAGACACCACTCGGGCTTCCAGAAGATTTGTGAAAGCTATGAAGCCATTACAAGTAAGTCTGCATATTCCGCCTTGGATCCCCGTAGCTTACCTTTTACGAAGGACATTATTCCCAACAATAATA